>Ga0326597_10000230_pt1 | contig 104770 bp, 108 predicted proteins | sample RVTome_12_FD_203789 | JGI IMG/M metagenome (GOLD analysis project Ga0326597, IMG submission 203789) | Soil microbial communities from uranium-contaminated site in the Upper Colorado River Basin, Wyoming, United States - RVT100D185 | ecosystem: Environmental > Terrestrial > Soil > Contaminated...
GCACTGAAGGACTGATCACCGAGTCGATCTTGAGACGGGTCATTCGGGAAGAGTTGCCTGAGCCTTCGCGGCTAACAACTCGCTCCAGCCGACGCGCAAAGACCGCGCGCCGCTGAGCTTTATCGTTGAGGCTGTAGGAAAACCCCAAAAAGTGCTGTCAGTTTCTTTTTTCTTTTGTTAGAATATCCTCCAAAAGCATGTAGCTTTTAAGAGGAGAAGAGATGGCCCGATATAAAGAATATGACTACAATCAAAGCAAACTCATCCCCGTTTATTTCGCCGATCAAATCCTGCCCGGCACCTTTGAGTATGCCCTAAACCCTATCATCGACCAAGAGCTGGACCTCTCGATCTTTCTTGACCGTTATAAGAATGATCAATGCGGCGCCCCGGCCTTTGATCCCGCCATTCTTTTAAAAATCATCCTCTTCGCCTACTCCCACGGCATCACTTCAAGCCGAAAGATCGAAGCCTGCTGTCAAAACAACATCCTGTTTAAAGCCCTATCCGCCGACACCGTGCCCCACTTCACCACGATCGCCGACTTCATCTCCACCATGGGAAAAGAGATCACCCCGCTATTTAGAAACGTGCTTTTAATCTGCGACGAGATGGGCTTAATCGGCAAAGAGATGTTTGCCATCGACGGGTGCAAACTTCCTTCCAATGCCTCTAAGGAATGGAGCGGGACAAAAGAAGACTTCCAGAAAAAGAAAGAGAAGATCGAAAAAGCGATGGACTACATCGTCAAGAAACACCGAGGCGAAGACAAAGAAGAGGGTAGATTTGGTTTGGACAAAGACCGAGAAGAGAAACACCTCATCAATCTTCGATCGAAGGCGGAGAAGATCAAGCGATGGCTTGATGAGAACGAGGACAAAATCGGAAAGAGCGGGAAAGCCAAAAAGAGCAACATCACCGACAATGAAAGCGCCAAGATGGCCGCATCGCTCCGGCTCATCCAGGGGTACAACGGAGTCGCGGCGGCCGACGCGAAGCATCAGATCATCGTCGGGGAACAAGCCCTGGGCTCAGGCTCGGAGCAGGACAGTCTGAAGCCGATGATTGAATCGACGGAAGAAAACTTCAAAGCGATCGGGAAAGAGCAGGCGATTTTTAAAGAGACAAAGCTCCTTGCCGACAGCGGCTTTCATACCGAAGCGAACATGAAGAGGCTGGATGAAGAGAAGATCGAGGGCTTCGTTGCGGACAACCGATTTCGGAAAAGAGACCCGCGGTTTGCCACAGCCGAGCGGCATAAACATCCCATCAAGAAAGAGAAGCCAAAAAAGAAATATTTTAGTCCCTCCGATTTTAAACGGGATGAAGCAAGCGGAGCAGTCCGCTGTCCGGCGGGAAAGCCCCTATATCTCAAGAACAAAAACTTTGCCGTGCGCGGCTTAAAAGGCATCAGCTACATGGCGCGGAAAAGCGATTGTAGGAGCTGTCATTTAAGGGCACAATGCTTAAGAAGGCCGCACACCGTTGCGCGGCAAGTCACCTTTTTTACCGGTAAGACAAAAGAGGCGAAAGAAAGTTTTACACAGAAGATGATCCAGAAGATCGACACACAAGAAGGCCGAGAAATCTACAGTTGTAGGATGGGGATTATAGAGCCGGTCTTTGCAAACATACGCAGCACCCTGGGGCTTAATCGCTTCAGTCTTCGCGGGAAGGTCAAGGTCAACACCCAATGGCTGCTATTTTGTATCACTCATAATCTTGGAAAGATCCATCGATATGGATTGCAGGTTGGGTAAAGGGACAGAGAAAAAAAGCCAAGAAGAGGAAGTGAAAGGGATAAGAACGAGGGTGCTTAAGGATAGTCAGGAAGGGCATTACAAAGAGTGAAGAATAGGAATTGATCCTCCTCAAAAATGAACAAGCCCGAAGAATGTCGATCCATGAAAAGGGTTTTTCTACAGGCTCGTTAGGCGGAGTAACCTGTATATTTGATTTTTTCATGACTTACACGACGGGAATATTAAATAACGATATAACGAGGACTAGCATAGTAGAAAGAAGTAGAATTTTCAAGAAATTAAGCGGATTACCCGCAGATCGCGTTCTCTCCCATCCTTGGCCGGTCTTTCTTTGCCTTCTTTTTTCAGGAAGGGCAATACCGGTTGGAGGTAGAGGGAGTAAGGGCTGGTTGACTGTAGTAAGACAGGGTAAAGAACGATTTCTTTCAGGGAAGAAAAAAATGCCTTGGGAACGGTTTGTCCAGCTTACAGAAGAAGACCTCCGCAGGTCTATGAAAGCAGTCTCCCTCCTGTCGGTATCATAAAACGCGGCAGAACTCTTACGGAGAGAACGCTGGAAGTGTAGAGAGGAGAGGTGTCTGCCGTTCAAACGAATTCATTTACAGGGGGTTCACCCCAGTGATGGGGTAAACCCCCTGTAGAGAAAGTCATCTTAAAATCCACTGTGTTCCACAGATATATTGATAATCACATGTAGGGCATGTCCTCTTCTGGTCACTCGCCGGTCCGAAAGGGAGGGATGGGTCGGTTATTTCCTGAAGTAGTTTTAAGATGACCGTTCTCAGCGGAACGTAAACCTCGTGCGGTGAAGCTCCATTGAACAATGGAAGTTCGATTTCCTTTCCTATTTTAGAACGCCCTAAAAACAGAAACAGGGCCTCAAGGTCCTCTATCCGGGTTTTTTCTTTTTCGCTGTAAAGCATGATGTAAAAAGGCAACTGAAGGCTCCCGATGGCTTGTTCCCAGCTCTCCCTTCTGTCAATTTCAAGCTTTCTTAAGTCAATCTTATAGTAAGCCGGGCTGGCGCCGGTTTTATAGTCAACGATGACAATCTTGTCATTCCTCTGCTCGATTCTGTCAATTCTTCCTGACAATTTAAACGAGTTGATACTGACGCTTATTTTCTCCTCACATGCCAGGATGATAATGGTGTTTTCGTTCACGAGTGGAACGCAGTAAGCCTCTAGAAATTCACCCAAATGCCTTTTAACCTGCCTCTTCAAGAGATAAAGCGCGCCGGAAGAATCTGCGCCGTATCTTTGCGCAAAAAGGTCTTCTACAAGAGCGTCCATCTGCGCCGTGTTGATGTCGGTTTCGTTCAGCGGTCTACCTTTTCTTTCTGAGAAATAATCTCTCAAGACGGCATGAATAAAATTCCCTAGTTCATCGCGCTCGATGTCTCCTGATATCTCCTCTTTGGGTCTCAGTCCAAGGACAGATGCGTAATAAAACTGAAGGGGGCATCTCAGATACCGGTCTAAAGCCGTTGCGCTAAAGGTAAAATCTTTCAGGAAAGCGATGACGTCTCCGGTCTTTGCGATAGGCCCCGGGCTTTCGTTGACAAGGTTAACCTGGTATTGAATGGGTCTGATGTAGCGTCTCACGTCGGGGGTCTTGTCCCGTTTCTGCCTCTCCCAGAGAAGTTTTTCCACAAAACGGGACCGCTCCATTTTGTCGTTTTCGATAAAGAAAAGATGGACGTCTTTAGCCCCAGTCAGGAGGGTATCGAAATAATAGGCCGTCAGTTGATCCCTGTCGAAGTAAGTGGGCAGACCCAAGATCTCCCGGGCCTTGAAGGGAATGAGGCTCTCTTCCTTTTTCGTTTCTGGGAGGATTTCCTCATTGGCGTCCAGAACGAATACACTCTTGAATTTGAGATTGCGTGTTTCCAGAGACCCTAACACTTGCAATCCCCTGAGTGGTGTGCCGGGGAACGGATTGTGACAGGTCGCGATATACTTCCGCAGAAAAACAAAGTAGCTCGATCGATCTTCAAAGGAGATCTCCTTCATCATCGATCGGGGAAGAGTGTCAAGCGCCGATATCAACGATTCCGAAAAAGGGTGAAATAGAGGGTGTAGTTTTGCCGGGCTCTCATGGAACAGAAAAACGAGAATATCGATACAATTCCTTGCGAAGTCCGCGACATTCTCAAAAGAAAGAAACTTTCCAATAGTGATTCTGTGAATTTCCTTCAGATGCTCCCTCAGCCGTTCTTCGGTCGCCTCTTCTCCGTCGGCGGGAAGTTTCTTTTTAACTTCATGGAAGAGTGTTTTGCTCCCCTCGATCTCTTCGATTGTGGTAAAGGTCTTCGCCTTCTGTCTGAGAAGCTCCTCCTCCAGGGTGTGAAATAGTATCCGGGTTGTCTCGGAATTTCTTTTAAAATAAATGTTCTTCGTATATGGATGCAGTACAAATTTCAGGTAGTCCGGGATATAGACCTTGTCGTTGTCCATGGAGGTAACCAGCTCCATGAGGCTGTTGAGAAAGCCAAAGACCGGAGTCCGAGACAAAGGATAACCCATCGATACGTTATAGGATTCCTCGTCCAAATCGGAGAGGCCTTGCCGCAAGAGAGGGAAAAGGGTATCTGAAGTTGGCAATACGATCACCGTATTTTCATCCAGCGGATTTCCGGTTTCTGACCTTGTTCCGAGCGCCATGCCAAGGGCCAAAACCTGCCCGTGGGTGTCCGGGCTGCCGTAGAAGTGGACCTCGGGTCTGGTGGCCGCTCCTTCCCCCGGGCTATCCGAAACCGCGGCCGCCGGCGGTTCAGAAGGGATACCCAACTCCTCGAATTTTTCCGCAAGACCGATTCCCTGCTGAAAGAGGAAGACAGTATTGTCATGGGGAAGCAGCCGCCGAAGTAGGATCTTTTCGGCATTTGTGAGGGCAAAAAACCCAGCAAAGACGATCCTGGCATATTGATCAAGACCTGCCTGATCGATCTGTTCAGCCGCAAGCTGGTATCGTTTTGACCGGGTGGAAAAGCCCAGAGAGGCAGCTTTCTTGTAAAACTCCTCGTGAAAATAGGTTAGGGATTGTAACCTCTCTTCCGTATACTTCGGAATGCCCTCGGTGATATAGGTTTCGATACTTCTCAGCCTGTGAGATTCGACCCCCTCTATCGTCAGCTCCTCGATGTCGCGATATATTTTGATCCCGAGAGGGAAAAAGCTGTCTGGAGTCATAAAACCGGTTCCGCCGAGATGCTTCGGCGAATTCCGATGGATCTGGTAAAGCAGCGCCACGGCATCGATGGTTTCAAGTCTCTTTACTAGCCCAAATTTCTCGCAGATGAAATCAATAAACTCGTCAATGGAAAAGGTGACCGGCGGAATAAAACTGGACCCGATCTTTTTAGCAAGGGCTTTTCTTAAGAAATGGGGAGGTCTTTTCCCAGGAAAGACGACCAGAGACTCCGAGAAGTCCCGCTCCCTTCCCTTTAGATAAGAGATCACCTCTTCGATCAGATCCAAGCCTGAGGGAACGACTGCCACGCTCATCGTTTCCGCTGTTCCTGCAACCATTCCCTGAAGGTCACAACCATTTCCCGAAGGTCATAATACCTTTCTCACCTCGTTCAGATCGACAAACGCAATGAGGCCGGTGACCACCTTGTCCCGATAGATCTCCCCAAGAATGCTCATATAGTTCCTCAGTTGAGCCTGGTATTTATCCAAAGCGCCCCTGTTCTTTCCAGTTTTATAATCGATCACCGTCAGGTTTGCCGGGTCGATCACCACGCGGTCCATCCTGAAGAGGTTTCCTGCGCCGTCGGAATATTCCTGCTCCTTTCTGATTTCCCTTCCCGGCGCCGTTTTGAAATAGTCCCGGATCTCCTTGTTATTGACGATCGATAGGATCAGATCTTTAATTTCCGTGTTGGAGTAATCGGATCCGGTTTCTTCTTTGACCCGCTTGATGATTTCCTGAAGCGGAACGCCGTAATTTTTCGCTTGAGAACCTATTTTAAGCTGGGTTTCAAAGTCATTTTTCACGTCGTCGATGAAGAACAGCACCCTGTGGATGAAATCCCCGCGCTTTCTTTCTTCAACCGAAATGAATTCCTCATGACCGGAGGGGAATTCCAGCTGTTTGAAGCGATGCTGGAGGGGGCAATTTTCCATCGATGCGGTTGCTTGCAGGTCCGGTGGCTGGTATTCCGGTTTTTTCGAAGTCGGATAATCCTCGACCGGCAGGAGCAAGAAAGGATAGCCCTCGGGTTTGTTTGTCACACCGACCACGTAAAGCTCTCTTTGAGGACGGGTAAACCCAACATAAAGAGTGTTGAGCCTGTTCACCATTTCGCGCATTTTCTCAGCGTCATAAAGGCCTTGAAGGATTTCGTCACATTCGGCGTCGTCCTTGTTGATTTTGAGCAGGTGGACGGTTTGACCCTTTTCCTCAACGATATAGTCAAACCCCCTGTTTCTGACGTCATAGAGAAGTACGATCACCACCGGAAAGCCGAGCCCCTTCGATTTATGAATGGTCATGATTTTGACGGCCTCGATGTTCTTGGGAACCGCCATATCCCAGTCCGCATCTCCCGTTTCCTCACCTGTTGCAGTCGCGAGAAAATCGGTCAGGCTGTTGGACCCCTCGCTCTCAAACGCTTTGACGACTTCAAGAAATTTGATGAGCGCCGCTTCCTCTTCCGGCATTTTCTCAAACACTCTAAAGACGGCAAACAGCTCCGTCATCAGGTCATAAATGGGAAGGAACCCTGAAACCCTGAAGAGACCATCGAAATACTTCTCCCAAAGTCCTCTGAACTTTTCCTGGAATGCCTTATAAAGGGGAGGATTTCTCCTCTGGCTGAAACAGAACTCTCTGAGATGTTCTATGCTGAGTTCGGGGTGGTCTGTCCGAAGGGTCTTATTGAAAATATCCCCCAGGATAAACGCTCCGAATGAGAAATCATCGGTCGGCGAATCGAGAAAATTAATGAGCGCCATGATTTCCCCGGTGATCTTCCGCCGCCGGATATCGAGGCTGCTGTAAGAAATAAAGGGGACGGCTTTTTCGTTGAGCCAGGAGGTGACCCTGATGGCATGTTCGTTGGTCTGGGTCAGGATGGCAATGTCTCTGTACCGGTACCCGCGCGAGCGTAATTCCGTAATCAGTTCCTGTATCTTTTCTCTCTCTGCCGGTTCTTCTTCTTTCTTTTCTAAAAGTGATACCTCCACATAGCCGTCATTTTCCCCCTTGTCTTTCGGGTTTTGGATATAATCCGTGAGACCGCTTTTTCCCCCGGCCAACTGGTACTCCGCATTTTCGGCCAGTTTTGTTTTGAAGATATGTTCGTTAAATTCAAGAATTTTCCTTTTGCTTCGATAGTTCGTGTCGAGTTCCTTCACCGAATGTTCCGCCGATGGGAAAGGGTTCGATCCTTCGAGCGCCTTCATGATCGTGTAGTCGGCATTCCGGAAGCCATATATCGACTGTTTCGTATCCCCCACGACAAAAAGGCTTCCCCCCTGGGCAAGCGAGTTTTCAATCAGGGGAAAGAGGTTTCTCCATTGTATCGGGGAGGTGTCTTGGAATTCATCGATGAGGAAATGGAAAATCACTTCCCCGATGCGGAAATAGACGTCCGGAACGATCGAGCTGTTCAAGTATTCCGCAAGATAGCTATTGATGTCCCCGATGAATATCTTGCCTTGTTGTTTTTTCGTGATGTCGACGATCCTGGTGAACGCCTGGAAGGTCTTCACATAGGGGGTGTAGCTGGACCGGCAGAAAATGACCGTAAGCTCCCAAGTTAGTGTTTTGAATTCTTCCCATAAGGCAGCGATGCGGTCGTAGGCGGCCTGATCATCCGCGTTTCCTTTTGAAGGTTTGGTCACGGGAAGGTTCGTATAGGCTTTCCCGACAAGCTCCTGGAACGTTTTTTCCCTGACCTGGCGCGGAATATTTTTATAGGCGGAGTTGCCGCTTCTCTTCAGGCCCGATCGTTCGATCTCTTTCTCTATGTTCTCTACGCAGGAAATGATCCGCCGTTTTAGCTTCTCTAAATCTTCACTATAATCCTCTGTCTCAGCGTCTTTTCCGGTGGCGGAAAGCTTGTTGTAGATTTTCTTTGTCTCCTCAAGAAGAACCGTCGAAGGAATCCAGAGGTAGGAACCATCCTGCTTCTTGTATTCGAGGAGGGAGTCCACGATGTTTTCCAAATAGGCGGCTTCGGGGCTCCCTTGCTTCACATTGCGAAGAAACAGGTTGAAGGAGTACTCCATCAGGGAGGTATTGTCCATCAAGATGTCGAAATCGGGGTTATATCCAAAATCGAGAGCCGAGGCCTTAAAAACGGTCGTCATGAAACTGTCGATCGTCTTGACCTGGAAGTCGACGTAGTTTTCAAGGATCTCGTCGATCAGCTGCCCGGCCCGGGCTTTCATCTCTTCCACTCCAAGAGATAAAACCTCCGAAAGCGCCTCAACCTTTTCCTCATCTCCGAAGTGAATTTCCTTCAGCCATGCCAGCGTCTTCTCCTTCATTTCCTTCGCGGCGTTGTTCGAAAATGTGATCGCAAGGATGTTTCTAAGCCTGTTCTTCGGAATCTTTCCGGAAAGAAGGAACTGGACCATTCTTTGAGTAAGCGTGTAGGTCTTGCCGGAACCGGCTGATGCCTTGAGCACCGTGAGGTGAGGGAAGCCGACCGATGTGTCTTTTTCGAGGATTTGCGGCATTAATATCCCACAATTTAATCTTTCCAATTGATTTCTTTATCGCCACACTTACAAGAGATTGTCTTTTTTGCCCTGTTCATGTTGCTGGTAGATACTCTTTGCTTGCATTCACTACTGCATCTGAAAAGGCCATCAAAATCTGATAGATCATCATATACAGCTTTCAGGTCATCGATGTTTTCTTTGTATAAAGAATCGTGAGAGGCTTGGTTGGTGATAAACTTTGATGTAGATAATCTCTTAACTGCGTCGGCGTCCGACAAATCGGATTTTTCTTTTAGCCTTCCCCTGAGGGTAGAAAACAGCTCATCTAACATTCTTTTCTCATTGTGATCATTAAATCGGAATTTAACTTCTCCCTCTAAATCGAAGCATAGTTCCTTAAACATCCTTTCTGCGTAGCGCCGCAGAAGATTGCCCAAACCGCTTTCATTATTTGCCTCAATTCGTTCACGGATTTGCTCTTTGAGTTCTCCAGAAGGGGCTTCCAAGAAAGTTCCTTCTTCGGCATTCCATCGGCTTTGAGTAATTTTCCAGCCACTGCCTTTCACCGTATTCGTCATAAAATCGAACCATTCGGATTCGTGAGTCAAAACCAGGATTTGAAAATTAGAGAATTTCTCTAAAAGAAGCTGCCCGAACCGCACACGATGCGCCTTATCAAAACTGGAGATCACATCATCGAGGATAAAGAACTTGGATTTTGTATTAAACAGTTTCATCGAAGCCACAAAAATACAAAGGCCAAGACAATTTAAATACGATTCGCTGAGATATTTCTTCGCTGAAGATACAGGCTGGCCGTGAAATTTCAATTGTATAGAGATGCCAGCGAATTCCCCGTCGGATTTATCAACTGTGGATAGCTCGATTGTATCAATCTTTTTTCCATGGTTCATGAATATAAAATATTCATTAACCTGAGCGTTTATGCTCTTAAGAAATGATTTCATTTCATCGCGCTGAACTGCGATAAAACTAGATAGAATTTTTTCTAGCGTGGTCCTTTGTTCTTCGATTACTGCTTTTTCTTGCTCAAGCCGCTCGATTTCATCAAAAGCGACCTCGCAGACTGAAATGTGAGTCAGCAAATCAACCTTTTGACTTGAATCACCAATTTTTTGGCTATGAATTATCGTTACAATTTTATTTTGCAATTCTTCAAAGGCTCGTTGGCAAGTTTCATCGAGGCGAAGTTTATTAATCTCAATAACTAGAACATCTTTATTAAGTTCTTTGCCAACTGCTTCAATGATGCTCAGCTTATTAAGTGATGGTTGAAGATCAAGGCCAGCGATTGAAAGTTGTTTAAGGCTATTAAGTTGTGATTTAAGATCCTGATAAATCTCCCTCAGCACACTCAACAGATTTTCCTTGGAATCTTGCACTGTCTTCAACTTGTTCTGAGTTTGCTTTAATGCAAGGATGCGTCCTCCGATGAGTGTTAAAAGAGTTTCACGACTAATCTGTTGCTGACAGAGAGGACATTCATCCTTTTCATGGAAGTTCAATATTTTCTCAGCCTCATCAAGAAGGCGAGAAAGCGATATTTGTTTTATATTCTCGTGGTTTTTTTTAAGATCAGCAATTTCATTGATCAGACTTGCCACTTGCTGGTGAAGAACAGAAATCTTTGCCAGTTGATCGCCTATCCCTTTATTGCCGAGTTCCAATGTATTCTTTAGCTTGAGTTCTTTATCGTCTGCTCCGGTCTTTAAAAATTGCTGAGCCTTTGCCAGAGAATGTTTATCTTGCACTCGAAATCCAGGATTAAAGATTGTAATCCTGGCATCTATGGCGCTGAAGAATTGTTCTCGAGTGTTTACGGTAGCCTGTAACTTTTCAAGGATAAGTTTCTTTTTCGTGGCGATCTGGCTCTCGAAGGCTCTGAAATCTAAAACACTCTTAATGTTGTAAAATGCTTTTTTAAAAACTTCCTTTGCATTCACAACATCATCAAATCCGATGATCCTTGATATTTCAAGAAGGCGTCCCGTCTTCGTTGCAAGGATGAAAGAAACAAGTTCCTTGTTTCTTAGGAGAAATCGTTCATTCTGAAACAAATTTGCAAGATCGGCGCTCGATTGGTCTAAGAACTGAGCATTAAGCTTTTCTTTTTCATAGTTGAGGGTTTTCTTGCCTTTTTTATCTGGAGTAAAATCAATTTCAACAAAACATTCGTCAGTCTGCTTAGAGAACGCGTTACGCAATCCACCGTATCTTTCTATCTCCTCTCCACTGAGATATGAGACATTATTGGTAATGAACCATTCAACAGCATCGGCAAAAGAGCTTTTGCCTGTACCGTTCTCCCCATACAAAAGGAGAGATTGGCCATTCCTTAAGGCTAATGATACAGGCCCTCTAGCGCCTCTAAAGTTTTTCAGGGTTATTTTTTGAAGTTTCATCTAGACGCTGTTTCCTCATATCCTCAAGTTTGTTAGCAATCGCTTTATCAGTTAATTTTCCCTGCTCATGCAGAGATGCTATAATTAAAACAATATCCTGATTGAGCGAAGCATCCTTTTTAAGGGAGGCGATGAAATCCGATACGATTTCTGGTCCCATCCTAGTTTTTTCCATTCCGTTCCTCAGTCAAAATAACCCCAATTAATTTCGATTGGATTTTCGTGTTCGTGTGGAAAATCAGGAAACCCTGTTTTGTTATTGCAGATTGGATATACCCCAAACTTCTCAACAAAATTCAGCAAAAGATAACTCTCAAAATCTTCAATTCTTTGGTTCCATATGCCTTGGATTATCTCAAAATTCAAATACGTAAATTTTAATTGATCAACTTTTTTATAGTTTTGAAGACCAAAATTTCCTGAACGCCCCTCATAATGATCAACTAGCCGCGAGGCGATGCTGTTAGTTCTTTTCTCGCTCATTCCAATATAAATAAGGTGGGAATCCCTGAAGGGATAAGCAATTTTTTTCTTCGTAAGAAAAATGAAATAAATACCCACCACACCGCCTAAGCCCTCAAAGCGACGGGGTTCAAACTCCAATGGATTATCAAAATTCAGCAGAAACTTCATCTGCACCTTAAACAGAGCATTTTATTCTCATACTGCATAATGAGGATATCCCTTCTTCCTCGATGCGAAAAGCGCAGTAAAAGGGTTGAACGATCAAAGGAGAATAAAATGATTTCTTAGCGTACGATCTGGTTCCAATGATAGTGGGACCCCATCACCACTGTGCCGAGCCGCATAACGTCCGGCTACACGCCGTTGTTAGCCCGGCTGGATTCATATACTAAGTGCAACACGCTTCTCCCTGTGTAATTCAGTGAGGGTAATCTGCGATACTCCCCGATCTATCCTTCCGGCAAGAAGAGAGAGATCTTAATGAAGTATCAGCAGCTTACCCTCGAAGAGAGGTTACTCATTTCTCACCTGTTAAATCAAGGCTTTAATCAGTCCGAGATCGCCCGCCAAATGGGGCGGCACCGCAGCACAGTCTCGCGTGAGCTGACCCGCAACCGTTGTTGCCTCTACGATCAGAGCTATCGCTACTCCAGGGCCCACCGTAAAACCGTGGCCCGGCGGCGTCGGTCCCGGCGCAATCGCCACTACACTGAACGGGATTTTGCGCTCGTTCGGAAACTGCTTTACAAGAAGCTGTCACCAGAACAGATCGTAGGCCATATCCGCCGCTTCCGGTTGATGCAACGGCGTATCAGCCACGAGACGATTTACCAGTACATCTGGCGTGACAAAGCTCAGGGTGGCCAGCTGTGGCGTCACTTACGCCAGGCAAGCAAACGGCGCAGGAAGCGCTACAACGCGTACGACAGCCGTGGCCGCCTGGCTGCGAAACGCCATATCTCCGAACGGCCAAAGATCGTCGAATCCCGGCGAACACTGGATCACGTCGAAATCGATACCGTTATGGGTGCTGTTTCTAAGGACTGTATCGTCACGATCGTGGAGCGCAAATCCGGCTACGTGATGATCGGAAAGTTGAAAGATCGCACGACCAACTCGCTGAACCAGAGATGCATTCGGTTACTCGAACGTGAGACTGCAAAATTCAAAACCGTTACTGCTGATAATGGTACCGAGTTTCACCAGTATCCCGAGATCGAAGAAGTGACAGGCGTTCGCTTCTACTTTGCAACACCGCATCATTCCTGGGAGCGCGGCTCCAACGAGAATACGAATGGACTGATCCGGCAATACCTGCCAAAAGGCACCAGCATGAAGGATCTCACTCAAGCCCAATGCGATCGTATTGCCAGAACACTGAACACGCGCCCGCGTAAGCGACACGGCTTCAAAACACCTGAGGAAATACTCTATGGCTAAAAATTACTTTTGTTGCACTTCAAACTTGATACTAGTCCGCTCACACATCACGACCCAGTACCAAACCGAGACCGCAACCACATCAATCGATCCTCGACGGCGTCACGATTTTGGCAAGCTCACAGTTTCACGTATGGAAACTGGTTCTTGATGTTCGCGTTGAAGTAGGTGCCCTTCGATCCAGCATTCATGAACGCATCGTACTCGGTCTGCGGCACGCCCTGGTACTGGTACACCGCGCCACTGTTAAACTCTATCTCCAGCGTCATTGATTCGGCGTCGTAGCCGATGCTTCGGATGTTGCTTGAACTGACGAAAACGCGTTCCATAACCACCTCACTTGTTCGGTGCCGAAACAGCACCCGTCTGACCGTCCGGGGGATCTTTGCCCGCAAGAACATCCTGCGCTCGCCAGCATTTGACGAGCGACGAGTAATCCTCTGTGGATACGGGCTCTGTCCAGCCGCCGGGCCGCTCTGGATTGCCGTTCGGCATCAGAGGCACCACGACTTTTGGATCATCGCTGTCCGGCCTGCGTCCGACCGGTGGGGGTTCGATGAGTGCTCGCACGGGCAGGCCGACCGCTTCCCCAACAACAAGGGCTTCGCCAGTCCGGAGAATTGGAAGCATCGCAAATAAGCCTTCAAGATTGTCGGAAGCGCACGAGCGAATTTGCGACCTGTCCGACTCGTTCGTTAGGCGCATAGCTACGAGCGTTCCACACTGCGCCAGAATGGTGGGATCAATCTCCGATGGCCGTTGGCTCACGAGCATGAGGCCTACGCCGTACTTTCGACCTTCCTTGGCAATCCGACGTACAACTGCTTGGGCTCGGCCAGCCCCTTCCTTTGCAAGATACCTGTGCGCTTCTTCCAGCACTAACAGTAGCGGCCGCCTGCGTCCGCCCATGTTCAGCGAGCGTCCCCAGAATAGCCCGTCATACACGATCCGCAATACTGCTCCAACGATCGTGTCCGTGACGACGGACGGTGTGCCGGAAAGATCAATAACTGTGATTGGCGCATCGTTTCCAAGCCATGATGCCAATAGTTTGTCAAGATCAGCCTTCACGAGACCTGTCGAATCCGGCGCCCATTCCCCTGGTGAAAACAGAAAGTCAAAGCGAGTGCCCTTCAGTTTGGAGTGTAGGCTGGCGAGCTGAAGTCGAAGGTTGGCACCCTCGTTTGCGCTTGAGACGTGTGTTTCTTTCGGCCCGGTGCTCTTGAAGGTTCTGTACTTCGGAGGAATCAACTTCTCGGCATCACCGGATTCTTCGGGGGTGTTGTCGGCCTTCATTACAAGTGCGTCAACAACTTCATCCTCGGATCCACCTTGCTTCTTCGTCACCATCCGATGCTCCCGGCGATGCTGTCGAAACCACAACTCGCGAACTCGGAATGGCACCGGCGTGTCGACGGTAAGAGGAGCGGACCCAATGATGCTAGTATTCGCCTTCAACCCTTCCTCCTTCAGCGCGAGCACAAGGTCGCCAACAACCTGCGCCTGCTTCTCGTCCAACCTCCCGAATGACAGTTCAATGAACTCCTCCAAGCTCAAGGCCCAATACGGCACGAACAGTTGGTGCTCGCCTCGCCCCGCACGTGGGTTCAGGCGAAAGACGCGGGCGCGATCACCAAACGCCTCCGCATACTCTCCGTGAAGGTCCAATAGGACTATCCGAGCTGAAGGAAAGGACTTTTGATTGCCCAACGAGTCGAGGAGCCCTGCTACGGTTGTGGATTTTCCCGCGCCGGTACTTCCGACGACTGCGGAGTGCCGGGCGACGAGTTTGTTCAAGTCAAGATACGCGGGAATGGACTCCGCGCTAGCGACTCGGCCGATAGACACGTACGTCCACCAGTCGCCCGGGGCGTAGATTGCGGCAAGGTCTGACTCGGTGACAACGTGGGCGATGTCGCCGATTGACGGGTATTGGGAGATTCCGCGCTCGAACTTTCGTCCGCGTCCACCCTCCCCGACCAATTCAGCGCGAAGCCAGCGGTTACCGAACGCCGGGGCCGTCTCCGGCGGGCCGGGAGCCGCGCCAGCGCCCACTTGCGAGACGACGCCGAACAGGTCAATATATCCTGCCGGGATGCGGACGAAGCTCCCCACCTGGCCAACGCGGTACCCTTCGCCGCGGACGAAGACTAGACCGGTGGCGGTGTCGTCACCCAGTTTGATGCGAACGGTCGGACCCGAAACGTCCTCAACCGTACCCAAACGAGTGGGATCAGCTGGCTTCTGTGGCTTCTTGGTCAGCAGCTTTGACACCGAATTGCGTCTCCAAAAACAATGCGAAGTGGTGGAAGTCGCCGAGAAGGCATTTCCCATCGCGGAGGGTCTCACCGAGTTCCTTGCTCGGCGGTCGGGTGTCGAAGCCGACACCTGCGGCAATTGTCGAAGGATCGATAGGCTTGTAGCTACCACGCCGGGTGCCGATTACTGCTCCGTCCCGCGCCAATACGCTGAGATTGACGTGCTTGCTCGCCTGCCATGCGGCTATTTCGCATTCCTTGATACTTGAATACACCAAGGCAAAACAGTGAGCTGACCGATTCCCGCGGAGACCATCAAGCAGGACCTCGTTGAGGTGGTCATCGGTAAAGGAGTATCCGCAGACCACGAGTACTGGATGGGTGTCTTGGAAGAATGCGCGGAGCCGATCAATCATCGCCAAGTACGGCATCCGTCGGCTCTGATCGTACTTGAGGTGCGAGGGGTAGATGAGAAGTTGTTCGCCCTCTTTGGGACTGGCCGGGTGAGAACAACGGAAAACTGATCCATCTTTCCGTTTGATCCAGTTGATGGAGCCGTGCAGCTTCCAGAGCCGCGTCCATCGGGGCGGTATTGCGTCCTGTTCCATCGCTGCAAGGTCGAAGAACGGCTCACGTGCGCCGACAAACCCGTCAAAGAAGGCACCTTGTACTGCTCTAGCGCTTCTTCAAGTAAGAGATCGTAGCTAGGAGTGAATACCTCGACTGGACTGACACGATCGATGTGGCTGATCCAAGCAGCGAAGCGATGATAGGAGTTGGTGTGCTCGGGCAGACCCTTCCCGACTGTTTTCGCGATCAACCCGCAAATCTTGGTGTCCAGTTTCCGCAGTCCATCAGAAGTCATTCCATCGACTTGCGTGGTGCCTTTGAGCGCGCAAATGGTCCGGAGTTGGGTCAGGATGTGCTCAACGTTGGGAATGGGCACCTTGTCCGTCTTGCAGGCGGACGTCAGTTTGGTCCAAGAGTCCTTGAAATGGGATGCCTCGTCCAAATCGGTGCCGACGGCGCTGGTCAACCCAGCTACGTCAGGGATGTGCTTGAGGCTTTCCTCGCCGTCCTTGTCGTATATACCGAGAGGGCATCCTGCGCCAAGGAAAAAGCCGAGCCGACGCTTTTCTGACTGCAATGCTTCGCGGATTAAGTGGACTTGATGGTGAACATTGTGGAGGGACTCTAAGTCGGAAGGTATGAGAGCCTGCATTGCGCCTTCTACAGTTGGAGCGGTTTCGGCAATTTCCTCGTCCGGCATGACGGCGGTTTCCATAAGAATGGGGCTAATTCATTAAGAAACCAAATTCCGGGCTGATGACGGCAAAAAACTCAGAATAACTCCATTAAGCAACCAAAAGGGGACAGATTTATTAACCCTTGAATCGTTTATCATCCATATCAATGGCCCGTTTGAACTGGCGCCCGAACAAAATCAAAATAATGTTCCTCATGTCTTTCATATAACCGTTGCAGCGCCCAAAGGTAGTAGTCAAGAGCCTGCAGACAGGGTTCAACGTTCGGGTAATTCGAAATCACGACGGATCGGCTTTGCACATCTTTCCCGGTACTCTTGATAAAACTTTGAAGAGCAAAGCCCATCGCTTTCTCCAGAGCTTCATTTCGAGCGGCCTTGCCGCGATGAGCGAAGGTCACAAGATTCGCGTCCGCCTGTGAAGCCGATCCTTGAAAAACTGTTTTGCCGAAGATTTAAGAGCGCAAACCGGTCGACCGAGAGTCGGAATCCCTTCAGGGATCTTACCGGCCGAGGAAATACCGATGAAACATTGAAAAGAATATAGTCGAAAGCTGGCGAAATTGCAAGAAAAGGCTGGCAGGGTTATGGATTGTAGAAGGCCGCTTCTTGAAGATCCTTTCGGTCTTTCCTGACCTTCTTTTTACAGTCAGGACAATACCGGTCTGCAGGAGATGAGGTGAGGGTTGCTTTGGCACAAACGAGACAGGTCCGGACGCTCCAGCGGGAGGGGGAAATATGTTGTCGCAGCAAGTTGATAAGTTTTTTTGGGGAGAGTCCATTTTCGCTGGCGAGATGGTCGAGTGAATCGAGAGTGACTTCTTTCAGGTCATAATACTGGCGTAGGATCTCAGGCAGACTACGGACATATCCCTTCTTAACAAAATGGAATCCATCCCGTCTCTTTCGCGTAATCCCCCACCGCTACATGATCCGGGCGATGGTCTAGAGGAGGGCGCACTTCGGACAAAAGGTCTCCCCCTTCCGATCAGTCTCTTCGAGGCTATTGGAGAAATGCATGACACAGGAGGGATCAGGGTAATGTCCCAGGCCGTAGGTGTGTCCTAACTCATGGATTGCTTCCTTCAGGAACCGCAGATGAAGAAGCGCCTCATCAGATGGGAGACCATAGAACTCCGGTTTCAGCCGGGCGATGGAAATCACCGCCACCCCTTCTCTTGGATCGGCCTCTCCGAAGACGAAGTTCAGATCTGGGGCGTAGAGATCGACTGACACAATCCCCAAAACCCGCTCCACCTGGGTGAGGGATGCCTTAAACCGGGCCAGCCCTTTCAGAATCTGGCCGGAGGCATATGGCGCCGCTGCAGATCGTAGCTGGATGGGGGAAGATCGACCGGATCGTGTGGGATGACAGGCAGATCGAAGACCCGCTGCAGGGATGAGACAAGGTCCCGGAACGTCGCTTTGAGGCTCCATTCCGTGAAATCAAGGGCTCTCCGTGTTCCTGGACTGTTTTATTCTTATTAACGATCATTAACTTTCTCCTCCCCACCCTCTACTCTAATTTAACATAGGGGAGGTGTCCCATCATTATTGGCACAGAGGGCAAAGCGCCCGTGCCGAAAGAGGAGATGTTTATACCAGCTGCGGTTTTTTTTCAATACTGTGTTTCTTACGCTGACGGTTCAACGTTGGTAGTGCCTTAATCTCTTCCCCTGATTTCTGCTCCGTTAGGCGAAGCTCGTAGAGCGTCTGCAGATTGAGCCAGAATTGGGGGCTGTTTCCGAAAAAATGTCCTAACCTGAGCGCCGTGTCTCCAGTGATCGCGCGCTGTCCGTTGAGAATCTCGGTAATACGGTTGGCGGGCACCTTGAGTTGACGGCCGAGCTCAGCCGCGCTCATGTTAAGCGCCACGAGTTGTTCGGCGAGATGTTCGCCGGGATGAATTGCACTTCGTGCCATAATCGAGCTCCTTCCTAGTGATAGTCAACAATTTCAACGTTGCTCGGGCCGCGAGCCTCTTTCAGCCACTCGAAGCAGATCCGCCACCGATCGTTGATGCGGATACTGTATTGGCCTTTGCGGTCGCCTTTCAGCGCCTCAAGGCGGTTGCCGGGTAAATTCAGGTCCAGAAGCGACGTCGCCGCGTCGAGCTGGTCAAGGTGCAGTTCCGCCTTGTGCACGAGGCTAGCGAAGGCTTTGACCCGTTTTCCCTCTGCAAACGTCCTTGTTCGCTTGCCCCGATAGCTGATAATCATTCTGTAAATAGTACCTAAAAATACGCGATACGTCAATCGTATTTACTGCGATAAAACTTTTCATCCCCGCCCAAAGGGTGGGGCTTTCAAGTTTTATCGCAGTAAAAATTTAGCGAATTCCATTCGCTATACGTAACATATCTTGCTTTTCGTTCGGTTGTTTATTGCTGTCGGGATAAAATGGGTCACCCTGAGCCCCCCCTCTTTTCATGGACACACAAAAAGGGGACAATAGCCCCAGGAGGTGTCCTATGAGAAAACGAACAAGTTACACCAAAGTCTTCAAAGCCGAAGCCGTTCGGCTGTTGGAGAAGTCTGACAAGTCGGCCTCGGATCTGGCCCGGGAGTTTTGTATTCGGAGAAACCTGCTTTATAAATGGCAGGAGGAGGTCAAGCTTCACGGTGAACAGTCAACTCCCGGTTCTGGACGTCTACCCGCGCCGGCCGATGAAGTGACCCGGCTGCGGCGTGAGCTTTCGCGGGTGTGTGAGGAGCGGGACATTTTAAAAAAAGCCGTGGCGTTCTTCACCAAGGGGTCCGAATGAAGTACGCCTTTATCGAAGCCCAACGGCCGATGCATCGGATCAAGCGTCTGTGCTGCGCCGTCGGTGTCAGCCGGAGCGGCTTTGATGCTTGGCCCCCCCGGCCGGAGCGTCGACGGTCGCGTGAAAACAGGGCCCTCCTGCTTCAGATCCGCCGGGTTCACGCGGAGAACCGGGAGGCCTATGGCGCGGTCAAAACTTGGCGGACATTGAAGGAAGAAGGTGTGGCCTGTGGCCGTCACCGGGTGGCGCGGCTGCGGCACACCCATGACATGGAAGCCCGACGCATGCGCCGTTTTCGAGCGGCGTATCAGGCCCGCAACTCGGCGATGGCCGCACCCAACCGGCCCAACCGGAAGTTTGAAGCCCCCGCCCCCAACAGCGTTTGGGCTTTCGACATCACCTTGATCGAAACCTGTAGGGGGTGGTTGTATCTGGCCGTGCTGCTCATCTTGTTTTCCCGGCGTGTCGTGGGTTGGGCGATGCGTGCGCGACCCGATGGCCCATTGGTCCTCGATGCGCTTTGTATGGCCGTCGCGCATCGGCGTCCTTCGCCTGGATTGATCCACCACAGTGATCAAGGGATCCCATAGGCCAGCGGCGCCTATAAGAAACAGCTTCACGTCCATGGCATGCAGCCGAGCATGAGCCGAAAAGGAAACGGCTACGACAACGCCGTAGTCGAAAGCTTTTTCAGTACACTGAAGAACGCGTGGGTCTTTCACCGGTCCTTTCTCGATCAGGACCCGGCACGCGCCGCGTTGTTCGACGACATCGAGTTGTTTTATAATCGGCAACGCCGTCATGCTTCATTGAATGATCAGAGCCCAGCAATGTATGAAGAGCAATCTGTCTTCTAACCCCCTGTCCATGAAAACGGGGCTACCTCACCCCTAGTCCATCTTCTGCGCTTTGTTGGCTCCTCCTCAGAACGACTTCTAGGGCCTTATAATAGTCTCTCTGTACATTGAAATTTGATACCCTGCAGTAGCGTTGGGTGGTGGTCACCCGGCTGTGACCTAAAAGTTCCTGTATCGTCACGAGATCGGCATCCGCAATTCTAGCGACATCCTACTTAATTGGAAAAGTATTATTCAATTACTTTTCAGTCAAAGAAATCATCGAATGCGGGTTAAAAGCATGCAATAATGGACGGTATTCAAAAATCACTGATACGGGAAAAAGGTGATTTTTAAATCAAAGTTTTACCTCAAGGCGTTTCTCTTCTTTTAAAAGCTTCTCTGATATCGCTGGGCGGATAAGATCGATCATTCCCATCCATCCCCCAGTGAGCTTGACCCAATTTTTGATCTTTTTATAATCTTCACGTGGAATCAGGATTTGCAGACGGACTAGGTGCGAATCATCTTTTTCCGCATATTGGGGTTTCCGCTGTTTTTTCAAAATAATTTAGCCTGAGGACCTTCCTTTTCTTTCTGCCCTCTTCTTTTGGCCATTTCGTATGCCTTGTCCAGCATGACCCCGTTTCGATGGATGGCAAGGGCTGCCCTGACCACGTGGATTTCGTCTCGGCGATAATACCGCCGCGCACGTTGCCGCCGAGGGATCGCAATTCCCGTCACCAGTTCCCGTTCTAATAGGTAGTGGATGGCGTTTTTATACCCGACCTTATCTTTTTTAGAAGCAGGGATGCCCGCCATGAATTCCCTAAGGGATATGTATTCGGCAGAATCAGGCGGATTGTTGACGACTTTCACATGGCGCATCTCTGTTGCTTTTCGTATGCGCTTTCGTTCCATAGAGCCTCCTCATAAGCTAAATTCAGACAAGTTCTCATTTTCCAAATCCCTTCTTTCTCGATCGGCACGGAAACGGTGACCGCGTTTTTGCTTCCATTTAAAAAATAAGACCCGTTCGACGCCAGCACAACATTCAAGAATTTCTTGACCCCTTGGTAGCGATGCACCAAGGAAATCAGATTCCCCACGTCCCTTTGCTCGAAGGCCCAGGCAAGTTTTGCCAAATCGTCCCGCGACAACCTGAACGCAAACTTATTTTCCCAATCGTACTTGCTGCCTGCCTTTGAAGGGATCCCTCTCTCCCGGCCGGGCAAGGCCTTAGCCATCTCCAGCCAAGCCCCCCACTCCCCGCGGTAAACCTTCGTGCTCAAACGAAGCGCCGCCGCCCCCCGATGCCAGATTTCTTCAAACAAACGCATAAGTTATTCTACATAGATTCTACATAGCAAAACAAACAAAAAAACACCCCGACCCCATCATTCCCTATTAATTAGCTGGACAGTCAGCTAACCCCACCCTCCTTCCACGCCCTCAAAAACCAAACCCTCCTCTCTCTCGCCAGTCTTCTTTCCGCTTCTCCAGCACGCGCGAGAAGATCTCGAAAATTCTCGAAAACTCTGGAGAAGGGAGGCCGTGAGGGGGTGTGGGGCGTGATGCGGGGAAGGGGCCAGGGTCGGAGGGGCCGGCCGGGGGTGAAGGGGGGTGGTTTTTGGGGGTTTTTGGGCGGAAGTACTTTGTTCCGTTAGCTGACTGGCCAGCTAGATTGTAGGGGGAGAGGGCAAGGGTGCCGATCAAAATAATATGTCCACAGGTAAGTTCGAGGAGCTTGTTGGATAGACTTAAGATCGGTTTTTTCTTTCAGTTCGAGTGGGGGCAGATAGGCTTGACAGGGTCTGCTTGATTAGTTAGACTAGTCTAAACTGGTCTAAAAAGGAGAGTCATGGGCAAAATCGGCGCTTACGAGGCCAAGACGCATCTGCCTCAGATCTTAGAGCGGGTATCGAAGGGTGAGCACATTACCATTACAAAGCATGGGACCCCTGTGGCCAAACTGATCCCCACGGAACCGAAAGAGAAAAAAGATATTCAAGCGGTGATCGCCGCCATTCGCGCCTACCGGGACCGCCATCCCTTAAAAGACCTCTCCATCCCGGAGATGATCAGGGAAGGCCGGCGCCATTGAGACAATTCGTTCTCGATACCTCGGTCATTGCTTCCTGGTGCTTTAAGGACGAGACCGATCGTTATTCGGATGCCGTCCTGGAGCTGCTGTTGGCCAACGAGGGTCTTATCCCTTCCCTGTGCCCCTATGAAATCGTCAATGTCTTATTGGTGGCCGAGCGAAGAAAGCGCCTGACGAATGCCGACTCGGTCCAGTTCATCAATCTCCTGGAATCCTTGCCGATCCGCGTCGATCCACAGCCCTCCGATCATATGATGAACGAGTTATTGGCGCTGGGCAGGCGTTACAAACTCTCTGCCTACGATTCGGCTTATCTGGCCTTGGCCATGCGGGAAGGCCTGCCTTTGGCCACCCGCGACGATGCCTTAAAAAAAGCCGCCAAGAAATGCGGCGTAGAACATGTGACTTAAAACCTGATTTTTAGCTCACTGAAAAACAATCGTTGGGCTGTTTCAACTAAAGCGCCCCCCCTCCGTGATGCACAAGCCTAAACCGACGAAGCATCTACTCCGGTTGCAGACCTTCCGGGCCGTAGGGGCGAGGGGTGCGCCTGTGCGCGGCTTGGATCGCTATTTCCAAACGATTATTCTCTTGGGCTCGTTTTGACGGCGCCCGCGAGGCGAAGGCATGGCAGCCGCTGCGGGAGACATTGCACACCCGGCAGGGCACCGCCAGGGGATAATGGGGCCGCAGGGTTTTTATCAGCGCGTCCCTCACCGGGATTCCTTGGCGAAGTACGCCGTCGCTTTTTTTAATCTATCGCGCGCCATCCGGGCGCAGGCCAGTTCGCGCTTGAGTCGTGAAACGCAGGCTTCGAGCTCAGTCACGGGCCGGCGGTGCAAGCCGGGCCCCGAAAGCTTCCCGTGCCGGGCCCGAAACACCCAATTCGCCAGCGTCCTGGCCGACATGGATAAATGCCTTGCCGCTGCCGGGATTGTTTGCTTCTGCTCGGTCACCCGCTTCACGGCCTGCTCACGGTATTCCTTCGTATATATCTGTCGTGGTCACTTTTCCATCTCACACCTCCATATCTCAATAATATCAGGTTGAAGGCGTCCACTTTTGAGCGCCTAGCTCAAGGTGTCTCGTTGCATGATGCAGAGATCGCTATCGTCCAACGCTTCGGCAAGGGTATCTCGGGGTAGGTCGTCGAGGGCCTCCAGCTCTCCGAAGATTTCACCCGGCTCCAAAAGAGCAAACGTGATCTCTCTCCCCTCTTCAGAGAGGCGGGCAATCTTCACCTTTCCTGATTTCAGCAAATAGACCTGGCGGCTGGGATGCCCTGGAAGGTAAATCGTTTCTTTCTTTTTCACGGCGGACATCCGGGTGATTCTATCCAGCTCTTCCATATGCACTGTAATATGTATTATAGGCTACAAAACGACATGCAAGGTTCTGCTAATGTAAAGCATTCGACCATACTACCGGATTATCGGCAAATGGAAACCACCCCGTTCTAACCGAGGCCAAAGAGGCATGGGAAGAATAGACGATGTTCGTCACGGCGGTGAACGACCCCGCAATACCATGCCTTAAAGCGTCAGATCAAGAGACCGGAAGGGAGAGATGGATCATGGCCCACCCTATCCTCATTGTCGAGGACGACCGAAAGACCGCTTCGCTTTTAAGCCTCTATTTTCAGAAAGAAGGTTTTGATACCAGGGAGGCGTATGACGGCGAGGAGGCCCTTTCCATCTGGAAGCGCCATCCCCTTACGTTCATTCTGCTCGATGTGATGGTTCCTCGGCTCGATGGAATCGAAATTTGTCGAAGAGTCCGGGAGAAGTCGAATGTTCCGATTATGATGGTCACCGCCAAAATGGAAGAGGCGGACCGATTGGTCGGCTTCTCGATCGGCGCCGATGATTACGTCGTAAAGCCGTTCAGCTTCCGAGAAGTGATTGCCCGCGTCAGAGCGATCCTCCGCCGCGCGCAGCCGATCGATGCAACTTCGACCGGACGAATCTCTTTCAAAGGATTGGAAGTCGACCCCAAGAGACATAAGGTCACGCTAAACGGCGCTGCGATCCAGTTGACTCACTTCGAGTTTAAGCTGTTGTTGACCCTCATCACGCAACCAGGACATGTTTACTCTCGTGAGGCGCTCCTGGAAAAGATCTATCCGCAGGGGGATACGGCTGTCCTGGACCGAACCATCGATGTCCACATTCGAAATCTGCGGGAAAAGATCGAGGCCGATCCGGCCAAGCCACGATACATCAAAACCGTCCGCGGTGTCGGATATCATTTTTCCGAGGAATAGGATGCGTCTGCCCAAAATCAGCCTCATCGGCAAACTCGTCGCGATTCATCTGCTCGGCGCGGGGGTCGTCATCCTCCTCTCGTGGCAGGCGATCGATCATATCGGGGCCTACTACTTCATGCGTCTGATGGACGAATACGGCATCGAACCCGAAATCCTCCACACCACGTTTCTGCGGGCCATTTATCGATCTCTCCTGATTACCGTCGGACTCGGCATTGGAATGGTGACCCTTCTTAAGGTTTTTATCACCAGGAAGATGATGGCTCCCCTCACACAAATGAACATCGTCACACGGAAATTGGCGAAGGGAGATTACTCCGAACGGGTCCATGTCGTCACGCACGATGAGATCGGTGAACTGGGGCAGGCCTTCAATCAGATGGCAGATAGCCTGGCCAAGATCGAATCGATGCGAAGGGATCTGGTGGGAAACGTGGCCCATGAGCTTCGAACCCCCCTGAATAATCTCCGCGGCCAGATCGAAGCGCTGCAAGATCATCGATTCCCTTCATGAAGAAATCCTCCGGCTGGTTCGTCTGGTCAACGCGCTCCACCGGCTTTCTCAGATCGACGCAGGTACACGGGTTCTGAATAAGGAGGAACTCGATCTTCAAGAACTGATTTTCTCCATCCTTCAGCGAGAGCGGCCGCGCTTTGACGAGAAAGAGATCGGGCTCAAGATCAACCTGTTCCCCCTTCCTGTCGACGCCGATTCGGCCCTGATCGCCCAAGTGGTTCAAAATCTGATCGAGAACCTCCTGCGTTACACGCCCAAGAGGGGAGAGGCCCGCATCGACCTGTTCAGAGAGCCGGGCTCTGTTAAATGTGTCCTGACCAACAGCGGACCGGAGATCGCCCCGGAAGACCTCCCCTACATCTTCGAACGCTTTTATCGTGGGGAAAAGTCGCGCTCCCGCCAAACGGGAGGGGCCGGGATTGGATTGGCGATCGTCAAACAAATCGTGGAAGCCCACGGAGGCGAAGTCGGCTCGGAGAGCCGGCCGGGACAGACAGAGATCTGGTTCACCCTTCCTGTCACACCGTCTTCTTATTAATAATAGCTCGCATGCCTGCGGGCCGGAGGATCGATCTCTCCGGCCCGCAGGTTGATTGCTACCGTCTCACCGTCACCGGAACAGGGCAGTTCACAATGAGCGGAGGCAGCAGTCGGCTGTCGAGCCTCAAGCCGGGCGGCGCCTCGGTTCTGAGCAGAACCCCTTTTTCAATCAGCTTCTCTTCATCGCCGTAGTAGACGGTTCCGTCCGATGCGCCCGTATGGCGCGACGCCATCAGGGAGGCGAAGTCAGGACAGATGCCCCCCTTGTCGTCCATGCCGAACGGATCGAATATTGCCGGGTCGGCCGGATCAAAACCGGCGATACCGGATCCAGCGACTGGCACCGCCCCTTCCCCCACGTTCCGGTCGGGCCTGAAAAAGACGCCGTTGCCGTTGCAATCCCACAACAGGAAGGTGATATGCCACATCGGCGTATAGGTTTTGGATCGCCCTCCCGGATAGGACGCGATCCCGGGCTGGAAGCGATCCGGACCCCCTGAAGGAAGCGGAACCCCGTTTGCGAACTGTTCAATCCTTCCGACCGCATCATTCTCCCCATATCGGCCGATGTTTCCCATTTTCGGCGCATGAATGACCCCCATGAACCCGGCGGGCGGAACCCCGGAAGCATCGAAGACGGTATAATAAGGAACTTTGTCAGACCGAAAGGTCCCTTGATGCAGTTTCATCGATACAGTCATCCGGGAAAGATCGAGATCGATCACCTGTCCCCCTGAATACCTGTCAAGCGGCTTTTCGTTCTCACAGGAAAAGTGCGCATTCGACGGTCCGCCGCCCAAATAAAACGGCGAAGGAGGATTGCTTCGAATCAGGGGATCGCATCCGCCGCGATCGATCAGAAGCTGTTCCCCAGGCGCATCCCCCCATTTGATGAACGGGGCATTGACGATGACGGTCCTTCCCCTCCAGCGGATCTTCTTCAAAGGGGAATAGTTCGGGTTACCCATCGGAGGGGAAACGGTTCCATCGGCGCCGAAACGGGCGACCTTGCCGGGGTCGTTAAAGAAAATCCACTCGCCGTCCCCACTGCCGGAATCATGAAAAACCGCGCTCTCAAGAGCCGCGTCAGGCGCCTTCTCCAAGGCATCCGCGCGGATGGCGCCGAAACGGTCGGCAAAGTCTTGGTCGCTTGCATCCGTGATGACGAAAAGCGCCTCCTGTCCACTTTCGGCGAGAGTCCCTCGATGGAGGCGGTACGTCACCGCTCCTCGATCGGCGCCGGGGACAAGGTCAACATCCACTCCGGTTTGATGAACCTCGATCCGCTCTCCCCGCGCGTGTGCCGTCATTGAAACCAGCAGCGCGATCGCGAGGGCAAAGAAAATTGTTCTCTTCCTGTAGGTCATTTTTCACCTCCATTTTCGATGTAAGTGTCGTCAATATCAAAGATCGCTTTATGATTGGAGGCCGATCTCGAAAACAATCGTCGATTCCACCGGCCTCTCCCAACCTGGAGGCATCTGGACGCTTCCAAGCTGTGATATATCATTAGCAAGTCAATGTGAAGAACGGATAAACTGGATGTGAAGATTTGATGAAAGGATTAATAGAGAAGGTCTTACCATTCGGTTCAGGCGCAGAACATCCGGAGAGAGGCGAAAAAAGAAGAAACGAAGGAGTCAGAGTCTGGCCGGGACCGGGATAATAGATAATAATAGAGGCAAAGCGACCGAGGCCAGGTTCGCATGGGCAAGGGCCGAAGATCAACCCCGCCTGCTATACTGAAAGGCGATATTCTTTCCCGTTCGGTTCGAATTGTCCAGATTGTAGGTTAGCCTACATGTTTTCAGTCGGTTGCCTATATATGATGGAGTCAATCCAAAAAACCATAAGGAGGAAGGTCAATGTCGAACGAGATATCTCTTCATGAAACGAGCCGGCTTTTTGCGCCGATCTACCGCGAGGTGGAAAGAGGCGAGCGGGCCCTTCTGATCGACCCGGAGGCGCCGCACTGGATCATTACCGATCGACGCGGCGCAAGGATCATCGGCGAGTTGGACGGCAGGCGGAGCTTCGGCGAGATCGTCTCCAACTATTGCCGCACCGCTCAGATCGATTGGGCCAAGGGATGGCTTCACTGCCACTCCTTTTTGGAGAACGCCCTCCGAAGCGGCTTTCTTTCCACCACCCCCTTCGTCCGCGCCCCCTATCCGGGCCGGCCCGAAGCCCTCGAACTCGACCGTCTCTCCGAACTCTGGCTTCACGTGACCAATGCCTGCAATCTCTCCTGCGCCCATTGCCTGGTCGAATCGTCTCCGAGCGGGATCCCCGGAGAGGCAACCGACTTCTGGATCCGGACGATCGATCAGGCGCGCGAGCTGGGGGTGAACCGGTTTTACATTACCGGCGGCGAGCCTTTCCTGCGGTCCGACCTCTTCGAGTTGATCGGGCGGATCACCCCCGAGGCGGAGTTGGTCATTCTGACCAATGCGATGCTCCTCAGAGGGGAAAAACTCAAACGGCTTTCCGAATTTGATCGGACTCGAATCACCCTCCAGGTCAGTCTCGACGGTCCGACGGCGGAGGTGAACGACCCGATCCGGGGGAAGGGGACATTCGACGCCGCGCTGCGCGGGATCAAGGAGGTGATCGGGATCGGCTTCTCGCCGACGCTGACGACCGTGGTGACCCGCTCGAACGTTGCGCTCCTTACGGAGATGGTTCCGCTCGCCGCCTCGCTCGGGATCAAAAACATCCATCTGCTCCTCAGCCACCATCGGGGGAGGTCGATCGGATCGGACGCGCTGGCCTCCCCCTCAAATGCCGAGATCCTGGAGGCTTTTCTGAAAGTGGAAGCGGCTACCGAGCGGGCCGGAATTCGATTCGACAACCTCGATGCGCTCAAGAGCAGACTGCTGGGGCGGCCGGGGGTGAAGCGCGATCTCTCCAACGCCGGGTACGAATCGCTCTGCGTCTATGCCGACGGCGCCGTCTATCCCTCCGCGGCCTTGGCCGGTCTTCCCGTCTTCCGGATGGGAAGCCTCTCCGACGGCCTGGAGAAAGGATCGGCCGCCCATCAGCCGTTAGAGATGATCTGGAAAACATCGCAAATGGCCCGACAGATTCGGAGCGCGACCGTTCAGAAAAAATCCCGATGCAAAGATTGCTATCTAAAATACCTCTGCGGCGGCGGGGATATCGAACACACCGTCCTCCACAGCGGGGAGTTCCTGGGAGAAGATCCCTTCTCCGAATTTTACGAGAACTGGATCATCCAGACCCTTCTTTCCCATGCCGAAAAACGAGGCCGACAGAAGACCCCCTCCGGATACGATCGCCCGATTCTCTTCGCCGCCATGGGGGAGGCGGTGTTGGAGGAAGAGCCGGATGGGGGCGCCCGAACCACCGGGGGCTTCGAGGTGGCCCTCTCACACTCGGCGTGTGTGCTATCGGTCGATCTTGATCACTCTCGCCGCGTCGTGAGCGATTTCTACGGCGCGGCCGCCCAATCGCCGGAACCGCAGCTCTGCTGCCCGGGGGGTTATCCGCTGGAGGATTCCTCCCACATTCCGAAGGAGGTCTTGGAGATCGCCTACGGCTGCGGCAGTCCCGTCGGATTGGCCGGGATCGCGGCGGGGGAGACGATGGTCGATCTTGGATCGGGGGGCGGGATCGACTGCTTCATCGCCGCCAAGAAGGTCGGTCCCGAAGGGCGGGTGGTCGGGATCGACATGACCGACGCGATGCTGGAGAAGGCCCGTCAGGCGAAGGCGAAGGTGGCCGCGAACCTCGGATACGATGTCGTCGAGTTCCGCAAAGGCTATCTTGAAGAGATCCCCCTCCCCGACCGGTTCGCCGATGTCATCACCTCCAACTGCGTGATCAACCTCTCCCCCGACAAAAAGCAGGTCTTCGTCGAGATGTGGCGGGTCCTGAAAGATTTCGGCCGGATCGTCCTCTCCGACACCGTCGCGGAGCGGCCGCTGCCGTTGGGAATGAGGGCGAACCCCCGGCTTTGGGGAGAGTGCGTCTCAGGGGCATTGACCGAAGCGGAGTATCTCTCCCGGCTGGAAGAGGCGGGCTTCTACGGGCTGGCCGTCATCAAGAAGAATCTCTGGAAGGAGGTGAAGGGGTACCGGTTCTACTCGGTGGTGATCCGCGGATTCAAATACGAGAAGAAGCAAGGCTGCAACACCATTGGCCAGACGGCGGTTTATCTCGGGCCGATGCAGGCGGTGATCGACGAGGAGGGGCATCTCTTCCCGCGCAACCAGCCGATCGAGGTCTGCACTGACACCGCCGCCAAGCTCAAGCAGCCGCCTTACGCCCGATCGTTCGCGGTGATCGAGGGAAAGGGAGCCGATCAGCCGGTCTCGCCGCCGGCGTCTACTGAAGAGGGGGCCTGCTGTCCGCCGGGACAGTGCTGCTAGGAGGAACCGATGACCGCATTACTTTGGATCACGGTTCTGCTGCTGGCCTTCGCCAACGGCGCCAACGACAATGCCAAAGGGGTCGCGACGCTGCGGGGGAGCGGGCTGGCGTCCGACACCGTTGCAATCCTCTGGGGAACCCTCTGGACCTTCTTCGGCGCCCTCCTCTCCGCGGAGATCGGCGGCCGATTGATCTCTCTGTTCAACGGAAACGGACTCCTCCCGGCAGGAGCCTCCGGACGATCCGATCTTTTCTGGGTCATCGCCCTCGCCTCGGGGGGAACGGTCCTGATCGCCTCCCGGATCGGCGCCCCGATCTCCACCACGCACGCCCTCACCGGCGCGCTCATCGGAACGGGCGCCGCGGCGTTTGGGACCGCGCCGCTTCGTCTCGGCGCGCTCGGGAAGGGAATCGTTCTCCCCCTTCTCGTAAGCCCGCTTCTCTCCCTGGGTCTGACCCTGTTACTCTTCTCTTTACTTCGGCCCCTTCGCCGTTTCGCCGAAAGCTGTGTCTGCCTGGTCCGCCGGGAGCCGGTCGCCCTCTCGGAGCAGGCCCTTGCACAGTCACTCTCCGCGCCGTCGGCCGAGATCGTGATCGGCTCTGCAGAGGAATGCCGGTCGGTCGCGACTTCTGGGCGGTTTACCCCGTTGAACGGAGTCCACTGGCTGTCGGCGGGCCTGATGAGCTTCTCGCGGGGGTTGAACGACACGCCGAAGATCGCGGCCCTCCTCCTGGGGGTCAGCGTTGGGCCGACGAGGGGGTGGGCCATCGGGGGGATCGCCCTGGCGATGGCGGTCGGCGGAATGCTGGGGGCGCGCCGCGTCTCCCGGACCCTCTCGGAGCGGATCACGCCGATAGACCCGGTTCAGGGGTTCTCGGCCAACCTGATCACCGCGCTTCTCGTCGCCGGCGCGTCCCAGTTCGGAATGCCGGTCTCGACCACCCATGTCTCCTGCGGAAGTCTCTTCGGCATCGGTCTTCTCCACCGGAACACAACCGATTGGAGATTGGTCGGTCAGATCCTTCTCGCCTGGGGAATCACCCTTCCTTTGGCGGCGCTGCTGGGCGCGGTGATTTATCGCCTCCTTGAGATCTCTTTATGACCCGATCGGATAGCCTAGATAATGGGGCGGCCACTAGACGGAAGCGGATTTTATTCGTCTGCACACACAACTCGGCCCGCTCTCAGATGTCGGAAGGGTGGATGAACTTTCTTTATGGTGACCGATATGAAGCGTTCAGCGCAGGAACCGCGCCGTCCCGCGTCGATTCCCGCGCGATTCAGGTCATGGCGGAGGCTGGGATCGACCTCTCCCGACACCGCTCCAAAAGCCTCGATGAATTTCAGGGGATGGAATTCGATTATGTCGTCACGGTTTGCGATCGCGCGAAAGGGATCTGCCCCTCCTTTCCCGGAGGGAAGGTCATCCTCCATCAGGCCTTTGACGATCCCGCCCCATTGACCGGCGCGGAAAGTCTGTCCGACTTCAGACGGATCAGGGACGAGATTAAGAATTGGTTGGAAAAAACGTTCGATTGATTCTGCGGCCCGAGCGAATCGGAATCGTTCCGGCCGGTCTCATTTGAAGTGCGCTTTGATCAATGGGTCGACCTTTGCCGCCACACCGAGCGCTTTGATGTCATCTAAATGAAACAAAGGAATGACGTTCGGCGTTCCCAAGTCCGCTATCAACGGACTCATTTCACGAACTGTAATAATTCTTATCCCCGGTACTGACGTGGAGAGGCGATTGTTCAACGACTTCTCCATTTGCGCCGCATCCGCGAGGGTCGCAAAGAGGATAGGCAGCTTCGGGAACACGCTTCTGACTTCCTGAAACACCTGCTCGTAGGACTCCTCGATCTCTGTATCCACCGCCGTTGAAATCACAGCGCCTTTTACATTGGCAGGAGAGAAGCGCTTCAGTTCGTTGAGCGCATGAATCGGTTTCGGCACATAACCGATTCGGTTGATGAATTCTTTCATGTGCGCCACGATGAATGGATGAGGGCGCGTCAATAATACGATTTTTTCCGAGGACATCATGGCCCCTTCAACAATAGGGTTGTACCTCTTCTATTTTACATCCATTTCGGATTTTTGTGTCCAAGCAGGCAAATAAATAAACCGTGAGGGGAAATCGATGACTTATTTAAATTCGTCAAGAGAACTTCATCTGGCCTCAGAGCCTGTTTCCTGACTCTGTCTGCCCCGAAATGGCGGCGGCCATTCCGGCCGGTCAAGGCCGCTTTGGTCGCCCCCGGACAACGCGGTTTTTCATCTTGGTTTAGGAAAAGAAATTCCGTTTAACATTTAACGAATAACGTTTAAGGTCTTTTGGGTTCCGGCGAAGCCGGCTTAGATTGATCACCGGTACTGGTGCGAGATCTCGCCGCAGTGATCGCAGGCGGCGACGTAGAGACAGGCCCGCTTGCCCAGATCACATCGGAACCGGAGGTGCGCCCCCACCTTTTCACAATAGGGGCAGCGCGTACGCGAAAGATCATTCTCAAGATCCGGGTGCGTCTTGCGAAGATCCCTCGTCTCCGTGCTGACCTCAAACGCGTAACCGCAGTGAAGACAGGTCGCCGTGTAGAGGCACGCTCCGGGACCGAGATCGCATCGAAGCGAGAGATCAAATCTCGATTTTTGGCACTGCGGACAGGCGACGTTATTCAATTCTCCCTGTAACTCCGTCAATGGCTCCATCGCTTCCTCCCTTGTGAAACATCGCTACATCGCAAGCGGACAGACATGCGCTTCGATTTACACAAGCGTCAACAGTCTCGACGCCGAGTTGGTACGGGGTTGTCTTTTCCGGATACCGCGTGACTTCAATTTGCAACCGGATCTCGATTCCTCAGGACCCGGCCTCGTTAAATACCCGGTGTGACACCCCTCAAGAGGCGCATATTGACGATAGCCGCAGATGACGCAATGAAAGACCTCTTCCCCCTCATTCCAGTAGAGAGAGACCGTCCATTCATCCCCGGAGGGACCGCCGCTGTGGCAACGCGGACATTCTCTCGGAGAGAGCTCTTCGCCCCTGTTCATTTCTCCTTGTACGTTCGCGCTCATTTTTCTTCTCCTATGGTATTGGGTTTTTTGAAGACACCGTTCAAACAGTCCCGGAACCTGCCAGGTATTCCCCATGATCCTCTTTTTACATGACCCCTCGAAGCCAAACATCAAAATCGGAGATGCGAAACAGAAAGAAATAAAGGGTAAGAATCTTCAGATCTCTGTGAGACCCCCTCTGTCCAGTGATTCCAATGACCCATACCGATGATTCAGGACGGCTCGTCTCCCGCCTTTCGGACCGCTTCAGTTTTTAAAACTGAATCAGGCCGTCTGACGATCAGCACCAGCGCGATGCCGCCGAAAATCACGGTCGATGCGATCAACAGGCGCAATGTGATCGGCTCGCCGAGGAAGACGATGCCGCCGACGGCTGCGATGACCGGGACGCTGAGCTGCACGGTTGCCGCGCTCGTCGCTTTCAACCCGCGCAAAGCCGTGTACCAAACGGCATAGCCGACTCCCGAAGCCAATGCCCCAGAGAGCGCCGCGTACCCGATACCCGCGCTATCCAGCCTGGCCCAAGGGAGCAAGACGAAACTGAGTCCCATCGCCAGCGGCGCAGCGCGCAAGAAATTACCGGCGGTTGCATTGACAGGATCGCCGGCGCCCCTGCCTCTCAATGAATAGATGCCCCAGGCAACACCGGCGCCCAGCATCAGTATCGCGCCACGAATGGGCGGCGACGAGAGGCCCGGAAGCAAGAGCCCGACAAGACCGGCTAAGGCAAAGGCAAGGCCGACGCTCTGCTGCTTGCGCAGACGCTCCCCGGCCCAGAGCCCGGAGAGGATCATCGTCGCCTGCACGGCCCCAAAGAGCAGCAATGCGCCGGTGCCCGCCGGCAGGCTGACATAGGCGAATGAAAAGGCCGCAGCGTAGACGAAAAGCGCAACTGCGGAAGACCAACTGCCCGTTGCGCCATGTGCCCCTCCGCCGATTCGCGCAATCAGCCAGAGCGCCGCCGCGCCGGAGAGAATGCGGACGGAAGTAAAGCTGGCCGCGTCAACACCCGTCTGCTTCAGCGCCAATCGGCAGAGCAGGGAGTTTCCCGCGAATGCGATCATGGCGAGCAGCGTTAGGATGAATACCCGCGTGGACGGCATCCATTGTTTGAACGAAGTCCTCGATTGACCCGTCATTTCAAACCTCCACTCTCCATTCTCCATCGGTATCCGAATACCGCCGTGCAACCTGATTCTCCGAGGTGTTACGGTGTAAGGGCGATCTCATCCCGTTTGGCTCTCATCTTCTGGACCAGCTCCTCATAAGACCCGCTTCGGATGATCTTGTTGAATTGGCTCCGGTAGTTGTTCACCAAGCTGACCCCGTCGATGACCATGTCATAGACCCTCCAATTTGTAGCAGGGGACCCCGGTCAGGATGAGGCCGAAGCTGACCGATTTGAGGATCCCGCCATAGAGGTCGTCGAAGACGACACTCCCCTCCATCCCTGAAAAATAGCTTCCTGAGCCGACCCCCAGGAGCTGAACCCCCACCAGGTATCCGCCGTAGATCCCGACCAGATCGAAGAGCGATGCGAGCAGGGGGACGGCGATCAACCCGGCGATCATCTTGGGGGCGACCAGGTGCCGGATCGGATCGATCGCCATGGCATCCAGCGCGTCGATCTGGTCGGTGATCCGCATGATCCCGATTTCGGCGGTCATGGCCGACCCGGCGCGACCGGTGACCATCAGCGCGGAGAGGACCGGCCCCAGCTCCCGGATCAGGCTCAGGGCCACGGCGGAGCCAAGCAGCCCTTCTGCTTGAAACTTTCTCAACGTGTCGTAACCTTGAAGACCGAGCACCCTGCCTGTAAAGGAAGCGGTGAGGAGGATAACGAAGAGGGACCCCACGCCGATAAAATGGACCTGGCGTATGATCAGGCCCCCCTTGTAAGGGGGGCCTGATCCCGGCGAGGATCGCCTCTCCAAAGAAAAGCCCTATCCGGCCCGTCCTGCTGCAGCCAATCCAAGAAACCAGATCCCAGACTCCTCAAGCCGGCTTGCACAACAGCTCTTTTTGTCTTCGAATCTCCCTTCACTCTCCCGTTCCTCTCTTTTTTTCGAGGTCGAGACCAAAAGGGGCTCAGGGCTGCCCGCCCCTCACCCCGTTCGACTTAAACAACTTCTCCATACAAATGCAGGCCGAGGGTTAGGCCGTGTACTTCATGGAGGCGCCGCAACAGAGTGGAATATTCGTTGTGGCGATGCTCCCCATGTACGGGCCTTTCACCGGCACATTTCGCACAGATCGGCTTTGCCATGTTCTCCTCCTTTTTAAAATACCCATGCAATGCCGACCGTGGCCTCAGCGGTGTTCAACTGCTCCTCGCGAGAATCCACGAGCTGGTCGATGTAGCGATACCGCGCATCGAGCCGAAGCGAGACATGCTCCACGACCTCGTATTTCAGGCCGACCCCCACGTTGAAGGTGAACCCGTCGTCATCGCTGATCGTTTCCGGGACCCCACCGACCGTCCCGGTAATGTCATTATCGAGATCCGCGAAGGCCCAGCCGACCCCCGCCGTCCCGTAGAAGACCACCGGGTCGTGGGGGTTGACATGGTAGACCGCATTCACGTCGATCAGATGCAGATCGAGATCGATCTCCCCCGTGGTGGGGGTATCCTCGGCGGTATTGGGGTTGAATGTGTAGCGCCCCTCCAAACCCCACTGAGGGGTGAAGTTATAGGTGTAGTTGAGCCCGATGGCGAAGTCGTCCCCCAACTCCGGCTGGGTCCCTGAGATAGCCGTATCGGTGAGATCCGAGCTCGCTCCGAAAAGGGCGCCGGCATGAATCCCGATCTCCTGGCTCCCCTTGCTGATCTCCGCCCGGGCAAGACCCGGTAACGAAAGGGTCAACAGGGTCGATAGAAACGCGAATGTCAAAAGTATCCTTTTCATTTTCATTCCCTCCTTATGTGTGAGTATCTGTGTCACAATCCGCCCTTCTTGTATTGCTTTGCCGCTGCCCCTTTGCAGCCGCCGGGCGGAATTTCGCCGAGCAATTCCTCCATCAGATTGGTAAAGCTTCATCAATCGTTCTGGCATTTCAGACCTCCTTTTCTGTTGAACATTGTTCATGTTATTGCCCTCCTAAAACCGATAGGCCACATCGGTGGCCAAGGTAAAATCGGCCGCGGCCCCTATGGGATTATTGAAATTCTCGATCCCGTAGAGTTGCCAGAGCAGATGGGGCCGAATCCGATAATTCAATCCCAGAGCTCCCTCGGACACCCCGTGGTCCAATATTCGGATTCCCGTCCCGTGGAAGGGGGTCGTATCATAATCGATCTGCCCCACCACGGAAAACCGGGATGTCCAGAGAAACTCTCCAGCCAGGGACGCGGTGTAGATCGGCTTTAAGGTCAGATCGGTGGCGCCGAAGTTCCCGCCGGGAAAGACCACACTCGTATTCAGATAGAAGACCCAGCGGTTTCCCAGCGTCTTCTGGAGCGCCAACCCGACTCCCACGTCGGGGTCTCCGCTCCCGAAGGCCCGATCAAAATCCCCCGTTGGAAGTTTGACCGCGCCGCGCAGGGCAAGAGCAGGCTGTCTCTCTCCCTCAACGAGAACCAAATACTTTCCGCTGAGGACAACGTCTCCCAGACCCGACTGCCGATTCTGCCCGGAGATGATCGTTTTTCCATCCCGCTGGATCACGTATCCCCCAAACTTTCCATCGGTGAATCTGATCCGATCCGGGTTCAAATGAGAAATGGATTTCTCCACGCTGATGATAAACGGATCCAGAAACCCGCCGTCTCGGTAGAGGAACGGAACCTCCAGGCCGACCTCCAACCGATCGGTGAGCCCGTATTTCAATTGCCATGAGGAGCGGAAGGTCTCAAATTTTAGAATCGCGTCAACCCGCGACGTCGATTCAATGAGGATGGTGTTGCTTTCCGCTACCTCGAGCCTCACCTCATAGGTTCCCTGAGAAAGGGTGGTTGCCCTTTCCGGGGAAAGCGACAGGAAGAGAAGCTGTACGGGATTGTAGTTCCGGGTCGGAAAAGGTCCCCCACCCACAGAAGCTTGCGACGCCACGGAAGGACGCACCGGATTCACCACCCAGATGGCCCAGAGGAAAAGAAACCACGACCTGAATCGCCGGAGGCAGAAGAGTCCCCGGCAAAGAATATCGTTTCCTTTATGTTTTAAATGTGTCCTCATCCTGCACCTCATCAGGGTCGTCTTCCCGGCACAGATCGTTTCGACCCGACCCGGGTTCACTCGACAGATCTCGTTCTCCGGACCGTACGCTGCATTAGTGGACAAGCCTGGACCCGGATATCGCGCGATTCATAAGAATCTTGAAATCCAGAATCTCGCCGCAGAGGATGCAGCGCCAGCCCTCAAAACATTTCTTCTTTATATCCTCGTAAAGGTCACAAAACCGCTCGTCGATCATCAAACCACGACACCTTGGACACTGCATGACACACCTCCTCCCCGCATCAAACCGCCAGAGACAATGACGGGGCCGCAGGGGAACGCCTCTCATCGATTCCCACGTATCTTCTTGCCTTCTCTTTGTTCAGCAACGCATGAGACTTCAAAATCGCGAGGGTCTCCATCTCCCCTTTTTGGATCAGTTCCTGGCGGCGATGCACCTTGAAGAACCGGTGGTCGCCGACGTCGGGCTCGATGAGGATCAAAGGCGTTTCGGCCTCGGAGCAGCGGCGGCACTCCAACATCTCCCTGTTTTTTATCTCGTAGAATCGTTCCATGATGGAAAGGATGCCGTTCTCCTGAATCTCCTCGCCGTTCATGGGATTGAGAGGGCCCAGGTTGACCGCAATGATCAGGTCGGGCTTTCTGATCTTGGCCAGTTGGATCGGAAGGGTATCGACCACCCCGCCGTCGACATAAAATGCTTCCCCGATCTTTTGGGGCGGAAAGATCCCGGGGATTGCGCAGGAGGCGTAAATCGCGTCGTGGAGCGGGAGATGCTGATCTTGATTCATCCCCCAGAAGGTCATCTCCCCGTTGCCGATGTTGACCGCGCCGAGAAAGAGCGGTTTTTGAAGATGGCTGAACCGATCCACCGGAATAACCCTCTTGATGAACCGCCGAAGGCTCTCCCCTTTGCAAAGACCTTTGATCCGGCCAGGGTTGGTCAAGAGGCCTGTGTAGTTGAAGTCAAAGAGGTCGCTCTGCCGAAGGGAGAGGCCGACTTTCTCGATCTCGCCGGCCTTCATCCCGCTTGCCGCCATCGCCGCAACGATCGCCCCCACACTCGTCCCTGCATATTCGGAGATCGAGATCCCTAATCGCTCCAGGGCTTTCAGAGCGCCAATATGAGCAAGCCCTCTGACGCCGCCCCCTCCCAAGATCAACAGGACCTTTCCCCTGTTCATTGCTCCCCTCTTCCTAAAAGTTCGGATAGAAATAAAGAACAGCCGGTCAGCCGGACCCGATCTCCCTGCATCGCTTTCAGCATTTTGACTCCCCGGTCATCCACAAAGCTGATGGCGGAGAGATCGAGGATCAATTCGCTTCGCTGACCCAGACACACCTTGCATTCTCTTTCGAGCACGTCGATCCATTCCCCCACGACCCGTCCTTCCAGCTTTAATCTCACGCTCTTGTCGCTCTCCGCGACGCATGTGACTTTCAACATCTCCTCTCTCCCACCTTGCTTGATCCCGCATTTGATTCCGCGGTATTCGTCTATTACGATAGATACATAGAGCAAGGTCTGCGCCAAACAAAAAAGCCATTTAAGAAAATCCTTAAATGGCTTTCATTTTATGGACTTATACAGGCTTTTTGTCGCTTCTTATGGAACCAAGCGGATCCCTTCTCTCACGGCGCTTCGTGGCTTCTACGAAATGTCGTGAGTGTTCCGCTTGATCCCTAATTTCTGCAGCCGGCTGCGGAGGGTATTGGGATGGAGGCCGAGAATTCCGGCAGCGCCTCTCGGCCCGTCAATGACCCATCGTGTTTCTTCCAGCGCCCTGACAATATATTGCCGCTCAACTTCCGCGAGGGTGGAGAGGCCCTTTTCATCCCGATCGGATAAATTCGAGGGGATCAAGAGGGCGTCCTCAATCTCCAAGGCAGGCCCCCTCGATAAAATCAAGCCGCGTTCAACAACATTCTCGAGCTCTCGGATATTTCCGGGCCAAGGATAGGCGATCAGTCTGCTGATCGTCTCCCGATCGATCTTCTCGATCCGTCTTCCCATCCGCTTTGCGTATTTATGGATAAAATATTCGGTCAGCAATGGGATATCCTCCTTTCTCTCCCGCAGCGGAGGGAGGGCGATCGGAAAAACATTAAGACGGTAATAGAGGTCCGCTCTGAAGGTTTTTTCTCCGACCGCCTTTTGCAGGTCCTGGTTTGTAGCGGCGATCAGGCGAACATCCACTTTGAGGGTCTGCGTTCCACCCACTCTTTCCAATTCATGTTCCTGCAACACCCTCAGGAGCTTCGCCTGAAGCTCCGGTGGAAGATCCCCGATTTCATCCAGAAAAAGGGTCCCCCCATCGGCCAGTTCAAATCGGCCGATCTTTCTGGAAAGGGCGCCGGTGAAGGCCCCTTTTTCATGGCCGAATAACTCGCTCTCGATCAGCCCCGCTGCGAGCGCCGCGCAATTCACCTTGATGAGCGGCCTGTTCTTTCGCTTGCTCAGATCGTGAATGGCCCGAGCGATCAGCTCCTTTCCTGTCCCTGTCTCCCCAAAGATCAAAACCGAGGAATCGGTTCCGGCCACCTTCTCCACCCCTCTTAAAACTTTCTTGAGGGCCTGGCTCTTTCCAACGATCTCCTCGAAGTTATATTCGGTCTTGATCTCGTCCTGAAGATAAACATTCTCCTGATCGAGCCGATCTTTTAATCGCTTGATCTCCTCATACGCTCTGGCGTTGTCCATCGCAATGGCGCACTGATCCGCTATGAGGGATAAGAGTTCGATCACCTCCTCAGAGTATTTGGCCGGGCCCTTTCCGGCCATATTCAAGGTCCCGATCACCTCTCCCCGGACAATCAGCGGGAGATTCAAGATCGACCGGAGCCCCTCTTTATAGTAGAACGCATCCTCAAAGAAGGGTCGTTCCTGCGTGAGGTCCGATCGGAGATGGTGCCGTTGGTGATCCAACACCCATCCGATTGCGCTTCCTTGATGGGGGATCTCCGTTTCCCATTTGAGGTGCAGAGGGGAAACAGCGGTCTCCAGGACATAGATCCGAAAGCAATCTCGGGCCGGATCATACAAGGTGATTCCGGCCCGATCAAAAGGGAGAACTTTTTTAATCTGCTCGGCGATGGCTTTGAATAAGCGATCTTTGTCCAGATTGGAGACAATTGCGTTATTGATTTCCAGGAGGGTCCGATAGCGATCCTCACACCCATCCAGCCGTTCTCTGAGATTCATCTCGTCCATCAGGATCCTCGATCAACACACCCCATTTACCGGACATATTGGAGAATCGTTCCCCCATGCCCCACGGCCCAACCGTGGGCTGCATCGGAAAAGGTGACATTCCAAAGATCTTCTCCGGTTCCGCTCGCTTCCTGCCGCCATCGGCGCCCCCCATCGGTCGTAAAGAGTATCAATCCTCCCTCTCCCACCGCCCAGCCGACGGTCTGATCTACGAAGGCAAGGCCCCAGAGGTCCTTTGTCGTCCCGGATCTTTGTGGAATCCAGTTTTTCCCGCCGTCCACCGTCGTCAGCACCGTTCCTCCCGCGCCTGCCGCCCATCCATGCTCCGCATCGACAAAATGAATCTTGGCCAGCGGGTGAATGATCCTGATCTGGCCGATCCAGCGCTTCCCTCCATCGACCGTGCGGATGATGTCTCCTCGCATACTGGTTGCCCAACCGACCTGAGGACTCAGAAAGAAGAGACTGGTCCAGTTGTAGGTCGATGCGGTAGGCTGTGTCTCCCACTGAGATCCGCCCGTGCTTGTCTTTTGCACATCTTGAAAGGTTCCGACGACCCACCCATGCTCCGGATCGATAAAATCGAGATCCAAAATGGTCTGATCGCCCTGCTGCGGCTGCTTCGACCAGGAACGGCCCCCGTCATCAGTGCGAAGGAAGACCTTTCGGGCGCCGCCGGCCCATCCCGTCTGTTCATCGATAAAGTCGATGGAGAAGAGATCGTCCTGCGTCGGGCTCTCCTGCGGCATCCAGGTCTCTCCCCCATTCTCGGTATGCAGGATCGTCCCCTTTTCCCCTGCCACCCAACCTGTTTGATTGTTGACGAAAGCCACGCCGCTGAGATTGGCCGTCGTCCCGCTTCGCTGAAGGATCCATCCGCCCTCTTTGGAATCGGAATCGCTTCGAACGGAGCAGGAGAATAAGACCCAGGCCTGGAGCAGAAAAAAGACAACGAGCGGGGTCTTCCATCGTTTCATCGCACCCTCACTAAGATAACGGCCCTCCAGGAGCCGTTATTTTGGACCGAGGATATAGGCCACAATCGCCTCGATTTCCGGGTCGGTCAGGTGAAAGTTCGGCATGAAGGTATAAATGTCCCAGGCCTCGGGGTCCTTGAGAAACTTCTTGTCCCATTCGGGGCGGAGTTTCTCGCCGATGCGCGTCAAATTGGGATAAATATCTCTCCCGCCGGTTTTGATGGTGTGGCAGGCCCGGCAGTCATAGGCCTTGACCAACAGTTCGCCGGCCTTGGCAAGATCTTTTTCCATGAGGATCTTTTCTTTGTCGACCGGCGTCTTCAGCGTATCCAGATAGGCGATGATATCATGGATCTCCTTATCCGAGTTCCAGGTAAACGCGGGCATTCCGGTGGCCGGACGGCTGAGGGAGGGATCTTCGAGCCACTGGAACAACCACTTCTTAGACCGCCGCAACCGGACATTGGTCAGGTCAGGGCCGACATCCCCCCCTTCCTTCCCGATGCCATGACATTGATAACAGTCGAGCTCTCTCATGAGCTTCTCACCGGCAATCGGATCTCCGACAGACGCCCCTTCATCCGCGCTCGCTTCGGCCGGCGCCAAAAGGAAGGTGAATCCACCCACGAAGACCGATAGAGATAATACCAAAATAAAGCCGAATACTCTTTTATCCGCTCGTTTGAAGAACCCCGCCGCTCTGCGTCGGGGATTCTTCGACCCGAAAGGAAGAAAAATCTCTTTATATAATTTGCTCGCTAACCCCGCCTTAAAAGGGCGGGGATTGCGCTCGCAATGCGTGTTCATGTTCGCCTCCCGTTGGGGAGGAATGGGAGTCCCCATTCCTCCCCATTCTGAAATGATTACATGGCGCCCGGCACCGGACGAGGAACAATCTTCTCTTTCCCAGGCTCCAGACTCTTCCCCTTGCTGAAGCTCGTCACATATGCGACAAGATCGATCGATTGCTGGCTGTTCTTGTCGATCGGAGCGCCCTTTAGAAAGGTCATAATGCACATGTTGTTCATGCCGGCCAGATCGACCAGCGCCTTCATCGGGCCCATCGGTTTGGGAAAATGGGCGGCGGCCCCTCTAAGGGTGGGGATATTCACTTTCATCTTCATCCCTTTCCATTCCATCTCGGCCGCACCCCCGACGGTCCCCCCATCCTCGTGGCAGGTTCCGCAACTTTTGCGGCTCGTATTGCCGCCGAGGGTCTCGTCGTAAAACAGCTTCTCGCCCCGCTTGAGGCCGGCCTCAAGCGTGTCGGGCTTCATCGACATCATCATCTGCATCATGCCCTTCACCTTGTCCGGTGGCAGGAGATAGGAGCCTCCCGAATCCATCATCTCTCCTCCGCTCATCTTTGAGCCCATGCTTTCCTGTCCCCCCATCGCGTCCATATTCCCCATCGACGAACACGCATTGACGATCAACAGGGAAATCCCGCCCAACACCGTAAAAAATAACGTCCGCTTCATAACCCTTCCCTCCTTTTTGGCCCGGCCCCATGCCACATTCGGTTTCCTGCGAAGGGTTCCCGGTTTTTTTGTCTCTATCCCCACGGCCCCAAACAGACCCCCTGGTCTTTCGGTCCGGCGCCTTTTTTCAGATTGCTTCTCTCTTCCCTCGAACTTCATCGATCCACTCACGTTCAAGCCTCGGATCGATGATGATCCCCCCTGCGTCCGATGCGGGCCTGGCCTTCATGCGCAGACCGCCATACGAGCGACACAAGTCGGATCGTTGGAAGACTACGCTCTTTGATAAAGAATAAATGTAGTCGGGACTACGAATTGAAGATTCCGCGCCGCCATGTGACGCAGCGACATACCGCCCCTCTATGACGGATTCCCCCAAGAGCGGCCGGGTCGGGCTTTCCCTCCCCGAAACATTGGCTTTCTTCGTCCCGTCCCATCATCATGACCAATGCCATCGCCGCCATCGACACGACTATCCCTGGAAATCCCCGGCGTCCGGACAATATAGATTTGAAACTGTCAGGCTCAAATAGAAGGGAGGTTCCGGCCCCATCGCCGATGGGGCTGGAATCAGATGCAGGTTTTCTGAGAGGTATGAAACAGGTGAATATTTTATCGGATTACTTGCATGGATAGACGACTGCCTGGAACAACGATAGAGGTACTCACGCCTTGTATTGCATCGGCGTACCACAACAGGCCGGGATATCGGTCGGCATGCATCCTTCTCCATGAGCCGGACAGACAAGCTTTCCGGGATCCTTGGCGCTCGGAACGCCCGGGCCGTCATGGACGTGTGGAACCGCCTTTTTCCCGCCGCAGTTGGAACAAATCAATTCCGCCATTCAAATCACCCCCCCTCCGTTTGGGTTTGATGACACTTTTTTAAAGAACAAAACGCTGACCTGAATGTTTCTCCCAATACTTTCAGGGTCTCTCTCCCCGCGACGGGGAGCGCCGATAGACCTCCGTCTTCGGATGAAAGGCCGCCCAGGCAAACCAATAGGCCACCACCGCCGGAAGTTCCCGGCCCTCATTGTCCCGAATCCGCGCGGTCCGGGAGGCGCGATCATACGAGAGGATCACCCGCTTCGATCCGAGGAGATCTGTAAAAGATTTCGGACTCCGCTCCAGTTCCGAGAAGGGGTAGGCGCGGGCGATCCCGTCGAGCTCGATCCCAAGCACCCACGCCTTTGGCGAGAGGCGATCATCCCCCTTCCCAACCGGGAACATCAGGCGGTCCGACCGGGCATACGACTCATACGGGTCGCGCGTGTAATCGCGCTTGTAACCGGTGTCGGTCGAGAGGAGCTGCGTCTTCGGATGCTCGGCCCGCCAGGCACCCCAGGTGGTATGAACGAGAGGGAGAAGCTTCAGACGGGTCCCGGTGAGCGGGCCTGTCACCGCCTCCCTCTGGATCTGCGACCAGAGGCTTTCGGTCTGATGATCGTACATCAACACATCGCTCTTGTAGAGGAGTCCGGAGACGCCGAAGGTGTAGCGTTTTCCCTCGATCATCGGATCAAACGCCATGCCGGTCCCGCAAAGGGGACAGTAGGTGACCAGGATCGGTCGGCCGCCGATCGTATCGTTGACGATCTCGTGCCAGTTGAGGATCTTGATCGGGTAGGCCTTCGCCTCGCCGTTCAGTTCGAAGGCAAGGACCCGATCGTCATTCTTTAAGAAGTCTGCCCGGTCCGCCGGAATAAACACCGGTTTCAGGATTGCAGGGATGCCGTCCTTCTCCGGCCCGCCGGAGAGAATTTCATCCAACGGGATGCCATGTTTCGAAAAGTCGAATCCCATCAGGAAAATCGCGGTGATGACCAACAATATTTCTTTTGACCTGTTCTTCATCCGGGCTCCTCACCATATTCCTCGGACCATGCTACCCGATCGGAATTCGGCTCTTATTCTTGGCGAGCCACTGCTCGAAGCTCTGCAGTTCCGGGTTGAGCGACCGGGCGACCTCCGGATCTCGGATCGCGCAGAAGTCGTCATTAAAATCGCGTTTGAACTGGAACATGTTTCCGAGATCGTCGGCCCCGGGGAAGCCGAAGCTGCGGTAGGTCTCGGGCGAGACCTCGTTGTAGCGCACCTCCTGACCGAGCGCCTGGGTGAGCGCGGCGGCCATCTGCGCCCCGGTCAACTGATCCCCGGAGATCCCGACCCTCTTTCCGATGAACTCGTATCCTTTCTTGAAGATCCCAAGCGCGCATTTGCCGATGTCCTCGGCGGCGATGCCGGGGAGTCTCTTGTCACCCATCGGAAGCGTGATCGCCAGCTTCCCGTCCGGCCCCTTCTTCGGACCCATCCCGAAATAGATGAAGTTATCCCAGTAGAACGAGGTCAGCAGGAACGTCGTCGGCGCGCCGAGGTCGGTGAAGACCGGGTCGGCCTCTCTTTTTCCGTCGAAGTGCGGCACCTTATACTTCCCCATCAGCGTCGACATCCGATTGTCGGAGAGGGGAACCCACTTGCGGGTATCTTCGAGGGTCGACCAGATCACGTGCCGGAGGCCGGTCTCCTTCGCCGCCCGCGCCATGTGGGTCGCCTGGGCGATTTCCTTTTCGGGCGAGAAATGTTCCCAAAAATTCGTGACGCAGAACGCCCCATACGCCCCGGCAAACGCCCGCTTCAGGCTCTCAACGTCATCGAGGTCGGCGGCAACGACCTCAGCGCCCTGGCTCTTGAGCGCCTTCGCCTTCTCCGAGTCGATCTTTCGGGTCAACGCCCGCGCGGCGAAGCCTCCGTTTTTGTCGTTCAAGATGGCGCGGACGAGGCCGCCCCCTTGCGCGCCGGTGGCGCCCACAACAGCGATCGTCTTTTTTTCAGCCATGATGGTCCTCCTGAGTCGTGACGGAATTTCTTCGACTTTCGGGTCGAGCTTATGCGATATCGCCCATTAAAAATGTAGTCCACTATACAAAATGGAGGAAAACACGTTTTCGCGGGGTAAACCTGCTTTCGTATGCTGGGCTACAAAATCAAGAAGAGCCATTCTGTTATGTTAAAGGAAGAGCAATCGTCGGAATTCACCCGGTGCATCATTTCAATGTCTGCTGAAAAACAGATCAACCAGGCCTATCTGGATACCCTCAATCTCCTCTCCAACCTGATCGAGGGGAGGGACCCCTACACCGCCGGCCACACCTGGCGGGTCTCCCGATATGCCGTCGCGATGGCGCGCCAACTCGGCTGGGATCAAAAGAGGCTCTCCGCAATCGAACTGGGGGCCGCATTTCATGATCTGGGAAAGATTGCGACCGAAGATCGGATTCTGAGAAAGGCGGGACCGCTCACGGAGGAGGAATTCAAGCAGATGCAATTCCACCCGGTCGAGGGAAGACGGCTCCTGCAGGGAATTGAATTGCTCCGCCCGGCGATCGTGGCGATCTACGCTCACCACGAACGCTACGACGGCAGCGGTTATCCGGAGGGACTCAAAGGAAAAGAGATTCCTGCGGAAGGACGGTTGGTCGCCGTGGCCGATGTCTTCGATGCGTTAACGAGCAATCGTCCTTATCGCCGACCCGGAAAGGCGGAAGAGGCGCTGGCGCACCTGGAGGGTCAACGGGGCATCCTCTTTGATCCGGAGATGGTCGACGCCTTCCGCTCGGCCTGGCGGGAGGGAGCGCTTGAAAAAACGGTCCTCCATAGCAAGGGCCATATCCCTCTCCTCGAATGTCCGGCGCATGGTCCGACCCTCGCCGTTCGCCCCGGCGCCTCGGATGGGGACGAAATCTTCTGTCCGGTGTGCAAGACCCGGTTTGTGCTCGTTAGAGCGAAAGAAGGATGGCAGGCGAAACTGGTTTGAACGACTCTCTCTGTATGACGCTATCGCCTGTTTCCAAGCGCGCGGTCGAGGTTGAAGGCGGCGCTGATCAGGGCAAGGTGGGTAAAAGCCTGCGGGAAGTTGCCGAGCGCCTCGCCGCTCGGACCGGTCTCTTCCGCGAAGAGGCCGAGGTGGTTCGAATAGCCGAGCATCTGCTCGAAAATCAGCCGGGCGGTGTCGAGCTTCTCCGGGTCGGAGCGTCCGGCCCGCGCCATCGCCTCGACCAGCCAGAAGGTGCACATGTTGAATGTCCCCTCCACCTCGTCGAAGCCGTCGGGCAGATCCCGAACGTTGTAGCGGTAGACCAGACTGTTGGAGACCAGCCCTCCCTGCTCGGGCGATTTGAGGACCGCATCAAGCGTCTTAAGCATGCGAGGATCGTCGGGAGAGACGAAGAAGACAAGCGGCATCAGAAGATTGGCCGCATCCAGGGCGCGCCCGCCATAGAATTGAACGAAGGTCTGACGTTTCTCATCCCATCCCTTCGTCATGATCTGGTGGTAGAGGGCATCCCGGCAGGCCAGCCACTTCTGCCGATCGGCGGGAAAGGAGCGCTTGTCGGCCAGACGCAGCGCCCGGTCGAACGCCACCCAGCACATCAGCTTCGAATAGACGAAGTCCTGCCGCCCGCTGCGGATCTCCCAGATCCCCTCGTCGGGCTGATCCCAGCGCCCCGCGACATAATCCATCAGCCGATCCAGATGGCGCCAGAGATCGTACGAGATCGGCGAGCCGTGCTTGTTATAAAGGTAGACTGAGTCCATCAGCTCCCCGTAGATGTCGAGCTGGAGCTGACGGTAGGCCCCGTTTCCGATCCGGACCGGCTTCGATCCCCGGTACCCTTCGAGATGATCGAGATGTTCCTCCGTCAGCGCATGCCGGCCGTCGATCCCGTACATGATCTGAAGCGACCCATCCGGGTTCAACTCCGCGCAGCGCGCTTCCAGCCAGTGCATAAACGCCGTCGCCTCTTCCTCCGATAATCCCGCTCCGCATCCCGCTTCCGGCTCGGTATCCTGGAGAATCAATGTCGCGCTCTCCCCCTCACGCAGGACGAAATCCGAGACGACCCCCTCTCCCTTCGGGGTCAACGGCAGCCGGGTGGCCAGTCCCAGGTGAAGCTGTGGTGAAAGGAAACAGGCCCCGTCGGATATGATTCGAACAGCATGGCGGTCCCGGGCATAGTTAAAGGCAGGCCGGCATCCGAGGTGAAACTTCATCATCCCCCGGGAGACCCGGACGCGCCGGACGAGTTGGTGGCGGCCATGACCGCGCCATTCGATCCCCACCGGCATATAAATAGAACTGTTTGCGGCGGATCGTCGCGTCGCCGTCCGCCGGCGCGATTTTAAACCGCCCCCCTTTTCGATCATCCAGGATCGCGGCGAAAACGCTCGGGGAGTCGAAGTGGGGGAAGCAGAACCAATCGATCGAGCCGTCCATCCCGACGAGCGCGGCCGTATGCATGTCCCCGATGAGGCCGTAGTTTTCGATCGGCTGATAACCCATGATCTCCTCTCTTACTAAGCGGCGGCGTCCGGAACCATTCCCTTACCGAACGACGAGGGGGATATAAAACCGATTGCCGAACGGTGACGCGGCCTCCACCCCCGCCCGACGATAGGTCTCCTCCGGAATGCCGAGATCGGCGAGGAAGAGGGCGCCGGTCCGACCGGGATGCAGTCCCCGCTTCGGAAGGGCGAGCGTCAGCGTCACATGGGGACCGATCGCCTCGCCGTATGTGACGCCGGTGGCGGCATTGAGGCCGCTCGGAAGATCGAGGCTGAGGATCGGCGTCCCGCTCCCGTTCGCCCAGTCGATCAGCGCCGCCGCCGTGCCGCGCGGCGCGTCGGTCAAACCGTAGCCGATCAGCGCATCGACGATCAGGTCGGCCGGGACCCGGTTCAGATCGTCCCGATCGATCTCTTTCCCCCGCGTCGATCGGAAGATCCGCCGCTGCTGCGCGGGAACTTCGCCGAACCGTTCGGTTGCCAGGCAGAGGGAGACGGCGATGCCTCGATTCGCCAGATGGCGCGCGGCGCAGATTCCTCCGCCGCCGTTCCCCCCGCCCCCCGCCAAAACGGTAACCCTCGCCTTCCGCCACTCCCTTCCGAGAAAATCGAGCGCCAGCAGCGCCAGGCTGCGCCCCGCGTTCTCCATCATCTGAAAGAGATTCGGGCCGGTCTCCTCGATTGCGATCCGGTCGATTTCCCGCATCTGCTCGGCGGTCACCGACGGGATCTCGGCGCCGGATTCCGTGAAGAAACGCGGGGACACATTCGACGGATTGGCGTTTGGCTGCATCTTCATCGCGCCCAGGCGAACCATCGCCTCAGGATTTTTTTCTTCCCTTCGGTGAGGGTCGTCTTCCGCCACTGCGTCGCCGCCTTCTTGACCACCTCCGCCTGCGTCGGATAGGGAAAGATCGTTCCGGTGATCGTCCCGAGCCCCGCCCCCGCCTTCATCGCCAGGGTGAAGAGAGAGATCAGGTCGCCGGCATGCGCGGCGACGATCGTCGCGCCGACGATCGTGTCGGTTCCCTTTTTGACATGAACGCGGGCGAACCCCTCCTCCTCGCCGTCGAGAATCGCCCGGTCAATCTCATGGAGCGAATAGGTGTAGGTCGCGACCTCGATCCCCTTCGTCTTGGACTCGGCCTCGGTGAGACCGACATGGGCCAGCTCCGGCTCGGTGTAGGTGCACCAGGGGATGATCAGCGCATCGGTACTCGCATAGCCGAGACCGAGCGGATGGGGAAAGAGGGCGTTCTGGATGACGATCTGGGAGAGCGCGTCGGCGGTATGGGTAAACTGATAGGGGAAGCAGACATCCCCCGCCGCGTAGATCTTCGGGTTCGTCGTCTGAAGCCGCGCGTTCACCCGGACCCCCGTCTTCGTATCGTAAGCGACCCCCGCCTCCTCCAGGCCGAGCCCTTCGACATTCGGGGCGCGTCCGACGCCGATCAGAATCGCCTCGCCGGCCCACACCTTCTCCTCACCATTCGATCGGTAATGCAGGACTTTGACCTTCGGGGAATGGTTGGAGGTAGAAACGGAAACCATCTCACTCCCCCGGCGCTCAGCACGCAAAAGGTCCGCATGGAAGAAGAACGCAACCCCCTCCTTTTCCATCTGCGTCTGGACGATCTGCGCCGCATCGGCGTCCTCGCGCGGGAGAATCCGGCCGTTCTTCTCGAAGAGGGTGACGCGGCTGCCGAACCGGGCAAATGCCTGCGCCAGCTCGCAGCCGATCGGCCCGCCGCCGATCACTGCAATCCGGCTGGGGAGTTCTGTGAGACTGAAGACGGTCTCGTTCGTCAGATAACCGGTCTCCTTCAGGCCGGGGATCGGGGGCGCCGCCGCCCGCGCGCCGGTGCAGATGGCCGCCTTTGAAAAGAGAAGCCGCTTGCCGCTGACTTCGACTGCGTCGGGACCGACAAATCGCCCATCACCAAGAAAAACGTCGACTCCCATCTGTTGGAACCGCCGCGCCGAATCGTTCAGACTGATCCGCGCCCGCAACCGCCGCATCCGGGCCATCGCCGCGCCGAAATCATATTTCATCCCGGGCGGGACCTCTGCGCCGAACGCTGCGCCGTTTCGGAGATCAGCCCAGGCGCGCGCGGCCCGCAGCATCCCTTTCGAGGGAACGCAGCCGACGTTCAGACAGTCGCCCCCCATCAGATGCCGCTCGATCAGCGCCACCTTCGCCCCGAGGGTCGCGGCGATCGCCGCCGTCACCAGCCCTGCCGTTCCGGCCCCGATCACGACGAGGTTGTATCGCCCCGTCGGCTCTGGGTTGACCCAATCGGGGGGGTGAACGTTGCTGATCAGCGTCCGATTGTATTCATCCGCCGGAAGCATCGTGCCGAGTTGATGATGGACCTCAGATGTCTGTGTCATCGATTTTGCTCTCCTTCCCTCCGCAATGGTTCGCCGCAATCCGGCGCGCACAGTCTTTTTCTCTCCTCACGGGAGACGCTCCGCTCCGGAATCAGCGATCCCCTTTCTTCTGCGGCCCTGGATGAACGATTCGGCCCGCGCCACCTCCTCTGCGCTTCCGATGAAGAGCGGCACGCGTTGATGAAGGTTCTTCGGCTGAAGAGCGAGGATCGACTCGGTCCCGGTGCTGGCGCGCCCCCCCGCCAGGCCAAGTTGGATGAGCAGCGAGGAGAGCTCGCCCGTCGCTTCAGGGCTGTATCTCTGCTGTTCCAGGACATGGCGCGCCAGCGTCATCCCTTTTCGGCTCATGATGTTTTTCCCCCCTGCAGACAGGCGTAACGCGCCGCCCCGAGCAGGGCCGTCTTCTCATCGAGAATGACCCGGACCGGGATGCGGCTCATCAACGACGCGAAGCGCCCTTTGTCGAGAAACGTCTTCATAAATGTTCCATCGATCAGCTTGCTCAAAATCTTCGGCGCGATCCCCCCTCCGACATAGATCCCTCCGATCGCCAGGGTTTTAAGCGCCAGATTGCCCGCTTCGGCCCCGTATACCGAGGCAAAGAGATCGAGCGCTTTCACGCAGAGCTCCGCTTTTCCGGCGAGGGCCGCCTCCGAAATAACGGACGGGGGATCCTCTTTCGACAGCCGTTCGGAAAGCCATGAAGGCTCTTCCCCATGCCCGGCCTCCTTCAGAAACTGATAGATGTTCCAAAGTCCCGGGCCGGAGAGGACCCGTTCATAGCTTACCCGGGTATATCGTTTCAGTAAATATTCCAGCAGTTTGATTTCAAGCGGATTGCGCGGCGCGAAATCGGAATGTCCTCCTTCCGACGCCGACGGCCGGTGTGTTGACCCATCCCAGAAGAGAATCGCCTCCCCCAACCCGGTCCCGGCCGCAATCACGGCCCGATTCCCTGCCGCGTGCGCTTGACCCGGGTTGAGGCTGCCATACCCTTTCTCGGTCAGCCCCAAGGCCCCGTAAGCGGTCGCCTCCACATCGTTGAGCAATGCCACGGAAGATATCTTGAACTGCCGGCCGATTTGATCGGCGTCCACGATCCAAGGGAGATTGGTGGTCTCGGACCGGCCGTTGACGACCGGCCCCGCTACGCCGAAGCAGGCCCCGTCGAAAGCCTTTTGTAGGGGTTCAACATGTTGAACCCCTACTTTAAGGAATTCATCGACCACCTGTAAAAAGCCGGGATAAGATCGGCTCGGAAAAATCTGCTCGTCCACCGGGACGATTTCTCCTCCGTCGCAGGTGAAAAGCGCCAGAATCGTCTTGGTTCCTCCGATATCGCCCGCAAGAATCATTCTTCTCTCCTCTCCTGTAGGGGTTCAACAAGTTGAACCCCTACAGGAACGCGATCTAAATCATCGGGGTCTGGAGACCCCTCCCACCAGGCAAAAGAAAAAATTTCTGAATCATTCAATCTTTGTGGGAGGGACATTCCTGTCCCGAACTCAATTTAGGTTTTTGGCCACCTCATCGACTCATCCTTTGCCTCGATCCAGGAGGCTCGCTGCGGAGGGATCGAGGAAAAAGAGCCGCCTTCCCTGAACCGGCCGGATCATCTGGGCCGGGAAGAAGATCTGGAGCGGAACGGGTGAAAGCAACGCCCTCACGATCGGGGCCTTCTCTCGCCCGGAGATGAGAAAGAGGACCAAGGCGGCATGATTGAAGACCGGAGGGGTAAGGGTCAACCGGTGGACCTTCAATTTCTCCACGTACGGAGCAACGACCCATCGCTTCTGCTCTTTCAGCGCCGGGGATCCTGGAAAAAGGGAGGCGGTATGGCCATCGGCGCCGACACCCAGAAGCGCCAGGTCGAAGCGGGACCATTCTAGTGAGGGCCCAAAAATAGAACGGAGCGTCTTTTCATATTCGTCGGCCGCCGCTTGAGGCGTCTTTTCACCCGGCATCCGATGAACGTTCCCCATCGGGATCGGAACTTGGGAGATCAATGTCGCATCGGCCATGCGGTAATTCGAATCGGGATCGTCCGGCGGCACGCAGCGCTCATCTCCCCAAAAGAGATGCACCCGATTCCACGGGACCTTCTGTTGAATCGATTGGATGGCAAGGCGCTCGTAGAGGAATTTCGGCGTCGCTCCGCCTGAGAGGGCGATTGAAACAGCCTCCTGACTCTTCATGAGATCCATGACTGATCGGATGATGAACTCCGCCGCCTTCTCGCTGAGATCCTCCAGGTCGCGGGCGATGTTGACATCAATGCCTTGATCCTCCACTTTCAGAGCGGCCTCCAATGGCGTCCATCGCGCTCCATCAAACCATCTGCTTCTTTCGGACCCCGGCTTCCGGCGGGGTAATCCGGAACCGGTGTCGAAGCGGACTTTTCGTTCCAGGCGTCCAGAATCGGCATGAGGAGAGACCAGGACAACGCAACCCAGTCTCCCCGCCCAAAGAGCATCGGGTCGCCCGCCAGGCAGTCCAACAACAGGCGCTCATAAGCCTCCGGCGAGGGGATCTGAAAGGCGCCGTCGTAGTTAAAATCCATGGTCACACACCCCAGGCAAAGTTTCGGCCCCGGGTGTTTGGCCTGAAAGGCGAGCGAGATCCCTTCGCCCGGTTGCACCCTCAGCACCAGGGTGTTGGACTGGATTCCGTCCGAGAGCAGCGGCTTGAAGAGAAGATGGGGCACCTGTTTGAATTCGATCGCAATCTCCGTCATCCGCTTGGCCAGTCTTTTGCCCGACCGAAGATAGAACGGAACCCCCTGCCACCGCCAATTATCGATATAGAGCTGTAAAGCGGCGAAGGTCTCGGTCTTCGAATCGGACGCCACACCCGGCTCGCTTCGATAACCTGCAACCGGTTCTCCCTCCAGAACCCCCGGCCCATACTGCCCGCGCGCGGAAAAGCGGTCGATCTCTTGGGGAAGAATCGGACGAACCGACCTTAACACCTTGACCTTCTCGTCCCGGATCAGGTCGGCTTCAAAGCGGGACGGCGGCTCCATCGTCACGAGGGAGAGGAGCTGAAGCAGGTGGTTCTGGAACATGTCCCGAAGCGCCCCGGCCCCTTCATAATAACCGGCCCGTCGCTCTACCCCCAGGGTTTCCGCGGCGGTGATCTGAACGTGGTCGATGTACCGGCGGTTCCAGATCGGCTCGAAGATCGCATTGGCAAATCTGAAGAAAAGGGTATTCTGGACCGTCTCTTTTCCAAGATAGTGATCGATCCGGTAGACCTGTTCCTCCTTGAAGACCGACCGGACTTCAAGGCTCAGGGCCTGGGCCGAGGCGAGGTCTTTCCCGAACGGCTTTTCGATGACGATCCGGGTCCATCCGGCGGATCGGTTCAGGCCGGCCGCCCCCAGTTGGCCGATGATCCCGGAATAGAGGCCGGGGGGGGTCGCAAGGTAGAAGAGCCGATTCCCCCCTGTTTCATGTTCTTGGTCGAGCCGGATCAACCGTTCGCGAAGATGCGAATAAAACCCGGCCTCCTCAAAGTCGCCGGGAAGGTAGTGGAATCGGTTGACGAACCGATCCCGAAGGGAGGGATCGCCGGAGTCGTTCTTCGAAAACGCATCGAGCGAAGCGTTGACCGATTCACGAAAAGCCCCGTCATCCATCTCATTCCGGCTTGACCCGACGACGTACCACCGATCCGGCAACAGACCTCCTTGGAAAAGGTGGAACAGGGCCGGAATCAGCTTGCGCCGGGTGAGGTCGCCTGCGGCCCCGAAGATCACCAGGCCGCCCGCCTCCGGAACAAGCTCTTTACACTCCTGCTGCGGGGTGACCCCTCCGGAGACGACGACAGAGGGAATGTCGCTATTTTGTTTTGGGTTCATGGCCTCCAAACTCCTTTCGCGGCGCCCGGGACGGCTTGAGAAGAGAGAAACCGTAATCCTCCCCCGGGATCGGAAGCGCTTCTTGATCTTCGGCGGTGAATGGGATGAAGCGCTCCGGAGGTGATCAGCGCCCGGCGGATATTGTCGAGCCAGAGGCGTTGGCCGTATTTCGGTAATTTTTTAATCGGATTTGCTTTCATGATCGCTGTTCCTTTTCTCTAAACCGCTTAGGACAGATTCTTTAAAAGTTTCAAGACCCGCGTCATCACATTTTCCGCCGTGAACCCGAACTCGCGCATGACGACCTCTCCCGGGGCGGAGGCGCCGAAACCGTCCCGGCCGATCGCATCCCCTTTCAAGCCGACATACCGGCGCCACCCGAAGGTCGACGCGGCCTCAATCGATACACGCGCGGTGATTTCAGGAGGGAGAACGGCGTTGCGGTATTCCACAGGCTGTTTCTCAAAGAGTTCCCAGCTCGGCATGCTGACCACGCGGACGGCCACCCCCTGCGGCTCCAGCTTTTGAGCCGCCTCCAGCGCCAGGTGGACTTCGGAGCCGGTGGCGATCAGGATCAGCTCGGCCGGCCTGCCTCGGGTCTCGGTCAATATGTAGGCCCCTTTCTCGACAAGACCGGCCGGCGCATACCGGCTTCGATCCAGGACCGGAAGCTTCTGCCGGGTCAGGACCAGCGCCACCGGTCCTTCCCGCCGCTCAATCGCCAGGCGCCAGGCGGCCGCGGTTTCGGTCGCGTCGGCCGGGCGGATCACCGTCAGGTTGGGGATCGCCCTCAGGCCGGCCAACTGCTCGATCGGCTGGTGGGTCGGGCCGTCCTCCCCCAGACCGATGCTGTCGTGGGTGAAGACATAAACGACCGGGAGGTTCATCAAGCCCGCCAGCCGGATCGACGGCTTCATATAGTCGGAAAAAATCAGGAAGGTTCCGCCATAGGGGATCACGCCGCGATGGAGCGCCATCCCGTTGAGGATTCCCCCCATCCCATGCTCCCGGACGCCGAAGTGGAGATTGCGCCCGTTATAATGGTCGGCCAGAAAATCGCCCATCCCCTTTAGAGAGGTGTTGGTCGAAGGGGCCAGATCGGCCGAGCCGCCGATCAGGGTCGGAAGCGCGGGGGCCACCCGGTTGAGAACCTCCCCGGAGGCCTGGCGGGTCGCCATCGGGCCTTTCGGCCGGTATTTTTTGATCTCAGCGTCCCATCCTTCCGGGAGCGTCCCGTTCATCACCCGTCGCCACTCCTCCGCCAGATCGGGAAACTCGGCCGCATAAGCCGCAAACCGGTGCTGCCACTCGGTCTCCAGGCGCTGCCCACTCTCGGCCGCCTTCCGGTAATGCGCGAGCGCGGCGTCGGGGATGTAAAAAGCCGGCTCCGGGGGCCAGCCGAGATTCTGCTTGGTCAGCTTAATTTCTTCCTCCCCCAGCGGCTCGCCGTGGGCCTGGGCGGTGTCCTGTTTGTGGGGACTCCCATAACCGATATGGGTCCGGACAATGATCAGCGAGGGCCGGTCGGTCTCAGCCTGAGCCGACCGGATCGCCTCTGAAATCGCGTCGAGGTCGTTCCCATCGTCATGAACGGCGGCGACGCGCCAGCAGTAGGCTTCGAATCGCTTCTTGACATTCTCGCAGAAGGCGAGGTCGGTGCTCCCTTCGATCGTGATGTGGTTGTCGTCGTAGAAGCAGATCAGTTTCCCCAGCCGGAGATTCCCCGCGAGCGAGGCCGCCTCCGATGTGATCCCCTCCATCATGTCGCCGTCGCCGGCGATGACATAGGTATGGTGGTCTACAATAGAATGTCCGGGGCGGTTGAAGCGGGCCGCCAGGAAGCGCTCGGCCATCGCCATCCCGACCCCGTTTGCAAATCCCTGTCCGAGCGGACCGGTCGTCGTCTCCACCCCGGGGGTGTGGCCATATTCCGGATGGCCCGGCGTTTTGCTCCCCCACTGTCGAAAGCGCCGGAGTTCCTCCAGCGGCAGGTCATAACCGGTCAAGTGGAGGAGACTATAGAGGAGCAGGGAGGCGTGTCCCGCCGAGAGAACAAAGCGGTCCCGGTCCGGCCACTGCGGGTTTTTCGGATTGTGTTTTAAAAACTGCGTCCAGAGGAGATACCCGAGCGGGGCGAGCCCCATCGGCGTGCCGGGGTGGCCCGAGTTCGCCTTCTGCACCGCATCGGCCGCGAGAAACCGGAGGGTGTTGACGCAGAGCTGGTCCAGATCGTGATCTGTTCGATTCATTTTCTCTCCTTCCGCCAGCCGTAAAGCCTCTCGTTTCCGCGCTGGAACTTGGCCGAGTCGGTCCGACGCAATCCTCTCCCGTTGCGCTTCTTTACTTTAAGAGAAGCCCAAAACGGAAAATAATTTCATTCGGTGAGGACAATCCCCGGTCGAACAATAAAACAGGGATGCCCCTACTGGATACAGTATCCGGAGATCCTGACCTGGGGATGGCCGTGAATGAGATACCACATCACCTTCGTCCTGTAGTCGACCTCCGTATTGACCAGCTCCTTACAGCTGTTCTCCTTCTTCAGTTCCGCCAGCAACTGGTTGGCAGGCGTCGGCTCGGTCACGGGATAGAAGAAGATATCGGTCCCTTCCGACATCTTCGATACGTATACTCCCGGCTCCCCTGCCACCGGCCCGCTCACAGACTTTCCGTGCCGGGTCGTCGCCGCGCATCCGGACGCAACAACCGCTACCATGAAAATCAGAACAAACTTCTTCATCGGACTCATCGGCAACCTCCTCCTTTGATATTGACGTTCTTGACCTGATGCTGTTGAGACAAGCGCCTCCACGGAAAAACCTATTCCTTCGCATCCGTCCAGTTAAGCAGACCGGCCTTCCGGCGCTTCGGAACTCCGATATCGAATACGTGTATTCGGACAGCCGTCGTGTTCGCTTCGGTGTGGGCGTGTATCCGGTGATTGAACAAACCTACCTGTCTTCTCGTTCCCTCCTCCTCAATGGCCCCTTGCCGCGACCGGACGAATTCCAGGTCGGTCATGACTTGAAGAAGCCGCCTCAGGTTACTTCCGTCCAGGGAGGAGATATAAGGGACATTGACAAAATGTTTAAGAGTGACAACACCTAACATCCTAATCGGATTCGTAAAACAATAATGTAGTCTGGCCTACCGGATCTGACCGACCCCGGAAGGAAAATTCAGAAGGAGGACGGGACCGGATCTTTGATCTCTCCGAAATCCCCCCTCCGGAAGCGAAACAAGCGGCGCCTTAGACCTTGGTATTGCCGCCGACATAATAGTGAATGCCGGGATGGATCTGGTGGCGCAGCTTGAATGATCGCGGCAGCCGCTTGGGCGACTGCATCGGCACCGGCAAAAACTTCGATCTTCATGAATGCGGCTCCATTTCAGATTTGTCAGGGGCCGACATCTCACCGGCGCTTGCTTGGCGGTACGGCGACCACCACCTCAGCCAGAGCCGCAGCAGCCAGTGGATCGTTGGCGTCAGACGTGTGCGGTTGTAGGCGTCCGCCGCCTTCTTGATCGCTTCGGCCTGGGTCGGATAGGCATGGATAACGCGGGCCAGGGTACGCAAGCCGATGCCCGCAACCATCGCCAGGGTGATCTCGTTGATCATTTCTCCCGCGTGACGGGCTACGATCGTCGCGCCGAGAATTCGGTCCGTCCCTTCCTTGACGTGGATCTTCACGAAGCCCGCCTCCTCATCGTCGGCGATCGCGCGATCCACGTCGTGCATCGGGATGGTGAAGGTCTTCACGGAGATGTTCCGCTCGCGCGCCTCGCGCACGTAGAGGCCGACGTGAGCGATCGCCGGATCGGTGTAAGTACACCACGGAATGGTTAGCGCGCTCATGCGCTGGCGACCAAGGAACAGCGCGTTCCGAACCACAATCCGCGCCGACGCGTCGGCGGTATGGGTAAACTTGTGTTTCAGGCAGACATCGCCGGCGGCATAGATGCGCCGGTTGCTGGTCTGCAGGAAATCATCCACTCGGATGCCGTCCTTTTTGTCGAATTCGACGCCCGCGGCCTCCAGATTCAGACCCTCGACATTCGGTAACCGGCCGGTACCGGTGAGGATCGCATCGACCGCGACCGTGCTCTTGAAGTCGTCGCTGACCAGATCAACCAGCTTCTCCCCACTCTCCACGCGCACATTGACGGCCCTGGTGTTGAGCCGCACCTCGATGCCATCGCGTGCGAAGGCATCGGACAGGAGTTGTGCGGCGTCGCGTTCTTCCCTGGGCAGGAAAAGCGGCCAGCTCTGCACAATAATAGTTTTCGCTCCGAAGCGGCAGAACGCCTGCGCCAGTTCGCAGCCCAGCGGACCACCGCCGATGACCAACAAGCGGCGTGGCAGCTCGGTCTGGTCGAAGACGTTCTCGTTGGTCAAATAGCCGGCCTCGATCAGGCCGGGAATCGACGGCGTGTTCGGTCGCGCGCCGGTCGCGATCAGTGCTTTGTTAAATCGCAATTTCGCGCCGTCCACCGTCAGCGCATCAGTTCCGGTGAAGCACGCCTGGCCGAAGAACACATCTACGCCGGCAGCGCTGAGACGTCGTACCGAATCGGCGCGGCTAATGCGGGCGCGAATCCCTCGCATGCGCTTCATCGCTGCCGGGAAGTCGACGTGAATATCGCCTGGAACGTGCGCACCATACTGCTGGGCATTGCGCACGTCGGCGTATAGCCGCGCCGTGCGGATGATCGCTTTCGACGGGACGCAGCCAACATTCAGGCAGTCGCCGCCGAGCAGGTGGCGCTCGATCAGTGCGACCTTTGCGCCGAGGGCCGCCGCAGCGTGCGCCGCCACCAGTCCGGCCGTGCCTGCGCCGACGACGAGGCTGTATCGGTCTGCCGGCGGCGGATTGCGCCATCCGGCTGGATGCACGTTTTCCAGCCGCTCGTACTCGAATGCGTCCTGCGGGGCAGTCGAGGATTGCTCCTTGTATTGTTTCATCACATTTGACTCCTGGATAAACGTAGCCGATCCATCCAGCCGCCGCGGAATCCGGCGCGCCGCAATCCGGCGCCGACATAGGGACAGTCCCGCATCAGCCGCCAGATCAGTTGAGTTCGGTGATTTTCGATCATCATAACGACGATGCCCTGATCGAGCCCAAAGTGGCCGGCCGACACCCAGGCGCCTCCGTCGGCGCTGGCGAGGGCCGGATTGATGCTGCTTGTGTACCGCTCTCCGAACAGCATCTCGGGATAGCGTTGCCGCATGATGTGCGCCGCGCCCAAAGCTGCCTCTGGTGCAAACGGCAGCGACGCCCATCCGCCGAGGGTTCCGTCATCGGGGCCGTAGGGCACACCCCGCGCGGCGTAACCGAATAGGCGGCGCCGTTCGTATGCCAGCCCCGGCATCTGGTTGGTCGGGCCATCACAGGCCGTCAGACCCCAGCAGTTTTCGTCGTAACCGGCGAACTCGTGCGGGTTGCGCCGCGCGTACTCGCGCTGAACTTCCGTCGCGCGCCGGCTGTTCTCGAAGTAGTCGCAACGTTTCTCGCGCATGAAGCGATCCTGGATGCCGCGAAAGTCGATCCAGGCGTGCGAGAACTGGTGTATGAACAGTGGCCCCGCGTACAGAAAATCGTAGCCGTACAGATTTTCCCATTGGTAGGTTGCGGTCCATGCCTCGTAGCAGTTGCCCCCGAGCGGATGCGTCGGCGAGCCCAGCGCGAGCACGTAAAGGACGATCGATTCGTTGTAACCATCCCACCCGTAGTTCAGGAATCCGCATTCGGGTTTCCAGCCTTGCCTGATCGTGGCCGCCTCGCCCTGCGACCATCGCCAGTCAACGCGACGGTAGAGCGTTTCGACGAGTTCGCGCAGTTCGGTTTCCTCGGGCGTGGTCGCGGTGAAGTAGCAACCTGCGGTCAGCGCGCCAGCGATCAAAAATGCCGTATCGATCGTCGACAGCTCCGAGCGCCAGACGCGGGCACCGGTGTGCATGTCGAGAAAATGGTAGTAGAACCCTTTGAAACCGGTCGCCTCCGGGCTGCCGCTCTGATCGCTGTCGCGGAAGAACCGCAGGGTCGCGAGGCTGCGTTCGACCGCATCGGCCCGCGCCATCCAGCCGCGCTCCACTGCCACCGGATAGGCCGACAACGCGAACCCGACCACTCCGATACTGCACGGCGAATTCTCGCGCGAAGTGTCGGCAATCAGTCCGTTGGCCGGATTCACCGCCTGCAGGAAATAGCCGAACGCGGCGCGCTGGAGTTGGTCCAGCGTCTGCTCGTCCATCAATGTGTCGCTGCTCATGTGGAGTCACCTTCGTCTAAAGGCTCGGGTGCGAACTCCAGCGTGACGGCCGCGACCGCGTGCGGGGGAAGGTCGATGTTGAAGCGGACGGTGCGGTTCTCGTACGAAAAGCCGAGCCGCTCCTTCACCAGTCGAGAAGCTGCCTCTAGCTGCTCCACCTGCGAACGGCTCAAATACTCCGGCTCCCCCATCTCCCGCCAGCACCGGCGCGGGTTCGCGTGGTCCTCGTCGATGCGTTCGACGTAGGCCGCCAGCGGTGCGGCAGCGTCCGTCAGATGGATTTCCACGAACTGTGTCGCGATGTCGTGGCGCGGCTGGGCGTGATTGGTGAGGAACACCGTAATCGAGCAGCCCTTGCGAACAACCCAGGCATCGATCGTATCGTGCGTGCCGATGACTGGGAGCTGCTCGGTGCCGAGCGCGTGCAGGAGTTGGAAGGCGCGGTACACCGGCTTCGGGATGCCGTAGAGATTGAGCAGACCGAACCCGCCATGGAACGGGATCGAGGGAAAGTAGTTCTCCTCGAAGATGTCGCTGAACGTCCAGAAGCTGTAGCCGTCCACGAAGGGGTCTGTCTCGAGCACGGTTCTGGCGGCGTAGGCCGCAGCAAAAGGACCGTCGTGATAGTGGTCGCGCGGATTCGAGGAGATGTTCCATTCCGTGAAGTAAACGGGCCGTTCGCGCGATTGGTCATACACGAGCTTCGCCCGATCGCGGAGAAGGTCGCGCGGACTGTTGGCGAGCTGTTCCTCCGTGTCCGCGCCCTCGAAGCCGAGTGGGTCGGTCGGGTAGATGTGCGTGCTAATGAAGTCCACCGGCAGGTGGTTTCTCTCGCAGTATTCAAGGAGTTCGTCGATCCATTCGGTCATGGCCGTCGCCGGGCCGCCGACGCGGAGTGACGCATCGACACTCTTGATGGCCTGAGCCGTGTGGCCGTAGAGCTTGAAGTAGTCGTCCTGCGTGCCCGTCCAGAACGCCGGAAGGTTAGGTTCGTTCCAGACTTCAAAGAACCACTGGCTTACCTCGGCGATGCCATAACGCTCGACCCAGTGGGCGACCAGCTTGCGGATGAGCGTGGCCCAGGCGTCGTAGTCCGCCGGTGGGGTGACGTTGCCGCGGAAGTTAAAGACGGTCTCTTGACCCGAGGCCAGCATTTCCGGCATAAAGCCCAGCTCGACGAAGGGACGCATGCCGATCGACAGCAGGAAATCGCAGATGCGGTCCGCGTTGAAGAACGAGTAGAGGGGCTTCTCCTGATTCGAGATCAGGGTGCCCATATCGTCATCGAGCAGGCCGTGGAAGCGGACGTATCGGAAGCCGAGTTCGTCGTGGCAGCGTCGGAGCTGCTCCTGCCAATCCGCGCGTAACGCGAGGAGCGCTCGGCTGCTACCGACGGTGTGCTCCCAGGCGTGCTTCAGCGGAATGGCCGCCGCCGAGAGGTTAGATGTGAAGGTCACTTTGGCATCGGCAAGGACTTCAATCTTCATGAACACGGCTCCGTTTCGGATTTGTCAGCCGCAACCGGGTTGTGCCAGCCTCCGGCGGGTAAGACGATCTGATCGACTTCGGTCGGCCCCCAGGTATTCCGCTCGTATTCGTGGAGCGGCGCGTCCGCCTTCAAGACCGGATCGACGATGCGCCAGGCCTCCTCCGCATAGTCCTGCCGGGCGAACAGGGTGGCGTCTCCCTGTATGGCGTCTCCCAGCACGCGCTCGTAGGCGGATGGCTCATCGGCGTTTTGCTGGCGGCACGCCACCATCTCCACCGACTGGCCCGGCTTCTGTTCGTCCGAGCCAAGCACATTCATGCCCAGTGCGAAAATGATCTCGGGGCTGATCCGCAAACGCAACGCGTTTGGTTTCAGGGGGAGGTCTTGATACCGGGTCGCGGGCCGACGGAGCCGGACCACGACTTCGGTGCAGGTGATGGGCAGGCATTTCCCGGCTCGAAGAAAGAAGGGGACGCCTTGCCAGCGGTCGTTCTCAATTTCCAGTCGCATGGCGGCATACGTCTCCACCTTGGAATCGGCCGCCACGTTCTTTTCGTCTCGGTAGCCGCTGAACTGCCCGCGTACAAGATCCTTTGCCTTAAGCGGAGGGATGGCCTTGAGGACGGCGACCTTTTCATCCCGAATCGACTTGCTGTCGGCGCCGACTGTCGGTTCCATGGCCAGATTGGTCAACACCTGGAACAGGTGGTTCTGGATCACATCGCGGATCGCGCCCGTTTCTTCGTAGAAGCCGCCCCGGCCCTGGACCCCAAAGTCTTCCGCCAAGGTGATCTGCACGCTCTCGATGTAGTGGTGGTTCCAGATCGGCTCCAAAAACGCATTCGCGAAGCGGAAGAAGTGCAGGTTGTTCACCGGCCGCTTCCCGAGAAAATGGTCGATGCGGAAGATCGCCGACTCGTCGAAGGTTTTGAGCAGAATTCGATTCAGTTCCCGGGCGGAGGCCAGGTCGCGTCCGAAGGGCTTTTCGACGAGCACGCGCGCCCCCTCGGCGCAGCCGGACTTTTCCAGTTGTTTCACCACCGTTTCGAACATCTTGGGAGGGATGGCCAGATAATGCGCCGGCCGCTCGGCGCCGCCCAGTTCTTTGCGCAGCGCCTGAAATGTCTCTGGTTTGGAATAGTCGACGCTGACGTAGCGCAGCAAACCAGAGAGTTTTTCAAACGCGGCGGGGTCCACGTCCTCCTGCTTTTCCAGGCTCTCGCGAGCCCGCGCTCGGAGCTGGTCGGCAGTCCAATCCGACCGGCCGACCCCAATGACCGGCACATCCAGCCGGCCGCGTCTCACCATCGCCTGCAGCGCCGGGAAGATTTTCTTGAAGGCCAGGTCACCGGTGGCGCCGAAAAAGACCAAGGCATCGGATTGCGTTGTACTCATAATTTCCTCCTCGTTTTAGTTGTTATTTGCCGGCTGACTTGCGCCCCACTTCCAATTCCGAATCTCCGGCAGGTCCTGGCCATACCGCGCGATGTATTGCTTGTGCTCGATGAGCTTGTCGCGAATGGCTTGCTTGGCGTACGCGGCCTTGGGACCGAGTTGCGGCACGCGGTCGATGACGTCGGCGACGAGATGAAAACGGTCCAGGTCGTTCAGCACCGTCATGTCGAATGGCGTGGTGGTCGTGCCTTCTTCCTTGTAGCCGCGCACGTGCAGATTCGAATGGTTCGCGCGGCGGTAGGTCAGGCGATGGATGAGCAATGGATAACCGTGAAAGGCGAAGATGATCGGCTTGTCTTTGGTGAAAAGAACGTCGAACGCTTTGTCGCTCAAGCCGTGGGGGTGTTCGCTCCGCGGCTGGAGCTTCATCAAATCGACCACGTTGATCACCCGGACTTTCAACTCGGGAAAATGGTTCCGCAGCAACTCAACGGCGGCCAGGGTTTCCAGCGTCGGCACGTCGCCACAGCACGCCATGACCACATCCGGCTCGCCGCCCCGGTCGTTGCTGGCCCACGGCCAGATCCCCAGGCCGGCGGCGCAATGCTTGATGGCGGCGTCCATGTCGAGCCACTGCGGCGAGGGTTGTTTGCCGGCCACGATCACGTTCACGTAGTTGCGGCTGCGCAGACAGTGATCCGTCACGGAGAGCAGCGTGTTCGCATCGGGCGGCAGATAGACGCGGATGATTTCGGCCTTCTTGTTTGCGACGAGATCGATGAAGCCCGGGTCTTGATGCGTGAAGCCGTTGTGATCCTGACGCCAGACGTGCGACGTGAGCAGGTAATTCAGTGAGGCGATGGGACGACGCCAGGGAATGTCGCGCGTCACCTTCAGCCACTTCGCATGCTGGCTGAACATCGAATCGACGATGTGGATGAACGCTTCGTAGCAGGAGAAAAAGCCGTGCCGGCCCGTCAGCAGGTAACCTTCGAGCCAACCTTCGCACTGATGCTCGCTCAACATCTCCATCACGCGGCCGTCGGGCGCGACATGGTCGTCGCCGGCGATGATTTCCGCCGTCGAGCAACGGTCCGTCACCTCGAACACGGCGCCCCACCGGTTCGAGGCCGTTTCGTCCGGGCTGAACACGCGAAAGTTGGCGGGATTGCGTTTGATGACGTCGCGAATGAACCGGCCCTGGACGCGCGTGGCCTCGCCGTCCACGGCGCCGGGCTTCGGGACCTTGACCGCGTAGTCGCGAAAATCCGGCAGCCGCAAGCCGCGCAGCAGGAGGCCGCCGTTGGCGTGCGGATTGGCGCTCATGCGGCGCTCGCCTTTTGGGGCGAGTTCGGCGAGTTCGGAACGGAGCTTGCCGGTCTTATCGAACAACTCCTGCGGGCGATAGCTTTTCATCCACTTTTCCAGGATCTTCACATGCCCCGGATGGCTCATGTCGCCCATCGGCACCTGGTGCGAGCGGAACGTGCCCTCGGCCGGTTTGCCATCGACCACTTTCGGGCCGGTCCAGCCCTTCGGCGAGCGTAAGATGATCATGGGCCAGCGGGGACGTTCCTTGAACCCATGCTTCCGGGCATCGCGTTGAATGCGCCCAATCTCGGCGACCACGGTATCGAGCGCGGCAGCCATGAGCCGGTGCATCTCCATCGGATCGTCGCCCTCGACGAAATGGGGCGCGTAACCGTAGCCGCGGAAGAGCGCTTCCAGCTCGTCGTGCGGAATGCGCGCCAGCACGGTCGGCCCGGCGATCTTGTAGCCGTTCAAATGCAGAACGGGCAATACCGCGCCGTCGTGGACCGGATTGAGAAACTTGTTCGAATGCCAACTGGTGGCGAGCGGGCCGGCCTCCGCTTCGCCATCTCCGACGACGCAGGCGACGAGCAGGCCGGGATTGTCGAACGCCGCGCCGAAAGCGTGCGACAGCGAATAACCCAACTCGCCCCCCTCGTGAATCGAACCGGGCGTTTCCGGCGCGACGTGACTCGGAATGCCGCCGGGAAAGGAGAATTGCTTGAACAGCCGCTTTATCCCGTCCTCGTCTTGCGAAATGTCCGGATAGACTTCGCTGTAGGTCCCCTCCAGGTAAGCGTTCGCCACCAACCCGGGTCCGCCGTGGCCCGGCCCGGCGATGTAGATCACGTTCAGGTCGTGTTCCTTGATGACGCGGTTCAGGTGAACGTAGATGAAGTTCAACCCCGGCGTCGTGCCCCAGTGGCCGAGCAGGCGCGGTTTGATGTGCGCCAGCTTGAACGGCTTCTTCAGCAGCGGATTATCGTAGAGATAAATCTGTCCGACCGAGAGGTAGTTCGCCGCGCGCCAATAGGCGTCCATCTTGCGCAGCAATTCCGGAGTGAGCGTCTTTGTTTTCATGGTTCAATTATTTCGGTTCGGCACGCCGGGTCCGAAAAGGCGGCATGCCGAGCGCGCAATCATCTGTTCTTCGTCCGTGCGAATGACGCGGACCGCAACCCGGCCGGCCGCCGCGGAAATCACCCCGCATTCGCCGCGTTTCGTTTTCCTTCGATTTCTATTCCAAGAAACTCCATGCTTTCGCGGATTCGAATGCGAATTACGGGCGCGTTCTCTCCAATGCCACCAGCAAACACCAGCATGTCCGGTCCGTCCAACGCCCCCGCAAGCTGCTTTGCTCACGAATGGGCGTATTGGTGTCCTGCTCGCGGCTTTAAAGCGCTGCGTAGACGCCGCCGAGGACGGCTCCATAGATCACGTGCAGCATGAGTGTCATGACCGGGGCGACCATTCCGAGGTTCATGCCGAACACACCGGCACCGGCCATCGGCATAACGGCTAACATCATCAGCAACCAGGCGCCGACACCGAAAATCACGCCCTTCAGCCAGAGGCTGCCACCCGGGAGGTTGGGTCCGAAGAGCGCAAACAAACCACCCCAAATGACCGTACCGATCATGAAGTGTGCAATCCAGCCCATGGCCAGGCCGCTGCCCATCATGCCGCTCAGCATTGAGATGATGTCGAGTTCGGGCATCAGCCCCATCGCCGACTTCATCAGCATGAGCATCGAGAGAACCGCGGTCGCCACGAAACCGGCGATCATCCCTTTTCCGATATTGTTCATCGCTTTCATGGTAGTGTTCCTTTCTTGGTTATTGTCACTGTCTATTGATTCCGGTTTTTCACGATATTTCGTGTTAATCGAATCTTCTTGTTTCCGTTCTTCAACAGCTTGATCGTTGCACCGCGATCTGCATGGGCGCCAACCCTCATACGGCGGGCGGCGCTATAGGGGAACACCGCCCGCCGAAAACAAGTCCATCCGAGAAATCTATTTCGTCGAATGGTCGGAATTCTTTATTTCACGGGCCGTGCCAAGTCCGAGAACGCGGTATGCCGAGAGCGCAATCATTAGTTCTTCGTCCGTGCGAATGACACGAACCGTGGCCCGGCTGGCGTCCGTGGAAATCACCTCCGAACTTTCCGCATTGCGTGACTCATTCAGTTCAACGCCGAGGAAGCTCAGCCCCTCACAGATGCGCGCGCGGACCGTGGGTGCGTTCTCTCCGATGCCTCCTGCGAAGACGAGCGTGTCCACTCCGCCTAGTGCCGCAGCAAACGCACCGACCCATTTTTTTACCTGGTAGCAAAACAGCGCCACTGCTTCCGCCGCCCGCAGGTCACCGGCTGCCTGCGCGAGCAAGTCCCGCATGTCGGAACTGATCTCCGAAACGCCAAGCAGCCCGGACTCGTGGTTCACCATTTGGTGAAATTGCATCGCGGTCATTTGCTCGGTGCGCGCCAGGTAGCTGACCAGTCCAGGATCCAGATCGCCAGAGCGGGTACTCATGGGCAATCCCGCCGTCGGAGTGAAACCCATGCTGGTGTCGATGCTTTTACCGTCGCGCACGGCGGCCATGCTTGCACCGTTGCCGAGATGCGCGAGGATCACGCGGCCCTTCAATGCTGCCGGGTCGCCGAAGCGCGCGAGTTCTTCCATCAAAAAAGCGTAGGACAAACCGTGAAAACCGTAGCGCTGAATTCCCTTGGCGTTGAAGCGTCGTGGAATCGGCAGCAGCTTGGCGACACGCGCCATGTCGCGGTGAAACGCCGTGTCGAAGCAGGCCACCTGCGGCAGTTTCGGATGGCGCTGGCGGAACGCCTCGATCAACGCGATCTCGATGGGTAGATGTTCCGGGTCGTAAAGGCTGATGTGATGCAGTTCGTCCAGCAATTCCCGGGTGACCCGCTCGGGCGCGGTATGTTTCATGCCGTGGACCACGCGGTGTCCTACAGCCTGGACTGATGCGAAACCATGCTGCTCTTCGAGCCAATCAATCAGGAAATTCGCTGCCGATTTGTGATCGGAGGCTGCGATGCTGCGGCTGTCCTGCTGATTCCCGGTCGGGTCATTGAACGTCGGATTGGTACCGCTCAGGCCGATACGATCGATCTTTCCATGAAGCCTTCGCTCCAACGGTTCGCCGGCTTGGTACAGCGCGAACTTGATGCTCGACGAGCCGCCGTTGATCGTCAGGATGGATGGCATGGTTTCCCGTTCGTCCATTGCTTTGCCCATGTGTTAGTTCCTATCTCCGAGCTTCAGCAATTGCGCCAGGTCGTATTGAAGCAGGTCACCAATCGAATCGAGGTTGATGTCCGCGGCCGGATAGTCGGCCAGAATCTTCGGGTCAGCGGCGTAATGGCCCTGGCGCACGAACACGGTGGTGACGCGCGAGCCCCAGCATTTTTTGACGGCGGTCAGGAGGCGCAGCTTGTCCTCAACCAGCACGTAATGCTCGGCCGGGCAGCGCTTCTCAACATCGTCAAGCTCCTGTTCTTTGTGGAGATAAATCAAGACCTCGCCGGCCACCGCTTCCGACAGTCCGGAGCGGTCCACTTTGCGCGGCTGGAAGACCACATCCCCGTCGGTCAGCAGGGCCGCCGGCCCCCATTGCTTGACGTGCTCGATGACCTCCAACGCGCGTGGAAACAGGCGGTCGGCAAACGGATAGTTGAGCAAAAAGCGGGAGACGGTGAGGATGTCAGGATCGTGAGGATACTCGCCTCGATAGCGTTGCAGCGCGCCCAGGTAATCCGCGTAGCCCAGCTCGGTTCGCAACTGTTCAAAGAGCGTCCAATAGCGCTTGGCGCGCGCGGCTCCGACCTCGTGCTCCAGGTGGCTTTGCAGGTCGTCGATGACACGGTCGTTGTCGAGCAACGTGTTGTCCACGTCGAACAAGAACGCGGTTTCGGGTTGGGATGTGTTCATGCTGTGGTCCTCCGTTGGGTCGTTACTTGCTGTCCGACTTCTCGACGTGCCCGCCGAACTCGAATCGCATCGCGGAGAGCAGCTTGTCGGCGAACTCCGCCTCGCCCCGCGAACTGAAACGCGAGTAGAGCGCCGTGCTGAGCACCGGCACCGGCACGGCCTCGTCGATGGCCGCTTTGATCGTCCAACGTCCCTCGCCGGAATCCGATACCCGGCCTTCGAACCCTTTGAGGGTCGGATCCTTGGTCAGGGCGGCCGCGGTCAAATCCAGCAGCCATGACGCGATCACGCTGCCGCGACGCCAGACCTCGGCAATCTCAGGAAGATCGAGGTCGAATTGGAATTCTTCAGGGTTGCGCAGCGGGGTCGTCTCGGCATCGTGCGATTGTTCGTCCTGACCCACATTGGCGTGAGCCAGGATGTCCATGCCCTCGGCATAGGCCGCCATCAGGCCGTATTCGATGCCGTTATGCACCATCTTGACGAAGTGCCCGGCGCCGCTCGGCCCGCAGTGCAGGTAGCCCTGTTCCGCGGTGCCTTTGCTTTTCTTGCGCTCCGGAGTGCGCGGGATGTCGCCGACCCCAGGCGCCAGCGTCTTGAACACCGGATCGAGCCGCTGGACCGCCTCATCCGGGCCGCCGATCATCAGGCAGTAGCCACGCTCCAGACCCATCACGCCGCCGCTCGTTCCACAGTCGATGTAATGGACCTTCTTGGTGGCCAGCTCCTTAGCCCTGCGAATGTCGTCCACGTAGTAGGAGTTGCCACCATCGATGAGGATGTCTCCCGGTTCGAGATGGGGCAGGAGGTCGACGATCAGTTGATCCACAAACGCCCCCGGGATCATCATCCAGATCGCCCGAGGCTTCTCCAGCTTCTTCACGAGGTCCGCGAGCGAGGAAGCACCGTCGACCCCTTCTTGGGACAGTTCCTCGACCGCTTCGGGCGACCGATCGAAGACCACGCACTGCTGGTCTCCCTGAAGCAGCCGTCGCACCATATTGGATCCCATCCTTCCCAGACCGATCATTCCAATTTGCATCGTTGTCTCCTTTTTTAAGTTGACTGTTTAACCGTCGAGTCCCGTCCATCGGCTGGTCTGATGGCGGCTCGCAGACGATTCATGCCTGCGGCTACCCCTTCGCTGTCACCAAAAATCGACGATCCGGCCACCAGAATGTTGGCTCCCGCGTCAACCGCCAGCGGAGCCGTTGTCGCATCGATACCCCCGTCCACAGCCAGGTCGCATCCGGGCTTGATCTGCTCAATCATCTGGCGGGCACGCCGAATCTTCGGCAGGGTCGTGTGGATGAAGGACTGATGTCCGAAACCCGGGTTGACCGTCATCACCAGAACCTGGTTCACGTCTTGCAATATCTCTTCAAGCACCGCCGCGGGCGTGGCGGGGTTGATGACCACCCCGACGCGCTTCCCCAGCGCCTTGATTCGCTGCACCGTGCGGTGCAGATTGTGATTGCCTTCCCAGTGGACGAGAAACGAATCGGAGCCTGCCTCGGCAAACGCATCGAGGAAGAAGTCCGGGTCCGAAATCATCAGGTGCGTCTCCAGGGGTAGCCGCGTCACCCGCCGCAACGAATGCACGATCGGTGCCCCCAGCGAGAGATTAGGCACAAAGTGTCCGTCCATCACGTCCACGTGGATCCGGTCGGCCCCACACCGCTCGACCTCGGCGACCTGCTCGCCCAGGCGGGCGAAGTCGGCGGCGAGGATCGATGGGGCCAGCTTTACGGCGTCTTTGTCCATTACTTGGTTTCTCCCTTCAGCTTTACGATGCACGGGCCTTCTCGAAAATGTCCACCCACCGCTGGTAGCGGCGGGCGATCTCGCTTACGGCACCCTCCCGCGTGGTCTTCTTGGCTCGCCAGTCCATGAGCGGGTCCCAGAAGGTCGTGCGGCCAACGGCAAAGCCGATGAACCCTTTGACTCCGGCCGCCGTCGTCAGCCACTTGCACACTTGTTTCTCGTCTTCGCCACGACCAAGAATGATGCAGCCAACCTTTTCCCGCCCATCGCGTTGCGCGGCGGACACGATCTCTTCGCAGTCCTCACGCCGATCGAGTCCCTCGATCTTCCAGACGTCCGCCTCAACGCCCGCATCCTGCATCTGCTCGATCGCCTGGACCATCAGCCTGGGCCGAAGCTCCAGGTCGTAGGCTTTCGTGTTTCCCTTGAATCGGTCGAGTTGCACCTGCTCCGCCGGCACCAGCAACTCAAACATGAATCGGCTCTGACTTCGGCCGTGAAGGTAATCGGACAATTCCTTCAGGCGGGCCGACTGCCGCTGGTTCAGGGCCGCTTCGCTCTCCGGGTTATAGCGCACGAGCACCTTGCAGAAAGTCGGGTGAAAACTCTCGATGTGCTGGACAAAGTCGGCGCCGAACTCAAAGTCAAATTCATCTTGCCCGCTTTCCTCGGCGGGGCACGCGGTCATGAAACCATTCGTCGCGGCGTCGCGCAGAATGGCGGCGCCAAACTGTTCGTCCACGAGAATGCCCGCCTTTTCCTTGGGCGCACCGGCGGTGATGGCGGCTTTGACGCCGTCGTAGATTACCTGTTTCGCTGCGGCGATTTCGGCGGTCTGCTCCGGCGTCAGATCGCCGTGCCAGTCGAACATTTTTGTAACGAACGAGCCGCGATGGTCGAAGGGCAGGAGGTACAGCGGTTGATCAGATGGTCGAAGGGCAGGAGGTACAGCGGTTGATCAAAGCCGAGTGTTCTCATGGCATCTCCTTCATCTTTCGGTAGCGACGGATCAGACCGTTCGTCGAACTGTCGTGTCCGAGCGTGGGCACTGCCTTCGCATCGAGATCGGGGAGAATCCGCTGCGCCAGCACTTTGCCCAACTCGACGCCCCACTGGTCGAACGAGTCGATGTTCCAGATGACGCCCTGGGTGAAGACGCTGTGCTCGTAGAGGGCGACGAGTTTGCCGAGCGTTTCCGGCGTGAGCCGCTCGGCGAGGATCGTGTTGGACGGGCGGTTGCCCTCGAAAACCCGGTGGGGCGCGAGCCGGTCCGGCGTCCCTTCCGCTTTGACTTCCTCCAGCGTCTTGCCAAAGGCCAGCGCCTGGGTCTGGGCGAAGACGTTCGCCAGGAGGATGTCGTGATGCCGGCCAAGAGGGTTGAGCGGTTGGCCGAAGGCGATGAAGTCGCAAGGAATGAGCCGGGTGCCTTGATGTATGAGCTGGTAGAAGGAATGCTGGCCGTTGGTTCCCGGTTCGCCCCAGTAGACGGGCCCGGCCTGGTAGGCGACTTTTCTTCCATCAAGCGTGACCTGTTTGCCGTTGCTCTCCATGGTCAACTGCTGTAAGTACGCCGGGAAACGTTTCAGGTACTGCTCGTAAGGCAACACCGCGACGGTTGGGGCGTCGAAAAAGTTGGTGTGCCAGACAGTCAGCAGACCCATCAGCGCCGGCAGATTGCGCTCGAACGGGGCGGTGCGGAAGTGCTCGTCCATCTGACGGAAGCCGTCGAGCAGGGCGCGGAAGTTCTCCGGGCCGACGGCCAGCATGGTCGACAGGCCGATCGCCGAGCCCATGGAATAACGTCCGCCGACCCAGTCCCAGAACGCGAACATATTCGCCGTGTCGATGCCGAACTCGGACACCTTCGCGGCGTTGGTCGAGACCGCGACGAAGTGCCGGGCAACGGCCCGGGGGTCGCCGCCGAGGCCGTTGAGCAACCAGTCGCGCGCGGCTTGCGCGTTGGTTATCGTCTCCTGCGTCGTGAAGGTTTTTGACGACACGATGAACAAGGTTTCCGCCGGATCAAGGTCGCGGGTCGCTTCCACGACATCCGTGCCATCGACGTTGGAGACGAACCGGAACGTCACCGCCCGGTCGCTGTAATGCTTGAGCGCCTCGTAGGCCATCACCGGCCCGAGGTCGGAGCCGCCGATGCCGATGTTGATCACGTGGCGGATGCGCCGGCCGGTGTGGCCCTTCCACCCGCCGCTGCGGACCCGGTCGGAGAAGTCTGCCATCTTGTCGAGCGCCGCGTGGACCTGGGGCACGACGTTCTCGCCGTCCACCATGATGGATACTGCGCGCGGCGCGCGCAGGGCCACATGCAAGACGGCGCGGTTTTCCGTGAGGTTGATTTTCTCGCCCCGGAACATGGCGTCGATCCGCGCGCGCAGGCCGGACTGCTCGGCCAGCTGCAGCAGGAGCCTCAGGGTTTCATCGGTGATGCGATTCTTCGAGTAATCGAGGCACAGGCCCGCCGCTTCGGCGGTCATGCGTTCGCCGCGTGTGGGATCGGCTGCGAAGAGCGTGCGCAGATGCGCGTTCCGGACGTCCTGAAAGTGGCGTTCCAGCGCCTTCCACGCCGGGCGCGCCGTGAGAAATGGGATGCCTTCCGTCATAGACTCATCGTCCTCTCGTTTGCCATCAAAACGCCGGGGAGCCTGCGCCGTCGCGCGTCTAACTTGCCCTCTTGAGAGCCGTCCTCTTGGATGCGATGACCTCGATCAGTTCGTTCCAGGACTTGACGAACGACGCCGCCCCCTCCTCCTGGAGTCGCGCGGCCAGGGCATCGATGTCGACGCCGGCCTTGGCAAACCTGGCCAACACGGCCTCGCAATCGCCGCCGTCGGCCGGCAGCGTCGGGCCGACTTCGCCGTGATCGGCAAAGGCTTTCAATGTGCCCTCGGGCATGGTGTTGATTGTGAGCGCAGCGGCCAGCCCCTCAATGTACAACACGTCGGAGGCTTTGGGGTCTTTGGTTCCCGTGCTGGCCATCAACAGTCGCTGCGGGCGGACGCCGGCGTTGAACGCCCGCAGCCAACGCGGCGAAGCCATCAAGTCGCGGTATGCCTTGTAGGTACGCTTGGCGATGGCGATGCCGAGTCGGTTGCTGAGCGTGTCGGGAATCTTTCCCATGACCGCGGCGTCCCAACGGCTGATGAACATCGAGGCGACTGAGGCGACATGGGACGTCAGCCCCGCTGCGATCCGCCGTTCGATGCCGCGCAGGTAGGCGTCGGCAGCCGCGATGTACTGCTCGCGGGAGAATAAGAGGGTCACGTTGATCGGCACGCCGGCAAAGATCGCTTCTTCGATCGCGGGCAAACCTTCTTTAGTGCCTGGAATCTTGATGAAGAGGTTTGATCGCCCGGACCGGGCGTGCAGGTCTTTGGCTACGGCGAGCGTAGTCTCGGTGTCATGCGCCAGCAAGGGGGACACTTCCAACGAAACCCAGCCATCCACGGCGCAGGTCCGGTCGAAGATCGGCCGCAGCAGGTCAGCGGCCTGGGTGAGGTCTTCGATCGCCAGCTCGAAAAACAGATCCTCCCCCGACTTTCCTTGCTCGGCGAGCTTGCGAATCGCGCCGTCATAGGCGGCGCTGTCCTTGATGGCGTGGTGGAAGATCGTCGGATTGGACGTCAATCCGGTGACGGAATACTCGCCGATGTAGCGGCGAAGCGCGCCGCTCGTGAGCAGCTCGCGCGTGATATTGTCGAGCCAGAGACTCTGGCCTTTCTCGCGCAGTCTTCCGGTCGCGTTCATGGTGTCACCTCACCCTGCCTGAGGGAAGAGAGCGTCTGTCGCAATGTCATTTTTTTCCTCCTTTGTCCTTCAATAAGATGCCGCAAATCCGCTTTAAAACCTCCTGTTCCGACTACGTCGCCGAATGTTTTACGATAACACTTTTCAATAAATTGAAACAATACCGGGATCATTCAACTAAAACTCAATGTCACGTCGATACCACCATTAAGGGCTAACGTCCGCCATAACGCTTCTCCTTACTGTTGAGACACCGAACGACGAAGCTAACCGGCGCGCGTCCTTTGCGCGTCCGTGTTCAGCGCCTTGTTGGGTAATATGCCCTTACTATCCTACTTCTTTGGAACAGGGACTGTCTTAAATTGACCCGGCTTCAAGTTCACGTGACCCACGGACTGACCAATCAAAACTTTCCCATTTGGCAACTTGGAATCGTGCGGCCACAAGTGAAAAATGATTCCGTCGGTCGTGGCCACCAAATCTGCCACTTCTTTTGCTTTATCAGCGGGAAGATCTAATACCTGAACCCGCCCCGTGGCAATCTCTTGCGTGTGATCGTGCCAATTCTTGTTCCATTCCTTCAAAGGAACCGTCTCACGTGTGATGCTCTTTGCAACAATATACTCAATCTCCACCAAGTGGGCATTCGGTTCTGTTGATAAATAGATGAGACACTCAATCACCGGCTCTGGTGAAATGACTTTACAGTAGTGGTGGTAGGGGCCCATCACTTTTCCATCTATCACATGAGGGGCAAGAACGTGAATATTGTATCCGTCCGACGGAGCGCCCTTCTTGGCCGCTGGTGCCTCCTGGGCAAAAGCCGGACTCACAAAAGCAAAAACAAACAGAAACAGACTGACCATTTTGAACATTGACTTTTCCTCCTTTAAGGTTTGTCCCACTCTATGGTAAGACCCCTCTACTGAAGGGACATTTCAGTAGAGCCCAACGCAGCAGTTGAGCCGTGGCCCCGTAGGGGCCACCGGTTTCAAACTCCTGGTTCTCACTCGCGTAGCGAGTGAAGGAGTTCCGGCTCAACTGCCGCGTTCTCCCGCGCGAAGCGAGGGAGAACGTTCGCCATAACCGGCAGCAAAAAGCAGAGCGACGAAGGAGCGCCGCTTTTTGCTGCCCGCGTTGATGGCGTTGTTAGGTGGCGAGTATTTATTTCGCCTCGTCAACCATCAGGATGGTCTTTTTCTCAACCTCTTTGGCAACTTGAACTAACGCTGCATCCTGAGATAGCGCCGAAAGCATTTGCACTGGCTTAATAAGACCGATCTTCGTTTTCCCTTTCTCGGTAAACACCGAGATACGACACGGTAACGCCATGTTTAGGCGCATATCGGTGGACAAAACTTTTGCAGCCTGCCCCGGATTGCAGACTTCAAAAGCCTTGCACTCCTCATCAAATGCAATGCCTTTACTGCGAAGTGTGGTCCCCAAGTCGTGGACATGTAGTACCCCGAAGCCATGACGCATAACCGCTGATTCAAGGTCTGTCGACGCTTGGTTGAATGATTTGTTGGTTTCAACTATGTAATACATTAAATCACCTCGATCTTTGTGGTTGGCACCTAATGCCTTGGCTGCCGCGGACGCGCTTCTGCGCGTCCGCGGCAGCCAACAGTTAGGTGTGGAACTCCGCAGCTAGAACTGTGAGACGACACGCGTGCTCGGTCATCCTTGCTTGGTTTCTCTTTCTCGCAGCCTTGGCCAGTCTGAAAATGCGAGGAAATACAGCATGACGAGATTGACGATGGGCACTACCATCAGCACGCCCAACCACTGCGAGTATCCAGCCTTTCTGAAGATGAACCAAAACGGCACGATGATCAACGCTGCAAAAACCAGCATCAGCAGTGGCCCGAATGGCCACATCGATGTACCAGACATCATTTCACTCATAACGCTTCTCCTTACTGTTGATGGTCTCGTAAAAAGTCTATTTTGTCACCCTGAACGAAGTGAAGGGTCTATCTAATCATTTGAGAATACAAGATTCTTCGCTTTGCTCAGAATGACAAATTTAGCGGTTTTCGACTTTTTACGACTGCATCACTGTTGAGACACCGAACGCCTTATAAGTGTTAGGCGTATGCCTGTGATCTCACGGCACGAGATGGAAATGTCCATCGGCAAAGACCCCAGAGGATGACAGCAAATAGGACATGGGGGATCAGTGATGCAACGATGAGCTTTGGACTCACGGACAAGCCCAGGAATCCCCACCCCACGACCGGAAAGAAGAGAACAAGGACCAAAACCCAAAGCGCAAGCCAAAGCGCATTTGGAAAGGTACGCCGCTCGAACAGCACCACGTAAGCAACCGACCAGAAGGTGACGTAAGCCACGTGAAACAGAAGGCCGACCGGAAGAGGAACCTCACCGAGCAGCACCTGAGCGAATGCCAGTCCTAGCGGCTTGGGCAGCGGGGAAATCCGGCCTTGAAGATAGGAACCATGATGAGGGAGAGAATCACAGCCGTGGCGACGCCGACTCCAACGGCCTTGGCGTAGTCTTTTAATGTCATGTGTTGCAATGTCATTTCACTTCCTCCTTCGAGTGGATGCCTAACACGATTTCGATTGATTCGAGGATTGTCCATTATCCGTCCCGGCTCCCCTGAATCTCCACCGCAAAGTCCTTTCCTTCCCATCGGTCCTCTTTAAGCCAGTAGAAAGTAAACCGGATCGGCGCTTTCTGCCGCTTTGAAACGCCGATATCGACATAGTAGATGCCGACCCCCGTCCCCTTCGCATCGGTGTCGCTGAGGGTCTTCCACTCATCGAGTGTCCAGCGGAGCCGAAAAGGGGCCGGCGCCTGGATCCGAAGGGTCTTCCCCCCCCTTCGCCGCCCGGACGCGCCGGTTGAACTTCCAAACCTCCAGATCCCTGCGCCCCTTGCGGGCAAGATAGCGCTCGGCCACCGCGGGAATCCGGTCGAAAACCTGCCCGTCTCGGGCGGAGCGGAGGAGCTTGATGTACTCCGCGTGCGCCCACATCAGCGGCATCGCAGAGCCGGTCGGGCGCCCCAGAGCCATTCCCCACGCCGGCTGATCGGGCTCGTCCCAGACCTGCTCCGGAAGCATCCCCCCTTTGGAAGCAAAACCTTCGATCGCCTTGATGAACGGGCCGACATCGCGTCCTGCCGCCAGCTCGTAGTGGGCCCGCTCGCCTGTCAAAAGCGGCCAGGCACGCCCCTTCCCCCAGCCGACATACGGCCCTCCATCGGGCCGCTGGCCGTAGCCGTCGTGATTGTAGCGCCGCCAGCAGGGGCCGAAAGGGGTCTCCACTTTAAGCGCTGCATCGACCACCCGGAGGGAATCCTCGATCAACGGATCGCCCGCCTTCCGAATCCCGTAGCGGACCAACTCCAAAAAGCCGGCATCGACGATCTCTTTGGCGGGGAATTCCCACGCGGAACCGGGAGGAGGATTCCGGACAGAAAGCAGACCGAGGTTCGGATCTTCAGTCGGCTCCGGGTTATTGCAATCGACCGGACGGATTCGGATGAAATGGCGGGGGATCTCCGGCACGAGCGTCCCTTGGGTCGTCACGGTCCAGGCCTCGACGTGCGATTCGAGAAAGTCGGCGTACTCTTCGAGGAAGCGGGCCGTCCCGGGATCGTTCCGCTTCCGGGCGAACTCACCTACGCAGATCAGCGCCGCGATGTTCGATGCGAGGGTCGAAGGAGAGTAGCCGCTGTTCTCCTCCCAGCGCTCCTGCGGCGTGGCAGGGCCCTGACGGATCAGATAATGCGCCGCCCCCAGCGCCATCGGATAGGGATCAAAATCGCGCAAGGCCCCGCGGCGCTCCAGATGCCAGGCAAGGAGGATCGGAAAGGCGACTTCGTCGAGCTGGATCCCGGTCCAGTAAGGCTGGCCATCGACCCAGAAATTCTGGTGGAAGCCGCCGTCCGGCTGCTGCGAGGCGGCCAGATAAACGAGCGCGCGAAGCGGCGTGCCGATACTCTCCGCTGCGAGCAGCCCCGTGGCGCTGTTGCAGAGATCGCGGGTCCAGACCAGGTGATAGCCTCCCAGGCCGTCGTCGTCTCCGTGGACCTCTCCCCAGGGAATGCTCATCGAAGCGATGAGCGCCCCCGGGTAGGTCTTGTCTTCATGGGCCATCAGCAGGCTGTGGCTGATGTGGTAGAGCCTGCCCTTATCGCCCGACACCTTTTCAAGCGGAAGAATATCGCGGCAGGCCCGCTCCCACTGCGTCTGAAACCTTTTTCGATACTCCTCGTGGGGATTGGAGAGGCACTGAAGCAGTGTCGTTGCGGCGCCGTGGAGACCGAATCCGAATCCGAGGCCGACCTTAAATGTCCGGGTCTTGGAGAGATCAAGCTCTCCCATCAGCGCGACGTTGCCGTCCCGGGCGTAATCGAACTCCCAATCCATCCTGAGATTGTGATGCAGGTCGGTCCAGCCGTCGCTGGCCCCGACGTAACCGCAAGAGCTCTTGATAAACGGCACGGTTGCCCCGAGCGCCAGATAAATCTGATTGCGGAACGCCGCCAGCAGCTCACGGCCGGCCACCTTCACCTTGACGGCGGTGTTTCCCCATCCGCGCCCCTCCACATGCGGCGCCAAGAGAAGATAGAGGTGCAGCCGCTTGAGAAAATCTTCCTCTCCCTGAAGCTCGGTCTGGATCAGCACGCAGGGAAGATAGGGATCCGCGATCACCTCCTTGACAATCCGGTAGCGTCCCTGCGGATCACTCTTGACGATCCGGTATCCGAGCGAATGATCATCGAGATACGAGAGCTCGGTGGTGAGGTCCCGTTTCTCCTCGTGAAAGAAGCTCTCCCCGTCGCTGATCAGGAACTCCATATCGCGGATCTGCGGCAGATCGACGGTGGGAAAATAGACCTCATTGAGAATCCCGTGCGAGAGGGTGAACCAGACCCGGCTCGCCGTGTGATACGCCGTGCCGATTCCTTCTTTCTCGCTGCGCGTCCACCGGGGTGGCATCCCCGGCCCCCCGAAAGCTTCCGTTCCACCAAACAGCATCTCCATCTCGCTCCCTCCATGGTCTATTTTTGATAATGCTCATTAAGATAAAGAATAATCTTCTTGTCATCATCCGGAATGATGACCCCTCTTTCCGGATCGACCAGCGTCGGAACTCCTTTTTGGCCGGAGATCCTCTGAAGCCGATCCCGCTTCTGCTTCTCACGGGGTTCATTGCGGATCAGGTAGTCGATCCCCAAATCGGTCAATCGGGTCCGGACGAGTTGACTATAGGGACATTCCTCAAATTGGTAAAGTTCAAGCATCAGTCAACCTCCTTTTGTTTCGTTCGGGAAAGCTTTCGAGCGATTTCTTCCGCTGGATAGATAAAGATCTCGGAGAGGGTCGGATGAAAATGGGGAATTTCAAGAAGTTGCTGGACAGTCGCCCGGAAGCGCATCGCCACAGTCATTCCGTAAATCAGCGATGCCCCCTCGGGTCCCAAGAGGTGGACCCCCAGAATCTCCCCGCTTCCGGCGTCGGCCAGCATTTTGACGTACCCTTTCGTCTGGCCGGTGCAGATCGCCTTTCCAAGGTCATCAAACGGGTAAGCGGCCACGATCACCTCCAGCCCCTTCTCCCTCGCCTCTCTTTCCGTCATGCCGACCTTCGCGAAGGTCGGATCGGTAAAGATGATCTGCGGAACCACCCGGTAGTCGGCCTTGCGTTTGGCATGGGAGAAGGCATTGTGTCCCGCGATCTCCCCCTGATAGACGGCGACGTGGGTCAATTGGTAAATCCCCGTCGCATCCCCCACCGCAAAGATCGAAGGGGCCGAGGTCCGCATCTCCTCATTCACGATCACCCCCTTCGGCGTATAGGCGACCCCCGCCGCCTCCAGATTCAGTTTCTCAAGCGCCGCCTGACGGCCGGTGGCGACCAGGATCTCTTCCGCTTTGAAACGGATCGGCCTTCCATCGACGCGCGCTTCCACCTGTTTTAAAGTTCCATCCGATGAGATTCGCTCAAAAACGACGTTGGTATAGACCTCCATTCCCTCTTCACGGAGGTATCCGGCCAGCGCCAAGCCGATGTCGCCGTCCTCCCGGCTCAGAAGAGAGTTTCTTCTCTCAAAGATCGAGACCTTCACCCCCATTCGGGAAAAATGCTGTCCCAATTCGAGCGCAACGGCGCCTCCTCCCAGGACCGCCAAGGACCGCGGAAGATCGATCCGCTCCAGAGCCTCGTCGCTGGTGATGAAGCCGGTTTCCCTCAGCCCGGGGATAGGGGGAATGAAGACGCTTGATCCGGTCGAAATCACGAATCGGTCACCCTGAATCACCTTCGCTCCGACCTGCACTTCGCCGGGTGAGCGAAATTGCGCGGCGCCTTCGATAAAAGCGATCCGCGGATTCGATCGGACCTCCTCCCATCGATAATCCGCGAATCCCTTGATGATTTTATTCTTCCTGGAGATGATCCCCGGATAGTCGAGGGTAAGCCCCTGGACGCCAATCCCCAGCTCCTTGGAGGTTCCGGCGAGATAGGCCAGCTCTGAAGAACGGAGAAGGGTTTTGGAGGGCATACATCCTTTGAGGATACAAAGCCCTCCAAAAGGACCTTTGTCGATCAGGGCAACCTTTTTCCCGTATCCTGTCGCAACGCGGGCCGCCGCAAAGCCGCCGCTTCCGGCCCCAACCACCACCAGATCGTATCGCTTCATCTCTCCCTTTCTCAAAATCTTCCAAATTCCTGAACCGGCGCTTTCGTTAGACCCCCGCCCCGCTTCACCGCGCCTCCCCCTCGTTGTCCTTTCCGAACCCCTCACCCTGGGCGTCGCCCACGCCGTTCAGACGCAGCGCCTTTCCATATCTCCGAAGGGTTTTCACAATCCGCTCCGGGCTTCCCCAGTCGCTCCAGCCGACCTTCTCAACCGGCGTGACGAGAAGGTGGCCGGGGATCTTCTCAAAAAGATCTTTCGAAATATTCGCGGGCGCCATCTCAGTGTAAATCCGCTAAAGGGTCGCCCCCTCCCTGGCCCCGCCGATCTCACCCATCAGGCGATCAAAGCGGCCGACCGTCTCCGGCGCCGCGCTTCGGGCCAGGCGATAGAGAGTGGCCGCACGGACGGCAAAGATAAGGGTATTCCAGAGCCCCCCCAGCTTCATCAAGGCGCGCGCTTTCCTCTTCTCCGGTTTCTCATGAAAAGATCCGACGGAGAGGGAGGTGTAACCGTCCGACTCGCAGACAACCCGCTGCGGCTCAATCCATCCGTACTCCGGCTCAGGGAGGTCCGGACGGACGCCGAGAAGCGTCAACGACTCCGGAAAAGAATCGAGCAGTCGAACATTCCACCGGACGTGATCGATGAATCGCGCTTCTTTCCGGACAAAGTGATCCGATGGAAAGATCACGACCCTCCCTTCGGGGTCCCGGTTCAGGACATGGACCAGTGGCAGAAGGACTCCGGGGAGGGTCTCTCGATTCTGCGGTTGGAATAAAAAACGGGTGGCGGGTCGGGCTTTTGAAAGCGACGCTACATAAGGAGCATGTTCCGCGCCGACGACAACGAAGATCCGATCCGCCCGAATCATCCGCTCGACCCGGTCGAGGGTATGCTCAAGCATCGTCCGCCGACCGGTGAAGGCGAAAAACTGTTTCGGACACGACCAGCCCGATCGCTCCCGGATGAATGCCTCGACACGACGCCCGCAACCTCCCGCCAAGATAATTCCCCACAACGCCTCCATCCGCTCCCCTCCTCAATATGAATACGCCGACACTCTCCTGCGCAAATCCGTGACGTCAAATAGGCAATCCATAACCGCCTGAAGTTTCAACCACGCGACCCAGATTGACCGGACGGAGAAACACATCTTGCTACAGTACGCTTCAGAAGAATAGGGCAAGCAAACCCTTTATCAAGGTTGGCTCTTCTTACTTTCTATAGGGGATGCCTCCAAATCCATGCCGATCGGCCCGTTATCGACCTGACTGCCGGAGAAAGGGGTACCCCCGATGCTGCATCGCACCGGCCGCGGTCACTTTCCTTCTCTCGCCGTCCGAAGAACGATATCGGAATAAGATGCGACCGCCTCCTCTCCGGTATTGTCGGTGTCGGTCATCACCGCCACGCCCGCGAGCGCCGGCGGCGGTTCCCCGAAGAAGCGCTGATAATCGCTGTAGAGGTTCCGCTCCTCGCAAAGCCACTCTCCGACCTTCTCCTCTCCGCTCTGCACGGCAACCATCTGCGCCCGGTCGGTGTAGGCGTTCGGAATCGTCCTCCCCTTGGGAAGACGGTTGGCCCAGATATAGTTGATCGCCCCTTTCGGCGGGTATTCGCCGTAGACCGCTTTGATGAGGCCGAATTTGGTCTTCTCCCAAAAGGCAGCTTTGTCCGGATCGTATTTGAACGTCACATAGATACGCGCGGCGTAGTCGTCTCCATCCTTTCTGGTTTCATCCCCTTTTGAGATGATCCGGTCGATCTTCCAACACCAGGAGAGGACCGAGAAGACTTTCGGATCAAGATCGAGCGGCCGATAGAGGCCCGACGCGGCATTTCGGCTGATCGCCCGGATGACCGGTCGCCCCTCTTGCTGAACCAGGGTATACTCCGTGCGCGCCGGGACCTTCTGAAAGGTCAACGCCCGCCATCCCTCCGGCCAGCCCTGTTCCCCCTGACGATCGCCGATGAGCCGCAACGCCTCGTCTGCGCCCGCGGTCAGCGCCGGCGCCTGAAAAAGCGAGAGGCCGAGAAAGAGCGCGATCCAAACCGGCAGGGCTCCTGCGGCCCCTTTCCATTTTCGGTAAAAGAGAGAGACCAGCGCGGCAAATCCGCCGCCTCCCGCCCCAATGGCCACCCGGTTATATCGCTTCATCTCTCTCTCTTCCGCGAGGTTCCACTTTCCATTCCATTCATCGGCCCACCACCCTGGGCTTTCTCCTACTTTTCGTTTCCAGACGTCTCCGTTACGGCCTTCCCGCTCCATTTTTTGTAGACGACCGGCAACAACGCCAAGAGTCCCAGGAGGACAAAGGCGCCGATGACCCTGGGCGAGCCGATTTCGTTTAACGAATCGATCGTTCCAAGCTGTCTTCCCGCATTGGCATAGACAAAACTTCCCGGAACAATCCCGATGGCCGTCGCAATCACATACGTCCTCAAGCTCATTCGTGTCAAACCCGAAGCCAAATTGATCAGGAAGAACGGAAAAAGAGGAATCAATCGGAGCGTCAGAAGATAGTAAAAGGCATTTTGACCGATTCCCTCATGAATCGGCTCCAGCCGCTTTCCAAATTTTCGTTCCACCGGGTCCCTAAACAGATACCGGGCCGCCAGGAAGGCCAGCGTCGCCCCCGATGTGGCGGCCATATTCACATACAAGGTCCCCAACAGGGCGCCGAAGAGGAGTCCGGCGGCGAGCGTGAGAATCGTCGCCCCCGGAAGTGAAAGGGCTGTCTGGATGCAATAGATCAGAATAAAAAAGATCACGGTGGACAGATAATGAGACTCGGTATAGCTTTGAAGCGCGTCTCTGTTTTCTTTCAGCGTGTTCAGCGTGAGAAATTTCCCGAGATCGAGATAAAAAAAGGCTCCAATGCCCAGGATAAAGAGGCCGAGTATCAACCATTTTGCAGTGAAGGCTTTGCCCCCATTCTCAGTCATTCGAATCAACCCCCTATTTTTATTTTTGAGGCCCGATCTCGAATATCGCCAGGCATTTCTACTCTCTTCGATGATCTTCATTTTCTTAAGGACGGAGTCGTCCTTTTGCTTCGCCGCCGAATGAAGCGGAAAATCGCCGTCTCAGATCGCCTCGTTCTTTAGATCTGCGCCAAAAGAAAGGTCGCGACCATCATCCCCATCCCGGTGGGGAGAGAAGGTTTGGCCCCTTTCCATTTTCGATATAAAAACGGGGTCAATGAAACGAGTAGGAACAGGACAAGCCCGATCAGAAATACGAGGAAGACCCTCCCTTTTAGTAAATCGAGAAACGAACTGGAGAAGACGACATAGGCCGCGACGCCGGGGAGCTTAAAGAGTGTCGTGGCGAAGAAAAAGGTTCCGAATCCGATTTTCGTCAGGCCAAAGGCGTAATTCAAAAGATTGAAGGGGAAGAGAGGAATCAACCGGGTGATCGCGACATAGGCCCAACCCCTCCGTGTCACCCCCTCATCAATTTTCTTCCAACGCTCCCCCAAACGTTCTAATACGATATCCCGGATAAAATAGCGGGCAATCAGGAACGCGGCGCCCGCTCCGAGACTCGATCCGACCGAGGCATAAACGGTTCCCCAGATCGGCCCGAATGCGAGGCCCCCGGCCATTGCAATGGGAAAACCCGGAAGAAAAAGAACGGGGGCGACGGAGAAGATCAGAATGTAAACAAGCGGCCCCCAGATCCCCCAGCGGCTGATCGCCTCTTGAAGCCGCTGCTGATCGAGATAGTCGGTCAGCCCGCCCGCGCGAACAACTGCGATCAGACCGATCAGAATGAGAAGAAAGAGCGCCCCCCGCGCTTTGTTCGATTTCACTCCGTCTCCTCTATGAAAATCCGATGATTCCGCTGTCGGGTCCAACAAAATCGACCTTCCGAACGGAATCATCGGATCATACCGTCCGTTTTATTTCAGATCCCCCTTCAGGGCAATATCCATCTTCTTCATGTTCTTCGGATTGCCGTCCGGATGAAGCGCGATCTCAAGCAGCTGCCACTTCTCCAGCTCTGACAATGAGATGGTTCCGGTGTAATGGCCTTCTCCCTTGGCATCGGACTTGAAGGAGTAATTCCCTTCGCCGACGCCGGCCATGTCCATCTTCGGCTTCATGTTGACCACCCAGACGGTGTAGACCGAATTCGGCTTCAGTCCGGTGGCATGGACCGTGACCTCCTTCTGATCTTTCCCTTTTTCCTTGATGACCGCCTCTCCTTTGGCTCCTCCGCCGGCTTTTTCCGGAGTTAGGGTCACCTTCTCCGGAACGGCGGCGTGAGCCGTGGATAGGGCAATGAGAAAAAGGGCGATGCCATAAATAATCTTATTACTGATGATTTTCATAATATGCGTTCTCCTTTAAAAGTCAGGATTTTCTTTCACGCTTCGCGTGTCGCCTGCCGTGACATGTCGGTGGCGAATGATTCACTTTCCTCTAGCCAAGATCGGATTCAACCTTCAACCCGTCTAGGAATTTATTCCACCCATTGTAGAGATCGACAACAGCCATGATCTCCAAGACTTGGGCGTCGTCCGCCCCCATCCGGCGGAGTCCCGACGTATGGGCGTCGATGCAGTAGCCACAATTGTTCGTCGCAGAGACGGCGAGGGCGATAATCTCTTTGGTCTTTCGATCCAACGTCCCCCGCCCCATGACCTGGAGAAATCGCCTCCAGTTCACCTCCAGGAGGCCGGCGTTGTGCCCCATCGCTTTAAAAAGATTCGGCACAAACGGACTCCCGAACGTTTTCTTGATCTCCTGATAAATCGCTTTTACTTTTTCGTCGGCCTCTTTTTCATCGACGAGTTTAATCGTGGCCATCTTCTTCTCCTTCTCTCTGATTTTTTCCTCCAGGGCTTGGACCAATCGCTCCAACCCCGGCTCTCCAATTGAAAAAAGCGCTCCATCCAGCACAAAGCTGGGATAGATGAAAATCCCAAGCTTCCGCGCGCGTTCCCGGTCTTGCCGGTCGGATCGAACGATCAGATCGACTCGCGGAACGCGACGGACGGCCTCTTCCGCCAGAGCCAGCGCGGAAGGGGCCGAAACACATCCGGGTGAGATGAAGAGTTCAAGAACGATCATGAGGCAAGGATAAACGATCTTATCGAAACAAAATGTAGGTTAGGCTACGAAATAAATTTTCACCCTCACGGCCCAAAAGGGGTTCAGCGAGAGTCCACGAGAGGGAGTTGATCGCTTTTAAAGATGTCGGTTGACAGGACGGGAAGCAAGGCTACATCACCCGGACGGAATACGGGGAGGGATGGCTCAGGCGGTCTTCTGCTTGGGGCGGTCCGGATGGAGAAGGACGATCCGCCGGCCGTCGAAATCAATGAGGCCCTGATTTTTAAATTCTCCCAACGTAGCGCTGACCGTCTCTCGGATGGATCCGATCAGGTTGGCCAGTTCAAGGTGGGTAATTTTAAGTTCAAGGCGAATCCCCCGGGGGAGGTTCTTCCCATAGTCTCTTGAGAGCTGGGTTAAAAGACGCAGCAGCCGGGAAGGAACATCCAGGAAGGCGAGGTCTTCCACGCGGCTTTCAATTTGCTTCGCGCGTGAGCAGATCATCTTGGTAAGGAGGAAAAAGACCTCCGGTTTTTTGCGGAGGATGGAAAGAAAGTAATCCTTCGGGATGACACAGAGCTTGCTGTCTTCCAGCGCTTCCGCCAGGTTGCTCCGTGGCGTGTCGTCAAAAAGCTCCGTCTCCCCGAAGATCTCCCCCGACTCCAAAAGGGCAAGGGTTACTACACGTCCGGTTTTTGAAATCCGCCCTATCTTGACGCGACCCTCCTTCAAGGCGTATACATGCCGGCCTGGATCTCCTGGGAAGAAGAGCGCCGTTTTTCTCCTGACCGATACCATCTGGACCTTCCGATCAAGCGCTTCCATCTCTTCGGGGGTCATCTCTTTAAAGAGTTTAATCCTTTGAAGGTACCAGATCTTGCTTTTCAGCATGGCGGGAATCATAATTCCAAATGGGCCGCAGAGTCAATCATTCGATCCGGTCAGAGAATGTCGAACAGACTTCAAGTATCAGGGTCAATCTGAATAAGGAGTTGGGCCACGAAATAACACTTCTACTCGGGTTGAAATTTCTGAACCCGCGCGTTATGGAAATCGGTCACATAGATGAATCCCTCGGCATCCACCGCCAAGCCGGTCGGGCCGTTGAGTTCCCTCTCCTTTTCTCCCTTCGATCCAAATTGATCCAGATAGCGTCCAGAAGGATCAAACCTCTGAACACGCTGGTTGTAAAAATCGGCCACCAGCGCGTTGCCCTCCCGATCGAAGGCGATATCCGAGGCCACCCGAAAGCGGCCTCCCCAAAGCCCCATTCCGCCCCATTTGCGCAAGAACCGGCCATCCGACGAAAAGACCTCGACCCGATTGTTGTAGGAATCGGCGACGTAGATTTCATCCGCTGGACTGATCGCGATCTTGGCAGGATAGTAGAATTTTCCTTCGAGATCCTCATCCCAAAGAAAGTTCAGGGCCGACCGGATATTATTCACCTTTTTTTTCTCCCCCCACAGCAAGAGGAACTTCCCGTCAGAGGTAAACTTCTGAATGCGATGGTTGTAGGTGTCGACCACGTAGACATTTCCCTGAGAGTCAACCGCGATCCCGGAGGGAGAGTCAAACTCGCCATTCCCCTTTCCGCTCTTTCCCCATTGGAGGAGAAACGTTCCATCGGAGGTGAATTTTTGGATCCGATCAAGAAAGTAATCGCTCACATAGACCGAGCCGTCCGGCGCGACGGCAATTCCGGTCGGCTTTTCGAACTCTCCCGGTTCTTTTCCCTCTTTTCCAATGATCAGAAGCGGTTTTCCCTCCGGATTCCACTTCTGAACCCGATGGTTGTTGGCGTCGGTGATGTAGAGGTTTCCATCGGGACCGACAGCCACATCATAAGGGCCATCCAACTCGCCTGGTTTTTCGCCCAGATGACCAAAGGACCCCATCCATCGGTCGCCTCTACCGGCCAAGGCCACGCTCGCCAAGAGGAGAAGCAACATTACGACAACAAAAACATTTCGGCGCTTCATCGCTCCTTCTCCTAAAAGATGAGCCATCGCAAGCCGGCATTGAATTGGTAGTCTGTCTTCAACTGGTTCCCATTGAGATTTTCGACCACCGGGATCTGCACTGAGGTCTCCATGAGAAACGCGCGCCCGGTCGGGACATACTGGATTCCCGGAGAGAAAAAGATTGTGTTCCCGCCGGAGTCGGAGACCTTATTGCCATTGGCTGACGGACGAAAATCACGGCTTCGCTGCTCCCATAGGCCATTCAGCTCCAAATAGACATTCACCTGAGGGGAGGGAAAGGTTTCGTAGACGGCCGGCCAGAGGCGGTAGCCGAATGCAAGGTCGTAGCGCAACGTGTCGCCGAATTCAAAGCCGCTTCCCTCGGTGGTGATCCGGTAGATCAGATCAGTATAAAAACCCCAGCGAGGAGGGATATAGGAGAAGGCGGTCCCGACCAGGTAGCTCGTCGCCCCGCTCCCGTTCCAGAGCCCAGGGGGGAGGCTGGGATCGCCGTGCGAGCCGGTCGGCAGATCGATCCCGCCGATCGCGATTGCACGGGTTGTCTTCTCCTTTTCGTCTTTGATGTAATAGGCATACTCGGCCAAGAGACGAAGATCGCCGAAGCCGTTCTCTTCAAGCCGGGTCGTCCCGGCGGGTCCATGGAGGTCAAGCTTTTTATCCAAATAAGGGATGACGCCCGCAATCACCAGCTTCCCTTGAGTGATCGCGTAAGGAAAGATCATCGGAACGGCATGGACATGGAGGTCCCCACGCATTCCCCCGGGGAGATCGCCCGATCGGTCGACCTCCTGGTTGAAGGTCCGAAAGGCATTGGTAAAGCCGACGAGCAGGGCCGTCTCGGTGTTGATCGGCGGCCCCTGAGCCAACACCGGGTCTCCCATCAAGAGGACCCCCGCCATCAAAAATAGAGCATGGATCCTTCTCCACGCCCGGAGGCTCACGGCGCGCCCCCCTTCTCTTCTTGGATCCTCACACTCCCCGGCGTAAAGCCGGCCTCTTTCACCGCCTGCTCGACCTGATCTTTGGCGATCTTCTTCCCCTCCGCCACATCGATCTCGGCCTTTCCTTCGTTGATCTTGATCGTCACCTTCTCCGCGCCGGGAAGCTGTTTTAATTTCTTCTCCAGTCCAAAGGCGCAGAAAGGACAAGAAAGACCCGACACCTCCACCGTGATCTTCTCATTGGCCCAACCGGCCAGAGGAGAGAGGAGCGTCGCCAGGATCAGAAGGACAAACACCGCCCGCTGTTTAGACATCACCGTTTCTCCCAACGTTGACCAGATGAACCGCCTCGTCGCAAAGCGGACAGCCGGCGGTAAAGATTTCAATTCTCCTTTTGATTGCCATGTTCCATCCCTCCTTATTGTTTTAGATTTTCAATCAGCGGGCAGATCTCCTTTGGGGTCGGTCGCGGAAGATTCGTTGTCCATCGCTTCAAGAGACCTTCAAGCTTTGATTTCATCGCGATCATGTCGGCGATCTGCCGATCAAGATCCTCCGACCGGTGACGGACCATCTGAAGGACCGCCCGGCACGGCGCCTCCCGTTCGTCCGCCATGTCGAGAACCCTCCGAATCTCTTTCAATGAAAATCCGGTGCCTCGGGCCGTTCTGATAAACCGGAGCCGCTCCTCCGCATCCAAAGCGTAGAGCCGGTATCCATGGCGATTGCGAACGGGCCGGCGCAAAAGTCCCATTGCCTCGTAGTACCGGATCGTTCGGGCCGGAACGCCGGTCTTTTGAGACATCTGCCCGATCTTTAAAACCGTTTCTCTCTTCATGGCTTCATTTTAAACCTTCCAGCGACTGGAAGGATCAAGAGCTATTTTCGGCTGGATTTTATCAGGTAGCGCAACAGGAAAGCTTTTTGAGATCTCGATCGAAGGTCAGGACCGCCAGTCCTCCATCATGCTTCCGTAAGAAATCAAAAGACTGTCTATACCCGCCGAGTGATCAGATCCTCACCTTGCGCAGCCGCAAGGCGTTTCCGATCACCGAGACGGAGCTGAAGCTCATCGCCGCGGCGGCGATCATCGGGCTGAGGAGAAGTCCAAAGGCCGGGTAGAGGACGCCGGCCGCGATCGGGACCCCCAGGACATTGTAGATGAAGGCGAAGAGGAGGTTCTGGCGGATGTTCCGCATCGTTCCCCGGCTGAGGAGAAAAGCTCGGACGATTCCGCGCAGGTCTCCTTTCACCAAGGTCACCCCCGCGCTCTCAATGGCGATGTCGGTCCCTGTCCCCATGGCGATGCCGACATCCGCCTGGGCAAGCGCCGGGGCGTCGTTGATCCCGTCCCCGGCCATTGCGACGACGTGGCCCTCGGCTTGAAGACGCTTGATCGCCTCGCTCTTCTGGTCGGGGAGGACCTCGGCGAGCGCCTCGTCAATTTCGAGCTTCCGGGCGACCGCCTCGGCGGTGGTCCGGCTGTCACCGGTCAGCATGACCGTCCGGATCCCCTGTTTGCGGAGGCGCGAGATCGCCTCCGGGGTCGATTCCTTGATCGGGTCGGAGAGGCCGAGCAGTCCGGCTGGCCGGCCGTCGACGGCGACGTAGATCACGGTCTGGCCGTCGCGCCGGAGCGCCTCGGACCGCTCGCCCAGATCGTCGGGAACACCGAGTTCTTCGAGAAGCCTTCGATTGCCGGCCGCCACTTTCCTCCCTTCGACCATCGCGACGGCCCCCTTTCCGGTGATTGACCGGAACTCCTTTGCGTTGCCGAGGCGCAGTCCCTTCTCTTGCGCCCCGGCAACGATCGCCCCGGCGAGCGGATGCTCGCTCCCTCGCTCCAGGCTCGCGGCCAGGCGGAGGAGATCGCTCTCGTTGAAGCCGGGCGCCGCCGTGACGGTGGTGAGGCGGGGTCTCCCCACGGTGAGGGTCCCGGTCTTGTCGAACACCAGGGTGTCAACCTTCTGCAAAACCTCCAACGCCTCGGCGTTCTTGAAAAGAACCCCGGCGGTCGCTCCCCGGCCGGTTCCAACCATGATCGACATCGGCGTGGCGAGCCCCAATGCGCAGGGACAGGCGATGATCAGGACGGCGACGGCGTTGATGATGGCGTAAGCGAGCCTCGGCTCGGGGCCAATCGACAGCCAGATAAAGAAGGTGACGACCGCAGTCAGAACCACGGCGGGAACGAAGTAGGCGGAGACCCGATCGGCCAGGCGCTGGATCGGCGCGCGGCTCCGCTGGGCCTCGCTCACCATCCGGACGATCCGCGCCAGCAGCGTATCGCTCCCGACCCGCTCCGCCCTCATCACGAACCCGCCGGTCCCGTTGATCGTTCCCCCGGTCACTTTGCTCCCCGACGCTTTCTCGACCGGAATCGGCTCTCCGGTGATCATCGACTCGTCGACCGCGCTGGTCCCCTCCAGGACGACGCCGTCGACCGGGACCCGCTCCCCCGGTCGGACGCGGAGGCGGTCCTTCGGCTGGACCCGCTCAAGCGGGACATCTTCTTCGATCTGATCGTCTTTGAGGCGGCGGGCCGTCTTGGGGGTAAGCCCCAGGAGCGATTTGATGGCGCTGCTGGTCCGGCTCCGGGCGCGCAGTTCCAGGACCTGTCCCAGGAGGATCAGAACGACAATCGTCGAGGCGACCTCGAAGTAGACCGGCGCTTGGCCGTTGTGTCCGCGCAAGGCTTCGGGAAAGAGGCCGGGGAAAAAAGTAGCGATCACGCTATCGAGGTAAGCGATCCCGGTCCCGATGGCAATCAGGGTGAACATGTTCAGGGAGCGGTTGACGATCGAGCGCCAGCCTCGCTCGAAGAACGGCCATCCCCCCCAGAGGACGACCGGCGTCGCCAGGACGAACTCGATCCAGGCGACAAAGCGGGGAGAGATCAGATGGCCGAGACCGGGAATCAGATCCGACATCGCCAGAAGAACAAGCGGGACCATCAGCGCCAGACCGATCCAAAAACGACGGGTCATGTCGATCAATTCGGGGTTGACCTCCTCCGCCGCGACCGTTTTCGGCTCCAGCGCCATTCCGCAGACCGGGCAGGCGCCGGGCTCGCTCCGGACGATTTCGGGGTGCATCGGGCAGACATACTCGGTCCGGGTGACGGGCGGAGCGACAGTGGTCGGTTCCAACGCCATCCCGCACTTCGGGCAGGCGCCCGGTTCGCGTTGACGAACCTCCGGATCCATGGGGCAGAAATATTCCGATGCCTCGGCGGACGACTTAGATTCCGAAGAAGCAGGGGTGGCCCCTTCAAAATACTTGGCGGGCGCCTCGCGGAATCGCTTCAGGCATGACGCGCCGCAGAAATAGTAAGTCTTCCCCTGGTATTCGTAAGATCCCGCGGCTTTCTCCGGGAGGATTTCCATAAGACAGACGGGGTCCTTTCTTGTCTGTTTCATGGAATCCTGATGACCGTCTATTTGCATTGCAAGATCCCTTCCCGCGCATTTTCTTTGAAATCTGCCATTCCAAGAACCTTTCTGAATCTCATCTGAATCTCAAGGGTAACCTTCCTGCCTGCGTTTCTCTCTTCATGGCTTCATTTTAAACCTTCCAGTCGCTGGAAGGGTCCAGAACTATTTTCTTGATTACGTCGCGCAGCAGGAGAGTTTCTGCACATCCTTATCAAAGGTCAGGGCGGCCAGCTTCAGCCCCTCCGCCATCGTCAGATAAGGATGAAAGGTTCCGATGAGGTCCTGCGTCGTCAGGCCGAAGCGGATGGCCAGCGTCGCCTCCTGAATAATTTCTCCCCCTTCTGCCGCCAGGACGTGGGTCCCCAGGAGCTTTCCCGTTCCCTCTTCCGCAACCAGTTTGATCAAACCTCGGGTGTTCCGGGCGGCGATGGCGCGGGGGACATTTTTCAATTCGAGCGTGGTCGTTCGGATCGAAAGCCCCTTCTCACGCGCCTGGCTTTCCGTAAGGCCGACGCTCGCAATCTGAGGGTCGGTGAAGGTGACGCGCGGCAAGGTCGAAAGGTCATAGACCCGGCCGATCCCGGTCAGGGCGTTTTCGGCGGCGAGCCCTCCGGCGTAGCCGGCGACGTAGACGAACATCGGATCGCCGAGAACATCCCCGGCGGCGGAGATATCGGGGTTGGCGGTTTGGAGATGTTCATTCACAAGGACCTCGCCGCGCCTTCCCAGCTTGACTCCGGCCTCCTCCAATCCAAACCCTTCTGTCGTCGGACGGCGCCCCGTCGTCACCAGAAGCTGCTCGGCGGTAAAGGTCCGCGACGCCCCCGCCACCTCGGCATCGACTCGGTATCCGTCCTCGCCTTTCTCCACCCGGATGACGCGCGCCCCCGTGTTGATCTGCATTTTCTCTTCCTGGAGATATCGGGCCAGAGCGGTCCCGATTTCCGGATCTTCTCCCGGCGCGATCTGGATGCCTCCTTCCAGAAGCATGACTCGGACGCCGAATCGGGTGAAGAGCTGACCCAGCTCCAGGCCGACCGCCCCGCCGCCGATGACGATCATCGACTTCGGGAGGGCCGGAAGGCTTAATGCGTCGGTGCTGTCGAGATATCCCGCCTCCGCCAGGCCGGGGATCGGCGGGGTCCAGGGGTGAGCGCCGGTCGCGATCAGGATCTTGCCTGCAGCGTGGGACTTTCCATTCACCGACACACTCCCCTTTCCCATCAACCGGGCCTCTCCCTTGATGATCGAGATGTTCGGATACGATTCCGCGACATGGACATACTTCCCCTCGCGGAGGGAGGCGACGAGTTCGTCTTTTTGTTGAATCACCCGCGCCCAGTCGGACGGGGGAGGACAGGCGGCCAGCCCCTCGAAGTGGGGATAAGCCGACCGGTAGCAGAGTTCGGCCGCTCGGATCAATGTTTTAGAAGGGACGCAGCCGATGTTGACGCAGGTTCCGCCGATCATCCCCTTCTCCACGATGGCGACCTTGGCCCCCAGCTCCGCCCCTTTGATCGCAGCGGAAAAAGCGGCCGAGCCGCCGCCCACAATGAAGAGGTCGAAGTCGGCCCCTTTGACTTTGGGGGCCCGTCGTCCCTTTTGCAGCGGCTTGCGTTCCAATACCACGGCATGATAGCCGGCGCGCGCCACGGCGTCGATTAATTCCTGATCGGCGACGTTTGGACCGACAATCGCCTGCGCCTTTCCCGACTGCCAGTTCGAGACGGTCGCCTCCTCCACCCCCGCTACAGACTTCAGCGCCTCGGTGACATGCCGGGCGCAGCCGTCACAGGTCATCCCTTCAATCCGCAGGGTCACTTGAACGCGAATCTTCATGATTCCCTCTCCTCTTGAAAACCAATGCCCCATCCACAAGTCAAAAAATAAAATTGATTCGAATGGACCTTGATGCTCCCCATGAGGCTCACATACCTCTTGCCGATCTCGGCCTCGATCCTTTGACTACATTTAAGGGGGCGTCAGTGTCCGCAGCAGGAGGTCTCATTCACCGAAGGGGTTCTCCCGCCGGTGATCTCTTTATAGGCGGCATAGGCCTTGATCGCCCATTCCTCGCCGGGACATCCCTGCATCGTCATCGCCACATTCAAGAACTCGATCAACTCTTCTTGAGTCGTCTCCCGTTCGACAGCCATTTTCACGTAGGCCCGGATGCAGGGCTCACACCGAATCGCAATGGAAATGGCCAATGCGGTCAGAAGCTTGTACTTGCCGGGCGCCTTCCCATCTTCATACGATGCTTCCCTGGCCCGCATGATCCCCCGGTCACCTTGGGGGAAAGTTTTCGCATCTCCGCAAAGAGGGAATCGCTCTCCGTTGTCTTTTGGTCCGCCTTCATCATCAATGTGATCTCCTTTGTGTTTAATTTAAAAGCCTGGCATGATAGGTAAACATCGAATTGCTCTCCCCTTCCACCGCCTTGATCAAATCATCCACCGTCGTCTGGCCCTCTTCATACTCAACCGCGGCGCGCGCGTCTGAAAAATCATTGAAGAAAAACCACTTCTTCTTGACCTTCACCTCCGCCGCCTTGACACCCGGCGTCTTCAGAAGAGCCGATCGGATATCTTTTGCGCAGGCGCTACAATCCATTCCTTCAATCTTTAGGGTCGCCGTCCGAAAAGCGCTGCTCTCCTCGGCAAAGCTGAACCGGTTGGTCGCCGGTCCACCGGCGACCAAGAACAAAAGGAACAGGACTGCAAACAAGAGAGGCGGTCTAATAAATCTTTCAATCATGACAAACTCCTTTCATACGAAGGGTTGACAGCATTCAAGGGTCCCGCCCTATTTCTGAAGGGCTCCTGAAGACAGACCCCGCTAAAGCGCCCCCGATCCGCCACGCCTCTTCAATGGAAAGAAGCGTTGCGCCGGGGCGCTCGGAGAGCCACGCCGACGCGGCGTCGGAGGAGCTGAAGAAATGGACCTGATTGTAGAAGTCCGCCCGCACATCGCAACAGGTCTCTGAAAGCCTGGGCAGGGAGACCACGGCGTCGGCAGGTTCGAGGTACTCCACACCTCCCGGTGTGACCGTCAGCCAGATCGTGAATCCAGTCGCAGGGCAGGTCGATACCACATCGGCCGTTTGATTGAGAATCATCGGGAAGATCAGCGTGTCCATTGCGCACCATGTAAAGAGCATCCGGCCGTTCACCTGAAAACGATGCCGGGTTGGATTCAGGGTGATCCCCGCCCCAACAATGTTCCCGTCCCGATCGAATTCTATGTTTCGCAATCTACCGAGGGCCGAGGTAACATCGTCGTGAGACAGATGAAGCGTCGCGGCGATTTGGCCGACGGATACGGGATTCCCTTCTGCCAGGAGGCGCAGGAGAGGGTGAAAAAGTCCGATCTGGTCCGGGGAAAGACTCTCCCGAAGCCCTTCCTTCAATGTCATGGCGATCTCAGAAAGATGGGGAGATTGCATTTAATCCGCTCCTTTTCAACTCATCGGACAGTGCGTAAGAAAACGAAAGAAAAAATAAAAAGCGTCCATCTGATCATTACAGCGATGTTTCTCTTATTGTTTGACCCCCTTTAAGATCCGATGGCCAATAAATAAGGGGAGATCGTCAGGATCAGTGAAATAAGCGCGATCACCCACAGAATGCGCTTTGTCCTTTTAAGCCGCTCCGGAGAGCAGGCCGAGGCATCATCGCAAACAGCCGCTCTTCGGTAAACGCTGTAGAACCCCAGCCCCAGAAAGGCAAAGGTCAACAGGATGAAGAAGGGTCGGTAGGGAACCATCGACGCGGCAAAACGGGCCGATCCACCGAGAAGCCCGGTCGCCCCGGCCCCGACCCCCAATGCGGAGAGGATCAAGGGACCGATACAGCAGACCGAGGAGAGAAAGGCGGAGAGGACCCCGCCGACAGGGGACCATCCCTTTTTCATGAAGGACCTCCCGACGAGAGGTTTTTTTGATCGCAACAGGCCGCATGCTCTCTCTTTCGAAGGACAATCCCAAAGACTAATAGTCCCAAGCAGATCAAAAGGGCGGGGATCAACAGATAATCAAGATAGCCGGTGACAATACTGAGACCCACTACACCCAGCAGGATCACCAAAAGAGGGGTAAAACAACAAATTGCGGCGATCAACGCCCCGATCCCACCGGCCTTCATATACGCGTCACTCTTTGCCATGTTTTCCTCCCGACCGTTTTCCAGCGCGCCTCGACGCCCGATTCCCGACCAGGCTGCAGGAGAGTATCCGCTCGGCCTGGGCAACCACCTGCTTTTCCGCCCAATCAAGGATCTGATCGATTTCAGGATCGGCAATCCGATAGATTGCCATTCGACCCTGCTTCTCCACCGCCGCTAACCCGCAGGTCTTGAGGCAGTTGAGATGATGGGAGATCAGATTCTGCGGCTTTCCTAGCGTCTCGTATATTTTGGTCACATGCATCGGCCCCTTCTGGTGAAGCAATTTCAAAATCTGCATCCGCGTCGGATCGGCGAGCGCCGAGAAGAGGGCCACCTGGGCGGAGAGCAACTCATCCTGAATCATGGACAGACTCCTATATATCAATATAGATTGATTAATTGTAATATAACCTAAACTTTTAGATCCTGTCAAGCCTCGATTGAACCTGGAGTAAGCGCAGAGAGGTGCCGGGGAAAAAGGCAAAAAAAAAGAGACCCCCCCACCGGAGGAGGGTCTCTTCGGGTGGCCGCTCTGTTTTCTAGGCCAATGGGAAACGAAAATTTCTATGACGCCGACTGAAGCAGAGGAAGATAGCTCGACGCCTTGATATTCTCGCAGGCCACGGCTTCCATCTCCTCTTCCATCATCTCGATTAACTCCGAAACCGCAAGCTCTTTCCTCCCATGCAGTTTCTCGATGTATCGCGCGATCGCCTCTTCGATGATCTTCCGACAGAAGGCCTCCACCGTTTTGGCGGAAAACATCGGCGCCGTGTCGACATAATGGAAGACCTCCTCATCGGAGAAGATGGAAGGAAAAGATCGCTGATGGGTCTGGGAGAACAAAAAGGTGTGAAGTAAAAACGCCTTCGTATTCTGGATGTCCGGAAAACCCGATATAATCTGCGGCGAGATCACATCGAAGACTTTCACATTCTTTAACAGCCGCGTCAGATGCCGGATCACCGGCGCCTCCGGCTTCTCTCTTCTCAACACTTCCAGCATTTTTTGAATCTCCTCAAGATGCTGAGGGAATAAGGGCCGAAGTCTCCCCGCCATCTGCATCCGCACTTCGGCATTATCGAGCCCCTCGCTCATGCAGCCATACTGGGCATAGAAAAGGTTGAATCCCTTCATGATCGACCGGGTGGTCGCCACCAACACCCGCCCCATCTTATCATCCAGCCGATCGAAGGATTCCAAGATGCGATACCGCTCCGCCTTCTCCGTTTCTCCCGTGACCGTATACAGAGCCCCGGTCGTGGCCGCGATACTCTTCTGGGAGAAGAGATAGCGGCAGGAAATCAGCACCGGAGATTGGTGAACCTTCGCCATCTCGGAGAGCTTCCTTGCGAAGTTCTCGAAGCTCGCGCTCTTCGCGATGATCCGCCTGATGCCATCGACATCCTCTTCCCGGAATGTCAGTTGAATCTCTTTTTGGGCAAAGATCGAGCCGAGCTTCTGTAGAATCCGGTCTGCGAACCGCAAGACCAGCGGAAAATTAACCGACTCGGAAGCCTTGAAAATGATCCCATATTCGGCTAACTTCTGTGCCAAATCGACATTCTCGCTGCCGATATCCGAAATCACCTCCGCGAGAGCAAACCGCTCGGCCCCCTGCAGATCCTCCAGCACACTCTTGAGCAGATCGAGGACCTCTTTTAAAAAGACCGGGTATGTCGACAGAATCGACGGCCGAAAATGGCGCAGGCCGTCCTCCTCCGCTGGAAGCCCCGCGACATCGCCCTCTAAAAGGGCCAGCACCTTTGCATACTCCCCGATCTCACAAGAGAGTCCCAAGGCGTCGATCAGCATCTCCGTGATCGACGCCTTCTTTTTTTCGATCTCCTCATCGAGCCGCTCCCTCTCTCGCAGGGTCTTTCTTTCGCACTTGCGCTCCTCCAGAAGATCGGCCAACTCGAAGAAGCGGACCGGCGCAAAATACTGGGCCAAATCATCCAGGAGCCGATGCCCCAGAAGACCCTCTTGAGAGGAGCCTCGAAGCAGCTTGATGAGCTCTTTCTTTTTATTCGACTCGATCGCCCAGTAAGGGTAGCGCTCCGTTTCCTCGACGATCTGAAACCCCTTGTGAACCTTCCGTCGGACCACTTCTTCCTTCGGGATCAGCGCAACCCCCCGGACCTGGGCGTAGGCCGAGATGAATTCTAACCGTAGCTTCCTAAACTGATCTTCCACGGCCTCTCCCACCGTCCACCAGGCGCGCTGGCTGCCTCTGACCTTTCTCACCAGATTCACGAACATCATCAGATTGAGAAATTCTCTGATCTTCTCCAATACCTCAAGGTTGGTGACCGCCTCCATCAGATTCGATCTCAACTGTTTGGCGTTGATCTGAAAATGGACTTCCTCGTCGGCGTTGAGCGCCCGATCGTAGGTTAAGGCGGAGGCGATCTCCTTGAGCAGAGGAAACAGGGGATCAGGCAGCTCATCTCACGTGATCCGGGATGCACCAGAGGCCGCTCAAGCCCGATGATCGGCTTCACTCGCTCTTCCGTCGGCTGATGGATGCGGGTGTATCCGACGCCGAGCTGATTCATGACGTCCAGCAGAGTCGGCTCAATACGATGCCCCTCTTTATCTTTTCCCAGCCAGGAGGGGATGTTGAACCGGTGCGAGTGGTAAACCGCCATGTAATAGAGCGCAAGAACAGCGCCGGCGCAATCGGTATAGACCAACTCCAGGACGTACTTCTCAGTATCCTCTCCTCCTTTCTCTCCGTTCTCTCCGTCTTTGTCCTGTATGCTCTTTGCCGATTTTTCGATGAGGTTCATCATCAAGAGAATTCCGGTCCGGGAACTTCCGCGATTCAATAGCTTCAGAAGCTGGTTGAGCGTGATCCTGTGCTCGGGATCGCAGCGCTCCTGTCCTGCGGCCAGAAGCGCCTGCATTTCCAGCCCGATGTCAGGATAGGCATGCAGGAAGGAGCCGATGTTGATCCGATTCGTCGCCAGCACATAGAGAAAATCACCCGTGTCGTTGTTCGTGGGGGTGGCGGAGAGGCGGTAGTCCACCCAGAGTGCCCCTCTTCGCCGCAGATAGGCGTAAAGACACTCCATCGCAGATGAGATCCCACTCTCGGAGTTCTTCAAGAACGACGATTCATCGGCGACGATCATGAACTGAAACCCTCTTCGGATGAGGATCTCCAGAGGCCGAATGATCTCTTCCTCCTCCTTGAGCCCGAACTCATGGCGGCTGAGAACAACGCAATCGCCGTCTTTAACTCCGAGGGTGGGCAGCTTCTTCATTTGGATCTGATGCAGCGTGTCCTTGGGAACACCGATCTCGACCATGGAGTTGATGACGTTCTGGCAGAGGTTGGCCTCAGTGAAATAGAGTGTGAGCAGTTTGATGGGGGGGCACCGCCGTCTTGCCCACTTCTTGTGAATCAGGTGGGAGAACATCTTCAGGAAGATCGGCGTGGTGTAGGTCTTGCCGGCGCCGACCTGGGCAAAGTTGTTCAGCCGGAAGGGATCCTTTCTCTTCTCCGATAAGTGCTCCTGAAAACTGAGATACGCGTAGTAGAGCGCCTTCTCCTGCATGGAGGTTGGCGCTCCCGATAACCCCTCTGTGGTCCGCTTGATCGTCTCCCGGAAGGCAAGATAATCAGGCCGGTAAATCTCAGGGCCTACTCCATCGAGCATCTCCCGTTCGAGTTTTTTGGCTTCCGAGGAGATGAAGTTGGACAGAGAGGCCCAGGACGCGATGGAGGAGAGATACATATTGCCGCACAGGGGGGCAATCCGATCGAATGACTCCAATGCCTCCGAAAGGGCGTCGCTGATCCTGTCGTTGCCCTGCGCCTTTTTCAGACATGCGACGATCCCTCCATTCTGCGCCTCTCCCAGTAGAGATCCGATCTCACTGAAGAGCCGTCCCAGTTTGCTGTTATCCAGGGTGACCGTATGGAGGTACTTGAAGAAGTTATAGTCACCGGCCAGACGTTCAAAGTCCTCCTTCTTCTCCCGGTCCTTATTATCCGGAGCCTCGTTTTCAAAGGACTGCGTCTTGGCTTCTTGATGATATTCCAGCTCCAGGTCCCGCAATCGCTGCATCAGCCGTCTTACAGAGGAGATCTTCGCTTCGAAGCGCTCTGTAAACTGCTCTCGGAATGTCTGTGTGTACGGAAGCAGGAAGAGACCCGCTTCGTGGGCGGAAGCCTCGATATAAGAGACTTCTCTCTGCCGTCCGGGCATGAAGAAAGGCAGCCGGATATCCGGGGCGGCCGGTATTCGGATACGCTGAATCGGGTCCACCGGCTTCCAGAGATTGGATACCTCCTCTTCCACCAACTCCTCAATCTCCTCCGGGCGATCTTCGACTTCCTTGAGCTTTCTCTGAAACCTCTGAAGTTGTTTGATTGTCTTCTGCAATTCTTTGGCTGCGTTCCCGCTCATGAATATCTCCATCATGATCTTAAAAAAGAAGAGGCCCAGCCTCCCTCATCGGGAAACCGGGCCTCTTCAACATAATCAAATCTCGCAGAAAACTTAATGCCTCAACGTCGCTACTTTCGCCTCCAGGGCGACCAGGCGTTCGCGGATCTGCATCGCAGTTTCAAATCTTTCATCTTATCTTCGTGTGAATCGTTTCACGCCCGCCTTCTTGGCCGCCTTCTGCAGGTCTTCATCCAGCGTCGCCAGCGGAATCCCCTCGCGCAAAGCCAGTTCAAGATATGAGGCGTCATAAGCCGAAAGCCGGTAACGCCAGGCCAAGTGAAGGGTCTCCGACAGCGCACGCGAGAAAGTCTCCTCATCCACTTCGATATCCACCTCTTCAAGCATCCTGAGGAAAGTCTCGCTACGAGCCTCCGTTACTAATCCCTTCGCTTCCGCCCTGGCGATGACATTTGCCACTTCGAGTCCCCATGTGACCGGGACAAGCGCGCTCCCGTCTCGCATTGCGTCAAGCGCTTCTGTGGCATAGGCGAGTTCCTGCGGCTTGCCGTCTCCAAAAAACCAGCGCATCGAAACGGAATTGTCGATGACGAACCTCACGCGCGCCCCTCTTCGATGAGTTCCTTGATGTTCACCCCGCGCACAGGACTCTCCAGCATGAACGCCTTCATCTTTTTCACCGCCGCAGCCTTGTCTTTCGTCTTCACGCCGGCGCTCGGCACAAGATCCGCGACGGCCTCCCCACGATTCGTGATTGTAAAACTCTTACCCGCCTTGACCTGCCGTAATAACTCGGGCAATTTGGTCTTCGCTTCGTAAGAACCGATTTCGGTTTTCATATTTCCCCCTTCGCTGAATCGTTTGATATAGACCAGTATATAGACTAGTCTCCGTAAAGTCAAGGCGCCTGAGCAGAGCGCCGGTTCCGTTTGGAAGCCTGATATCCGAACCGCTTCCACGCCTTCGGATCGATTTTGCCGGCAAGACCCTTCGCCACCCAAAGAGCAGAGAAGAAAAACGCACTGCGCCTTTGTCCTTTGAGAATGACAACCCCTTCACCCCGGACGGCATCGCTTGTATTTGAATGGGCCTTGCGCCCGGCCTCCTTACCCCAAAGCCTATTTTCCCTTGAAAAGGAAACCCAAACCCTCTCTTCGGGCAGCCTTCCCTGAAAAAGAAACGACTCAAAAAACCAACTTTAAAACTCGGTGCAACGTGCTTTTCAGCGGGCGCGGCTTTTTGCGCTCCGCTGCAAAAGGCTTGTTATGCATTTCCGATAATTTCGGTGAGGAACATTATACCATCCTCAACTCGCGTTTTGATCACATTCATTTCAGGGATCGCATCTTTAAACTTCACAAATGGCTGACAGCCTTTTTAAATTTTCCATTCAGCGCATAATCCTGCATTCGCTGTGGCTAACATTAGCGAAAATAAATTGGGGACCGGTTTTGAGATCGCTCTATTTGATTTCCCTCACCGTAGACATGGCCCCGGCGATGAGACCGGCGACGTCAGCTACGTTGCTGGGCATGATAATCGTATTGGTTGTCTTGGCCAAGTTGCCGAACTGTACAATGTACTGCTCCGCCAGTCGCATATTGAGCGCTGCGATTCCTCCTTCATCCTTAATGGCGGTGGCCACCTTACTGATTCCCTCGCCCGTCGCATTAGCGATCAGTTCGATCCGTTTTGCATCGGCTTCGGCCACAAGTATGACTTGCGCCGCCTTGCCTTGGGCCTCGTTGATCTGCTTTTGCTTTTCACCCTCTGATTGATTTATCATGCTCTGCCGCATACCCTCGGACGTGGCAATGCTGGCCCGTTTCTGGCGCTCAGCTGTCATCTGGGCCTCCATGGCCTCTTTCACCGATACGGGCGGCGTAATGTCCTTGATCTCGTAGCGAAGCACTTTCACGCCCCATGAGAGGGCTGCTTGGTCAATGGCGTCGATCACTTCCGTGTTAATCTTATCCCGCTCCTCGAAGGTTTTATCGAGGTCGATCTTGCCGATGGCCGAGCGCAGGGTAGTTTGTGCCAGTTGCGAGGCTGCCCGGAGGTAGTTGTCGATGCCGTATGCGGCCTTTTGTGCGTCCTGGACCTCAAGGTAGATTAGGCCGTCCACTTCAACACTCACATTGTCTTTGGTGATGCAAATCTGGGCTGGGATGTCCACCACCTGTTCCTTCAGGCTGAATTTGTATGCAGCCCGGTCTACAAAGGGAATCAGAATATGGAATCCCGCTTCGATGGTGCGGTGGAATTTTCCCAGGCGCTCAACTATGACGGAACTTTTTTGAGGGACGATGAGGGCGCCCTTGACGAGCACGATAAAAACAAATACGGCAATGGCGATCAAGGCAACGAGCGTCGAAGTCATAAGTAATAATCCTCCTTATTGGAGTTGCATGGTTAGGGTTTAGGGGGAGATGGCCACCACTCTGCCCACACGTGGGTAAGTAGAGACATGAAATCTACACTTCAGAGCGCTGTCTTAAACACGCGAAACCCCCTTAATTTTGAGGCAGGCCCGATTGGCCTTGTCCACTCCAGTGATTTCAGCATCTGATCCTGCGAGGATTCGATCTTCTGAAACGGCGTCCCACATGGTTCCACGAAAGCGCACCCGGCCTATCCGGCCAGTTTCCATATCTTGGTCGAGGGTTATCCGCGCTCCCACGGGAACATTTCCCAAATCCTCGGTCTCCAGGCCTTCGCTGCGTCCGACGAATACGCGCATGGCCACCTTCCGCAGCGTCATCAGGGAGGCGACTGATACTATCAAAAAGGCTACTACTTGCGCTGAATAGACGTCTGGGGCGAAGACCGCCACTGCCGCAGCACCCAAGCACCCCAATCCAAAGAAAATGATTACAAAACCAGGGATTGCAAGCTCAGCGAGCATGACGGCAATGCCAACCAAAAACCAAACGAGCCAAGGCGAAAATATAAAGTCCATTCATCCCTCCTTATCCAAGCGCATAACGCCAGAACTAACCCGCCGGCCCCCGACGCAACGAGCGGAGCGAGTGAGCCCCGCAGGCACCCGGTCGGGTTGAGTGAATTGTTAGGTGCTCACAAACTTTGAAAATACGAGAACAGCAAGCAGAACAACCAGTGCATAACTTATGAGAACAAGCATATGCAGATCTTCTCGCATATGCCTAATATCCCATCGGATTTGGCGGTCGGATGGCGGTTCAAACATTTCGTTTCGCTGTATTTCTCCTTCGATCCATTTTCGTCCGGTGACCCAGGAACCAAAGGCCAGAACAATTACTACGAACGCTATACCTTTTATGATCTCCATGACACGCCCCGGGTTGGATTTGATGTTACATCTAAAATTTTGATTGTGGACCGCGAGCAAGCGTACGAAGCGTCGCCTGCAAATCGTGTTTAGGTATCTCTGAGCTTTGCATCGGGTTTCGCCATCAAGAACTCTTTGTTCTGGTTGTGCCCCATTCCCACCACGACACGGTAACAGGGCGCTCCACCATTTGGATGTGGGTAATAGGTATATCTCTGTGCCTTCTTGTCAGACAGATATTCCTCGCGCACCCACTCACAGCTACCTGGTTTAAATAAGGTTGGTTCGAAGTCGGTAGGCACGAGGACGGGTTCAGGTGGCTTCGGAAAGAGACGCCCCTTTAAAGCGCCCCATGCGTCTTCACCCAGCTTTTTCAGGAATCCTGTGAAGAAAGCCGCTAGCCCGCCGACGACAATTCCCAACAGGAAGCTTGGCCAATCACTTGGGAGAAAGCTCATCACCAGATCGTCACCTAACGCCGGAGCTGAGCCGACCGCCCACCGAGCCTCCGAAAATGCGACGGCTTTATGCGGTCGGCTCCAGCGGCGGGTTGGGCCAACTATAGGAGATCAGCAAACTCTTCACGTGAAAGGTCGCAGTC
>Ga0326597_10000232_pt1 | contig 104756 bp, 91 predicted proteins | sample RVTome_12_FD_203789 | JGI IMG/M metagenome (GOLD analysis project Ga0326597, IMG submission 203789) | Soil microbial communities from uranium-contaminated site in the Upper Colorado River Basin, Wyoming, United States - RVT100D185 | ecosystem: Environmental > Terrestrial > Soil > Contaminated...
GCGGGCAACACAGAATCGCCCTGAGATTGTCCAGGCGTATTTCGAGGAACCGCATGTCAACTATGCGGCGCATTGATCGGTAACTTGTTCGACTGTTCAGATATTCGGTGTCGGAGTAGTAACAGCGTGCTCCTTCAACACCTACGGCCGAGACGTTCGAAATGTCCCATTCGGGCTTGTAATAGGCTGGGGCGTTGGGAAAAAGTCAAGGTAACGGTCCGCTTCATCGCCGTGTTAGCCGGTCTCAGAACGCCGACCACCGTCGCGCCACCCAGCCGTCGAATTTTGCGTTCGACTCATCGTCTCCTTCGTACTCGTACTTGCGCGCGACGCCGCCTCCGAAGGCCGGGTCCGTACGAAGGTAGTCCGGAACAGGGACATCTTCAGAAAACGAGACGTCCTGAAGCTGCACGAAAAGCCGCTTGCCGTGTCTCTCGAGGAATGCAAGGTCGTCGAGCAGGGGCTGGAGGTCGTACCGATCGCGCTCCGGCTCCAGCTCGCGCCACATGTACTTGAGCTGGGCGCCGGCTATGTTCTTGTTTTCGAGGAAGGCGGGCTCCGAGATCCGCTGACGTTCGGGTCCGAAGAAGATGAAGTTCTTGGGACGGGCAACAGTACGGCCCCCCGATACGTTGGTTCCAACCAAAACGGAAACCAGCAGGAGCACGAGGGTCGTCGATAGAAATTGTCGCATGTCGTTCATGTGGAGGTTCGCCTTCATCCGGCAAACGCAGAAGCGTTCAGTTGCCTGCCGCACGTGGAAGCTGGCTCCCAACCGGCAACTCTATTGTCCATAGCGGGCGTCGCCGGTCAACTGCAGCCGGTGGTTAGGCTCTACAGACGCCGGCGCTTCAATTTCTTCTTCTTCGGAATCGCGGGTGCGTCAAGGCCAGCAGACAAAACCGCCAATTCTGCGACAATATCCTTCTCGGTGGGCACCTCTCCTTCGCTGAGTGTCTCCGAAAAACGTGCTGTCGGTGGAGCATCATCTTTCATTTTCTTGATTCGTTGTTCAGTTGTCATGCTGCCTGTTGGAAGGTGCAAATCGATGGGTACCCGAGACAAGAACAGCGAATGTATGGATGATGGGGATCCAGTTCGATAGTACGGTGACTGATACGGAAACCATGGCTTCAGATCCTCCCGTAGCCAGTCGACACGCGCTGATTTGAATCGTGTCAGGCCAAGAAACTTTTCGAGGTCATTACGCACGAGGACAATACAGTCAAGGCGGCGCTGCCAAGCTTGCACGGCGAGGTATTGCGCGACAATACGGTGTTGCCGACGACATGCTTCTCGATGTGGGTCGTTTGCCAATAGTCGTCCTCCAAGAGGGCCTAACGACCAAATTCACTCGCCGGAATGGGCGCGAGTGACGTCGAAGTCAGGAGAAAACCCGGCCGGCCATTCCGGTCGGGTGCGATGACTGGTTAATTGGCATTTGCATCATTGTCCTCGTGAAATCCTGAGGAGAAACAGTGCCAACGCTTCCATGCGATATACGATCGCCTCAAGCTGGAACTCGGTCAGCTTTGATTGAACGACATGTGTTCCAGCGTTCAATGAGTCGATCAGGGTAAGTGCGGCCCGAACATCGTCCTCAACAAAGTTCGTGAGTGGATCGCACGAGAACTTCCGGCAAATGTAAAGCAGCCGTGCGCGACGAGTCGGCCGATTGTTGTGGAAATGGTTATCGTCCGTGGACCATTTTCGGATCTCGTCGTCAGGTGCGAGACCGTGCGAAATATGCGTGTACAATTCACGCACCGATGTCGTCACGTGGCGTGCCCGATCGGGATTATTCGATCTTAATGATTCACGAGCACCATTGATCAAAATGAGCAGCTGATCGTCGAACGACGCAAGTTCATCGTCGACGCTAGGCAGGCCCTCGACTTTAGACTCCTCCGCTTCATGGGTTGAGATTCGTTCGAGCACGTCCACTTCAAGCGAATACTCAACGGGCGGGTATTTTGCGATGAACGGAACGTGCGTTTCGGGAATCGAAGGAAGGCATTCAATAACACCACGGTAGGAACGAGTTAACTTGCTGAATGTGGTGGTAAGGTCGATTGCGAGTGCGTTTGGAGCGCCGATCAAGCTTCCAAATGAGCGGGATTCCAAATCGAGCAAACGGAATTGGGAACTCAGTGACGTGTGCAACAGCCGAGTTGTGTCCAATGAGGACAATAGGTCTGTAACGGATGACTGCGCGGCGATTGATTTGAGAGACTCCCGTAACGCATTGTGTTCCGCGAATACTTGTGACAGTCTGGAGTTGGTTGCCGACGCATTGGAGACCAGTTCGATCAGTCTCTGGTTCGCAAGCGACAAATCTCGAAAGTTGCTTGTCGTTGATGCCACGAGGCGAGCCTGCGACAGGGCGCTGGACGTTGCGCGGAACAGACTGCGGTCCAACGCTAGTTGCTTGTTGAGCAAACCCTGAATCGAGGTGAACGCAGAAGTGGGCTTCTGCAGTTGAGCGGCAATGTCGTTGTACAGGGACAGCGACCGCGACATAGCACGTGAAATCTTCTCAAGTTGGCGAAAGGCATCGTGCATGAATCACCATGGGTCCGTTTGCCAGATAACGCTCAGCATCAGCGGCGGCCGCGGTCACGTGCAGCGACTGGTTCGGCTTGTCCCATACGGGGTGCCGAGCGCATTTTGTCTGTTAACTAACGGACGATGTTAACGAGAAAGCGCGAGAGTTCAAGACGCCTTCATTCGGGGTTCGAGCGCAAGTAAGCCGGGATACGATCGGACCCCCGCCTGCGGCAGGCAGGCCGAACGTCACGGCTACGAACCGAGAGCGCCGCTCGTCGCGGAGGAATCGCCGTGATACCGGCGGGACGCCGATGCTCCCTTTGCGGGCAGCGCCTTACCGCGACCACGCCCTTAACCGTTCCCCATCCTACCAGGGGCCCTCGCGAAACGTCAAGGGCAGGCGGCACGCCCGGTACTGGTAAAGTTTGATCCTAGAACATACGGCCGAGACGGCCGTACCACCCAAACTTTACCAGTACCGCACGCCCGGCCCTGTGGGGTGGCCGTTAAGGGATCGCGTAGGAATAACTTGGACGCATTTGTCCGCCAAACGGCAAGCCAGGTCGAGTGTTTTTCTCACAATTCGCACATGTTATTTCCGCGCGACTCCTAACGGAATCCGGCCCTCTCTTTCGAGAAAGCCCGTCGATCTCCCCGAATGTGGCAGTATTCGAACCGCTCCCGAGCGGTCGGAAGTCATCCCTTGCCGCTGAAAGACGCGAAAGACGCTCGCTGATTTGGCGCCGGCCGGGCGAATGAGATGAAGTCTCGTCCTGGACCGCCGAAGAGAACACATTCACCGGCAGGCCGTCCCGCTGGTGTCATCTCGGACGGGATAGTCGTGCCACGTGCACATGGTATCATCACGTGCAGCGTTGGAGACTCGCGGAGCGGTTGGCGTTTCGCTGCAATGAAGCCCCCCTGCTGATCCCTTCATCACGAGGGTGAAGCAGGCGGTGGAAGCGTGACAGAAAAACCTGAGACGCTCCAGAACGTGCATCCCGGACAGCACCCATGTCACCCCCCTGCCGCCGCTATTTGAACGCAGAGCGACGCGAGCCGAGCGGAGCAGTGCTCATCGCCCTGCTTGTCGCCGGCGGCATCCTCATGTTCGTCGGGTTCATTTCGGCCGATGCGCTCCTGACTGTCCTTTCCAACGGCCCAATCACTTTGTTCATCTTCTTTGCAGCGACGGGCCTCGGAATGCAACTTGTCGGGGCGCTGGGCCTGGGTGGCGCGGAGCTTCGTTGGCAACTTCTCCTTGCGACGGGCCTGGGGCTCGGCGCGCTCTCACTGTTGGTGTTGGGCCTGGGCGCGCTGGGGCTCATGGATCGGCCGCTGTGGATTATTCTGCTGGCGCTCTTCGCTATTTCGGGCTTGATGGCCGTCCGTCGTTTGCCGGGGATGCCGCAGGCCGGGAACATGCACGGCGCCCCGCGATGGATGCCCTGGTTGTGGCTGTTGGTCATCGGCTTCGCCGGGCTCGCGGTGTTGGGCGGGACCATGCCACCCGGCATCCTGTGGCCCGCCGAGGGAAACGGATACGACGTACTCGAATACCACTTCGGCGCCCCGCGTGACTATTTCGACGCCGGTCGCATTCACTACCTGCCGCATAACCTCTACGGCAACTTCCCGTTTAACGTCGAGATGCTGTACCTCCTCTCGATGATCCTCCACGGTGATCCGATCGCAGCGGTCTACACGGCCAAGCTCCTCAATGTCGGCCTGGCCGGCCTCGCTATCGCCGCCTTGTGGTTGGCAGGTCGAGAGGTCGGCCGCGGCAGCGCGATTGTTGCCGCCCTCATGATCGCAAGCTGCCCGTTCGTCGTCTATCTCAGCGGTGTCGCATACGTCGAGAACGGACTATTGACGTTTTCCGGCTTGTCCGTTGCGGCCCTTCTGAGAGCGGGGCGAATCGAGGGTGTGCCGAACCGACCTGCGCGCTGGGTGTTCGCCTCGGGTCTCCTCGCGGGATTCGCCTGCGGCTGTAAATACACGGCCGTGACGGCATTGGTCCTGCCGCTGGCTGCGTCGATCCCGTTCATTGGCGTTCGACGGACAGCGGCCGCTTCCGTTGCCCGCAATGCACCATACCGGAGAGGGACGTTGGTGCTCACGTTTCTCACAGGCTGTCTTGTGTCGTTCGGGCCTTGGCTCGTGAAGAACGTGATCGCAACCGGAAACCCGGTCTTCCCATTGGCCCACGGCTTGGTTGGAGCACGCGACGGCATTTGGAATGACGATGGCGCCGCCCGCTGGCGCGAAGGGCACCTGCCGGCGCCGGAGGATCGGAACGTCCAGGCGCGCATTGTCCGATTCTGGCATCAGGTTATCGTCTCAAACCACTTTGGTCCACTCATTGCCCTAGGAGCGATCGCGGGAGTGGCCTGCGGCGTTGTCGTTCGTCGAAGCCGACGCGTGGACGCCGGCTCCGTCCATCCGGCACGAAGCGGGCCGAGCGCGGCTGATGACGTGCGGTTCGCGTGCATTATCTGCGGATTTATGATCCTCATCGGGACGGGCACTTGGCTGGCGTTCACGCACCTGGTCGATCGGTTTGCGATCGTGTTGATTCTGCCCGCGGCGATTCTCATCGCGCTGGCCTGGCACGTTATGCGCGCACCGGTTGTCAGAGGTATCATGTTGTTGCTCCTGCTCACGGCGATTGGCGGGAACTTCGCCACGACTTGGCGCATGTTCACGTTGCGGCAGGCTCCCTATCTTGCCGCCGACCTCTTCGGGAAGACGCACTTGATCACCGACGGCGAATTGGCCGGCACCGAGCACATCCCGGTCTTGCGCAAACTGGCGGCGGAGAGAATCCTGATCGTGGGCGATGCCCGCCGGTTGTACCTTCTGCCCAACGCCGACTACTGCGTCGTCTTCAATCGCAATCCGTTTGCAGAGGCGGCTGAGACGCTGTCAGCACGGCGGCTTATCCGTTGGTTGCAGAATCAGGGCTATTCGCATGTCTATGTGGATTGGAGCGAGATGCGGAGGCTGCGAAACTCGCGATACGGATTCTGGCGATCGTGCGATCCGGAACTGTTTCGCCGCCTCGTTGATGCCGGAATGGAGCCTTTGAGAGATTTTACGTTGCCCAATGGGCGCGGGCCGTATGCTACGCTGTTTGCCTTGCCCAAACGACGGTCAAGCCCTCCAACGACGCAAGCAGCAAACTGACGCCGGCGCCTCAAGTGAAGTCCCTGCCGCTCGGCCGACGTCACTCCGAGGGCGTCGCGCGAAGACTCATTCGGTTTCGCCCGTCTCTTTCGTAATCGCGTGCGGCACGCCCAACAGGTCGATGTGGTAGCGCTTGCCGAAGAAGTTGACGTCCGTCTCGGAGACGTGGCCGAGATAGCCGAGAAACAGCGCGGCGACGAGGCCGATGATGCCGAAGGTCACCGCGATGGGGCGTTTCCTGGGATCGCGCTCCTTGCCCCGGTCCAGAAACGGCCAGAAAACCAACAAGACAAACGGCACCGAGCAGGCGATTATCCCCAAGAGGGCCCCGTAGGTCCCCTCGAAATACTTCAGCAATTGGTAGCTGGGCAGGAAGTACCATTCCGGCTTGATATGCTCCGGCGTCGACAGCGGATCGGCCGGGCTGCCGATCTCCCAGGGGGCCACCACGGCAAGCGTCACCAGAGTGGCCAACAACAAGACCGCAACGCTGGCCTCCTTGGTCGTATGAACCGGATAAAACGGAATACCGCGCTTCGGCGGGATGGGCTTCTCCTCGCCGACCGGTTCCAGTGTCGACAGGTTGTTCAAGCGCATCAGGAACAGATGGACGACGACCAGACCGGTCAGCAACCACGGCAGGATGATCACGTGCACCACGAAGAACCGCGAGAGCGTCTCACCCGTGACGGCGTCGCCACCGCGCAGAAAGTACTGAAGCCAGTGCCCGATGAAAGGTATCTTGTTGGCGGACTCGGTGCCTACCGTCGTCGCCCAGAACGAAATCTGGTTCCAAGGCAGCAGGTAGCCGGTGAACCCGAAGGTGATTGTGAGAATAAAGAGGAAGACGCCCGTCACCCAGGTCAACTCACGAGGCTTCTTATACGCACCGAAGAAGTAGGTCCGCAACATGTGAAGCAGCAGCGCCATGATCATCAGCGTGGCGCCCCAGGCATGAATCTGGCGATAGAGCCAGCCGAAGTGGACCTCGCCGGTGATGTACTGAATTGACTTGTGGGCTGCCTCCGGCGTCGGGCGGTAGTAAATCAGAAGGAGGATCCCTGTGATCGTCTGGCTGATGAACAGCAGGAGAGAAAGGCTCCCGAAGACGTGGAGCCAGCCGGTATGAGGGGGCAGTCGCTTGTGCAATTGTTTGTCAACGAATCCCGCAGCGGTCTCCGTATCGAAACGCTGTCGAAAGAAACGCCGGATTCTTCTAGCCAAGACCATGCGGCTAAGCTCCTCTACGCCCGCCGAACCCCGTCACTTCACCGGACCACTCAAACCGCGGATACGAGGACCTTGGTCCCGACCTCTTTGACGTCGAACCTCGGCAGCGGCAAGGGCGCGGGGCCCGAAACGACCTGCCCATCTTCATTGAAGACGCCGGCGTGACACGGGCAAAGGAATTCCTGCTTGCTCGAATCCCACTTCACCAGGCAGCCCAGGTGCGTACACGAGGCCGAAAAAGCCTTGAACCCCGATCGGCCGCGAACAACAATCGCCGCCTTGCCGCCGACTTGAACCATCACACTGTCGCCCGGCGACATGCTGCCGGCACCCTGAACTTCGACGTTCTTCGTCCCGCCGCCGCGCGCCGCCGGCCAGAGATACATCAATCCTGGAATCGTCACTGCAAGACCCGTGACAAACGATCCCAGCCCGATGACCCAATCGAGAAACCCCCTCCGCGTCGTCGTTCGATCTTCGGTCATCATGGATGCCTCCCTCGGCCTGCTCCGGCCGGATCAGGTTCCACATATTGAACTTTGAGGCTGCGATACCTGGCGTACAGCACCACCGAGAAGACGAGCGCAAAACCCCAGATCGGAAACAGCGCCCGATATCGCCAGTTCAGCCCGCGCTCCAGTTCATCCAACGCGGTGTTGACCTCGCCACACACCGCATCCAGCTTGGCCGATTCTTCCTGTAGAGCATTCGGATCTAACCGATGTTGCAGCGCGCCCATTTCAATCAGATTGGTTTTGGCGTCTTCAAACCTGAATTGTTGATCCTCCACCAGAAGGACCCCGCGAGCGATCTCGTCCAGCCGGTGCGCCGTAACGACAAACCGTCGCTCGCTCGCTGCTATCACCTCCATTGCCTCAAGAAGTTTTGGAAGACTCTCGTCTTCATCCGGCTCATCGTGGCACTCGGTGCAGGTAGACATCATTTCGTCAACAAGCTGCCCAGGCTGCGGGTGAATCGCCGCCGTGATCTCTTTCGGCGTCGGATTCGGGTTCGATGCCAGCAACCTCTCGTATCGCTCGACCATATGCGGCGCGGTGACGGTGATGCGCTGGATATTGTGGAAGTGGCTGTCGGCTCCCCCACCGTGACACTGGATGCATCCCCGGAACCCTTCCTGCGAAGCGTGAATCGATGCCAGGTATTCCTCTTCAACGTGAGAATGGCATTGGCCGCACACGGCCCCCACGGACGAGAAACCCGGCGGCGCCGCGGCATGGTTGCCATGGCACGTTGCGCAATGGGGGGCGCCGGTATCGCGCTGCTCCAGCAAGAGCCGTCCGTGAACACTGTGACGGTACTCGTTCACCACTTCCGCCGAGACGCCGAAATCCTGCATGAGCTTCTCGTCGGCATGACATGCCCCACAGGTGTTCGGCACGTTCAGGGGATGGGTCTTGCTCTTCGGCTGTTTGGCTGACATGACATCATGGCTGCCGTGGCAGTCCACACAGACTGCGACCCGATCATCACCCTTTTCCGTCAGGGTCTTCCCGTGAACACTCGTCAGGTATCGCCCGAGCTGATCGGTGTGCAGTCCGTAGGGATTCATGCGCTCTACGTCCGCATGGCACGTTCCACAAAAAACGGGAATATCCCGCCGAGCAGGCTTACCCGTGAACGGCGTTCCATGATCGAATGTGATTGCGTGAGCCCCGCCGACCGCCGCGTCACGTCGATTGCGCGCGGTGGACTCATCCAGTTTGTAGTCCTTCATCTGTTGAGCCGACACCTCGTACCCGGCCTTACCACCGTGGCACTCCTGGCAGTTGAGCTTTGAATGAATGGATTGAACAAGCTCGCCGGCCTGCGAAGTATGGCAGGTGGCGCAGGTCGCGGTTGTTTCGTCCGCCCTGCCAATTCGTGCAACGAATATCGCGATACACAGAACAGTGAGGAATCGGGAGAGGTCGGTCATGGATCGAGTCATCATCGAGAATGTTCAGGGAGTGATTCGCTCCTGCCACTCCACCACCGGCGACGCCAATCTCGCACACGGCGCCGGTGAGTTTCGTCGCGCCAATTGGAGGAGTTACGATAAGGGCCCGGGGCGATTCCGCAAGGCGATATCTGGATGTTCATATCGCTTCAGTTCGGCATGACGTGGACGGCTTCGCGACAAAACTTAACACATTATGATATCGAAGGTTATGGCTTATTTCCGTCTTCGATGATCGCATCAGCGCCGGTCGATCGGCACCACCTCGCGCGCCGGCTGACCCACGTATTCACTGCCGGGGCGAATGATACGATTGTTCGCGTACTGTTCCATGATGTGTGCGCACCAACCGGTCACGCGGCTGCACACGAAGATCGGCGTATACAAATTGATGGGGATTCCCATTTGATAGTACGCGTGTGCCGCGGGGTAATCGGTATTCGGGTGAATGTTCTTCCGTTCGAGCATGAGCTTTTGCAGCCGGTCGGCCATTTCGATCCAGTGCCCCTGCCCGGTCTCGTCGGCGAGCTTGAGTGACCAGCCGCGGAGGATCGCCGCGCGGTGGTCGCCGTGCTTGTAGACCCGATGTCCGAATCCCATGATGAGCCGCTTGCTATCCAGATGAGCCTTGTTGTGCGCCTGCAACTCATTGAACCAATTCTCGACGTTGTCCGCGCTGCCGATGTCGAGAAACTGGTGCATCGCGGCCTCGTTGGCGCCGCCGTGGAGCGGGCCCTTCAGAGCGCCGATCGCTCCGGCGACGGCCGAGTGCATGTCCGCCAACGTCGATGCGATGGTCCTCGCCGTGAACGTGGACGCGTTGAACTCATGCTCGGCGTACAACACCAGGGTGCCGTCCATGACCCGCCCCATGAGTTCACTGGGGCGTTTCCCGAGCATGAGGGCGAGAAGATTGGCGCCGTGCGTCGCGTCCGGGTCTGGCTCGACGGCCGCCACGCCGCTGACCTTTCGACACCAAAGCCCCGTAGCCGCGGCCAGTTGCCCCAACAATCGCTCACTCTTTCGCAGGCCGGCCGCCGGTGAATTGTCCTGCGACTGCGGGTCGTAATGCCCCAGGAGCGACACGACTGAACGGAGCACGTCCATGGGAGGCGTCTTGTCCGGCATGGCGGCGACGGCCTGCTCGACCTGCCGCGGCAATGACATCGCCCCCTGCACCCGCGAACGGAATTCGTTCATTTGCGCCTTGTTGGGCAACTCGCCGTGCAGAAGAAGATAGGCGACTTCGTCAAACGTCGTGTGTTCCGCCAGGTCCGCGATCTCGTAGCCGCGATACCGCAGACTCGTCTGAGTCACTTCACCAATCGCCGTCTGTCCCGCAATGATGCCGGCCAGCCCCGTGCCTGCTTTCGTCGCACTCATCAGACTTGCTCCTGTTTCGTTACCGCCTCATCGATTTTCTTCAAACCGTCGTAGTTAAGGAGATCATACAATTCGGCACGTGTCTGCATGCGATCGACCCATCCGGTTTGATCGCCGGTCCGCTTCAGATCGGCCAGCATTTTGGCAACCGCACCGAAGGCCGTCCGCAGGGCCGTCTGAGGATAGATGACCATCGCGTACCCCATCTCTGCCAGCTCCGCGAGGCTCAGGAGCGGGGTCTTGCCGAACTCGGTCATGTTGGCCAGGAGCGGAGCCTTGACCTGGCGTGCGAACGCCGCCAGTTCGTCCTTGCTCTTCATCGCCTCGGGAAAGATGGCATCGGCACCGGCGTCGAGATAGCACTTGGCCCGATCCACTGCATCTTCAAACGAGGTGACGCCGCGCGCATCGGTGCGAGCGATGATCATGAACGCGGCGTCGCACCGCGCCGCACAGGCGGCCCGAATCTTTTCCGCCATCGCCGCGGCGGTCAGCAACTCCTTGCCGTCGAGATGGCCGCACTTCTTAGGGAGAACCTGGTCCTCGAAGTGAATCCCACTGACGCCGGCGGCCTCCATTTCCGTCACGGTCCGCGCCGCGTTGATCGCTTCGCCGAAACCCGTGTCACCGTCCACGACGACGGGAACCGTAACCGCCTGGCAGATGCGCCTGGCATGGGCCACGGCCTCGGTCATGGTCACGAGACCCACATCCGGCAGGCCGTATACCGCATTCGAGAGGCCCGCACCGGAGACGTACACCGCCTCGAAGCCGGCCTTCTCGATCGCACGGGCGGCGAGGGCATTGAAAGCGCCGGGCATCTGCACGATGGAGCGAGAGATCAGTTCCCGCAACTTTTTTCGACGGAGGTGGGGCATTCCTGGGATTATCCGTCGTGGCCCCCACGGCCACAAGGTAGCCTCAGAATCGCCGATCACGCTCCAGAAACGACACATTTCGGCGCGCCCGCAAGCAGATCGCCGCGAGATTGGCATATTGGAAGCGTCAATCCCTCGAATGGGCTACGAGGAAAAGTCCGATAAAAAGAGTGACTTCGGGCTATGCTCGGATAAGATGCCGATGACTGTCTCAAGAAGACGCCCCATTCGGGAGGCCGTCCCATGGCAGGTGAAGCACCTGAACTAGAGCCGCGGCAAGCCGCGCGGTGGCTGAGCGAATGTCCCGACGGCAAGTTGTCCGTCTATATGCTGCTCGCTTCGGGCCTGATCGGCGGCCTCTTGTACCTTCTGAATTGGAGCCTTTTCACCTAATCGTGGAAAGGCGCGGCAGCACTCGCCCGATACGGAACGGGCGTGGACCGTCAGGACTTTCGACCTTCCCCATATCCCCGAAGTCAGCCTGAAGCATCACCCATCGCCACGCGCCCGTTTGCGGGCCCATTGGGATGCAGCGGTGCTACCCATTCGCACAGAGGGAGGCCAACCTGGTCACAACCTGCGGGATGATCTCAAGCGCCCGATCGATCTCGCTCTCGGTCGTATCGCGGGAGAGGCTGAAACGAATACCGCCGTGAGCGATGCGATCGGGAACTCCCATCGCCTGGAGGACGTGTGACGGTTCGAGTGAACCGCTGCTGCATGCAGCGCCGCTCGAAGCGCACAGACCATGTTCGCTGAGGCCGATGAGGATTGCTTCCGCTTCCAACGCCTCGAAGGCCACGTTCGTCGTGTTGCAGATACGGGCGTCTGAATTGCCGATCACCGTTGCGAAGTTGATACTCTTCAATAGGCCGCGTTCCAGTCGATCCCGCAGCGTCGCGAGCCTGATGGAATCCGCTTCAAATCTATTCGCAGCAACTCTCGCGGCAGTGCCGAAGCCGACGATGGCGGGCACATTTTCGGTGCCCGGTCTCAAGCCCCGCTCCTGGTGGCCGCCGATGGTCTGGCTCCGCAGTCGCATCCCAGGACCGACGACCAAGGCCCCGGCGCCGTTGGGCCCGTGCATCTTGTGCGACGAGATGCTGAGTAGGCTTGCCCCGAGCGATTGCATGTCTACCTGCATCTTGCCGGCAGTTTGGACCGCATCAACGTGAAGAGGAACGCCGCATGAAACCGCGATATCGGCGATTTCCCGGATCGGAAATATGACGCCGGTCTCATTATTGGCGTGCATGACGCTAAGGAGCGCGGTCTCGCCGTCGAGCGAACGCTGCAGCGCATCCACGTCGAGGCTTCCCTTGGAATCCACTTGGAGAAACGTCACGCGATAGCCTTGGCCGGCCAGCCGTTGGGCGAGGCTATGCACGGAAACATGCTCAACCGCGGAGGTGACAAGGTGACGCTTCGTCGGACGGGTGGCCAACATCCCCAAGATGGCCAGGTTGTTGGCTTCGGTACCGCCGCTCGTGAAGATCACCTCGCGCGGCCGGGCGCCGACCAGCGCCGCAACTTCCTCCCGAGCGATTTCGACGGCATGTCGCGCCGACTGCCCCAAGAGATGGAGGCTCGACGGGTTGCCGTATTGCTCCTTCCAGAAGGGCTGCATCGCGGCAATCGCTTCATCGGCGACGCGCGTCGTCGAGTTGTTATCCAGGTATATCGTTTGCATCGTGCGTTGACCATTATAGTCGAAACTCGGCGGTGTTTGCCGGGGAAAAGCACGATGATAGTGGTAAGGTTTGATCCCGGAACAAACGGCCGAGACGGCCGTACCACCCAAACTTTACCACTAGCGGCACGATCACGCCGCTTGACACCTTGGGCGCGGCGTTTCATAATTTGCCTGGAGTTTGTTCCCCCATGACCGCCGAATTGGTCTCGCTCGATCCTGATTCCGACAATCGGCCCGAAGTCAGTCGCGCTGCCAAAGCGCTGGCCGATGGGGCGCTGGTCGCCTTTCCCACCGAGACGGTCTACGGCCTGGCCGCCAATGCGGCGGTATCCGACAGCGTGCGGCGACTTCGAGAGATCAAGGGCCGAGGAGACTCGCAGCCCTTCACGGTTCACGTGTCACGGGCCACTGACTGCGATGAGTTTGTCCCCGACGTCGGCCTGCTGGGTCGGCGCTTCATGCGGAAGGCCTGGCCCGGGCCGTTGACGTTGATCTTCGCGGTTGAGAACCCGACTGCGGCCCCTGCCTTCGCCCGGCTGAGCGACATCGGAGCCGACGCGGTCTATGCGAATGGGACGGCAGGCGTTCGGTTTCCGGATCATCCGGTGGCTGTGTCGCTGATCAGCGGCGCCGGGGCACCGATCATCGCGTCCAGCGCGAACGTCGCCGGGGCCGATGCGCCGTACACCGCCGAGCAGATTCAGCGGGTAATCGGCGAGAAGGCGGATATGATTCTCGATGGCGGTGCAACCCGATACCGCAAGGGTTCCACAATTGTCGCCGTCAACGGCACCGGCTACCGACTCATTCGATCGGGGGTATGGGATGAGCGGACAATTCGTCGTCTGGCCACGGTCGGTATCCTGTTCGTCTGCACGGGCAACACCTGCCGCTCGCCGATCGCGGAGGGCCTGTGCAAGAAGCTCCTGGCGGAGAGGCTCGGCTGCGCTGTTGAAGACCTCCCGGCGCGGGGCGTCGTCGTCCAGTCGGCCGGCGCCTTGGGCTATTCGGGAGGTCGGGGAGCCCGTGAAGCCGTCGAAGTTTGCCGGACCCGCGGCATTGATATCTCCAACCACCGGCAGCAGGGCCTGGCCGCTGAACTTATTCACCGATCCGACTATATTTATGCGATGGCGAGCCAACACATCGACGCCGTCCGATCTATCAGCCCGGGTGACGCCGCCAAAGCAAAGTTGCTGGATCCCGCAGGAGACATCGGCGACCCCATCGGCGGTACGATTGACGATTACGAAGCCGTGGCGAAACGGATTACCAGTGCCTTGCAGAAACGACTGAGCGAGGTGTCAATATGAAAATTGCCCTGGGCTGCGATCATCGAGGCTATACGGCCAAGACTTGTATCAAAGACTTGCTCACCAAGATGGGGGAAGAGGTTGTTGACTTCGGCACCGATTCAAACAAGTCGATGGATTACCCCGACCCGGCCTTTGCCGCCGCGAGCGCCGTGCAGGATGGCAATTGCGACGTCGGCGTCCTGTTTTGTGGGAGCGGCATCGGCATGTCCATCACGGCAAACAAGCTGCACGGCATCCGGGCGGCGCTATGCCACGATGAGCTCACCGCTGAAATGGCCCGTCGCCACAACAACGCCAACATCCTCTGCCTGCCGGCGGACCTGGTCGGCGAAGCACTCATGCGCCGGATCGTCGAGGTCTGGCTCAAGACCCAGTTTGAAGGTGGGCGGCACCAGCGGCGAATCGACAAGATCGCGGACATCGAAAATAAGCAGTGCGATCCGTAGGTCGATCTCGGCGGAGCCGGCAACAGGCAAGCCCGCTTCATCACAGTTGATCTTTCGGGTGGTACGGAACGGGCAAGATGCCCGTACCACCCAACCCGAAGAATTGATTGTGACGAACCACAAGGTAATAACCACGACGTAATAACCACGAGGTAATAACCACGAGGACGTAATCAGAATGAGTGAACTGACTCCGCGACAGGTGGTCGAGGAACTGAACAAATACATCATCGGCCAGGCGGATGCCAAGCGCGCCGTGGCTATCGCGATTCGAAACCGATGGCGTCGTCAGCAATTGCCCGAGGCCCTGCGCGAAGAGATCGGCCCGAAGAACATTCTGATGATCGGGCCGACGGGTGTGGGAAAGACGGAAATCGCCCGTCGCCTGGCCGGGTTGGTCAACGCACCGTTCCTGAAGGTGGAAGCCACGAAGTTCACCGAGGTCGGCTACATGGGGCGTGACGTGGATTCCATGATCCGCGATCTGCTCGAGCTGGCGATCTCGATGGTGCAAAAAGAGCAGACCGAGGTCGTCCGAGAGCGGGCCGAGCAACAGGTTGAGGAGCGCCTGCTGGATGAGCTGCTCCCCCGTGCGGCAGCGGACGGTACATCGGCACCCGGAGACGAGGAAGCTGAAGCCCGACGGCAAAGATCGCGAGAGAAGCTCCGGGCCCGCCTGCGCGAGGGCGAACTGGAGGACTCGATCATCGAACTCCGCGTCGAGCAAAAAGCCATGCCGATGGGAATGCTGGCGACGAACCTGGGGCCGGATCAGATGGGCCCGGAGATTCAGGACCTGATGGAACGGCTGATGCCAAGTCAGCCGAAGGATCGCAAAGCAACGATTCGGGAGGCGCGTCAGCTACTGCTCAACCAGGAATGTGAGAAGCTGATCGACCGCGAGAAGACGATCGAGATGGCGATCCAGCGGACCGAGAGCGGCGGCATCGTCTTTGTCGACGAGATGGACAAGCTCTGCGGCGGACGTTCACAACATGGCCCGGACGTCAGCCGCCAAGGCGTCCAGCGCGACCTTCTTCCGATCATCGAAGGGGCCAGCGTCAACACGCGCCATGGCGTGGTCAAGACGGATCATATCCTGTTTATCGCCGCAGGTGCGTTTCATTCGGCCAAACCCAGCGACTTGATGCCGGAGCTTCAAGGGCGATTGCCGATCCGCGTGGAATTGAATGATCTGACCAAGGAGGACTTCGTGCGCATCCTGACCGAGCCGCAGAACGCCCTCACCAAGCAGCAGGTCGCCCTACTGGGGACTGAAGGTCTCCAGGTGACATTTACGGAAGACGCGGTCGATTCGATGGCCACGGCTGCCGCCCACGTCAACAAGACCACGGAGAACATCGGGGCCCGGCGGTTGCAGACTATCATGGAGAAAGTCCTGGAGAAGCTGTCGTTCGATGCCCCCGACATGGGCGGGACCAAAGTCACGATCGACGCGAAGTATGTTGACGACAAACTCGCCGGAATCCTCGAAGATGAGGACCTGAGCAAGTTCATTCTCTAAGACAGTGCCGAAACCGGGTCCGGCCTTGCAGTGAGAAAGCCGCACAAATAATGGTTTCAATCTGTATGGGGGCCGGTGTACAATATCCAGTCAGCGCTCTGAGAACGGCCTCTCGTCGCCCTTGTGGGCGGGGCCTCGCAACAGCCGGCGAATGACGGGAGTTTTCAATGATGCACCAGAAAAAAACACGGTCGGACGCGCGAAGATTGTCGATTGTCGCTACGCGATCGGTTCGCTATCCCGGCATGTCGCCGTCACGGGCCGCCGGAGGCCGATGGCGGTTCGGCATGATGGCCACGGCCGTCTTGCTGGTCGCGTCGGTGGCGCATGGTCAAGGCATGGGCCTGGCCAGGCAGGAAGTGATCGATTTCTCGGATCGCGTGGTGACGTTCGAGACGTCGGACGGCATCACGATCGAGGCGGATTACTATCCGGTCAAGGTCGAGCCCAACAAAAAGACGCCCGTGGCCATATTGATCCACATGTATCCGGCGGATCGTTCGAGTTGGAAGTCCCTCGTTCCCGCCTTGCGCAAGACTGGCGTCGCGGCATTGGCCTACGACATCCGGGGAAAAGGCGGCAGCAACAAGCCGGTCGACAAGAAGCTCAAGGATGGCTACGACAACCGTGATCCCGCGCACTTCAAGGATGCCTGGAAGGACGTTGAAGCCGCTCGAACCTGGCTCGGCAAACAGGAGAACATCGACGTCGGGCGCACGATATTGATCGGCGCCAGTATCGGATGCAGCATCGCCCTGGAACAAGCCAGCCTCGACTCGACGATCAAAGGCGTTGTGTGTCTCTCGCCGGGTGAGAATTACATGGGCGTGGACTCCATCGCTCACATCAAGAAATGCTCGACCGTGCCGATTCTGCTTCTGTCTCCCGAAGGCGAGTTCGAGGCCCTCCGCAACCTCGTGAAAGCATCAGGCGGCAGGGCCAAAGCCAGGAAATATCCCGGCGGTCGTGAGCACCACGGCACAGGTATGCTCGAGGCCGAATACGGGAAAAAAGTGCGAGGAAGAATCCTCAGATTCGTCAGGAAGCACCTCGACATCGAGAGCAAGAAAAAGGCCGACAAGACCAAGAAGCAGAAGGCGCCCGAAGCATCTTAGTCCTTGGCACGGGACTTCGAGCGTAGCATTCCAACGCCGTGAACCGAGACCCAGGGTCCATGAAGACGCTTTCCATCGGCACCATCCAACTCGACGCCCCCGTGGTTCAGGCGGCGCTTTCCGGCTACAGCGACGCACCGATGCGTCGGCTGGCGCTCGAATATGGATGCCCCTACACCATTAACGAAGTCGTCCTCGATCGTTTTGTTGCGGAGGGAGGCCGGAAGATGCGGCGCATGCTGGCGATCGGGGCTGAAGACCATCCCGTCGCGGGCCAGTTGATGGGAAGTGAGCCCGTGCAGTTCGGTGAAGCCGCCGCGGAACTGGTCGACCTCGGCTACGACGCCATCGACATCAACTTCGGTTGTCCGGTTAGGAAGGTCTTGGGCCGCTGCCGCGGAGGGTTTCTGCTGTCGACGCCGCCGGTGGCCTGCGAGATCATTCGCCGTGTCTGTGACTCGGTGGCCGGCCGTGTTCCGGTGACGGTGAAGATGCGCCGCGGCACGGATGACACGCCGGAAAGCGAACGCCATTTCTTCACGATTCTCGACGCCGCATATGCGCTGGGTTGTGCGGCAGTGACCGTCCATGGCCGCTCCGTGGTCCAGCGCTACGTCGGACCCTGCTCCTGGCCCTTTCTGGCCAAAGTCAAGGCCCACGTCGGTGATCGCGTTCTTCTGGGCAGCGGCGACCTGTTCACGGCGGCCGATTGCCTGCGAATGCTTGAACAGACCGGGATCGACGGCGTTTCGATCGCCCGCGGGGCCATCGGCAATCCATTCATCTTTAATGAGGTTCGTGAACTGCTCGCAGGCCGGCCGCTGCCCGATGCGCCGTCCATTGCCGAGCAGCGTGCGGCGATCCGCCGCCACATGGACCTGATGGCGTCGGTGTATGGCGAGACGAGAGCCAGGGTGCTGTTCCGAAAGTTCGGCGTCCGGTACAGCGAGTTACACCCCTGCCACGAGGACGTGAAGACGGCCTTCGTCCAGGTGCGCACCCCGGACGATTTCGGTCTCGTCGTCGAACGTTGGTACGCCGACGCAGACTGCTACCCGCCCGTTCAGCGCCGCGCTCGTCCTGAAGCGCTGGTCGCGGCCGGTGCGACAATGGGCTAGATCGTGGCCAGGCGGCGAGATCGGGCGCACGATGAGTTTCCTCATTCACCTGTTGTTCGAGAGCCCGTTGTGGTTGGGGACGTTCTCTTTCCTGCTGTTCGCGGGCATGCTCTTCGCGCGTCAGCGTTGGGAGGCCGAATTCGCCCGGCGATACGCCATCCCGACAACACTTCTGATCATCGGCCTGCTGTTCGTCATCCAAAGACTCACCGTCACTCAGCGAGAAGAGATACATCTGGCACTGGACGCCTTCGTGTCGGCCATCGAGCGCGAGGACACATCGGCCATCAAAGAAGCCTTGGCGCGGGACTATGCCAGCGAGGGAATGGATCGTCAGCGATTCACCGAGTACGTCGCATCGCGCCTGGAGGATATGGACATCCGTGACGCGCGCTTGATGCGGCGTGACCTGGACATGGACGATGATTCGGCAGCAATGACCTTGGCGGTCAAGGCAACGGTGAGCTTTCGCGGCAGGATCGGCCAATTCCATTGGGCTTCCTGGCACATCGCGTGGCAGCGCGAGGCAGGAGACTGGAAGATCGTTTCCGTCCGGCCGAAGAGTGTCGACGGCCAATCGGTCGACACGCTCCGCGCCCTGAACGGCTATCTTCCATGATCTGTGAGTCGTCAGGAAACGTCGGGCCAGGACCAGCCCTGCATCTCGCCCAACAAGTTCTGATCCGTGAGATTGAACTGGAGCGGCGTCACCGTGACATACCCCTCGGACAGGGCTTGACGATCGGTCTGCTGATCGGGTGGAGCTTCGTTGCCGCCCGGCTCATTGGAAATGTCCTTGAAATCACCGGCCAGCCAGTAATACCGCCGCCCGTTCGGATCGGCCCGCTCCTCGACGCGTTCCACCATCGCCTGAACCGACTGGCTCGCAACGCGCACGCCTCTTGGCCATCCCGGCCTGATCTCGGGGATGTTGATGCTGAACACTTGGCCGGGGTGAAGACTTCTTTGCACGATCCGATCAATCAATCGCATGGCGATGCGCGCGGCTGCGGGAAAGTCCATATCGCGATAGAGTTCCATTGACACGGCGATGGCCGGGCAGCCTTGAATGGCCCCCTGGATCGCAGCCGCAACCGTCCCCGAGTAGAGAACGTGAACGCCGGAGTTGAGGCCGGCATTGATGCCCGCAACGACCAGGTCAGGCTTCCGCGGGAGCAGGGAGTGGATTGCCAGCTTGACACAATCCGCCGGCGTGCCCTCGACGCTGGTGCCCTGGAATATATCTCCGACCTGCACGGTCTTCCAAAGGACGGGATGACGGATTGTGATCGCGTGGGAACCGCCGGACTGGGCGGTCGCCGGCGCGACCACGCGGACATCCGCCGACTCGGCCAGCGCCTGGTACATGGCAATCAGTCCGTCGGCATAGATGCCATCGTCATTACTGAGGAGAATGAGCATGGCCTGATTGTAGGTCGGCGTTGCGAGACATACAATACGGTGACGTCGGCACGAGCGCGTCTGTGACTTGGCGAGAAAGGGACAAACACATGGGGGATCATCTGCATGCCCCACGACTCTCGCCCTGGCTTGCTTCGACGTGCGCATGCGTCGGCGCCATGTTTATCGCCGGGTGGGTCTATTACCCGGTCTTGAGCGCAGGATTCGCCAATTACGACGATCAGCAATACGCCATCCTGACGGCGCGAGTTCGAGCAGCAGAAGGTGGCGCATTCTCCAGTCCGGTTCCGGGTTGGCAGGACGCCATCGTCCGTGCATTCTCGGCTGGACGAATCCAACGCCCCGCAGGCGTTGCCGGGATTTACCAACCGCTCGTCGATCTATCATTCGTGCTGGATGGCTACATCGCCGGCGATCCTCAATCGCTGGCGTTTCAACTGCACTTCACAAACGTGCTCATTCACCTCATCAATGTTGCACTGGTCTTTGTTCTCGTTCTGAAGCTTGCCACCAACGTCAGACGGGGCCGGGCACGCACGTGGGCGTTTCTGCTCAGCCTGTTATTCGCGCTGCATCCGGTGCAAGTCGAATCGGTCGCCTGGGTGTCGCAGCGGATGACTTTACTGGGAGAGATGTTCGTACTGTTGGCGTTAATCTGCTATCTGCGTAATGCTCGGACGGCCGATGGGACGAAACACGGACCGCCGCTTGCGGGACCACGAGCAAGAAAACAACCCGTCGTCGGTCTGATCATCCGTCAGATGCTCCGTTGCCGGTGGCTGCTGCCGGTCGGCCTATTCTACGCGGCCGCCCTGCTGTGCAGACCTTTGTTCATTGCGCTGCCTCTCGTGCTGTTTCTTCTGGATGCGTGGCCGCTACGGCGATTCTTGCGCAGCACGTCGATCACCCGGCACGTTGGCGCCGGGCCGGCTATTGAGAAGCTGCCGTTGCTCGCCATTTTCTGTGTCGGTCTGGGATTCCAGTACGCCGTCCACGCGCGTGTGTTTTCTTCGTCCATTGCGCCGGCCGCTGACTTGCAAACGGCGTCTGAGGTCCAGGGCATCGGTCTGTTCACACACACTTTCGTCTCCCTGGCCGCGCGGTTGTTCTGGCCCGTTCACCTCGCGCCCTACCAGCCAAGATCAATCACCGTGGGAGGCGCCGGATTCGGCGTGGCGTTCGACGTCGCCTTTCTGCTGCTCGCCGGCGCGGCTCTGGCGTGGTCATTCCGCCGGCATCGAGCGATCTTCACGGCGCTGGCAGGCGGAGCGGTGGTCCTGCTGCCCGCACTTTGGCAGGCGCCCTACAGCCCCCGACTGCTGAGCGACCAGTACCTCTATGGTGTGCTGATCCTGCCGATCGTGGCCTTTGCGGGTTGGCTTGGAGGAGGATTCGGGCCAGGCTCGAAGCGCCTGATCACCGCCGGCACACACCGCGCGGGGCTCATCACGGCCGGCGCGTTCGTCGTGTTGTTTTCGTTTCTTTCTCATTCTCAAAGCCGCGTCTGGCATAGCGGCCGCGAGTTGTATGCGCACACCATAAGCATCGATCCCGAGTGGCCGTTCGGGTACGTCGGGCTGGTAGAAGCGCACATCCAGGCGGACGACCTGGACGCCGCCATGCAGGCTGCGGAGAAGGCCGCTGACATCGCACCGAATGATCCGGCGACCCAATTCTATCTCGGCACGGTCCTGCTTCTGTGTGACGATGAACGCAGCCGCAAGGCGATTCCTCTTCTTGCGTCGGCGTTGAAGGCGGACCCCGACTGGATTCAATGTCTACAAAACCTCGGCGTGGCCCTGGCCCGCAACGGCAGGTCGGAAGAAGCGATCGCATACTTTGAGAGGGCGCGTGATTTGGAGCCTGATTCGACCGGCATCCGCATCGGCCTGGGCAATGCCTACCTCAAGGTCCATCGCTTTGCTTCGGCCCGGGGCGAGTTTCAGGAGGCGCTGCGGCAGCGGAACGATTCGGCCGCCAATCTGGGACTCGCCATTGCCTGGGCCGGCAACGACGTGCCGGAGTATGCACGCAGGCACCTGGCCGCGGCGGTGGCCAAGGATCCCACCATTGCGGCACGCGCGGCACGGTCGGAACCACTCCGCCGCCTGCACGATTTTCCAGGCTTTGACTCGCTGTTGGATTTGTCTGACCATCCCAACGGAACCGACGGCGCGACCATCACCGAATCGCCGCCGGCCCGCCGGGCCCACGGGTCGTGATGCCAAATTGCCGGGATGAATCGGCTCACTGATAGCACGCCAATGTCAGCACACGCGCAGGACGGAACTCGACGCCTTGAAGACCGGCCACGGTCGCACTATCTGATCGCAGCCGCCGGATTATTCATCGCAACGATCCTCGTCTATCTGCCCAGCTTCTCTGGTCAGTTTCTCACCCTCGACGACTACCAATACGTCGTGGACAACACCCGCGTCCGCCATCCAAGCTGGCAGGCTGCTCGACAATTCTTTGCGGAGGTGAAGCACCCTTCGACGGTGGCCGGATACTATCAACCTCTCACCATGGTCTCGCTCATGGTCGACGCCTGGATCGGCGGCAACGAAGGCCGCGATCCCTGGTTCTATCACGCCACCAACATTGTGCTGCACGCGGTCAACGCAGTACTGGTCATGTGGATCATGTTGATGCTGCTGCGCAATCTCGCAAGTCGGCCCGACGCCCGCGGGTTCGGTTTCGCCGCCGCCATCATGGTCGCGGCCGTGTTCGCGCTGCACCCCGTTCAGGCCGAATCCGTCGCGTGGATTTCGCAGCGCAAGACCGTCCTCGCCTCGCTCTTCGCCTTCGCTGCGCTGATTGCCTATCTGCATTTTGGCCGGGTGGGGAAGCGGCGATATCTGGTCCTCACCGGTATTTGCTATCTCCTGGGCGGCCTCGCGAAGCCGACCATCATGCTGCTCCCCGTGGCCTTGATCCTCCTGGACTATTGGCCATTGAAGCGTCCCGTGCTGCGCGCTCTGCCGGAGAAGATTCCGCTGCTGTTCCTGATGTTGCTCATGGCGTACGTCGCCTGGGAGAGTCAGGCTTCCGCCGCGGCCCTCGGTATGCCCAAGTTGGGCCTCAGCTACTTGCCCCGTTGGATTGGACTGCTCAGCTACAATCTGATTTTGTACCTCGGCAATCTCGTCTGGCCCATGTATCTCTCGCCCTACCGCGCCCTGCCCGAGGATCTCTCGTTCGGCAACCCTGAAATGCTGATCTCCGTCGTCATCGCCATGGGATTTATCCTGAGCATTGTGACGGCCGTTCGCTGGTCCAAGCCCTACTTCGTGGGTGCATCGAGCTTCGTGATTCTGCTCTTGCCTGCGCTGGGCGGCGTTCAGTTCGCGGCATCTTGCGTCTCAGATCGTTTCACGTATCTGCCGATGTTGTTCATGTTGATTCCCCTTGGTATGCTGATTCAGCGGCTCGATCTGATTCTTCCCGGACAGGCCAGGACGGTACGCATCATCCTCGGAATGTTCGCAGTCCCTCTGGTCGTTCTGACCTGGGCGCAGCAGGACGTCTGGCGAGACTCGCGACACTTCTGGTTTCACGTTCACAGCGCAGTCCCGATGCTGGCCAAGGCCAATCGGCACGTCGCGAGCTTCTATCACGATGACGGCGACTATGAGAAGTGTCGCGAATATGCGCAACGGGCCGTAGACGCCGATCCGGAAAATGCCCAGTATCTTCATCTGCTCGGTCGGGCCCTGACACGAACCGGTGCGGCGGACCGGGCCATCGAGGTCATCGGCAAGGCCCTGGAAATCGGCCTGGGCAGTAAGGAATCCTGGGGGCGCGTCTCCCTGGCCGAGGCGTGTCTGGCACGCGGCGATGCCGACCGTGCGGCGTCCGAACTCGCTAAGGCCGACGAAAGCGTGCGGGATAGCGCCCAAGCCCTGGTCATGCTGGGGGACGTCGCGATGCTCTGTGCCAGGCGGTGCGATTGGGCCATTGCCTATTACCGCAAGGCGTTGGACGCAAGACCCGAGGACCTTGAAGTCCGGCACGACCTGGCCGAAGCGCTGCTGGCCTGTCAACGCGACCGCGAAGCGCTGACGGAATATGAAGAGATCATCGAGCGGGCCCGACAGCAAGGGCGACGTTATCCCAAGGTCGAGAACGAAGCGAATGCAGTGCGCCGATCGATGGAAGCCGGTCCCTGAGTGTTGCGGGGCTTCTTCGCGACCCTCGCTGGCGCTTCGGGCTGGTGTAACGCGCAGCGGGTGAAAGCATGAGTGCAAAACGCAACGGGTGACAGCATGAGTGTGACGCACGGCGGGTGAAGGCACAGGTGTGACGCGCGGCGGGCGAGAACTAAGGAAGGATACTCTGGCAACGACTCTGTGATGGGCGAAGAACTGGATTACATTGCATTGACCAGGGAAGAGGTTCGGCAGGTCGATCGCCAGGCGATCGACGACTACGGCATCCCCGGGATCGTGCTGATGGAGAATGCCGGCCGGAACGCGGCACGAATCATCCAGGAACGATTCGAGTCTGCGAAGTCAGCCGCTTCGGTTGCCCGTTTCGTCGCCATCGTTTGCGGCCGCGGCAACAACGGCGGCGATGGCTTTGTGATCGCCCGGCATCTGACAAATTCGGGTATCCCCATCGAACTCTTCCTGGCGTGTGATCCGAAACGGTTGTCTGGCGAGGCGGCCGTCAATTTCAATATCGCCGCGAGGATGGGGTTGACGTCTCACCCATTCGACACGCTGCAACACATCGCGACCGCCGCCCCGCGGCTGGCCGAGGCGGCGATCGTCGTCGATGCCCTGCTGGGGACGGGTTTTGTCGGCAGGGTTCGAGACCCGTTCGACAAGGTGATCGACGCCATGAATCAGCCACTCGGTCCCTCGGCGGTAAGGAGCGTGATCGCGATTGACGTGCCCTCCGGCCTGGACTGCGACACGGGCAGACCCTCCAACGCCACGGTGCGGGCAGATGAGACGGTCACATTCGTGGCCACGAAGGTCGGGTTTCAACAGCCCGGCGCATCGGACTACACAGGCAGGATTCACGTCGCCGACATCGGTGCGCCGCCGGCCATCATCCAAGCGGTTCTGAGAGGTCGTGGCTGAAGTCACGCCTTTCGACATGCTCGCGGGCAACTATAATGCAGCACGGTGGTCGCTTACGAGCGAAGGTGCCGATCACGGAATCAGCATCCATCGAACAACCGCATTTCGAGGTGAAGCATGCCCGGGCTGGGTGTCAACATCGACCACGTCGCGACGGTCCGTCAGGCGCGGCAGACGGATGAACCTGACCCTGTGTGGGCGGCCGTCGAAGCGCAGCTCGGTGGCGCGTCGTGCATCACGTTCCATCTTCGTGAGGATCGGCGTCATATCACCGATCGAGACGTACCGCTGCTCAAGGAGGTCGTCTCGACCAAGCTCAACATGGAAATGTCCATCGCCTCGGAGATCGTGTCGATCGCCCAGAGAACCCGGCCGGATCAATGCACGCTGGTTCCCGAGAAGCGCGAGGAAGTCACGACCGAGGGGGGGCTGGACGTCGTCCGGCTGGCGGACCGGGTGGGCACCGCCGTTGAGCAGTTGCACAGTGAGGGCATCGTTTGTAGCGCTTTCATTGAACCGCTGCCCGATCAGATAGAAAAATCCGCGGAGTTGGGTTTCCATGCCGTTGAGCTTTGGACCGGCGCCTACGCCAACGCAAGCAACGATACCGAGCGACTCAGGGCGCTCGATGAGTTGGCGGCAGGCGTTCGGACCGGCCTGTCCTGCGGATTGGAAGTTCACGGCGGTCACGGCCTGACGTATCGAAACGTTGCCGCCGTCGCTGCCATCGAAGGTTTCGGCGAGTTCAACATCGGGCACAGCATCATCGCCCGCGCCATGTTCGTCGGTCTGCGTCAGGCCGTCACCGAGATGTTGGGAATCCTCAATCAGCACGGACCAAAGGAGTAGGTCATGTTTCACGGATGTCTTGTCGCACTGGTCACGCCGTTTCGGGATGGAGCCGTCGACTATAAAGCGCTGGATGGACTCGTCGATCGGATGATTGAGGGCGGGGTTTCCGGCCTGGTGCCGTGCGGCACGACCGGCGAAGCGCCGACGCTCTCAGCTCATGAGCAGGAGGCCGTTGTCGCTGCCGTCGCCCGGCGGTGTGGCGGCCGCGTGCCCGTCATCGCCGGAGCCGGCACGAATGCGACCGCCGGCACCATCGATCGCTGCACCGCGGCCGTGCGCGCCGGCGCCAACGCCGTGATGCTGGTGGCGCCGTACTACAACAAACCCAACCAGACCGGTCTCTACGAGCACTTCAGCGCGGTCGCACGCCGCGTGGACGTTCCAATTATTCTCTACAACATTCCCGGCCGCTGCGGGGTGGAGATTGCCGTGGAAACGATCGCCCGGCTGCGTGAGGATCATCCGAACATCGTCGCGGTCAAGCACGCCACCGGATCGACGGACGGGGCAAGCCAATTATCCGATTGCAGCGATATCGCCATTCTCAGCGGAGATGACACCATGACACTTCCGCTGATCGGAATCGGCGCGATCGGCGTCGTCAGCGTCTTGGCGAACCTCCTCCCGCGACAAATGTGCGCACTGGTCGGCTCCGCGCTGGCCGGCGATATCGAGACGGCCCGCACTTGGCATCAGCGGCTGTTTCCAATCGCGCGCGACCTGCTCAAACTGGATACCAACCCGATCCCGATCAAGACGGCCCTGGCCATGCGCGGCCTGATCGCCGATGAGTTTCGCCTGCCGATGTGCCCGCTCCAGGCGGACAAACGCCCACGGCTGCAAGAACTCTTGGCGAAGGCCGATGAACTTGATTCGCAGGATGCGACCTTGAAGGTCGGTTCAAAGCGCGTCGGGAATCCGAGCTCCAAGGTCAAGGCAACGCCAACACCGAAGACGGGACAACCCGCGTGACACAATCCGCCCCACCCACCGGAGGACATGCGTTAATCCAGCGCGTCCGCGTCCTCTCGGCCATGGCCGTATCGGCTGCCGTATTCTGGTACGTGGGTTGGTGGGTGGCCGCACCGATGGACCCCGATGGGCCGATTTCACTGCTTGCGGTGGAGCAAGGCGTGGTGACCATGGCCGAGTTGCTCGGGCTGGCCGTGGTTGTCAGCAGCCTGGCTGTGGCGATCTGCGGCGCGCGCTCACACGAGCGGGGCCCCCTGGCCGTCGCCGTGGGCCTGGCGACCTTGGCGCTGCGGGGCAGCCAAATGGACCGGCTCGTACTCTATCGGCTCACGACGACCAACGTGCGTTCCGTCCCCCAGGATCCCTATCCGGTCTGGAGTCTCATCGCCGAAACCTGGTTGTGGCTGGCCCTCATCGGCGTCGGTTTCGTCGTCGGTCGTTGGGTCGAAAGCTGGTTCGATTCGGGCCGGAACGACGCCACCGGGCCGATTGTCGCCGGCAAATCGGAACATCGACGCGGCGGCGGCGAGTCGGGTTCAGACGTGCGTCAAGCTATCGGCATGCTCGCGGTGGCGTTCTTCATCGCTTGGGGAATGCTGAGCTTTACGGCGGGCAGTACGGAACTGCCGCTACTCAAGGGACAGATATACTTTGCGCTCTTTGTCGCCTTCCTGTTCGCCGCGCTGATCGCGCGCTGGTTCTTCCCGGCGGTGCCCAGCGGCTGGATGCTCATCACCATCGCCCTCGTGGCCATCGTCGCATATGTGTACGGCTGCCCCGACAAGGAGACGCTGGAATCCGCCCGTCGCCTCGGGACATACGTCACCCTTCGGCCGATTGCCCGGCCATTGCCCATTGAGTTCGCGGCGCTCGGTGGGATCGGTGCATTGTTCGAGGCTGACGCCATGGACACTCTGCTCGCGATGTTCGGCCTGGAGCCGGCAGAACACACCCACCCGAACCGACGGGCTGCTGCCTGAGCCGGCTCAAGCCGGATGTCCTGCCAGGCTTTCACGAGTCTCCCTCCCCGTTCCGTGCCTGGCGGCGGTCAAACTACTTTACGCCGGCGGACCCGCCCCCGATTCCGCAGTCTAAGACCGACCAGCGTCAGCAATGTTGCCGACAGGGTTGCCATGGGGCTCGGACTACAGAATGAGAACAATCCGCCCTGCGGGACGCCGCTGGCACCATCGCCGCCACCCCCCGCGCCATCGCCATCACACGCATCGCCTACGCCGTCGCCGTCCGCGTCGGCCTGATCCGCATTTGATATGCCGGGGCAGTTGTCGCTCAAGTCGCAGACGCCGTCTCCGTCCGCGTCGGGGCCGTCGTTGAACGCATCTCCGCCCGATCCGTTCGCGCCGGTCACCGAACAGTCCTGGCAACCATCCTGATCGAGGTCGCGGCAGACAAACGGATCTTGCGGTTGGCTGTCGTCGGCATCGCTTACGCCGTCGTTGTCATCGTCGTCGTCGCCGCCATTGCACGCGCCGTCGCCATCAGCATCGGGACCGTCATTGTGCGGATCTCCACCGGAGCCATCGGCACCGCTGACTGAGCAGTCATCGCAGCCGTCCTGATCAAGATCACGGCAGGCGAAAGGATTCAGGCGCTGACTATCTTCGGCATCCGCCACGCCGTCGTTGTCATCATCATCGTCACCGTCGTCGCACACGCCGTCCCCGTCCGTGTCAACTCCGTCATTGAAAGGATCCCCTCCGGAGCCGTCGGAGACCGTCCTCGAGCAATCGTCGCAACCATCCAGATCGAGGTCGCGACAGACGAACGGGTTGAGCGGTTGACCATCTTCGATATCGGGTACGCCGTCGTTGTCATCGTCAGGGTCGCATGCGTCGCCGGTGCCGTCAGCGTCCGTGTCGGCCTGATCCGCGTTGGCATCGTCGGGACAATTGTCGCCTGCATCGCAGACGCCGTCGGCGTCGCCATCCGGCCCATCATCGGAGGGGTCTCCGGCGGAGCCATCGGCCCCGGTCATCGAGCAATCGTCGCAGCCGTCCCGGTCAAGGTCCTGACAGAGGTTCGGGTCGTCCGGATCGGTGTCACATGAATCGCGCACCCCGTCGCCGTCGGTATCGACGCCCCCAGGCAGCCAATCGTAGGTCACCGTAAGTTGCGGCCGCCAGTCGGGGTCCTCATGCTCGCGCGTGGCATAGGCCTTGTCGCTGAACTCGGCGCTCTCGTCGCCAATCACAATCCAACCAAAATTCGTCTCAGGGCTATCCAGCCAGGCCTGAACGTCGGCGATCATCTCGGGAGTCGAACTCCAGACATAGAACCCCTCCTGATCGACTGATTGTGTGGCGCTCGGGGCAGCGACAAAATCGCCGCCGACGTTTGTCCAGAAGCTCGTGTCGAAGAAAGTGTGGAGCCAGGTCGCGTCCCCTGTTTCCGCCGACGCACCGGTACCGGCAGCATTTGAACCGGCTTCGCCCCAATCAGCCAGAACGCGGTGCAGGCTGACCTCAGCGATCGGGGCGTTCGAGTTTGTCATGTTCAACTTCAGCTCGACGCTGAGGATCGTGGCGCCGCAAGGGATGTTGCCGGCAACCTCGAACCTGACCAGTCCGCGATCGATGATGCCGAAGTTCATCTTGCGCCCCGAGAAGAATCGGTTCCCCGATCCGTTGCTCAGCGATCCGTTCGCGTTTTCATAAATCGTCGTGTCCCGGACCGATTCCAGCACCGCCTGATCATCGCGTGCCGTCACCGAGGAGGAAAGCACCACGGCCATCGTCGTTGCCAGAAGGGCCCGCTTCATTCCAGTTCCTCGTTTCCGCCCGCGCGGACGGTCAAGTCGCAGAACGGTGATGATCGTGGTCCCAGTGGGCAAGGCGAGAATCCCTCGCAAAACCGGCGGGCTGATTGCTCCACGGGATCGTGTCTGGTTATTATACAGGATCGAAACCCGCCTCGACCACAGTTTGGACCCGCTTTCCCACATTGGGGGTGTTCCAAAACCTCTTTTGCGGGCAACGGGCTCGCCGTGTCTCTCGGCAAACGCATTACAGCACCAAGACAGGTTGGTTCGGGGACTCACCCAGCCTGCCGCCTTCCTGACTCTGCTCGCTGCCGATTCTCAGGAATGAGGCAGAGGCATATCCCCGCCGCGGCCAGGACGAAGAGGAATGGCACGGCGGGAAGGCGATAGCGCACCGAGCCGACGAACACGAGATGGATCAAGGTGAAATACACGGCCGGCAGAAGCAATAGGCCGACGAGCGCGGGTTTCCGTCGCAACCGCCAGACGCCGACGAGCGCCATGACGAAAACCGGCGCCACCGACAGCCAGCAAATCACCCGATAGAGGATCGAGGAATAGCCCGTCGCGTGGAGCGTGATGGACCAGGTGCGCAGCAACTTGATCCACGCAAGCCGCGCCACCGCCCAGGGATGTGACTTGGCCCAGTCAATCGCAGCGGCACGGCACAAGCGATCTCTGGTCAACTCGTCGGCCCCATCGGGAAATGGCGGATAGACAATCTTCTCCATCCCCGGCCCTCCATCGGCCCAGGGCCCCAGCGCCTCCATCAGGCTCGCCCCGCCGCCGCTCCGCGTGAGCGTGAGTTGGCCAAAGAGTCGATAGTTGCGCACTGCCGACGGCACCAGCGCGACGATCGCCATCAACAGGAAGCAGGCCGCCACACCGATCCGCCGACGCGTCGAGCCGGTCTCGTTCCTCAAGGCAAAGAGCCAAACAAACGGCATCAACGCCAGCGGCATGAACAGATTGGTGCTGCGCATCATCGTCCCGAGGCCGATGCAGGCACCAGCCAAACACGCCCATAGAAACGGGGACGATGACGTCGTCCGTGGAATCGGCCTGTCCCGTCTGGCCGGTTCCCAGCCGATGTGGCCCAACGGCCGTGCCTCCCCCATGCGCAACACAGCATAGAACCCCGCAAGGAGCAGCGCGATGTAGCACGTTTCCGTCAAAACCAGCGCGTTGAAGAACAAAAGGATTGGATCGACGGCGAGGTACGCCGCGGCAATCAGGGCCGCCTGGTCGCCGACAAGGCGCCGCGTCAAGGCAGCAAGGATCAGGATCGATGCGACGGCAGCCAGCGCGTTTGCAATACGCCCGAAGCGCATCACCGCGACCGCATCCTCGGCGCCGAGCCTGATCCCCCACGACAAGATCAGCGGATACAGCGGATCGGTGCCGGCACGAACCGTATCGGACTCGATCGGCCCCAGGCCCGCAGCAAGGTTCCGTGCGACGCGGACATAGCGATAAGAATCTGGAAAATCGAACGGCTCCGGGTGCGCTTCGGCATAGAAAAGAAGGCCGGCTCGCAGAATCACGGCCACCAGCACAATCGCCGCCAGCCAGCGCCGGAATACAACGGTGGATGCAACGCCCGCCTGCGATGCGCGAGGGGCACGTCGAAGACCGGTGCCGGCGTGTTGCGCGGACGGACCGGCCCCGCTGCCACCATTCGACGTCACGGGCAGGTTTCCTTCGCTGTGCGAGTATTCTGCAAGGTCGTGTCCGACGCCCGAGTCAAATGCTTGAAGCGCAGTCGGTTTCCGCGACGCTCCGCCGCCAATCCGCCGGGCAGTTCGATCCGGCGGTATCCGCCGTCGCCGATGGCCGCATCCACCACCGCTTCGATCCGTTCTGTGCCGAGGTCTCGCAAACCCGAGCCCAGCCGTTCGACCACCATGACGACGATCTCGGTCTGCAAGGCCCGCGGGAGGCGTGTAAGCGCCGTTGCATCCAGGCAAATCCCTCCGTCATTGGAACCGAGGTGAATGTCCTTCAGCGCCGTCTCTGCCAAATCTCGGATCGCCCTGCCGGCGCGGTCGGCCTGTTCGGCGAGCCGGACCAGCGCGGCGGCGACATTGGGATTGATCGTTTGTTCGATCTGCGGCAGGAGCTCGTGGCGAATGCGATTTCGCGTGGCCGCCAGCACGTCCTCATTCGTCACGTCGTGCATGTATTCGATCCCGCGTCGTCGCAGATAGGCGATGAAGTCTTTTCGTCGCATGGCCAGGAGCGGGCGAACAATCTGAATGTCGCTGCCCGTTTCGATCGGGCGTTGCTCGGGCATGCCTGCCAGCCCCCGCAGCCCTGTTCCGCGCAGGATGCGATGCAGCACCGTCTCGGCCTGGTCGTCAGCGTGGTGGGCGACGGCCACGACCGCGGCGCCGATTTGCTGCGCAAGGCGATGCAGGAACGCATATCGCACCTCGCGACCCACCTCCTCGACAGACCTGCCCGACGCACGCGACAGGGCAATGACATCCACCACGTCCGTCGTGCATGGCAACCCGAAGCCCGCGGCAGCCCGGCGTACAAACGCCATCATCGCCGCGGAATTGTGTGGGAGATGGTGATCCAGATGGGCGACGTGCAAGGTCCAACCACAACGGCGCATGGTATTCACCGCGTGCAAACCGCTGAGCATCGCCATGGAGTCGGCCCCGCCGGAGACGGCGCAGACCACCGTGCTTCCGCGAGGGATCAGCCGTCGGGAAGCATCAAACAGTTGTTTGTGGAACTGCCGCGTATCCATCGGGAATCATTCACCGCCGGCCACGTCTGCCCGAAGCGCCGCTGAACGACGATCCGGGCCGGAGATCGCCGAAATCGTAAGGTTGGGGCCATCTCGCAGCAGCTCCTCACGCCGCAACTGCCCGCACGCTGCCGAAATGTCCAGGCCGCGAGACTTTCGGATATGGCTGTTCACGCCGTGGGATCGGAGCGTTCGCTGAAATGCGTCGGCCTCCTGGCTCGACGGCCGCTCGTATGGCAACTCTGCCACGGGATTGTACCGCAGCAGATTCACGTTGCACCGCAGCCGCTTGGCAAAGGCGGCCAACTCGGAAGCGTGGCTCGGACGATCGTTCACGCCCCGAAGCAGAATATATTCCAGGGTGATTTCCCGGCCGGTCAGGTCGAAGTACTCCCGGCACGCATCGCAAAGGTCGTCCAATGCCAGCCGTTGGGACCAGGGGATCAATTCCCGGCGCAGCCGATCATTCGGCGCGTGCAATGAGAGGGCCAAGTTCAACTGCAACCCTTCCTCGGCGAGTTTCCGGATCTGCTTCGGCAACCCGACCGTGCTGATCGTGATCTTCCGCGCCCCGATGTTCATGCCCCAGGGGGCGTTGATCAATCGCACGGCCTTGATCACCGCGTCGTAATTCGCCAACGGCTCGCCGAGGCCCATGAACACGATATTGCTCAACCGGCCGCCTGCCGCATCAGCCTCGGCGCTTGCCCGCAACACCTGCTCGATGATCTGGCCGACGGTGAGATTCCGCTGCAATCCTCCAAGGCCGCTGGCACAGAAGCGGCAACCAACGGGGCAACCGACCTGCGAACTGACGCAGGCCGTTGTCCGCCTCTGGTCGGGGATAACGACGCACTCGCTGGTGGCGCCATCGGGCCATTGCAGGAGCAACTTGACCGTGCCGTCGGATGAAACACTGCGCCGAACGACCTGCGAGGTATGGATTCTGAACCGCCCGGCCAGCGATTTGCGCAGCGTCTGCGACAGGTCGGTCATCTCTTCGAAACAAACGGCCCGCTTGACGAAGACCCACTGCACAATCTGCTTGGCGCGGAACGGCTTCTCGCCCATGCCGGCCAGAGCGTCGGCAAGCTCCTGAAGATACATTGAGAGCAGGTGATCGGCGGCGGGATTGGAGACAGAAATGGACATGATGGCCGCCACCCCAGCGGCGTTTCAGAAGCGAGCATTGCAGGAAAGAACCCGGTCAGGCGCTGATCAGGCTTCCGATCTTCTGCCCCAGGATCACTTTTTCCATGTTGCCCTGCTCGAGCAGGCTCAAGACCACGATCGGAACGCCGTGCCGCTGACACATGTCGACCGCCGATACGTCCATCACCTGGAGCCGCCCGTCGATGACCTGATTATAGCTCAGCTCCGAGAGGAACTCGGCCTTGTCGTCCTTGGCCGGGTCGGCGGAGAAGACACCGTCAACTTTGGTGGCCTTGAGCAGAATATCGGCGCTGATCTCCACCGCAGCAAGGGCCGCAGCAGTGTCCGTGGTCACAAACGGCCGACCGGTGCCCGCCGCGAGGATGACGACGCGCCCCTTTTCAAGATGCCTGATGCAGCGTCGCCGAATGAAGTTCTCACAGACGGTGTGGATCGCGATGGACGATTGCACCCGTGTCGGCTGGCCCAGGTCCTCAAGGACGTCCTGAAGGGCCAGGGCATTGATCACCGTTGACAGCATGCCCATGTAGTGCGCAGTCGCGCCCTGGATGCTCGACCGAGAGGCCACCGCCGCCCCGCGGATGAAGTTGCCTCCGCCTACCACGACCGCCACTTGCACGCCCAGCTTGACAACGCGAATGACCTCTTCCGAGATTCGGCGGACGGACGCTCCATCGATTCCGACGACGCCGGGCTTGCCGAATCCTTCGCCGGAAATCTTCAGAACCACGCGCCGATACTTGGGCTGTTTGGCGGTCGATCGACTTGTAGCGTGTTTCGTGGCCATGATCTGATCTCGACGGGACTGGCCCGAATCGGCAACGTTGTCCAAAAGAGCGGCGGCTAAACGCCACCCACTTCATACTTGGTGAACGCCTTGATGGCAAACCCGTTTTCCCTGGCGAAGTCGCAGACGGACTTTTTGTCGTCCATCACGAATGGCTGCTCCAAGAGCACGCGTTCGGCGTACCATCGGTTCATTTTGCCGTCCACAATTTTGTTGATGATCTGCTCGGGCTTGCCCTGGGCCTCTTCGGCCGCCTTGTCACGCGCCTCGGCAACGGCTCTCGGATCGACGTCTTCGCGCGTCAGACCGGTGATCAACTGCGTCGAAGCGATGTGCATACAGACCTGGCGGCCCGCCTCTCCCGGCGCCTTGTCACATGCAATCGCCGCGCCAACCTGACCGTTGTGGTGAACATAGCAGGCTCCGGCGCCCTCAATCTTGTGTAGACGTCGAATCTCCATGTTCTCTTTCATCTTGCCGAAGGCATCAACCATGTAGTTCGCGACGGTTTGACCCCCGTTCATTGTGGAATTCCTGAAATCTGCGATTTCGGTGATTCCGGTCCTGGCACAGTGCTCGGCGAGACCGTCGGCCATCGCCCTGAAGACGTCATTGGTCGCCACAAAATCGGTCTCGCAGCGCAGTTCCACCAAGGCGGCCGCTTCAGGACCCGCATAAACGCCGATGCGCCCGTTGGCGGTCTCCTTGGAGGCCCGATCGGTCATCTTGTCGGCGAACTTCTTGCGAAGAATCTCTTTGGCCTTGGCCTTATCGCCTTGGCCCTCGACCAGGGCCTTCTTGCAATCCATCATCGCCAAGCCTGTCTCGGCTCGTAATTCCTGTACCTGTCTGGCATTGATCTGCGCCATGTTCGGCCATCTCCTCGAGTTTCGTTAATTCGTCAGCGGGATTTGGACCCCGACTGTGCACGGCCGCTCACGCTTCGCCCGTGCCACGTCCTTCGTATGGTCATCTTCAATCGCAAGTAATCGTCTATCCAAGAATCCGCGAGACGCGAGCCGAAGCCGCAGGACACGGCCGCGCGAGGGGCCTCATCACGGGCTCCAGACGGCACCTCGCCATCGGACCCCGCCCATCATTCGGCGTTCATCGCTCCCTTCCGACGTGAGAGCATCTACGACACGCCGTCCGACACCTCCGGCGAAGGCGATGAGACCGACTCCTTGGACACAGGCGACGTGATTGCTTCGACGGCGTCGTCGTCCGACGCTGCCGAGGATGGAGACTCCAACTGCTGGGCGGCCATTGAGGACGTGGTGACCCGCCTGGAACGGCGCTCGTGGCCCGGTCCACCGGCCGACGCTTCGCCCGTCGGCGTGCCGGCCGACTGACGCCCGCGCTTGCCCTCTTCGATCGCCTGGACCAACTGCGTCAGGATTGTCTCGGTGGCGCGCATCGCATCGTCGTTGCCAGGGATGAGGATATCGGCGCCGTCGGGATCGCTGTCGGTATCGACGAGGCAGACGGTCGGGATGTTGAGCTTGCGGGCCTCTTTGACCGCGATGTGCTCACGATTCACGTCGATGATCACCAGGGCGCCGGGCAGCCGCGTCATCTTGCGGATGCCTTCGAGGTTACGCGTGATCTTCGCGCGCTCACGGGCAATGCTGGCCCTGGCCTTCTTGCTGTAGTTTTCGATTTCGCCATTGCGACTGAGTTCTTCCAGGAACTCCAGCCGCGTGAGCCTGGAACGAATCGTCTTGAAGTTTGTCAGAGTGCCGCCAAGCCACCGTTCGCTCACGTAGTGCATGCCTACGCGTTGTGCCTGCTTTACCACGGTGTCCCGAGCCTGCCGTTTTGTGCCGACGATCAGGACATCTTGCCCCTGGGCCACCACCGCGGCCAGGAACTTTTTCGCTCGAAGCAGACCCTTGACGGTCTGGCGAATGTCGATGATGTGAATCGAATTCCGCTTACCGAAGATGTACGGACCCATTTTCGGATTCCACCGACTGGCGCGGTGGCCGAAGTGGATGCCCGCATCGATCAGCTCACGGACCAACACAGATGCCAAGAGTCACCTCCAAAACTTATATCCTTAAACCCAACGCCTGCCTTACGAGCAGACCCCCAAACCTTCACAGCTTAAATCCAGTCCGGCGGGTCGTCAACCGAGGCCTCCAGGACGGTACTGGTAAAGTTTGATCCTAGAACACACGGCCGAGACGGCCGTACCACCCAACCTTTACCAGTACCTCCAGCTTTACCAGTACCTCCAGGACGATGCCGGTGCGTCGTCGTAGATTATGGGGAGAATTGGCTATCAGCCACCGGGAACGTGTCACTTTCAACCGGGGCAGCAATGGGAGGCCGGGGCTGCCCGATTCGAGATGCCCCCCCGCCACGGACCCGCGCGACCAAGCCCGAGGGCTCGCAGCCCGGGGAGGCGGTGTATCCGAAGCCCCGTTCTTTCCGGGCCCACTGAGTCGGCGGCGATGAGGCAGCGCAACGCGAGCCTCGTTATGATGCCTCCGAGGCCGGAATCGGGATTCGCCGGCCGACGGCGACCGAGGTCCTTGATGGACGAAGCGACCGGCAAACCGCGGATCTTCATCAGCGTCGCCGAACAGAGCGCGGACGAACACGCTGCCGCCCTGATCCGGGCGTTCAGCGATGACCATCCAGAAGTCGCGTTCCACGGCTTGGCCGGCCCGGCGATGCAAGCCGCCGGCTGCAAATGCCTCTATGACTTCACCCGCCTGTCCGCCATGGCCATGGCCGCCTTCCGCCGGGTTCCCGAGGCCTACCGCGTCCTCGGCCTGGTCAAGCAGAGTCTCCGCCAAGGCCGTGCCGGGGCCGGGGACGGCCCGGCTCGCCGCCCGGCCTACGACGCGGCCGTGATGGTTGATTCTCCGGCGTTGAATCTACCGATCGCCAAACTCTTCCAGCGCCGGCGCATCCCGGTTCTGTATTACATTGCCCCCCAGACCTGGGCATGGGGACCGCGCGGCTGGAGAAACGCCCGACTCCGCAAGCGCGTCAATCGCGTCGCCTGCCTTTGGCCGTTCGAGCAGCCCTATTTCCGCGCCGCCGGCATCTCGGCCACCTATGTCGGGCACCCTTCCATCGACCGGCTGCTTGCCGCGAAGGTTCAGGAGCACCGAATCAAGGAATTGCGCGGCGGTGTTTCTCCAGTCATCACCCTGCTGCCGGGTTCGCGCAGCCACGTCGTGAATGAAGTTTTGCCGGGCCAACTGGACGTGGCGACGGCGATTGCCGGCCGGTTTCATAAAGCCAGATTCCTGACCGTCGCTGCCAGCGAGGAGATCAAGTCACTGATCCTGACACACATCAAACGGCTGCGACCGGGGATGAACAGGCTCTCGGAAGTACCCGTGCTGTGCGGAGCGGCTGATCGTGCCGCGGCAATTCGTGCGGCGGATCTGGTCCTGGTCGCCTCCGGAACCGTCACTTTGGAAGTCGCGTATCACGGCACGCCGATGATCGTGATGTACAACGCCGGGCGTTGGCCCTACCTGCTCCTTGCGCGCTGGCTGATCACAACCAGGCATCTATCAATCCCGAACATCCTGGCGGGCCGTGAGATCGTCCCGGAGTTCATGCCGTACTACAGAAGCATTGACCCGATCGTGGCCCGAGCCATCGAATGGCTTTCCACGCCTGACACCCTGGCACGGGTTCGTCGAGACCTGGTCGAGACAATCAAGCCGTTGATGAAACCCGGCGCCGCCAAGAATGCGGCCAAGGAACTCGCCGCGACGTTGGAAGAAGCGTGAGACGAATTGCGATGATGGGGGTAGGCTTGCGCCGAGCGGAGCGCACTCGCCGCTCAACCGGCTGCGACCGTGCCAAGAGCCTCTTCGATGGCCCTGACGACGTGCGAAACCTCGAAGGGTTTTTGCACGACGCCGTCGAAACCCTGCTGCCGAAGCGTTTCGTTTTCTCCCTCGCGCAAAGAACCGGTGAGCGCGATGACCTTCGTCGAGGCGGCGGCGGCAACGTTCCTAATGGCCCGGATGGCATCACGTCCGTTGAGGCCGTGGAGCGCAACATCGACCAGCATGACGTGGGGTTTGGCCTCCTGGGCGGCAGCACCAGCCTCAAACGCCGATCTCACCAGCCGGACCTCATAGCCTGCGTCCCGAGCGAGGGCCGTGGACAGCAATTCGGCGACGTCCTGATCACCTTCGGCGACGAGAACACGAGTGATGCCGGTATCTATGCCGTCCAGCGGAATGCCGTGGTCTCGCATGAAGCGGACAAGTTGTTGCATGGGGATGCGACGGTCCTTGCTGCCGGGAATGCGGTATCCGCGGAGCTTGCCGCTGTCGAACCACTTCGAGACCGTCCGTGGGGCAACATTGCAGAGCTTTGCCACTTCGCCAGTGGTCAATACGTCTTTGGTCCGACGCATGTCGCCTTCCTTACAGGACCAAGGGGGACTCGTGGCATCACCAACGATCGTGAACGATCCACGGAACTTTCCCAGCGCCTGGCCAGGTCGAGGCCCGCCGGGCGGGCGATAGCAAGATCGCTTCTTTCCCTTTGATCGGCCCAATCGGCCGAGAGGTTAGGTAATTCGCATAGGCTGCTGCACTCGTCACAACGGCGCGCAGCCCCACCCATCATGTGTCGAATCGATTTCGGGCGGTGGGAGAGGTAGGAGACCGCCCGCGGCGCGTAGATAACCGCCGTAACGCCTTGACCATTGAATATATAGGACGGAAGATCGATCAAGACAAGTGGCCGCGCCAGCGGATTGAGGTATCGGCCCGTCCCCTGAACGCACAGGCACGGTCGTCAATCGATTTCTTCGTAGGCCTCCCCGGGCGCGAGGACATTGGAGATCGGCTGGTGTGACCGAAGCGGCTCGTAGCTCAACCAGAGGCCGGTCGCCAAAAGCAGCAGCGCCACGATGGTGCGGATCGGCCAAACGAAACCCCGGTGGTCATCGATCGAGACCGTCTCTGTAGAATCAGCCACCTTGATTCTCATCTCTCCCGACGCGATCGCCCATCGCACGTAGCCAACGACGCCACCGGGAGCAAAGTGAACGGCAAGGCCGTCTCGAAAGGCGTCCGCAGCCTGTCGCAAGACCTCGGTCGCCGAACGCCCCTCTCGAAGGGCTGCATTCCTGGCGTCGGTGAACTTCGGCGGAGCACCGGCGCCGGCGGCGATGAAGCGGTACTCCCAACAAATGGTGACGAACGAACTGAGGCTCGCCAAGAGCAGGACGCCCCGAACAATACGCCCACGAGTCAGCGGCCGTGCCCCTCGAGCGACACGGAACGATACGGCCCCGACCATGAGCCCGGCGATCAGGAAAAAAAACGTGCCAAAAAAGTAAGGCAGCCACAAGAGCCGGGCCAAAACCCAGTCCAATCCGACAAGCAAGCCGAACGCCAGAGCCAGTGCCGTCCACCAGGACTTGCGGTGCTGAGGGGTCCAAGCCGCGGCCGGCCCGGATGCTCCCACGGATGAATCAGGTGGCGCCATCCCGGGGATTCTACCATGAGTGGTCCGCGGGTGTTGGGCCTCATGCCCCCATTTGATTTCCGCCGCGACCACGGATAGATTATGTGACTCGGCGCGTGGCGATCGCCGACCCGTCCCAATTCAGCAGCCATGGAGAGAAGGTACTTCTTGATGAAAAGAATAACGAGCCGTTTGTTGTGTTCGCAATTAGCACTCGTGGCCGTCTTCGCGCCGAGCGGGTGCTCGGACAAAGCCGATGACAAACCCAAGATCAGAAAGGTCCAAGGGGTGGCTAAGTCAATCAACGTGGAGCAGCGAATCGTTTCGATGACTTTCACGGACGATCGCGGAAACGAGCGGGAGTTGGCGGGCACCTTCAAGGATGAGACAGAGGTCCTCATCAACGGGCGCACCCACGAGATCAAGGACATCAGGCCCGGCGACAAAGTTCTGGTCTACGGCTATCGCGAGGGGAAGGGGCCGGACCAGAAACTGATCGCCGAGAAGGTTGTCGTGGATCGGCCAAGAAGCTCGGATTGGAAACCGGCTGGTCAGAGTGGCGCCAAGGCGCCTCCACCGGCCGACGATAACAAAGGGTAGGAGGCTCTGCGCCTCAGGCTGAAGCTCAATATCACGGCGACTCGCCATACGCTCGCCGGCGGAACACACGGGAGATTCATCATGCGGTTACGAGCCAGACACGGAGATTCACTCAAGGCATTGGGGCTGTCGACGGCGGCGGCACTGGGATTCATGCTGGTCGGCTGCACCGGACCGCACGATGGAGACAAAGCGCAACAGGGGGACCGTAAAGTTACCAATGCGGAGCCGAACCATGCCAATGCCGATTCCGAGAACCGGCCGATGGCGTCGAGCAAGACGACAAACCCTCCGGCGCAACCGGCCGAAGACTCTACCCCGTCGGCAGCGACACCTGCGCGCGATGAATTCGACAGGGGGCGCGTCGTCGCGGAGACGCCTTCCGGCGCGATCATTACGCGCGTCGGCCCCGAGGAGGCCCCCGACTATCCCTCCGAGGAAGACCTGGAGCGGCGGCGTGAGGAGGCTTCGGACATGATCTACGCCCTGATCCGCGTCAGGATGGAGGAGGCCATCATCCACCGGAAGGAGCTACTCGAAAGCGGACGCGCGAGTTCGGACGTCGAGATTCGTCGGCTCGAAAACGTCATCATGAATGCGCGACAGTACCTTGAAGAAGACGGCGAACTCGTGGAGCCGGTCGATCCGCCGATCGTCCAGATTCGCAACCCGGGCAAGAAGACCCCGTAGCCACTCTCATCATCAATCCTGCCGATCGTGCAAACCCGCCCTCGTGATCGGGGCAAGGCCGTAGCGCTCAATCATCGGTCGCGCCAAGGGGTAATCGCGAATGGGCCGGCCTCGCGGCGTCTGGTCCTGTTGCAATCTGGCGAGCGCGTCGGTTTCATCACGAACGATCCGGGAAAGTGAAAGGCCCTGCCCGCCTTCCGGGGGATGATGAAATCGATAGAGGCGAACGGCTCCACCGGCAAATTCTCGCCTCTCAGCGCAAACGGGCAATTCGACTCCTCCGCCGGTCCCCGTTCCCTCGGGCCACGTCGTTCGGCATAGCTGATCGAGCCATTGCTCTTCAATAGGGAATCCTTGGGAATCGTGCCGCATGTTGAGGAGCAGGCCGGGAAACATCTGCGACACGAGAACATAGTCCACGTCGAGTTTGCGGAGATTCTCCAACCAGATGTTGCCGTCCATCACGTAGCGGTCGACCACCGGCTCAGAGGTATTCGGCGCACCCAGGCGGACCGCTTCCGGCGGGACGACATACTCATCAAACCGCCCCTGAGCAGGGCGTCGAGCCGGAACATAAACCACCCGGTTCTCGAGCCGTCGCCCACACAAGAAGTACGGCACGTTGTTGCCGACATAGGCGATGGTCACATTGTGGAGTTCGCGGTCGATCCAATCCCAGGCCGGCCCGAGGAACTGCCATCGGCCCGATGAAAACGTTCGGCTTCTCGAATCAGCCGACAACCCGGCGGCAGCGACAACAAGGCAGAATGCCAAAGCAGCGCCGATCGGCGTCCCGGCCACCCTGACCACACCGAAGCGACGGGCGAGACAGGGCAAACTGAGGCAGACCAGCACGAACAACCAAACGAACCAGGGCACGTCTGTGAACAGCGCCTGCAAGCCGTCTCGGATAGTCGGCCAGCAGAACACAATCACGAACGTCAACAGGAATGGTCCGGCCCGGCGATGAAGCCGCACGGCCCCGGACGCCCCGACGATGCCGAGAGCAATCAGTCCGAAGCCAAATCGTGGTTGTTGAAAAGGAAGCAGGTACCAGAACACAGCGCAGGCGGCAGGAACGCAGAGATAGAACAACACCTCCGAAATCTCGCGCACCCGTCCAGCGGCTGAACGACGTAACAGAAAAACGATCCGCATCACGGCCGCCAGGAGAAAAAGCCCGACCACAAACCCCAGCGGGCCAAGATACCAGTGGCGAAAGACGGCGGCTTGGCCGGTGATTTCATCCGCCGCCGGTATCGGAACACCGGGGGCATTCCACGCGAACCAGACGGTTCTGCCAAATGCGTCCGCGGGATTCTGACGACGCACGTTGAAGGTAGAGTTCTCCATTTGGGCCCGGCCGTAGGCCCCTTCGCACAAGACGCTCGCTCCGATTCGTACTTCAACGGGATAGACCGGGTTGCCCGTCACGACGGCGTTTCGCACGTACCAAAAGCCGCCGATCCAGAAGGCAACGAGCATCGCCGACAAGACAGCCGGCCTTCGGAGAAGCGATCTCCCGTGCGCCAGACTGCGCCAAGTGCTCCACGCCAACAGTGGAAGAAACGCGGCCACGTATGCCAGGGCGATGTACTTTGTGCCCAAGCACAATCCGGCGGCAAGCACGAGCCCGATCACGTCCGCCACACGGTTCGACATGGGATCGCCGGTCTCCGGCCGGTCCATCCGCGGAGGCCAACGGACGATCCGCAGGGAGAAACAAGTCACCGACACCAGATGCGCGGCCAGGGCCACGTCAACCATCGCCGTTCCGGCTTGTGCGGTGATACTGGGAACCAACACAACGATGATGGCAACACACCGTTGCGCCGTGGGCCCCAGCCGGAGTTCGCCGGCCAAACCCTGCCCGGCAATCAGCAGCAAAAGCCAAAACGGAAACTGTCCGCACCGGGCCAGCGTGTCCTCTCCCATCGGCAGGAATAGCCACGTGTAGTACACCTCGGAGGCCAATGGCGCATAGGACGGGGCCGGGTCGCCGCACCACGTGGGAATGATGGAGATGGTCCCGTCCTGAATCCACCGAGCGGGGAACATCAGGTGATAAGTCAGGACGTCGAAATCGTACGTCGGGGCACCGAGGCTGCGCCATGCGACCAGGGCGACGAGGATGATGAGGGCCGTCTCGACCAAGGTTGCGGTCGCCCGCGGAGATCGATCCTCGCGCCGCACGGTCGACGGCTGAGCCGTGTGGCCGATCCAACACATCACGGCCCCCAGGAGCGCGGCGGCGAACAAAGCAATCCCCGGTGTCAGCAGCCCGACTTGCCCAAGTAGCAAGCCCAGGCCGATCAGCGCGGAGAAGTAGACATACGCGGCGAGGAGGAGACGGCACGGCGCAGCCGGCGGCACACGCTGCGTCAAAGCCCAGGCGCCCAGCAGAACGGGAAGATGGCACCCCAAGGCGATGACAGCGCCGGCCCAGGTGGTCTCGACCCTGAACGCCATCAAGACCGCAGCGACAAGAACGACCGCCGCCACGGTGCCCCAGGAAACCATACGACTCAAGTCAGGGCGCGGCGGTCCACATCCGCCAGAGAATCTCCGGAACGGGGACGATGTCGTCATACTTCAGATTCTCCGGGTAGAGAAAAAAGCCCATCGTGCTGACGCCGTACAACACCGCGAGCAGGGCCACGGGGCCGAGGAGCGATCGCCGGGGATTTGCGATGGCAAGCAGACCCGCCAGCATCGCGTACACGCCGGGAACCGCCGGAGTCAGATAGCGCATCTGCATTCCATGACCACTCAGGCGGAGGAGCAAGAGGGCGAGGACGACCACCCCCACCCAGCACACAGGGATACCCAATCCGGCGGAAAACACCCGTCTCATCCTGTAGGCCAGGGCAACCAGAACGACCGGAATCACCGGCGCAAGGATGGCCGACTGCGAAAGGTAGAAATGCCAGGGCCGACGCATCTCACGGTCCACATGTGAACTCAGGGCACGCAGCGCGGCATCCGGGCGAATCCACGTCGGCAGCAGTGCATGATAGTGACCGTAAAAAACCACAAACCAGGGCACGAGAATCGCGAACGCCGGAAGGACTCCCAGACAGACGATCGCCAACCGACTCCGGGCCGGTGATCGTGCTCGACCCGACGATCTTTCGCCGAGTGGTTCATCCAAAGACAAAAACGACATCTGTATTGATTGCGACCAAATCAACATCAACACGCCGGCCGGCAGAATCAGCAACCCCGGCAGTTTGGCCAGCCCGGCCAGCCCGACGGCAACGCCTCCCGCAACCGCCCAGACCGGCGACCGCCGCGCACCGGCCAAGCAATAGAAACCCATCGCCAGGCCGGCGAGCCCTCCGGCCAGGTCATCCGGCCACAGCTTGCGGGCCGCGAAGGTCATCAGCGGATCGACCGCCACGGCCAGCACCGGCAGCCACAGAGCAAGGTCCGCGGCGCGCCAGGATCGGCGTCGCCACGTCCAGCAGATGATCGCCACGCCGACGATGGCCATGACATGGCCAAACCAAGCGACCAGGATCACCGCATTGGGGCTATTCGTCGCCACAAACGGCGCCATCAGCATCGGCAGCAGAGGCGGATGATGGAACAGCGGTTTGTCGTAGATGCTCGACGGCAGCGCTTTGAGGATGGGCGTGCCTTGAAGCGAGTAGGTGCCGTTTTCGAGCCAGTTCTGCGTCAGGTGCCAAAAGATCAACTCGTCGTCCTCATGCCCGTGGGGATGCAGGCTGGGAAGCTTGAGGACCAGGGCTAGAGCGATGATCGCGACGCACAAGGAAAGATAGCGTCGGTATTCGCGTCGCTGCGAAGCGGTCGAGGTGTCGTGCGGAGCGGAAATGGGGATCGTGTCCTGGATGCGGGCCTGTGAAATTGCTCGGCAATCGGCCGCAGCAAGCGCATGGCACAGACCTCCCGCCAATGATTCCAGCGCCGAGGCGGCGGTGCCACAAGATCGCGGCGTTCTCTCATGCCCAACAGAGGGCAAAGAGGGTATCCTATCAGGTTGCATGCTGTCTATCGCCCAGGAATCCAGGGACCACTTGTGTGGTTCCTCCCAGGGAGCCGCGGGACGTCACCGCGGTGCACGGCATTCACCAACCTGCTGTGGGCTGAACAGATGGGCAAGAGCGTATCGGCAACAAGCAAGCCGCATCTCTCCAACCGGCCGGCCAATTCCGCAACGGCCGGTCCTGCCCTCCCGCCTGCCATGCGCCAATACGTCACGCAGAAGGCGGAGGTCGGTGATGCCCTCTTGTTGTTCCGCATGGGCGACTTCTATGAAACCTTCTATGAAGATGCAAAGACGGTCGCCCGTGTCCTGGGCCTCACACTCACGGCCCGCAACAAGAGCAGTGGCGAGCCGATACCCCTGGCCGGCGTGCCCTATCATGCCGTCGATGGCTATATCGCCAAGCTCGTCCGCGCCGGCTTCAAGGTCGCCATCAGTGAGCAGATGGAAGACCCCAAAGAAGCCAAGGGCGTGGTCAAGCGCGAGGTGCGACGGATCATCACGCCCGGCACGCTGACCGACGAAGCCCTACTCGACCAGCACACACAGAACCATCTTGTGGCACTCTGCCCGACCGCGAAGGACTCGGCGAAAAGGTCGCGCGGTAGCGAACACCCTGGGCCGACGCGCGAGACTCAGTGGACCCGTGGCTTGATCGGATTGGCATGTGTTGAGTTGTCCAGCGGCCGATTCTTCACCGAGATGCTCCGTGCAACGGCCGTCGCCGACGAGTTGGCGCGGCTGCGACCGGCGGAATTGCTCGTGCCGGATGCACAAATCGACACGGCGGCGATTCCTGAAGAGTGGAGCCAAGCGGCGCCGGCGCCCGTGTCTGCGCGGCCTGCCCACGTCTTCGATCCGCACATGGCCGAACAGGCATTGTGCAAGCACTTTGGGATCAGAAGTCTTGCAGGCTTCGGGTTCGATACATTCGATGCTTCACTCTGCGCAGCGGCCGCCGTGCTCGACTACCTGGAAGAGACCCAGAAGTCCGCGCTCGGCCATGTCCTGAAGATTGTCCCTCGGCGGCCCGAAACCTGGGTGGCCATCGACCAAGTGGCATTGCGATCCTTGGAGGTGGAACGGACCCTTCGCGAGGGCGAGCGCCACGGGTCGTTGCTGGAAGCGGTCGACAGGACGGTCAACCCAATGGGCGCGCGACGGTTACGCGAGTGGCTCTGCTATCCACTTCGCGACGCGGCGGCGATCCACGACAGGCAGGATGCCATCACCGCCCTGCGCGGCGAACCCGATCGCATGAGACAGCTTCGAGAGCACCTGGGCGAGATGGGCGACGTCGAGCGCATCGTAGCCCGTTTGGGCGTCGGCCGGGCTACACCACGAGACATGGTCGCCTTGGGACGCGCGCTTATTCGATGCAGCGAACTGGTCCAAGTCATCGGCCCGGCCGTTTCCGACCAGGGCCGCACCGATCTGCTGACCCAACTGGCCGATTCGATCGGCGGCCTGGAGACGTTGGGCACTCTGCTGACCGGGGCCCTGAAGGAGGACGCACCGCCGATCGTGCGAGACGGCGGCTTCATCGCCAAGGGACACAGCGCCGAACTCGACAGGCTCCGAGGGATTGCCGACGAGGGAAGCCGCTGGCTGGCCGAGTATCAGGCAGAGGAAGCCGCCCGGACCGGGATTCCAACGCTCAAGGTGGGATACAACTCCGTCTTCGGCTACTACATAGAAATCACCCATCTTCACCGCGACAAGGTGCCCCCTGAGTACGTTCGCAAGCAGACGATCCGCAATGCCGAACGCTACATCACCGACGCCCTGAAGCGCCATGAGAATGAAGTGCTGGGGGCCGCCGACAAGGCCAGGCAGTTGGAATTGTCATTGTTCGAGGAGATCCGCAACCGGGCCGCCGAGGCTTTGCCCAGATTGCAAACGGCCGCCGAAGCGATCGGTCAACTGGACGTCCTGGGCGGCTTGGCGGCGCTGGCCCGAGAGCGAGATTACTGTCGCCCGGAGCTGGTGGCTCCGCCTGCGACGGCGCAGGACCACGCGGGAGAATCGGGGGAGATTCTGGAGATCGAGGACGGTCGCCATCCGGTGCTCGACGTGACGCTCGCCGAACGATTCGTTCCCAACGATTGCCGCCTCACACCCGACGAAAACCAGCTCCTCATCATCACCGGCCCCAACATGGCGGGAAAATCGACCTACATTCGGCAGGTCGCGCTTCTGGTCTTGTTGGCGCAGACCGGCAGCTACGTGCCGGCCAAGTCGATGCGGTGGAGTCCGGTCGATCGCATCTTCGCGCGCGTCGGGGCGAGCGACGAGTTGGCCCGGGGGCATTCCACGTTCATGGTCGAGATGGTGGAGACGACACGGATTCTTCACAACGCCACCGCGCGCTCGCTGATCATCCTGGACGAAATCGGCCGTGGCACCAGCACCTATGACGGGCTCTCACTGGCGTGGGCGATCACGGAACACGTCGTCCAGCGGATTGGCTGTCGCACGCTGTTTGCCACCCACTATCACGAGCTGACCGAACTGGCCGATCGTTTCGCCCCCATCGCAAACTACAATGTGGCGGTCAGGGAGCAGTTGCGCCCCGACGGAGTCGGCCGTGACGTGGTCTTCCTGCACAAGATCGTGCCCGGCATCTCGGACCGAAGTTATGGGGTGCATGTTGCGGCGATGGCGGGAATGCCGGCGAGCGTCCTGAAGCGCAGTGAAGTGATTCTAGCGGGGCTGGAGCAGGGTTTTCGGAACAAGGCGGGCCCATCCGAACCGAGCGTCGCGGGAGCAGCGGATCAGGGCCAGTTAACGCTATTCGACGACCCCGAGCCCCTTCCCAAGTGGTGGGGCGAATTAGTGGACGTACTGGGCGAAGTCGATATCGACCGCACGCCCCCGCTGGAGGCTCTCTCGATCTTGCAGCGACTCACGGACCTCCTCCGCCAATCGAGCTAACCTCGGCAGGGTTCACTTTGCACCCATGGCCCAAACGGCTATAATGCACTTGTTCGATCGCAAGCGCCAGTCGGATGCTTGGATCCAATCACATACGGGGGCGCCGGGTGGACGGCGCTGACGAGGTTGCGAATCGCTGAGGTGCATCTCGGCGGATTTGTTGCAATCCTGCTTGCGGAGTGCCGCGCCATGAAACGGACACTAATTCTTGTGGGACTCGTCTTCGCAGCCGCGGCCGGAGGCTGCGTCGATCCCAAAGAGAGATTCGGCCGAACGTGGTACATCGACGGCGCGGGAAACTGGGGATTCGGCGTCGTGGAAGTCCCCATCGGCCTGGAGAAAGCCGGCTATCGCGGCCAGGTGTCCAACCACCATTGGTCACTCACGTTGAATCCGGCATTGGATCAAACTCTGCGCTTTATCGCCCGCGGCGGCGGCGCGGTCCTGGGCGATGAGATCACCGCCTACCTCAGGCGCAATCCCAAGGCAGATGCCAACATCATCGCCCTTTCGGCTGGAACAGGCGTCGGCATCTGGGCGATCGAACACGTCGCGCCTCCGTACAAAGTGAATAATTTCATCGCGCTCGGTTCGAGCCTCTCCAGCAAGTACGACACCCGGAAAGCCCTGAAGAACATGAAGGGTAACATATACGTTTACTATGCGCCGACCGATCCGATTCTACAGGGACCGGTTCGCGCAATCGGGACGATCGACGGAACCTTCGACGATGCGGCCGGCCTCGTCGGGCTCCACGGGCCGGGCGCCCGCGGCGGCCGGATCAAGAACATCGCCTGGAAACCCAAATATGCCGCCTTGGGTTGGACCGGTGGCCACGTCGACTGCGTGAACCAACGGTTTGTCGCCGCGGAACTAGAAAAGTGGATCGTCCCGCATCCCGAGCGGTCACCGCGTGTCGCCCAGCAGGCCGAAGTCTCCGCGGCACAAGCAACCGGTATCCCCGAAACGATCTACAACGCCTCGGATCAACCGAATACCGGCCCCCGCTGACGCCGTGGACCTCGGATTTCGGCGATCCGATAGCCGAACGCTTTGCATATCCTCCCCGTTCTCATACACTCTGAGAGACCTGCGAAGCAGCTCGCCTCCGAGAGGGCTGAATAACTGTAGAACCTGGAAGTCAGGCCCTCCCGGGTGACGACGATTGTGGCCATCGTGCAAACCGAGGGGGTTCGTGATGTGCCCCAGGCTTGACTTGAGTATCGCGGAATAGGCCGATGCGAATCTGGTTGATCCTTGTGCTGATCGCTGTCCTGGCTGGGGGGGGGTGGGCCTACTCCGCCTACCGCAACGGGGAGGCCTCCTACGAGATCACCACGTCCGTCGTGGAAACCGGCCCTATCACCATGACGGTGGAGACGCTGGGCACCATCGAACCGTTGAGCACGGTGCAGGTCGGCTGCGAGACGACCGGCAAGATCGTGGAAATCCTTGTCGATTACGATGAGCCTGTCACCAAAGACCAGGTCATCTGCCGAATCGATCCCGAGTTGGTCGATGCTCAGCACGCCCAATCGGTCGCGGAACTGGCGCGCGCACGCAGTAGCCTCGAAGACGCGAAAGTCGCAAGAGAAGAACAGATGGCCAACCTTCCGGTGGCGACGGCTCAAGCCGCGGGACGGTTGGAAGACGCCAAGGCCGCGCTGTTGGAGGCCGCATTCAACTGGAAGCGCGTGGACGATCTGTACAAAGCCGGCAACGCGACTGAGGCTGAATGGACGCGCATTCAGGCTCAGCATCGGCGCGCCGAGGCGGCGGTCACAATCGTCGAGGCCGAACTGGCGTTGGCCCGAAACAATGAGAAGTTTCTACCGAAGCGCGCCGAAGAGGCCGTGCGGCAGGCGGAGGCTGCCGAGAAGTTGGCCGAAGCCCTGTTCCGAACGACGCAGGCTCAGGTTGATCGTTGCGTGATCCGATCGCCCATCGACGGCATCGTGTTGAAGCGATTTATGGACGTCGGCGCAACGGTCAATGCGACCTTCCAGACACCGCCGCTTTTCCTGATCGCGCCGGGCCTCGACCGCTTGCGCGTCAATGCCAAGGTCAGTGAATCCGACATCATGCACATCGAGGTTGGCCAAAAGGCCCAATTCACCGTGGAAGGCCGACAACGGACCCGGTTCTCCGGCACGATCCTCCACAAGCGCAATCAACCGGACATCGTCCAAAACGTCGTCACCTACACCGTCGAGCTTGAGGTGAACAACGACGCCCGCCGCTCGCTCCTGCCGGGAATGTCCGTCAATGTCGAGATCGAGTGCGTCGACCGGCCTGGCGCCGTTAAGATCGCCAACGCGGCTTTGCGGTTCAACCCCCCGCTGACGCCGGAAGAGCGCCGGGCCGCCATCAAGGCCGCCCAATGGCCGCCTCAGCCCATCGGCGAGGACGGTTCCGTGCCCATGTACTGCAAGAAGGCCCACGGCTGGCAATTCGACAAGGCTGCGGGTTCGTGGAGTCTCCTGCCCTTGTGGGTCGGCGTCACCGACAATATCGACACGGAAGTGTTGGGCGGCGCGGTCGCGGGTGATCAGTGCGTCAAGAAGTTCATCAACAAAGCCCAAACCGGTTTCAGCTTCAAGGAAGCCCTCAAGCTGGCAAGCCCCGACAACAGGACGCTATGAGGTTGGCGGTTGCGGGCCCCGCGCCGGCGCAACGGTTCGGCCGAATCGCCGCCTTGCCGGCTTCGCGCTTCAACGTTTTGACGCTTTGACTTTTTGGCTTTGCGACTTTTCCATCATGGCCGAGACCATCGAAACCGCCGACGCCAGGAGTGACCCGACCGGCCGGAAGCCCGACGCCAAGGTGATGGTGGAACTGTGCGACCTGCATAAGACCTATGCTTCCGGCGTCAACGCGGTCCACGCTCTGCGCGGCCTCAATATCAACGTGCTCGAGGGCGAGTACATGGCCATCATGGGGGCGAGCGGATCGGGAAAATCGACGCTCCTCAACATCCTCGGGGCGCTCGACGTGCCTTCGCGCGGTTCCTTTCGCCTCGCCGGCCAGTTGACCAGCGATCTCAGCCGAGACGAGCTCGCCGCGCTGCGAAACAAGTACATCGGCTTCATCTTTCAGAACTTCAATCTTCTCGCACGCAGCACCGTGCTGGAAAACGTCGAGCTGCCGATGGTTTATGCCGGGGTGAATGCCCGGCAACGGCGCCGATCCGCCACCGCCGCCCTGGAAAAAGTGAGCCTCGCCGATCGGTCACACCACCTGCCCGCTCAAGTGTCCGGCGGCCAACAGCAGCGCGTCGCCATTGCCCGCTCTCTGGTCAATAACCCCCGCGTGCTGCTCGCTGACGAACCGACCGGCAACCTCGATAGCCACACAAGCGGTGAAATCATGAAGATCCTGACGGAGCTTCATGAAGTCGAGAAGCTGACGATCATCCTCGTCACCCATGATCCCGGCGTGGCCTCCTTCGCCCAACGCGTCATTGTTCTTCGCGACGGCGAGCTCGTCGCGGACCAGCCCACGCCGCGCTGCGGCGGGCCCGAGGTTCCCGACGTGCGGGCATTAACCATCCCGGAGGCCTGAGTCATGTTCGCGCTGTGGATCGAGTGTCTGAAGATGGGCCTCAGAGAGCTTTGGCGGCATCGCCTGCGCAGTTTCCTCACCATGATCGGCATGATCATGGGAGTGTCCGTGGTCATCATCTGCGTCAGCGTCGTGCAGGGCGTGAAGGAATCGCTGATCGGCGATATCCGCAAAGCCGGACGGAACATGATGTTCGTCATCAGCGAGGATACCAAAAAGAACAAAGGCCCCGCCTCGATCAAGGCCGACAGCAACCTCAGCCAGGCCGACGCTCTCGCCATTGAACAGGAATGTGACGCGGTCTCGATGGCCGGCGGCGTGCAGGTTGTGACCCTCCAGGTCTCCAGCGACAGCGACAGTGCGAGCATTCCCATCACCGGCGCGACACATAAATACACCAGCATCCGCAACTGGGGCGTCATCGAGGGAAGAGACCTCGAACCGTTTGACATCGTCGCGCGGCGGCGCGTCTGCCTGATGGGCCAAACCGCAGCGCGCGCCTTGTTCGGCGACCGCAACCCCGTGAATCGCACGATTCGCGTCGGACAGATGAGCATCAAAGTCGTCGGAATCCTGGAACCCAAGGGCTTCAACCCGCTGGGCGTGGACGAAGACAATGTGATCATCGTTCCGCTGCCGATTGTTCTCAGGGACGTCCTTGGAATCAAAGAGCCGACCGTCATCCTCTGTTCCGCGGTCAGTGATGAAGACGTCGAACTCGCGGTCAGCGAAATCTCAGACCTTTTGCGGCAGCGCCACGGCCTGTCCGAGGTTGAGTCAAATGATTTCAACGTCACGACGCTAAAGGAGAAGGAAGAGCAGGCCCGCACCGTCAGCAATCAGATGACCTTGCTCATGTTCTTTCTGGCTCTGGTCAGTCTGCTCGTCGGCGGTGTGGGGATTATGAACATCATGCTGGTGGCCGTGACTGAGCGGACACGTGAGATCGGCATCCGCATGGCCATCGGCGCCTCGACCAAGGCCATCAACCGTCAGTTCCTCATAGAAGCGGCAGTCATTTCCACGGCGGGCGGCGCCGTCGGCGTCGTCCTGGGTGTTGTCGGTGCCGCCGGCATTGCCGATGCGATCGGCGTTGAACCCCTCATGTCGCCGGCCATCGTGATCATCGCCACAGGCTTCAGCGCCGGTGTCGGCCTGCTCTTCGGCCTGCTCCCGGCGCGGCGCGCCGCCGCCCTGAACCCGATCGAGGCACTACGCCATGACTGAACCGCGTCATGCGGGCCTTCATCGTAGCGAAGCACGGGGCGCGGCGGATTTGCGGCACCGGTTTTCAAGCGGTACGAATGATGGGGCGCGTGCCGTGGAACGCAGCATCCGGAGCGACTCCCATAACCACCCCCGCGGAGTGAGAATCCGCGCCGTAATCTCGGTTGCGTCGCCCATGCTTGAACGAAAGTCCTTTTTCAACACTTGATCCCCACCCACCGTGCCGACCGCCCGACCATGAGCCAATTTGTCCCCAACCGATTTCTCTTCAAGTTTGAGTTTCCCGTGTATCGCTGCGCCGCGCCCCCGAAGATCGACGGAAACCTCACATCATGGGACGCGCGTTTCCGTTTGCCATCGCTGCACGAGATCGACGACCAGAGCGGCTTTGCAACCTTGCTTGTAACTTGGGACGATGGCGGGTTGTACGTCGGTTGCAGCGTCAAGGGCAAGCGCAGGCCGCCCCACTGTGACCCGAAACAGTTCTGGAAGTCCGACAACCTGCGCGTCATGACCGACATGCGCGACACCCGCAACATCCGCCGAGCCACGCGCTACTGTCAACAGTTCTTCTTCCTGCCCGCCGGCGGAGGCCGCCAAGGCAACGAGGCGATCGCCGGTAGCGCCCGAGTCCATCGTGCCGCGGAAGATGCTCCCGTCATCGAACCCGGCCGGATTCCCGTTGCCTCGAAGATATCGGAGTCCGGCTACTCGCTCACCGCCCATTTTCCCACGGAAGTGCTCCACGGCTTCAACCCGGCGGAGAACCCCCGCATCGGCCTGTTCTGCATCGTTGAAGATCGCGAACTGGGCCAACAATCGCTGACCGTGGGCGACGAACTGAACTGGTGGATCAACCCCAGCACCTGGCCAACGGCGGTGTTGATGGAGAGGTAAAGTGCGGGCGAGCGCGGCGATCTTATCCGCTAAACGCTCCCCGATGGGTCGCGGCTAAACGAAACGGGCAACTCGCAACTCGAAACTCGTAACTCTTCAATGCTTGAAATGCCGCGTGCCGGTGAAGATCATCGCGAGGCCGCGTTCGTTGGCGGCGGCGATGACTTCCTCGTCGCGTTTGCTCCCGCCGGGCTGAATGATCGTGGTCACGCCGGCATCGGCGAGAATGTCAAGTCCATCCCGGAAAGGGAAAAACGCATCCGACGCTGCCGCCGCCCCTTTGAGTTTGTCCTCGTGGCAGTTTTCCTTGGCCAGCCAGGTGGCAATCCGGCAACTCATCACCCGCGACATCTGACCCGCCCCATTGCCAATGAGCATCCCATCCCGACAAATACTGATGGCGTTGCTCTTGGTATGTTTGCACACCAGCCAGGCCAAACGCAGATCGGCCATCTCGCGATCGGTTGGGTTACGATCTGTAACGATCTTCCATTGCTCTTCGTTGAGGCCGAGAAGGTCGCGGGCCTGCACCAACATGCCGCCGGCGATTCGCTTGTAGTCCAGTTCATGCTCGTCTGGAGCTGTTCCCATTTCATTGATGGTCAAGAGCCGAACGCGCTTTCCCCATGTCTTGGTCTCTCGGATGACCTCCACCGCAGCTTCCTGAAAAGATGGCGCCACCCAGACTTCAATAAAAAATGCATTGGCCCCCACCTGTTTGCCCCAGCGTTGAAGCGATCCCATCACTGCCTCGGCAAAGCCCGGATCGACCTCGAAGTTCACCGCGAGAATACCCCCCATCGCCGCATTGGGATCACCCAAGTATGCCCGTCGGTAGGCCTCGACGGGATCGCCGGCAATCCCAACACCACAGGCATTGGTGTGTTTGACAAATATGCAACAGCCACCATCACCTTGCCGGTGCCACAAGCTGCTTTCCGCTCGTGCCAGGTCCTCGCACAATGCCAGTGCAGCATTGGCATCAACATAATTATTAAACGAAATATCCTTCTGGTCGCAATGCTCGGCATCGGCAACCGTCAAATCAGAATCTTCGGAGTCGTCATTAATTTGCCATAAATCCGCCGTTTGATGAGGGTTCTCACCATACCTCAACCTTCCCCAGTTTCTTGCAAAGATAGTCTCGAGCGTCGGCCAACCTGGTTTCTCGGACAATCGGCGACTCAGCCACTCGGCAACCTGAGCATCGTAAAACGATGTCTCCGCATAACAGTCTCCGGCCCAACGCAGAAAATCCTTGGTCTTGGTGGAAGTTGGTTGCTCGTCGCGGAGCCAACTAAGGATTTCGGCATACCATTCCGATCCGCAGACAACGACCACGTGCCGATGATTCTTCGCCGCGGCGCGGAGCAAACAGGGCCCGCCGATGTCGATCATTTCGATCGCGTCCTCGAATTCGCAGTTCGGGTCGGCCACGGTCTTCTCGAACGGATACAGGTTGACCACCACCATGTCGATCGGCGTGATCCCCTGCTCGGCCAACTGACGCATGTGCTCGGGGTTGTCGCGGTCGGCGAGGATGGCGGCGTGAATCTTGGGGTGAAGCGTCTTCACGCGGCCGTCGAGCATCTCCGGGAATCCGGTCACCTCTTCGACCAGCGTCACGGGAATGCCCGCCGCTTTCAGGTGCCGGGCCGTGCCGCCGGTGGAGACGATCTCGACGCCGAACTCATCCACCAAGGCCCGTGCAAAATCAGCGATCCCGGCCTTGTCATAGACCGCGATCAGCGCCCGTTTGATTCTCACATCATGCATCGCAGGAATCCTGCCGTCCCAATTCGCGGCGCAGAAAAAAAACGGCCGCCCGCTCATGTCCGGGTTCGGCCGTCAGGGTAATCGTATTTCTCAAGAACGCAACGAATGCGGCAGGGACTCACCCGTGGAGCACGCGAATCATTTCAGGTAGTCATCGTCCTCGTCGTCCTCGTCGTCCTCGTCGTCGCTGTCATCATCTTCTTCGCCTGCATCATCCTCGTCTTCATCATCCTCTTCGTCATCATCCTCTTCGTCGAGTTCGTCGTCGTCGCCCTCGTCTCCTTCCTCTTCGTCGTCAAGCTCATCGTCACCCGCCTCAGCATCCTCTTCCGCGTCGCCATCCTCGGACTCGGCTCGCCCTGTCGCAGGAGCCGGTTTTTCGTTGGCCCCGACAGGGCCGCTGCCACCCACGGGCATCGCGCTGTCGTGGCTCGTGAGCCAGTCATCCTCATCGAGGAAATCGAGATTCGGCCTGGTCCGGCCCGACACATCCTGACGCGCCTGATCCCCCGGCAACGCCGCTTTCTTGGCGGCCATCTCGGCAACGAACTTCACTTTGCGATCATCACGAAGAACCTGGGCCAAGTCCGCCGGCCGCAGGCGGGGTGCGCCTTTGGGGCGCAGGCAGAGCATCTGCCCATGGCTGGTCACCAGAATGATCAACTCACTCTCCTGGCCCGCCACGGCAAAGTCAACGGTCGAGGCATCGACGGCGGCCTTGCGCTTCCCTGTGGAGGCGTCCACCCGGGTGAGCCTGAACGAGCCTTCGTCGCGGACCAGATAGGCGTCTTTTCCAAATTGCACCAGAAACCGTCCGCCGCCGGGCTCTCGCCACAGCAGTTCGCCCGTCTGTGCTTCGAGGACAAAGAGACCCTCGTTCGGAACCTGCTGATAGACGCGCCCCTGTGCCACGCGCGGTTGCTGGGTCGGTGAATTGTCGAAACGCGTTCGCCAAACGCGCCGACCTGTCTGGCTGTCAAGACAATACAACAACCGATCCGTCGAGACGGCATACACAAACTGACCGTCGACCACCAAATCGACGAAGATCGGCCCCTCGGTCTTGTAGACCCAATTCCTGAACTTGTCGCGCTGGGTGCAGGAGACGATACGGCCGTCCTGCCCGGCAAAGTACAGATTCTCGTCACGCAAGACCGGCGTGCCCGAGACCGTCCCCGGCGTCATGATCTGCCAGTGTTGGAAGCCGCTTAGGATATCCAACGAGTAGAACCGCTGATTCGCAGCGCCGACGTACAGGCTCTTGTCATCCGCCACGGCGGGGCTGCTGGCGGCGAACGGCAGCTTGACGGACTTCAGCGGCAAAACCACATCGGCCCTCACACGGTCGCCCGTCTGAATCTTGACGGCCCGGCTTGGCCGAATCAGCCTCCCCTTCGACTGTCGCTGCCCCACGACGGTGATCTTAAGCTGGGCCAACGGCTCGCCCTGCACTTCGCCGTCCGCATTGACCCGGACGACGTTCAGGACGTCCTCGGCGCGGACGCCGTGCAGCTCGCCGATGGAAATGGTCGCGATGTCGTGCACGACGTCGATGATGAAACCACGGAGCGTTCGCGGCTCACCGGCCAGATCGCCGGTCCGTCGATCGAGGACCTTGACCGACCCCGGCCCCGTGAACAACACGTAGCGGCTGGAATGCGTCGGTCCGCGAACCGTCTGACCCGGATCGGCCACCCAGGACATCCAGCGCAGGATCCCTGTCGCGGCGTGGACCGTATAGACCCGATTGGCGTCCGTCAGCAGATAGAGATTCTCATCCAGGAGGACACTCTTGGTGATCACCTCGCCGTCTGCCAATGGAACTTGGCCCTGCCAGAAGGCCCGGGCACCCAACCGCTCCAGCGCCAGGTTGGACATTAATTCACCAGCCGACGCGGCACTCACGCCTGTGCCGAGGCAGGTCAAGAAAATCGCCAACCGTCTCAGGCTGCCACTCGTACTCATGGGCTCACTCCTGACAGCACTCTTCGAGGCGCCCTTGCAGGGATGGATCCAGAACTGCCCCCCCGGGGCGGTATTGCGGGCTGGGACCGGCGTCGTGAGGTTCGTCGCTCAGTCTGGCAATGCGGAAAAACAGTCATGCACACCTGTGCATCACCCTATACTGTACCGCTGACAGTCGGCGAAGGTCAAGGTGCGCGTCACAATCGCCGTCTGCCGGGGCCGACACAAAATGGCCCCGCGAGGTTGAATCCCGCCCGCCTCACCCTTCAGGGCGGTTCCTGGGGCGCAAACGGAACCGGCCGGACATCCCGGTTTGGCCGATAACCCCACCTCTCTCGATATGTCGTCGGGGTCACATCGACGGATCCGGCTGACGGCCACGGTCCGCAGATGTCAGGGCCACCATCGCCGGGCGGATTTGGGGCTTGCAAAACGGTGGTGATCGGGGGATAATCTTGTGGTTCCGGCGGTGACGGGGTTTTCAGAAGCTCGACCCTGCCCCCGCGGATGCACACCCGCACGCGGCCGATTGGGTCCGTGCCAGCGATTTGCGACGACGGGGACCGAGATCATCCTGGGGGGATCGCGGGGAAACACCAGCGCTCAAGCCAGCGCCCTGCCGGTCTTCGTCGTACTACCAACAAGGAAGCGGGAGGTGACCAGGTGAGCGTCCTGACGAAAGTCTTTGTCGTTCTACTGACGCTGCTATCCATTGCGTTAAGCATGTTCGTGGTAGCCGCGTTTGCACAGCAGGAAAACTGGCGGCTTAGCTCAGAAAGCTGGAGAGAGACCGCCTTGGCCGCCAACGCCAAAGAGCGAACCGTGACGGCCAACGCCGCGATCGAACAGCAGCGGGCCCTTGATCGCCATCACCAGGACGTCGCGACGATCGACACGCTGCAAAACAACCTGGCCGCGGCGAACGACGAACTTGCCCGTCTGAACCAGGACAATAGCGACCTGGAGAACAAGCTGACGGTCAAGGAAGGCCAGCTCACGACGGCCAACCGCCTCAGCAGCCTCTTGCAGGCCGCGTTCAACCGCGAACAGGAATCCAGCACCAAACTCAGCCGGCGCAACAGCGAACTTGAGCGGCGAAACGTCGATCTCAACAGCCGTGTCAAAGAGCTGACCGCCAACATGGCGATGGCCACGTCAAGGGTCCGGGCCCTCAAGGAACAGATCGCCTCGATGTCCGAGGACAGCGCCGGCGGCAAGGTGGCTCAAATCCCCGGCGGACCCGGCATCGTCCAGGCCCACACGCCAAGCGTGTCCACCGGTGCCGCACCCTCGGCCATGAGTTCGCCGATCCGTGCTGAGGTCACCAAGGTCAACGGGAATCTCGCGAGCATCTCAGTCGGCAGCGCCGATGGCGTGGCCCACGGAATGAAATTCCTCCTCTACCGGCCCGCGACAAACGGGGGGACGCCTCAGTACCTCGGCACCCTGCGCGTCACCCGTGTGGAGACCAACCAGTGTGCCGGATCGATCGAGCAGATCGAAGGGGAAGTCAGGCCCGGCGATTCGGCCCGAGACGAAGCCAGCTTCGCCTTGCGGGGCTGAGCAGAACCCGGTCCGTGTGACTTCGCGGGATGGATGGTTGCAACCTAAGTCTATTCAGGGTGTTACCGCTTTCAAGGAGTGACGACCATGGCGCAAAGACCCGGCGGTTCCCACGCGACTCGGCAGCGGGCCGGCAACGATATCTACACCGTGTTGGCCATTCTGGCCTTCGTGGCGGTCGCCGGCACCCTGGGCTTTGTGATCTACCGTTGCAATGAGCTGTTGGGCACGCCCTTTCCCAGCTTCCCCGGCTAGCCGGTCCGCATCGGCCGCGGCGAGTCCAGGGTAAAATCACACCCCCTCCGAACCGCATCCAATCTATTTCCAAACCAGTGAGTGACGTCCCGACCTCCGGCGTGTAGAATCCGGCCGTCGTGCGGCGGACGCTTTTGCGGTCGAGCCGTCTCGCCGCTCCAGAGCACGGCACTCGCGCCGCAGTAGCAGAGAGGGACCTCGGCTTGCTCTTTGATTCCCTATTAGGAATGTTCAGTGTCGACATGGGCATCGACCTGGGCACGTGCAATACGCTTGTCTGCGTTCGTGGCGAAGGCATCGTTCTCAACGAGCCCTCCGTCGTCGCAGTGCGCAGAGGCACCAACCAGGTCCTCCAAAACGGCAACGCCGTCGGCGTCGTCGCCAAAGAGATGCTGGGCAAGACGCCCGGCTCCATCACCGCCATCCGCCCACTCAAGGACGGCGTCATTGCCGACTTCGACATCACCGAAGCCATGCTCGGATACTTCATCCGCAAAGTACACGGCGGGCGCGGCCGCCTCATCCGCCCGCGCGTCGTCATCGCCGTGCCGTCGGGCATCACCGCTGTCGAGAAACGCGCCGTCTATGGCTCGGCAGAACGCGCCGGCGCCCGTCGCGTCTATCTTGTGGAGGAGCCCATGGCCGCGGGAATCGGATCGGGCCTGCCCATCGCCGAGGCCCGTGCCAGCATGATCGTCGACATCGGAGGCGGCACGACCGAAGTGGCCATCATGTCGCTCGCCGACATCACCGTGAGCGAGTCCATCCGCGTCGCCGGCGACGACATGGACGAGGCCATCATGGCCCACATGAAGCGCACCTATAACCTCCAGATCGGCCCGCAAACCGCCGAGTGGCTGAAGATCGAGGCCGGCTCCGCGGCGCCGCTCGAAGAAGAGATCACCCTGGACGTCCGCGGCCGCGACATGATCAGCGGTCTGCCTCGCAAGAGCGTCGTCACCAGCCAGGAAATTCGCGAGGCCCTGCGCGAACCGATTAGCCACATCCTCGACGCCGTCACCCACACCCTGGAGAAATGCGAGCCGGAGCTCGCCGCCGACCTGGTCGACAATGGCATCCACCTCTGCGGCGGCGGCGCCCTGCTCAGCGGTCTTGACCGCATCCTCGCCGACGGCACCGGCCTCACCGTTCGCGTCGTGGACGACCCGCTCTCCTGCGTCGCCCGCGGAACCAGCGTCTATCTGGAGAATCTTTCCGACTGGAAAGACACCCTCGAATCCGACCACCAAAACCTGTAGTCTGTCCCCGCCCCGATCAGGCTTGGCGGGGGCTTCTTTTGGCTTGAGGTGTCGAATCCCTCTGAGTCTTCGAGGGCGAAACGTTGCCTTGGAAGCGATTTCAGACCCCCGTATGTGGCGCCGGCGCCCCGCGGGTGCAAACACAGGCGAGACGCCGGCGCCAAAGGGTCATTCATAGCCGCTCAGGGGTTGACTTCGAGCAGTTCCACCTGGAAGACGAGCGTTGCGTTGGGCGGGATGGCGCCGGGCGAGCCTCTGCTGCCGTAGGCCAGGTCCGGCGGGATGACCAGGAGGCGCTTTCCACCGACCTTCATGCTGCTCACGCCTTCGGTCCAGCCCTTGATCACGCCGTTCAGCGGGAAGATGATCGGCTCGCCGCGGTCGAGGGAGGAATCGAACTTCTTGCCGTTGGTCAGCCAACCCGAGTAATGCACCTTGACCTTGTCGGTCGTGCTCGGCGATGGGCCGGTGCCTGCTACAATGTCCACATGCCAGAGGCCCGTTGGCGACTTGTGGCCTTTGTCCGGAACGCCGCCGTGGGTCTTGACGAGATCCATGGCCTGTTTCCACGCTCCGGCAACAGCCGCTTCAGCTTTCTCCATGGCTTCCTTTTCTTTCTGCCTTGCTTCGGCAATGAGGGCCTTGCAGCTTTCCGGCTTTATGCGCGTGACCTGCTTGATGAATACGGGTTCGATGGGGACGTTTGCGTGTCCCCCGCCGATGTTCTTGGTGGAGACGGCCTTGATCTTGTTCACCGCGTCCATGCCGCCTATCACGCTTCCGAACACGGCATACCCGGCTCCGTCACGGGGTGAGTCGAGGGCCGAGTTGTCCTTGACATTGATGAAAAATTGGGAGGTGGCGGAGTCCGGTTGGCCGCCCAGCCGCGCCATGGCGATCGTGCCAAGCTCGTTCTTCAGGCCGTTGCGCCATTCGTTCTTGCAGCCGGCGCGGGTCGGCTTCTGGGTCATGTCCTTGTCGAAGCCGCCGCCCTGGATCATGAATCCGTTGATAACGCGGTGAAACACCGTCCCCTCGTAGAAACCACTGTCACAATAGTCGAGAAAGTTCTTAACCGTGATCGGTGCTTTCTCCTGGTTCAACTCCAGTGTGATGTCGCCCATGGTCGTGGACATCCTGACATAGACTCGGTCCGGGATCTTCGGCTTCGCGCCCGTCGCCCCGGGCGCGTCACCCGCGAAAGCGACGTTGACGTGAAGGCTCGCCGCGACGATGCAGACGCATGTCATACATACCAAGTGGTTCATTGCTCTCCCTCGCAATCGTAGGACTTTTGAAGTCTATCCGGACAGCCTGGCTCCCCCCTTCGATCACAACATGAAGACCATAGGGCCGTTGGGACACTGTGTCAATTCGGCCTATGGTGACGGCGTTGAGGTGCGTCAGCCGGGGATGATCCGGCGCAGGTCGGCGACGAAGTCGCGGCAGGCTTGCTCCACGCAACGGTCCCATGCGTCTGGAAATCTCTGCCGATACGCCGGAGCCTCATAGGCGAACACGATCGAACGCCCGGCAGCGACGATGGCCCCGGTTCCGTCCTGCTTGAAGTAGTGTTTGTAGTCCTCCGCCTCGCCGCCCTGGGCGCCGTACCCGGGAACCAGGAAGATCGACCGCGACATCGCCGCCCGCAATCTGGCGGCGTCATCGCCGCGCCGTGTCGCCACGACCGCGCCGACGGAGGTATATCCGCTGTGGCCCAGGGTGCTGGAATCGTCGGCCCATTGCGCGACGAGCGATGCGACGACGTCATGCACCTTTCGGCCGTCTCGTGTGACAAGGTCCTGGATGCTGTCCGCCGAGTCGTTCGACGTGCGAACCAGGATGAAGACCCCCTTTCCCTTTTCGCGGGCAACGTCGACGAATGGCTTGACGCCGTCCCAGCCGAGATAGCCGTTGAGGGTGATCGCATCGGCAGTCGTTTGGAACGTCGAATTGGGTTCGTCGAGATGCGCTTGGGCGTACAGCGCCGCGGTGTGGCCCACGTCACCGCGCTTGACATCGCCAATCACGATCAAGCCCCGTCGCGAGGCCTCCGCGATGAGGTCGTCATAGACCTGAATGCCCGCGGCACGATACGGCTCAAAACAGGCGATGTTGAACTTCACCGCCGGGACCAGCGGCGCAACGATGTCGATGACGCGGAGGCAGAAGGTCCTGATGCCTTGCAAGGCGGCCGTGCGGTCCTCATCGCCGCCGGACGAACCGGCGGTGCGGAACTCCGAAGGCAGGCTCTGCAACACCGGATCGATGTTCACGACCGCCGGCGCGCCTTTGGCGACGATGGCGTCGGTCAGTCGGTCGGCAAAGTGTCGGACCACGTCGGCGATATCCTTGGGCCGCCAAACGGCAAGCTGAGTCGCGACGCCTTGATCCGTCGCTGCATGGTCGGCGCCCCATGCGAGTTCACGCGATGACAGCGCATGGGGAGACGGTGAGCCGGCGGCGCCGGTCCGGCTCAGTTCTTCTTGATCGTCGTACTCGAGCCTCGGTTCGACATTTCCTCGCCTTCGGGGTTTCGGTCGATGTGGGGAGCGGCACCGTCCCATTCGCCCGAGGCGGCATCGATCCACTCTTTGCGCTTCACCACGTCATTGTCGCCGAAGTAGAACACGACGGACAGGTGGTTATCCATGTCTTCATATTCCCACTGGTTGCCGCGGCGGACGAGGTGCTCTTCCCCCATGGTGTGTTGCACCTCCAGCCGGGTGGAGCGGCCTTCCTTGATCATGTCATAGTTGTGCCGTGTCAACTTGTTTTCGGCACACCCCGAGAGGATCGCCACCACTACCGTCGCGAGCGACATCAAACAGGTCTTGCGAATCATTGGGATTCCTCCATTGTGGACAGTACGTTTTGTCATCCCCCCAGCCGTTGGTTTTTTAAAGACGAGGCCTCGCGCGGAATGGACACCATTCGCGACGCGCGCCTATGGCTACTGCTCCTTCAACGCGTTGAGGATTTCATCTCGGCTGACCCGAAACTCGAACTCATGCTCGTCGAACAGCCGATCGCCGCCGGGACCCGGCTGAAAGCTGGTAGCCAAGACGAATTTCCTTTGAGCCGGGATCGGGCTTCCTTCCCAGCTAAGCTGAAACTCATAGGTGTCGGTAACCTTTTCCCAGAAGCGCTCCTGGTCGTCAAGGTCCAGGACCGGCTGTGTCCACGTCTGAATGAGCTTACCTCGGTGGTCCTGCGAAGCGGGTCGGTAGTGATAGAGCTCGAACAGGAAGATGCCGAATGCCTTCACAGGGTCACCCCCGGCATCGAGGGTGCGCATCGAAACGCCGATGCCGTCCGGAATGAGGTCGTTGTCGAAGCTGCGCGGCTTGGTGAACGGCAGGAGCTTGATGCTTCGCGGGCTGTAGTATCCGACCATCTCTTCGGCAGTCGGCTGCTCCGCCGTGGCGGTGATTTGCCCTCGGCCGCAACCGCCGCCCGACGCGAATGAAAGCGCCCCAACGACCCAGACCACGATCGCGACCTTGGAGAACAACGAAGCCATGAAGACAATCCCTTGCAAAAAACGCCCGCAAAACGCCATCGCGCGCCATGCTATAAGCGGTGCGGCCGGCCCGTCAAATCGCATCTCCGCCGGTTGGCAACGGCTCACTGCCCGGGCCTACGGGCCGGCTTGGTCGGCGGACCGCTCGATCAACCTGTCAACGGCGGGCCTTCGATCTGCTTGTTCTGACGGCGAAGGTTGTATTGAGCCCGAAGGGTTGGATCCTCGATTCTGATTTTCGCCTGAAGGAAGAGTCGTTTGGCGATTTCTTCCATTCGCTCAGCAACGATTCTCGCTTGGAGGTGTTCTCGGAGTTCGTCTCGGGCTTGCTCGAATGGCGTGCCGTCGGCGGCAATGCGACGCTCCAGCTTGAGGACGTGGAACGAACCTTCCGCTTCGATTGGGTTCGACACCTGGCCGGGCTCCAGTTCAAACGCCACTTTCGCGAAGATGGCCGGCACGGTCGGGTCGTCCACTGCGAACATCGGTAGGAGTCCCTGCCTCTCGCGCGACAGCCGATTCTCGCTGTAGTCCAACACCAGGTCCTCGAAACGGTCTCCCTGGTTCAGTCGCTGCATGATCTGCGCGTAGGCGCGCTTCGCTGGGAGTTGGATGTGTCGGACCTCGACCTTCTCACCGTGGACCCGATTGTATTCTCGCCGAAGCATCGCGTCGGAAATCTCCACCTGACCCTGTGCGATTCTCCGCAAGTAAGCCTGTCTCTGCATGGCGATCTTCAACTCGATCCGGGGGATGCCTCGAGTCCGGGTCCATTGATCGACCAGTTGTGTCCGGCGTGCCGGCGTGAGCGCTTCGACGTCCTTGCCGTCAAACCTCTCGCCGCGCAGGGTCAGGTCGTATTCATGATCGATGTCCGCCTCGGCGACCTCCAGGCCGAGCCGATCGGCCTCTTGGCGAGCCACTTCGCTGAGAAGCATCTGCTGGAGCAGCGCCAAGCCGCGCCCTTCGACAAGCAGCCCGATGAGGTGTTGCTGAGAAATGGGCCGGTCATTCACCACGGCAATCGGCGGTCCGGCGTTCTCGTTGCCGCCGCGCGCGTCGTTTGATCCCTTCGGAGCCGGGTCGGGTCGTTGTTGGGCCCCTGCGAGCCGATCGCTCACCGTTTTCTGCTCGTTCGGCGCGGCAGTGTTCTCGAACATCCCGCTGCATCCAGGCAAACCGAACGCGATTCCTACAGCGCAGACACACCCGATGGCCGCGAGGCAAGGACTGCGCCAACCGCCACTGCCGGCGACGCGCGGCATCGATGCTGTGATGGAACGCACCGCTCGGTGACCGGCGATTTTCTCGTGGCCGCTGATCGATTGGTAGATTGCCATTTTCTGTTCTCCCGACTCATTCTTGTCGGACTTACGATGTTGTTCCAAACGGATCACAGTCCTTGCGACTCACGGTTGTTAAAAATGCCGGCGTCTCGCGCCGCAATCGTGCGGCCAACGGTTTGAGCACCAGGCGCTCGCTGGCCCAGTGCCCCAGGGCGATCGCAGCGGCGCCGCATCGCTGATAGCGCAGGGCGTCGTGATGGCGGATTTCTCCAGTGAGAATCACGTCGCCTTCCCGGCAGGGATGTGCAGGCAGTTCAAACGGCAATGAACCCGCCGCACCGACACAAACGAGTCCCCGGCGCAGTCGCTGACCCGGCCGGCCGACGATGGTGGCATTGGAAGCTCCCGTCTTCCCGGTGAGGCTTTTTGCCAGCGCGCCCAGTGTGACGGGCTTGGTGAACCGGCCGATTCGTCCCTGGCCGATGCGGCCATCAGGCGAGCTTCGCAGGCGGTACACGTCGAACGCGGGCTCCTCATAGGGATGCACCTGTCGCAATGCCGTCGTCACGTCGCCCAGGAGACGCTCAGGAAACACCACTTCCAGGCGCGTTTCCGAGACGCGCTCCAATCGCCCCTTCTTCCCGACGACCGGCCGAGTTGCCTCTTTTCCGAAGAACGTGCCTTCACCGCGCAAGCGGAAACTGCATTCCCCATAGTCGCCGATCTGCCCGGCGCCGGCCGCAAAGACCGCCTCAGCCACTCTGTCCACGTGTGAATCAGGGACGAAGACCACGAGCTTACACGTCGGGGACGGTTCTGCGACCGACTCGAATGGCGTAAGTTCAGTAAGTCCCGCCAGGACCGCCAGGGTCTCGTTTGTGCCGCCGGGCGCTGCGTCGAGGGCCGTGTGCGGAGAATAAACGGCAATGTGTCTGGCCAGGGCCTCTGCGGCCAGACCGTCTTGCGCGGCGCGATTCGGAACCAGCCGTTTGACGGCCCGAAAAATCGGCGGGTGGTAGGCGAGAATCACGTCAAACTTTCCGCGCGTCGCCTCATCCAGCACGACGGCGGTCATGTCGATCGACAAAAGAACGCGGCGCGCCGGCCAAGTGCGGTCGCCGACCAGAAGCCCGACGTTGTCCCAATCTGCAGCCGCCCAGGTCGGGGCGATCCGCTCCATGGCGTCGCACAGGTGGGCGACCGATGGCCATTTCATGGCCCTAGCGCTCAATGCCACACTCCTTGTTGACCTGCGCTTTGTACAATCGGGCGAGACGTTTTGCCATTCCGCCCGGTGTGCCTTCGCCCACGACGTGCTTCTCGATCGCCGTGACCGGCATGATCTCCCTCATGCTGCCGGTGAGGAAGACCTCGTCGGCGTCGAGCAGGGCATCGATGTCGATGGGCCGTTGTTCGAGGGCGATACCCTCGGTCTCGGCCAGTTCGAGCACGACGCCTCGGACGACACCGGGAAGAACCGGCGTCTTGAGTGGAGGGGTGAGCAGCGTTTCGCCGTTCACAATGAAGACATTGGACATGGATCCTTCGGCAAGCATGTTGTCAGTCGTGAACCAGAGGGCCTCGTTGCATCCCCGCTGGGCCGCATCATTGTTCGCAAGCAGCCGTGGCAGATAGGACAGCGTCTTATGGCCCGCCAACGGGTCCAACCGGTTTTGCTTGTAGGGGCAGATGCAGACGCGCACCCCATGTTCATACAATTCCGGCGGATAGCCTTGCACTGGTATCGCCGTGATCAGGGTCGTCTGGGGGATGGGGCCGGCGAGGGTCTGACCGGGTCGGGGAACGTCGCCGGGGGTCATCACCCACCGAATCCGTGCCTCGGTGAGGCCGTTGGCCTTCAGGAGTCGATCGATTCCGTCTTCGATGGCGGCTTCATCAACGTCGATCCGCAATTCCAACGTCGCCGCCGAATCGGCCAGCCGTCGGGCGTGCTCGTGCAATCGCATGACCCGACCGTTGTAGGCTCGAAGCGTCTCGAACAGGCCGGCGGCATGGGTGAATCCCGCGTCGAACACCGAGACGCTCGCCTCAGCAGCAGGGACGATGCGACCATTCAAGAATACCTGTTCATCCATGGCGGTTGGGTTATCCAAGCGATGTTCCGGCTGCGACGGGCGCCGGCTGCTCCACTTCTTCGGCGGAGACTCCCAGGGCGGCCATCATGCCCGCTGCCTTTGCTTTCAGCTCACGATATTCCTCGATGGGGTCACTGTCGGCAACGATCGCGCTGCCAACGAAGCAATCCACGAATCCCGCCGCCAGGGTCAGTGTGCGAATCGCGAGATTGAGCTGCATGTTTCCATCGAGGCCGACGTAGCCGATCGCGCCGCAATACGGCCCACGAGCGTCGGGTTCGAGTTCATTGATGATCTGCATGGCCCGCACCTTCGGCGCTCCGGTGACTGAGCCGCCCGGAAAGGTGGCGCGCAGCAGGTCAACGGCGTCGAGGCCGGGCCGTAATCGACCGCAGATCGTGGCGGTGCGATGGAAGACCGTCGGGTGCGATTCAATCTCCCCATCACTTAAGACCCGGACCGAGCCATACTCACAGACCCGGCCGAGGTCGTTGCGCTCGAGGTCGATGATCATGTTGAGTTCGGCCCGATCTTTCTCACTTTCCGCGAGCGCTCGGGATGCGGCGGCATCATGTTGTCGATCGGTGCCGCGCGGCTGGGTGCCTTTGATCGGCCGCGTAGTGACGTCTGATCCTCGCAGTTGCAGAAATAACTCCGGAGACGACGAGAGCACCGCGGCGGACCGATCGTCCCGGCCATCGGGGCGATGAATCGGCACATAGGCGGCGAAAGCGGCCGGATTCTTCTCGCAAAGGCGTTGATAGATCGAGACTGGATGGGCATCCGTCGCAAGGCGGAAGCGCCGGGCCAGGTTCACTTGAAAAATGTCCCCGGCGCGGATGTATTCCAGAGCGCGGCGCACTTGTTTGAGGTAATTCTCCCGCGAAATGTTCCATTCGCCGATCCGTGACGTGAAAGGGTCAATTCCGATGGGCAGCCTCGGGTGTGTCGCCTGTGCGACAAAGGATTCCATGCGGCTCAGCCTGTCCTCCAGCGCAGGTCGCGCCTTTCCCGCCAGGTCGTCCGGCAATTCCAGGCCCGCGACGGTCCAACGATCGTCACAGGCGTCATGGATCAGGACTGTATCGAAGAGCGACCATTGAGCCATCGGCGCGTGTTCAGCGCGACGACACCATTGGGCGGTCGGTTCCGTGAATTCGCCGGCTTCGTAGCTGATCATCCCCACCCACCCACCGATAAACGGCAAGTCCGGCTCCTGCGCCAGACGACGCCAGGGCCGCCACCGGCGGGCCGATTGGGCAAAGGGATCGTTACCACCGGCCCCCTGAAAACACTCGATTCGGACGGCATCGACGGCGAAAATGGAGTAGCGGCCGCCCGATCGGGCTTCGGCCACCGATTCCAGCATCACCCCGTCCGGCGCTGTTGCGATGGCCCAACGAAGAGCCGGCAGATTACCGGGCGGCCTGACGGTCCGGGAAGCCCACCGAACGGCCTGTTTTGTGTGTCCTGGGGCCATGGTCGGTGAGTATAGCCCCATTCCCGGATCAGAGGCGACGGCCCCGCCGAAGGAAACTCGACAAGGACTGCTTGAGGATCGGCCGTTTAGCCGTATAATGGGTAGGCAGAGGCAAACCTGGGGGAACTCATTCAAGGATGCTACGAATGAACGCGGAACGCCAGCGCACGGCCATCGCCGCAGCGGCCCCACAACAGCAGACTGTATTCTGGGTCATCGCCATCCTCCTGGCGATCATCGCGACGGCCCTGGTCGTCCGTCCTGACGGCATCTTCGGTGTTCGGCCCGCCTATGGGGATTCGCCGATGGTGGGAGCCCGGGGCATCTTCGCATTCACCGGGCAGCTTGATCGAAACAGCTATGGTCTGTTCATGATGGATGTCGACAGCAGCAATGTCTGGTGCTATCAGTACGTCCCCGGCAGAGGACGGTTGCGGTTGGTTGCCGCGCGGTCGTTCTCTTATGACCGGTATCTGGAAGACTACAATTGTGAGGAGCCGACGTTGACGCAGACCAAGGCCCTGCTCGCGGACCAGCGAAAGATCAAGGAGCGGATTCGCCGCGGTGGCATCGGCCCCGATGAATCGGAGGACGCCCTGGGTACGAGCGTGCCCGGCGTGCCGATTGACTCGACCGAGGGAGGCGAGCGAGAGTAGGACAGGGAACGACAGGTGGCGGCGCATCGGCAGCGTCGACTGATTCAGGAAGCAAACGGCCATGGCAAGTGATTATCTTTCAATCAAGCAGACCTGCGAAGCACTGAGCATGACGGAGGAGCAGGTCAAGGCGCTGGTTTCGCAAGGGAAACTGCACGAAGTCCGCGATGCGGGGAAAATCTTTTTTCGCAAGGCCGAGATCGTGGAGATCGCCGGTAAGGAAGGCAGCAGCGTCGTCGACCTCGAGGCCACGGACGAGGCCGCACCCGCCGAGTTGAACCTCGACGACAGCGAGACCTTCGCCTCGGCCTTGTCGAGCCTCGCGGATTCTTCAGCCACCCTCGGGGCCATAGATGAAAGCCCCATTCCTGACGAACCTCCGTCGCTCGGGACTGCTGCGGACGGTTCGCCGAGCGATTTTGGATCGGGACTATCCTTCGGCGACGAAGACGAGACACCCCAGCCGGCCAAGGCGTCCAGGCCAACTCCCAAAAAGGGTGCATTGACCGTCGACGACATTCCCGAGCAATTGGCCGCCGCCCCTGCCGAAGATTCGACGCCCCCCGAACTTTCCTCGGAGATTGATCTCTTACCTGTGAGCGGCGAAGACTCATCACCGGGCCTATCGCCTGCGGCAAGCCCATCAGCAGGAGGGACAAGCGACGAACTGCCGGACCTTGGCCTCTCCGGTTCCAGCATCATCAGCCTCGAGCCCGGTGGAGATTCATCGTTTGCCGAGAGCCCCATCGCCAAAGAGGGAACCAAGTTCAGTAAGGTCGGCATCAATGTCTTCGAGGACGAAGACCTGGGCGTCGAGACCGATCCGATGGGGGAGACGCAAATCTCCAGCGGAGCCGAAGACTTCGATGCCGTCGGCAGCGGCAGCGGCCTGCTCGATATGACCCAGGAAAGCGACGACACGAGCCTCGGCCCCGAGCTTCTCGACGTCATCTCTCCATCCGACGCCGCGGAGACCGAAACCGAGGCCGAGGTCGTCGCAGACACCGCGGATGAGGACGATGACATGGCCGTCATGGAAGAGCCGGTCGGGGTGGCGGCGGGACCGGCCGTTTCGGCGCCGCGCGTCGCGACGGCGCAGATGGCCGGCGCGGTGCCGATGAACGTCTGTCTGTTCCTCGGGTTGTTGGGTCTTGCGGTGCTGGGCCTGGCTACGGCCTCCGTGATTCAGGGTGTCTGGCCGGAAAAAGTCCTTGGCCTCATCTCCAAGGGTGTGGTCCACTACTCCGTCTTCGGCGGGATCGCATTGATCACGATCGTCACCGGCGTTTTGTCCATCCTGGCCGACCGCGGTAAGTAATCGAATCGTCCCTTCATCTGATTGCCGCCAGACTACGGCCGATGCCATTCCTCACACTTCGCGCACAGGGGCGCCTGGCCACACGGTTTTCCACGGATGTCTTGAAGCACGGCGGCGTCCTGCCAAAGTTCTCGAAGAGATGTTGTGGCCATGCTTCCCACGCCCTGACGCCCGGCGAAGTCCTGGTCGCATGTCGTGAGTCGGCCGTCGGCGAGCAGAAGCGTCCGTGCGAACGCGCGTCGACAGACATCGCGCTGCGGTGGGGCCGTGGAAAAGTCTAATCGGTTCGGCCGTTGACCCGCGCAATGGCTGTAGCCCGTCACCAAGAGCGTTCCCAGGCATCGCTGCCACCTATCGACGAAGCCGTTCAGATCGTCCAAAGTCTCATGCGCTTTAACCATGGAAGGAACAATCAGCGGCAAGACGCGCTGCTGGGACGTTCGACGGGAAATCCATCGCTCCAACCGTGAAACAACGGCCTCATAAGCGCCCAAGCCGTTGATCCGGGCGTAGGTCTCGGGGCCGGCGGCGTCCAACGTGACTTCGACAAGGTCGATCGGCGTGTCGAAGAGCGCCGCTTCGACCGACTCGCTCATATCGATGCCACTGGTTCTCACGGCGATGGCTGCCGCGTTGCTTTGGCGGAGGATGCGGCAAATTTCGTCGAATTGCGGATGGCGGCAAGGATCGCCGAACCCGCCGAGCACGACTCGCACGTCGTCATCGTCGGCGATGGCATCGACGACGCGATGAATGGCATCCATAGAGATGGGTCCACGTCGGCCGACCGCCGCACCACGAGGCCGAAGCAGACAGGCGTCGGTCACCGCGTCTTCGGTGGTCAGTTCGACTTCGATCTCCTCCGGTACGGCTTCGACACGCCGGCTTTCGTTTGTGGAAAGCCAGTTGCAGATGGCCGGGGCGTTCCACGATTCGCCGCCGGCTTCGAGTAATCGTCGCACGCGTGCCGTTCCGCGATCGGTGTCACAAAGTAATCGCCCCTGGGCCTCGATGACCTCAATCGGCGCACGATAGCACGCCTCTTTTCCGGTTGCGTCGGGAGCCGGGTTGGCCGGCTGATAGGTGAGGATGGCGCCGGGCGGCAGACCGACCTGCGCCAACTCCGCCAGAATCTCGCGATGGATGATGAACGCGCCAAGCCCGGGGGGCGCCTGGACGAATGTCAACCGGGCGGCCTCGTGGTTCTCCTCATAGTGGCGCGAGATGGCATCGAGCATGGCCACGTCAATGACGGGGGCGGCAGCGGGGATCGACATGACGGCATCGGCGCCGGTTCGTTTCACGAGTGCGTCAAGCAGCGGTGCGTGGAAGTCTTCGTCGAACGCACACAGGCTGCCGACCCCGCCGCGCCAGCCGTCCAGCCCCCAGACCCGGCTTGCCCGAACCAGGGCGTGGTAGGGCGCAGGCCCAGCGCCGTGGGTCTCCAACTTGACGTCCAATCCCTCCAACAAGGGGCGAACCTCCGCCGCTTGGTTCGCCGGGCACAACACATAAACATCGGGCAAGGATTCTGCGCGCAGCACGCGCTCGACGGTTCGTCGCAGCACCGGCCGGCCCAGCAGTTCATCCGCGAGTCGTGATCGCGTGCCGATGGGCGAATGCTCCAGGTCAACGGCGATGGCCCCGATGATCTTCATGCGCTGCCCTCGGCGCCGGTGGATTTCAACGCGTCGTCAAACCGTTGCAGGGCCTCTTTGAGAATCCCTTCCAGACGGTCACGGCCTTCCAGCAAGGCGTCGATGAAGCGCCGATCCCGTGCGAGTTGTCGGCGTGCTTTGGTCTTGCCGGTCGCCTCATCAGCCGCGAGTTGCCGGTCCGCGGCAAACTTCTGCAATTCAGCCAGTTGCGAGACGTCCCGCACCATCTCAAACAACAGTGCATGACTCTGGACCAGCGTGCGCAGCTCGTCGATGCGCACGATCTTCCGGTTGAACTCCCGTGGCGAGTCCAGGAGCCCCGCCAGTTCTTCCAACAGGTCTCGGGTTTCTTGGCACAAGCCGCCGAACGCGCCGAGCTTCTCCAGGCGATCCGCCAGTGCGTCGCGGCCGTGGCACAGGCGCGACCTGTCCGACCAGTTCGATTTCAGGTATGCGAAACAACTCGGGTCGAGCGGCCGCCGGCAATGTAGCTCGACCGCCTTCCTCAGGGGCATGACCTCGGCGCCGGCCTTCCTGACGCCGCCCTCCGTCGCGTCGATGACCTTCGCCGCGCACTTGGCGAAATCGCGCTCGAACTGTTGCAGGTAGGTGAACATCTGATCGTCGGTGAAAATGGGATGGCCGTGTATGTCCTTGACCTCGCGGATGAGGCTGCGCTGGCGGACGATTCGCTCGAACTCCTTCATCTCCAGGGTGCAGTACCGGCCCATCTCCGGCGCCCAGGCACGGTGCATCGCGACGCCCGGCGCATAGTAAGAGTGGCCGGTAAAGGCGAGGTCCTGACCGATGAAGATGATCGGATCGCAGCCCATCCACTGGGCCAGATACATCGCCAGGTGCATCACGGTTGAGCCGGCCCGCATGGGGGTGCGCCTGGCCAGGTGCTCTCCGACGCAACGATGGGCGAAGCGGTTGTCCAGGAGCACCACGCGCCGCAACCGGTCGCGACCGCCACCGCTGCGAAGGAAGGCGTCCACCGTGTGCCACGACGCCTTCGGCTCCGCGACGAGCACCACCTCCTCGGGAATCTCAATCCCCTCGAAAAAGTGCCGTGACAGGTCGCTGAAGTCCAACGACGTCACGAAGTGCGGGCGAATGCCTCGGCTCAGCAACGGCCCGAGCGTGGTCTGCGCGGCAATAATGACGGCCCTGTCTTGAAGCTCCTTTAATTGGTCAATGTTTCGCGTGAGCGATGGGCCGGCGGCGACGAGGATGGCGGGATAGCCGGCAAAACGGCGCAGCAGAACATCGGCGGGAGGAGTCGTCAGGTAGGTCGGGAGATTGTTGGCGACGTTGCGACAGGTGAGCCCGGCGTTGCGCACGAGCGTCATCACGGACATCTTCGCGAATGAGGCGAAATCGGTGACGGCCCGGCGACACTCGGCGTGGAACTCCGCATTGTGATTTCGCCCCGCCGGCGGCACGGCGAAGACCGTACCCAGCACGAGCTCAGAGGAGCGGCCGGACAGCCGCTCATGCAGGCCGGCCTTGTCGAGGGTCGTGAGGAACTCGACGTTGCCGTGGGCCAATTCATCAGTCAGGTTCGTCGTTTCAAGCGCAGTCTTGATCGTGACGAGGTCCGGCTCGCTGACCAGGATGATGGTGTCCTCGCCGAACTGCTTCATCAGCGCCGTAAGGTGATAGCCTAATCCCAACCCGCAGAGGACGACGCAGGCCGCATCGTCGGCCTCCAGTCCTCGACAGAAATCCGCAGCCTCACGGACCGGGTCATGGCGGCTGTGCAGATACAACTTCCGGCCGTCCCCGGTCTCCACGCGGGCGGTCATCGGCCCCTGCCTCGATGGCTCCGTCTTCAGCGACGCGCCCGCCGGCAATTCATCGATACGCTGCGCCAACCTGGCATCATGCCGCCACAGTTGACGCATGTTGTCGAGGAAGACTTGATTGAGAGTTAGGGTGGCTGACACTGAGAAGCGCATCCATGCGAGGGAAAATCATTCCGAATGCCGTCATCCAGATTGAATCGTTCTGCCGAATGCCGTCGTCCCGGCGCCGATCTCGAACTTGTAGCCCTGATCCGCCAATGTCCATTCCATCGCCGCGATGGCGCCGATGGTGTCCACCGCGTCCACGTAGCCCATGTGATTGAGCCGGATGACCTTGCCCTTGATGTGGCCTTGGGCCCCGGCGCAGTGGACGCCGTACTTGGCGCGCATGTCCTTCCGCCATCGGCCCTCGTCCACGCCGTCGGGCACGACGACGCCCGTGACCGAATCGACCGGGTCGGCGGCGAAGACCTTCAGGCCCATCGCCTCGGCGGCGGCACGGGTCGCCTTGGCCAACAGGGCTGAGCGAGCCCAGATGGTTTCCAGGCCGGTCTCCTTGATCTGCCCGAGCGTGAAGCGCAGGCCGCTGATCATCTGGTTGTTCGGCGTGTAGGGCGTGTCGAAGTTCTCCATGCTCTTGCGGTAGGCCTTCAGGTCGTTGTAGTAGGCCGGGGCCTGATGCGAGTCGATAACCTTCCAGGCTCGATCGCTGACCGCGACGATTCCCAGGCCGGGCGGCAGCATGAGGGCCTTCTGCGAACCCGTCACGGCGACGTCGATGCCCCATTCGTCCATCTTGAACGGGATCGCGCCGATCGAAGTGATGCCGTCGACCAGGCACAAGGCGTCGTGATCGCGGCAGACCTTCGCAATGCCCCGGGCCTCGCTGACCGAGCAACTACAGGTCTCGGAGTGGACGAAGATCATCGCCTTGACGTCGGCGTGCTGCTTGAACTTCTCGGCGACGGCCTCGGCCTTGAAGCCGTGGCCGTAGTCGAGGACGTATTCGACGTGTGGAAGATTGAACCGGACCAGGATGTCCCGCCAGCGCTCACCGAACTTCCCGGAGTGGCAAACCAGTGTCTTGGCGTTCGGCTTGCAACAGCCGAGGATGCCCGCCTCCATGGCCGCCGTGCCGCTGCCGGTGACGACCATCGGCGTCGTCTTGGTTTGGAAGACGTATTGCAGGAGACCGGCGCACTGCTTGAGGGTCTCGCGGAAACCGGCGGTGCGATGATGGTCCAGCGGCTGGGCCATCGCCAGCATCGCTTCGGGACTGACCATGGTGGGGCCGGGTGTGAACAAGCGTAGTTTCGTCATGATGTGGTTCTCCTGTCAGCAATCGCTTGAACGTATTCCGAAACACCGATCGTCAGGATACAGATTCAGTGATATCTGCTCATTTAGGAAGATTCAATAGACTTCCGCCATCCACTGGCCGCCATGTTCGGGGTTACCGACGAGGCGATGGTTGACGACATCGATCCAGAAATCGAGTGTTTCGAGAGGAATCTGGCCGAGGAGGGCCTGTGTGCCGACGGGCAAGGCCATGATTTCGACGTCACAGGCGCGACCCTGGACGTCGATGCGCGCCCCGCCGTGGATTCTCATCTTCATGGAGCCGGTGACCGAACGGGTATCCCGCTCTCGGTTGAACGGAAGCCCGAGTTGCTGAACCACGTCCTCGGGTAGGCAGAAGAAGGTTGCTCCGGAATCGACCGACGCCTGGATCGAGGCCGATCGAACCCGGTCCTCGGGAATCTCGCCACGTTCGCAGCGGCGGAGGTCATCGACGTTATGGACCCGGACTTCCACCAAGACGCGATCCACGTTGATACCCCGTTTTGGCTCGACGATCGCAGATGACACTACACACCTCTAAAGCATTCTAGCTGGGCGGGCTGAGTCCGCCAAGGCCGAAAGCCGCCGATGCCATCGCCGGCTTTATGGTGCGGGCCGTCGGGCGCATAATGCACGGCCGCTGGAAAGGACCGCCCAGAGATTGCGAGGGAGCGCAGATGCCGAAGAAAAAAACACCGACAAAGACCCGAACCACCAGGAAACCCGCAACCCGCGGCAAGGCCAAGAAGTCTCCCACCGCCGGCAAGATCGTGGCCCTGGCGGAGGCGGTGGCCGCGACGGCCGCGAAGCGGGGCGACCCGGCCATCCAAATCCCGCTGCGCACGCTCTCGAACGCGCGCTTCAACAAGCGCAGGGGCATCATCGAGATGGGCGGCAAGGCGGCGACGCGCAACTTCTTCGACCTCGGCAAGGCCAAGAGCTTCATGCAGACTTTACTGATCGCCAGCGGCTGCAAGAAGCTGATCGACGCGGATAAGAACGTCAGCATTCGTGGTTTGTACTATCTCTCCAAGCACACCATCCCCAAGACCAACGAAAAGACGTTTGACAATCAGGGCGAGAGCGACCCCATCATCGAAGACCTGGAAGTCCTACTCGAATCGCTGCGCGAGGAGCTTCACGTTTTCGCCGACAATCGCGGCAGCATCGCCGGAAACCTGACCGTGCGCAGCAGGAATGACGAGATCGACCTCCGCCGCATGGGCGCCGGGGGCCTGAGTGTCCCGAGCATCGTTGAGCCGGATGTCTTTCAGTTCGGGAAGTGCGAGGCGAAGTTCGTGCTCCACGTCGAGAAAGGCACGGTATGGCAGCGTTTCAACGAAGATAAGTTCTGGCAAGCCCACAACTGCATCCTCACCCACGGCGGCGGCCAACCCCCGCGCGGCGTCCGCCGGCTGCTGCACCGCATGAACCAGGAACTCAAGCTGCCGGTCTATTGCCTGTTGGATAACGACCCCTGGGGGTACTACATCTACAGCGTCATCAAGCAGGGCTCGATCAACCTCGCCTTCGAGTCGGGCCGCATGGCCGTGCCCGACGCACGGCTCATCGGCGTCCGCAGCCACGACTACGAGGAGTACGGCCTGTCCGACGACGTGAAGATCGCCATCGACGACAAGGACATCAAACGCGCCAAACAGATCATGAACTATCCCTGGTTTGCCGGAAAGAAGGACTGGGAAAAAGAAATCGCCACGATGCTCAAACACGGCTTCAAGATGGAAGTGGAGAGCCTGCTGACCAAAAGCATCGGCTTTGTCACGGAGACCTACGTCCCGCAGCGGTTGAAGCAGCGGGGGAAGTGGTTGGATTGAGCGGCTCGTCGGCGTAGAATGAAACATGCACGCAGGGTTGGGCGCGGCGTGAGGGCACGCAATCGATGAGGAGGGGATCAGTCATGGTCACCAGGGAACCGGATTCATCGCTTCCGCCCGACGTGGGCATTCCCGCTGACTGGTTGGAGGAGTTCGAGGCCGCGGCCCGCCGCCCGCTGGAAACACGCCTGCGCTACGCATTCATCCATACCTACAAGCCGGTGCTCGATGACGCTCCCTATCGTTCTTTCGACACGATGGAGGACTATCGGCACTGGTGCGAGGAAAACCTACCGGATTGGCTGGGATATGGCCGCGTTTGAATACCGACAGGCCGAAGAGCTGCGCGACGCACTGGCCCGCCACGGCTGCCGGTATCTATTCATCGGCAAGTCGGGGGCGATCCTGCTAGGGTTCCCGGATACGACACAGGATGCGGATTTGTTTGTCGACCGCTCGCCGGAGAATGGCCGCGCGCTGGTGGCGGCTCTGCGGGAGCTCGGGTTCGCCTTGGCTGATGACCAGGCCGCCGACATCGTACGCGGCAAGGACTTCGTCCAGCTCAAGAACGGCCCGTTCGACCTCGATTTGGTATTTGCGCCGGACGGTATCGAGCGCTTTGAAGATGCCTGGACCCGCCACGTCGAAGTAGAGGGCTTTCCCGTCTGCCACATCGACGACATTATCGCCAGCAAGGCGGCCACGAACCGCACAAAGGATCGCGAATCGCTTCCGCGCCTCCGCTCATTCCGGGAGTATTGGCGGCGACGACACGCATAGGGAGGGGCGACTCGATCGCCTTGGACGATCCCTGGGAATCCCAAGCGACGCGGAACAAGCGCGACTCTCAAGAATCCACCAAGGCATTTTTCGACAAGGTGAGGAGTTCGATGCTACTGCGCAGATCATGACTTTATTCGGGTCCGCCCAAAGGTCGATTGTCCTGATCGATGCGTTGCCGAACTCGGAGAAGATTGAGTACCTGATCGTCGGAGGATACGCCGTCAGCTATCACGGCTACCCGCGCCCGACCGGCGATCGGTTGGTAAGAAGCAGCAGGATGCCATCGGCGGCCTCCCTGGCGGGCATTGCGACGGATCACATTCACGCCTATCATTCCCCCGTTCGCTAGGGGTGCCCTGGATGGGCTGAGATTCGGTCGCGCGAGCCGGAACCCTTAGAACCTGATCACTGAACCGCCGGGTTCGCCCACCTTCGATTGGAAGGCATGCAGGCGCGCCACCGCGGCAAGGTGCGTAGGGAAGCGAAGACCATGTCGATCGCCCTGTTGGTCAGTATCCTCGACGATGCCTACGACCACCCGGCCTGGCACGGGCCGAATCTTCGCGGCGCGGTCCGTGGCGTGCCTGCCAAACAAGCCGTCTGGCGGCCGAAGCCGAAGCGCCACAACGTCGCGGAGATCGTTCTGCACTGCGCCTATTGGAAATATGCCGTGCGCCGGCGATTGCGCGGTGAGAAGCGCGGCTCGTTTCCCCTCAAGGGCAGCAACTGGTTCACCCTGCCGCAGCGGTTGGATGATGCAGCATGGCGAGACCACGTCCGGCTGCTGGATGATCAGCACAAAGCCCTGAGAGAGACGGTGGCCACGTTCCCGGCGTCGAAACTGTCCACGATCCCCGCCGGGTGCAAAGTGAGCAACCTAAAAATCATCTACGGCATCGCCGCGCATGACGTGTATCACGCGGGGCAGGTGAGGTTATTGAAGGGCTTATGGAAGAACAAGTAAGATGTTTACTTTGGTTATTTTCGAGCACATGATCGGAGTATGAGAAATGGTCGATTCCAACTCCACGTTGCCGTTGACTGCAATCCGAGAATTGTGCCGGCATTATCCAGTACAAGAGCTATCAGTCTTCGGATCGACGGTCCGCGGAGATCAACGCCAGGACAGTGATCTCGACTTGCTTGTGACCTTCAAACCGGAAGCCCGCATTGGTTTCCTAACATTGGCGCGCTTGGCGCGTGAACTGTCCGAGTTGCTGCATCGCAGCGTCGACCTCGTACCGAAAGACGGCTTGAATCCTCGCATTCGGGACGAGGTGCTTGCCCGGGCGGAGGTGCTGTTTGCAGCGTGACAACCTATATCTGTCCGATATCATCGAGGCGTCCGACGCGATCGCTCGTTTCCTCGGGGGCGTGAAGGAATCTGGCTTCGCCGGCAACGACCTCTTACGCAGTGCCGTATTGCAAAAATTAGTCGTGATTGGAGAGGCCGCTAAACGTGTGGGCCGGGGAGTTCAAGAGCGTCACCCCGAAGTTCCTTGGAGCGATATCGTCGCGTTTCGAAACATCGCCGTACATGCGTACTTCAGTGTGAACTGGTCAACCGTGTGGATAACCGCTACCGAGGAGGTGCCGGCGCTCAAGACACAAATCACGAACATCCTCAACCAGTTGGAATCGGGAGACGATTGATGACCCAACTCCAATACGCCCGAAAAGGTATCACGACGCCGGAAATGGTCCGCGTGGCGATTCGGGAGAATGTTTCGCCGGACTTTGTACGCGATGAGGTGGTGCGGGGTCGGCTGGTGATTCCCGCGAACATTCGCCACCTGGCCGGGTCCGGGGGCAGGCCGCCAAGAATGCGAGCCCTGCGCGGCAACGGCTCGGCGCATCAGGCCGTGGATGTGGACCACCTGACGAGCGTGACGGGCCATCCCGGTCATGGCGACGGCGCCCGGCTGTGGGTCAACCAGACCGTGTCTCAGCGCATGGCAGCCCTCAACGACATCGAAATGCTCAGGGGGCAATCGGCGCACAAGCGCCTCGACCCGATGGGCATCGGCCGAATGATCACCACCAAGATCAACGCCAACATCGGCGCCAGCCCGGTCTCGTCCAGTACCGATGAAGAGGTGGAGAAGCTCCGCTGGGCGCAGAAGTACGGCGCTGACACGCTGATGGACCTCTCCACGGGCGGGAACCTCGACGCATGTCGCCAGGCGATCATCGACAACAGCACGATTCCCATCGGCACCGTGCCGATCTACAGCATGATCATCGGGCGCAGCATCGAGGACCTCGACCACGACACCATCCTCAGGATCATCGAGCACCAGGCCGCCCAGGGAGTGGACTACTTCACCATCCACGCAGGCGTCCTCAAGGAAAACCTGCATCTGGTTCGCAACCGCATTGCCGGGCTGGTCTCGCGCGGCGGCTCGATGCTGGCGAAGTGGATGATCCACCACAACAAGCAAAATCCCATGTATGAACTCTTCGACGAGATCAGCGCCATCATGCGGGAATACGACGTGACCTATTCGCTCGGCGACGGCGTGCGGCCGGGCTGCCTGAAGGATGCCGGCGACGCGGCACAGATTGCCGAACTCGAAGTGCTCGGCGAACTGACCCACCGCGCGAGGGAAGCGGGCGTGCAGGTCATGGTCGAAGGGCCGGGCCACGTGCCGTTGCACGAGATCGCCTGGAACATGCAGATCGAGCAGCGCATCTGCGACGATGCCCCGTTCTACGTGCTGGGTCCGTTGGTGACGGATGTCTTCCCAGGTTACGACCACATCACCAGCGCGATCGGTGCGACCGAGGCGGCCCGGGCCGGCGCGGCGATGCTGTGTTACGTCACGCCCAAAGAACACGTCGGGCTGCCCAAGGCCGACGACGTGCGCGAGGGCTGCATCGCCTACAAAATCGCCGCCCATGCCGGCGACGTTGCGCGGAACGTCCCCGGCGCGCGCCAGTGGGACGACGATCTTTCCAGGGCCCGGGCGGCGTTGAACTGGTCGAAACAGTTCGAGCTGGCCTTCGACGGCGATCGGGCCCGGGCATTGCACGACGAGGACCTGGACGTGGACACGGACTTCTGCGCGATGTGCGGCCACGACTGGTGCAGCGTGCGAATCAGCAAAGAGATCGTGGAGTTTGCCAGTGGGAAGGCGGAGACGTTTCAGCCCGCGAGGCCGTCGATGTCGTCGCCGGGCCTTTCCGCCGAACAGCAGGGAATCCTCCGCAGCCGCGGCGTCAAACATGCCTGCCACAGCGACGCCGTGCCGGATGCGGAGACGGCCCGGCAAGTTCAGCAAGAGTACGTTAAACTGAACGTGCCGCGCTGATCGGCGGACTACCGACGGACGCAGGGGCTCAGCGATGCCCATACTGAGTGCGGAAGAACTGGAGCAAAAGCTGGAGGAGATCGTCCAGCGACTGCGCGACGCCCTGTCGCCTGTGGCGATCTACTTCTTCGGCTCCTATGCCTACGGCAGACCGGAATCGCACAGCGACATCGACCTGCTGGTTGTGGTCGAGAAAGGCGACAAGAGCCCCTATCAGCGCGACGCACAGGCGTATCAAGCGCTCAGTGGGATCCGTGTCCCCATCGACGTGTTGGTATACACGCGTGAGGAGTTCGATCGCCGTTCTGCGCTGCCGGTTTCGTTCGAGCGGAACGTGAAACGTAAAGGAAGAGTCGTCTATGCCGCCTGAACTCGCCGAAGTTCGTCGTCCAGCGCCTGCCGCCGGAAGTCGTGCCGCCATGCACATGATCATCCATCGCCCAATTTTTATCGGAGGGGAATGACGTTGGCGAAGTGGCCCTGGATAGAGCGACGGTTCCATTTTGACTTTCCTCCGGAGAAGCTGCCGGACCTCATCGAGCGCGTTCGCGGAGCGCCGCTGCGAATCGAGGCGATGCTTGCGGGACTGCCTGAAGCCAAGCTTTCCGAAAGTGACGGGCGAGGCTGGTCCATCAAGCAGAACATCGGCCACTTGATTGATCTTGGCTACCTGCCGCTCAAGCGGATCGAACAGATTCTCACCGGCGAACGAGCGCTTATCGCGGCGGACATGTCCAATCGCAAGACCCATGAGGCGAGTCACAGCGACACGCCGATTAAGGTGCTTATCACCGAGTTCAAGAAAGAGCGCGCCGCGCTGGTTGGACGATTTGAATCAATCCCGGAGCAAGACTGGGGTAAATCGGCACTGCATCCGCGATTGAAACAGCCGATGCGCATTGTTGACGTCGCCTACTTCGACAGCGAGCATGACGACTATCACCTGGCCCGCATTCGCGAACTCGTGCGGATGATCAAGTGAAACAAAAGACCTCGAAGGCGGGTCCGCGGGTCGAAGTGCAGATTGATGGAGACTCGGAAGACACTGAAGAGGCGCGCTCACCGATGACACAAGAAGCCCTCACCATCCGCGTCGGACACTCACCGGACCCCGACGATGCGTTCATGTTTTATGCGCTGGCCAAAGACAAGATCGATACGGGCCGTTACCGCTTCACGCATGAAATGGCCGACATTGAGACGCTGAATCGCCGAGCCGAGACCGGCGATTTCGAGGTCTCCGCGATATCCATCCACACCTATCCGTTCGTTTGCCGGAAGTACGCACTGCTCGGATGTGGTTGCAGCATGGGTGACGGCTATGGACCGATGGTGATTTCGCGAGAGCCCATGGCCCTCACCGACCTTCGCGGCAAGACGATCGCGATCCCCGGTGAGCGCACCACCGCCTTTTTGGCCCTGAACCTCTGCCTGGGAACGGGCAGCTTCAAGCATCGCGTGATCATGTTCGACGAGATTCCCCAAGCAGTGGCCGAAGGCAAGGTCGACGCCGGCCTGATCATCCACGAGGCCCAGCTTACCTACACGCGCCTCGGCCTGCACAAGGTCGTTGACGTGGCCGAATGGTGGGCCGGGCAGACCGATCTTCCGCTGCCCCTGGGCGGCAACGTCATACGCCGAGACCTCGGCGCCCAACAGATGCGCGAAGTCGCCGGTCATCTCAAAGCCGCCATCGAATATGGCCTCGAACACCGCACCGAGGCAATCGCCTACGCACTCCAGTTCGGCCGGGGCCTCGACACCGAACTGACCGACCGGTTCGTGGAGATGTACGTCAACCGCTGGACGCTGGACTACGGAGAGCGCGGCCGACGGGCCGTGCGGGAGTTGCTGGTGCGTGCCCACGGCGCCGGCCACGTGCCCGACCCCGGCGAAATCGAGTTCATCGGTTGACGATTCCCGGCATCACCAGCCCGAAGCGCCGGCCCGAACATCACCAGCCCGAAGCGCCAGCGAGGGAGAGCGAGCAGGAGTCCACAGCGATGGATCCCCGACCGGGCCATGACCGCGCCGATTCGACTCGAACCACCGAACCCAGGTTGCCTATAATGAAGGCGACAAGCCACGAGCCTACCAAAAGAGGAGCGGTCGGTTCCCAGACGCGATGGGCTGGAACCGGCGGAAACTGGTGCAAGGCAATGATTCGATCGGTCGGAAAAGGTAGAGGCGCTGTTGCCGCGCCGCGTTGGATAACACTGGCCGCGGTTATGTCGTCTCTCGGCGCCATTCCACAGGCATCTCCGGCGGATGTGCTGCACATGTCCACGGGCGAGACGATGGAGGCGGAGATTCTGGAGGACAAGGGGGACCACTATCGCGCCCGTACATTGCTCGGCATCGTCAACGTGGAAAAAGATCGCGTCGCGCGCATCGAAAAGAAAACGTCTCCGTGGCGACGCTATCGCGCGAAGCGCAGAAAGTGTCCGGATGATGCCGCCGGGCATCTGCGTCTGGCCCAGTGGTGCGAGCGGCAGGGCCTGGGGCCGGAGCGGCTGGACGAACTCGAAATGGTCATCGCCCTCGATCCGGACAATGCCGAGGCGCGGACGGCACTGGGATACGTCCGATCGGAGAATGGAAAGTGGGGCAGGCCGACGTCCACGAACGCGCTACCAACGGAGGAGTTGGATGCGCGTCGCCGTCAACGTGAAGAAGAGAAGCTCCTGGCCGATCTGATCAGCGAGTGGTTCGTCAAAATCAAGGCGATCCATCGCGGTCGCATGGCCTCCGGCAAGGGTGGCGCGGGTTCCGCGAAATTCCGCAAGGGCCGCGGGCAGATTCTGGCAATTCGAGATCCATTGGCCTTGCCGGCCCTGACCGGGGTATTGAGTTCCAGCAACGTGGCCTGTCGCCTGGTGCTGGTTGAAGCGCTCTCGCGGTTCGATGAAGACGAAGCGACCATGAACCTCCTGGTGATGACTCTGCTGGATTCTTCATCGCGCGTGCGGCAAGCTGCCGCAAGTGCGCTGGTTCCACGCGAGGATGAGCGCGTGATATCGCGCTTAAGGGTCGCCCTGAAAAACAAGGATGAGAGCATCCTGCGACGGGCAGCCACCGCCCTGGGCGCGCTGAAGGCCCACTCGGCGGTTGAAGACTTGATCGAAGTACTGTCCACCTATAGCCGCCGCCCCGTTGAGGTGACGCGCGCCGTTTTCTTCGGCGGGATCTATTCCAATTTCTGCGGCTATGCGCGGATCGTTCACCGCAGAGGGTTGCTTCGTTACCACCCGGGCTCGATCGGCGTCCTGGGTTCATATGGATTGGTCGGCACCTACTCAGACGTGGAGATTCAGACCGTCGCCAACCACCGGACTGAAGTGCAAGAAGCCTTGATCGCCATCACCGGCGAGAATTTCGGCTTCGATCGGGACGCATGGCACGCATGGTTGGCTGGCGCGCGACAGCGCTGATTACGCCGTCCGTTGTTCACACCCTCACAACCGCGACCATTCCGCCTCCTAACTTCCCATAGATCAACGGCTTATCACGGCTTGCGAGAACCCTGCCGAACCCCCTCGTTTCATCGTGGGCTGACCTGTTCGGCGGCCTGTTTCCCCGTCGCCTCGGTGTCGCTAGAATCCGATGTCGATGGGGAGTGACAAGGTCGCTCACGCGGCCACGTTGTGAATCCAAAGGCCGCCTGCCGTGACCTTGGCGAGTCGAATGTCGAGGGAACGTGCCATCGCGGCAGTCGCCCGAGTCAGGCCCAGAGTGCGTATGCCTTCCGAAAGGAGACTTCGTGCCCCGAGCAAAGATTAAATTGGAGAATTATGTAGAGTCGATTTCCATTCTCGATCAAGACGGGAAGGTCGATGCCGACCTTGAGCCAAAGCTCTCAAAGGAGGAGCTGCTTCGCCTGTATCGCGCCATGCTGTTGGGGCGGCGCTATGACGAGCGCATGTTGCGACTCCAGAGACAGGGGCGAATCGGCACCTATGGGCCGGCACTCGGGCAGGAGGCCGCCTCGATGGGGCCGGCCTTCGTCATGCGGCCCGATGACTGGTTCATCCCCTCGTTTCGCGAGCCGGCGGCCACGCTCTACCGCGGCTGGCCGATGGAGAAGCTGATCCTTTGGTGGGGTGGAAACGAGGAAGGTTCGACGCCGCCGAAGGGCTGTCGGGATTTGCCGATCTGCGTGCCGGTGGCGTCACAGGTGCCCGTGGCCGCCGGCATCGCCTGGGGTTGCAAGCTCAGCAACGACGGCTCGATCGCAGTTGCTTTCGTGGGCGACGGCGGGACCAGCGAGGGGGATTTCCACGAGGGTCTCAATTGTGCCGCGGCGTTCGGCCTGCCGTTGGTTCTGATCGTCCAGAACAATCAATGGGCGATTTCCCTGCCGCGTGCCAGGCAGACCGCATCGAAGACACTAGCCCAAAAGGCAATCGGCTACGGCATCAACGGTATCCAGGCCGATGGCAATGATATTCTGGCGATGGTCGTTGCGGCGCGCGAGGCGGTTGATCGGGCCCGAAACGGCGGCGGACCGACCCTCATCGAGGCAATTACCTATCGCCTCGGCGTTCACACGACTGCGGATGATCCCACGAAGTATCGCTCTTCGGAGGAAGTGGAGACCTGGAAGCCGCGCGATCCGCTCCTGCGGTTTGGCAAGTACGTTTTGGATAAAGGCGTTCTCGACGAAAAGGGCCGTGTAGCACTTGAAGAGGAGATCACCGCCGAGATCGCCGCGGCCGTGGAGCATGCCGAGGCATTTGAGCCGAAGGTCGCTGAGCCGTTTTACCATTGCTTTGCCCAAATGCCGAATCATCTTCAGGCGCAACTCGCGGAGTTCCAGGCTTCCCTCGGTGCGTCTGATGAAGCAGAGGCGGCCGATCGCGAAAGCAACGGTGAATTGAGCAGCAACATCGAAACCTACTAAGCGCCGTCTTCGGCAATCCCGGGGAATACACATGGCACACATGACGATGGTAAAGGCACTGAATCTCGCGTTGCGGGAAGCGCTCCAGGAAGACGGAACCACGCTGATCATCGGGCAGGACGTCGGTCAGGATGAGGGTGTCTTTCGCGTGACCGAGGGCCTGCTTCGCGACTTCGGGGCCGATCGAGTTGTGGACTTCCCCGTGGCGGAGTCGGCGATTGTTGGTTTGGGCGTCGGCCTTTGCATCGCCGGATTCAAGCCGATCTGCGAAATGCAGTTTTCCGGCTTCGGTTACCACGGCTTTCACCAGGTTGAAAGCCACGCATCGCGGTTTCGCAATCGCACGCGCGGCCGGTTCACCTGTCCCATGGTGATCCGCATGCCCTACGGCGGCGGCATCCGCGCGATCGAGCATCACAGCGAAAGCCGAGAGGCTATCTGGGCCCACCTGCCCGGCCTGAAGCTTGTCATTCCGTCGGGACCGCGCAATGCCCGCGCCCTGTTGCGCGCGTCGATTCTTGATCCCGATCCGGTCATGTTCTACGAGCCCAAGGCATGTTACCGCGCCTTCAAGGAGGAAGTTCCCGACGAGCCGGAGACGATGGAGATCGGGCGTGCCGAAGTGGTGCGATCGGGCAGCGACGTCACGATCATCTCATACGGTGCATCGATGCGGCCGGTGATCGAAGGGGCAGATGAACTCGACGAGGAGTACAACATCGACGCCGAGTTGATCGACTTGCTCAGCCTCGTACCCTTGGACACCGAGACAATCATGCAATCGATCCGCAAGACCGGCCGCTGCGTCGTCGTGCATGAGGCGCCGCGGAATTGCGGGCCGGCCGCGGAAATCATCGCCCGAATCGTCGAGAACAGCCTGATGTATCTGGAAGCGCCGATCGAGCGAGTGACCGGTTACGACCTGGTGCTTCCTTTCTTCAACAATGAGCGGCCTTACATGCCGGATGCCCAGAAAGTGGTCACGGCGGCACGGAAAGTCGTGGACTTTTGAGCGCGGGAGCAGTGTTGGCCGGAGGCCTCGCCGGCGATTTGAGCCGGAGCGGATTGTTGTCGGTCGCGAGATCACACATACCAGCCCAGGGTGCAAGCGAAGTCTTCCGTGACGTAGATGTTATCTTTCAGGATGTTTCATGGCCAAAGAGTTTAGATTACCGGATTTGGGTGAAGGCATTCACGAGGCGCAGATCATCAACGTCCTGGTGAAGGAAGGCGACCGCGTCAAGGAGGACCAACTGGTCCTGGAGGTGGAGACCGACAAGGCGGCGGTCGAGCTTCCGGTCCCGTTCGCCGGCGTGATCACGAAGCTGAATGTCCAGGTCGGCGAAACCGTGTCGGTTGGCGACGTGATGATTGTCGTGGACGGCGATGGCGAAACCGCGCCCGCCGCGAAGACCCGCGAAGCCGCCGCGCCGAAGGTCGCAACCGCGCCCGCCTCCGCCGGAATCATGGGGCGCGGTGGAGCACAAGTCGGCGGCGATCAAGGTGTCGGGGCCATGGTCGCGGAGGCCCCGCATAACCGCTCCGGGCCCGTGCCGGCTGCGCCGGCCGTTCGCCGATGGGCTCGTGAGCAAGCGATTGATCTTCGCCGGGTTCACGGCACCGGCCCGGGCGGGCGGATCGTCAGAGAGGACGTCGAGAGGTTTAAGATTGCAGGCCCCAGCGCTCCGGCAGCTCCCTCGTCCAAACCGGCTGCGGCACCCCGGACGTCGGCGCCTGGTTCAGCTCCGGCCGCCACCCCGGACCCTGTTGCCGCTCCGTGGGCGGGCGCCGATGAACCCCTGCCGGACTTCTCCCAATGGGGGCCGATTCGCAGGGAGAAGGTGACCCAGATTCGCAAGACCATTGCTCGCCAGATGGTCCGCTCTTGGTCCACGATTCCGCACGTCACCCACGGCGATGAGGCCGACGTGACTGACCTGGAACTCTTTCGCAAGCAACATGGCGAGGTGTTGGCCGATCAGGGAGCGAGGCTGACGCTGACCGCGTTCATCGTCAAGGCCGTCGCGGGCGCCCTGAGCCGGTTTCCCATGTTGAACGCCTCATTCGACTCGGCCGCTTCGGAGATCATCTACAAGGACTACACTCACATTGGCGTGGCGGTGGACTCGCCCAGGGGCCTCATGGTGCCGGTCATTCGAGACGTGCAAACCAAAGGCCTGCTGGCGATCTCCCAGGAACTCAAGGAGATGGCGGACAAGGCCCGCGAGTTCAAGCTCGACATCGCCCAGATGCGCGGCGGCACGTTCACGGTCACGAATGTCGGCTCGCTCGGCGGCACCGTGGCCACGCCGATGATCAACCACCCGGAGGTGGCCATCCTCGCCGTGGGCCGTTTGGCACTGAAGCCCGTCGTCCGCAACGACGAAATCGTCCCGAGGAAGATCCTGCCCTTGTTTCTGTCGTTTGATCATCGCGTGGTTGATGGGGCCGACGGTGCCCGATTTATGAGGGAAGTGGTTTCGTTTCTTGAGAATCCGCTGAATCTGCTCCTGGCCTCGTGACAAAGGAGCGGAGTCCTCCTACACTCTCGGCGTGGCCTGTTGTGATTTTGGGAGCCCGTGGGCGCGATCATGACGTTTTGTCCAGAGCGCATTACACGTTCAGCAGTCTTGCCGGGCGCCGTCGTTGCGCTGGCGGCGCTGATGGGCATGGACGGGCTGGCGACGGCCCCGATCGAACGTCCGCATCGCTCGACGACACTGGTCGCCCATGCCGTTCCACTATCGAGGCCGGCCTTTCGTTCCCCGAGCGCCAATCTGACGGGAATCGCGGCCACCATTTTGATGGTCGTCGTCCTGCTTCGGCGATCGCCGGATTTCGCCTGTTGGGCCGTCATCACGTGCAGACTCGCCGCAAGCTCCGCCTCACCTTGGGCCCTGTGCATTCTGCAACGCAAGTTTCGCATGTCTTACCGCACCGGCGGTCGATACGCTCCCTAGCAAAGCGCATTTGAAACGGTGCCGTGCCGCAAGCCTCTGCCCGCTTGGAGAGGCGACCTTTGCGGATCGCGGCCATTCGTCGCGCTTGCCGTGTGGCGTGCGCAAAAGGGCGCCAATTTGCCGGTTGAGAATTTAAGTCGGTTTGCATGATGAATATCGAATCCGAGACGGTGCAGCAATGAAAGTCCTCGATACGTTGGGCGTTGGTTTTCGCAAGGTCTTCGGCTCTCGCAATGAGCGCATACTGAAACGGTATCGGCAGGTGGCCGACCGCGTTGACGCCTTTGAGTCTCAATTGCTCGGCGAGTTCGACGCGCATTTTGCCGAGGCGGCGGCGGGAATCTCCGCGGACCTCTCAGACGAGGATCGCGACACCGAAAAACAACGGATTCGTGTGGAACTAAGCGCTGACTTGCGCCAACGCGCCGATGCGCTTCGCGAGCGTCTTGCCGGGGGAGAGGCGTCGGAGGACGTGCTGCCCGAGGCGTTTGCCGTCTTGCGCGAGGCCTCCCGCCGTGCTCAGAACCACCGGCACTTCCAGTGCCAGCTCATCGGCGGCATGGTGCTCTTCGATGGTGTGATTGCCGAGATGAAGACCGGCGAGGGAAAGACGATCGTCTGCCACCTCGCGGCATTCCTCAAAGCACTGTCGGGCAGAAAGGTCCACATCATCACGGTCAACGACTACCTGGTCCGGCGCGACGCGGAGTTTGCCAAGCCGATCTTTGAACTGGTGGGAATGACCGTCGGCTACATACAGGCACAGATGGACCCCGGCGGCCACGAGGGCACGCGCGCGGCGGCATACAACTGCGACCTCACCTACGGCACAAACAGCGAATTCGGCTTCGATTATCTCCGCGACAACATGAAGACCTCCCCGGAAGCCCAGGTGCAAGGGCCTTTGGACTACACCGTGATCGACGAAGTGGACTCCATCCTGATCGATGAGGCCCGAACGCCGCTCATCATCAGCGGCCCCGCCGATGACGACGTGACGCGATATCGAACCGCCGACGCCGTGGCCCGAACACTGATCGCCCGGCAGGCGGCGGCACAGCGAGACACGGCCAAGCGCCTCCAGGCCTGGGGCGACAATCCGCCGGCCGAGCGCGTCGAATTGCCGAAGTTTCAGGAAGCATGTCGCAAATTCAAGGCCGACCCCACCTGGGTCACGGAAGACGAGTCCGAGGCCATCGGCCACGAGCTTCATTATGTGGTCGCCAAAGAGCGCAAGAGCGTCGCGCTGACCCACGAGGGAATCACGATCGCACAAGAGCAGCTCGGCGTCGGGTCGCTCTATGTCGGCGCGAACATGGAATGGCCTCACCTGATTGAAAACGCCGTGCGGGGCCACGTGGTCTATGAGCGCGACGTTGATTACGTCGTCAAAGACGGCGAGATCATCATCGTGGATTCGTTCACCGGTCGCCTGATGCACGGCCGTCAATGGTCCGATGGGTTGCACCAGGCCATCGAGGCCAAGGAGGGCGTCAAGGTCAAGGAAGAGACTCAGACACTGGCCACGATCACCCTGCAGAACTTTTTCAAGCTCTACGAGAAGCTTGCCGGCATGACCGGCACCGCCATGACCGAAGCGGATGAGTTCGCAAAGATTTATTCGCTCGACGTTGTGGCGATCCCGACCAACCGGCCGGTCAACCGAATCGATTGTCACGACCGGATCTACAAAACGGTGGATGACAAATACGACGCCATCGTGGAGGAGATACACGACATTCACACCAAGGGCCGTCCGAGCGATCCATACATGCTCGAACCGGTCCTCAGAAACCTTCGCACGATTATGACGAAGAACGGCCAGTCGGCTGATACGATCAACGCTGCCTTGAAAGAGTTTAACGGCGGCAAGGGCACCGGCGAGCATATGGCCGAGGCCTATGACGAAGCCATGGGTGATCTGGCTCGCGGAAGGCCGGTGTTGGTCGGCACGATCTCGATCGAGAACTCCGAGAAGCTCTCCAATCTTCTGACGCGAAAATACGGCATCGAGCACGAAGTGTTGAACGCCAAGCAACATGCCCGAGAGGCCGACATCGTGGCGGCGGCGGGCGAGTGTCACCTGCCTTCGCGCGGCAAGTCGAAGACACCGCTGGGCAACGTCACCATTGCAACAAACATGGCGGGTCGCGGCACCGACATCAAACTGCAACAGGGCGTGGTCTACGAAAAGTGCATCGGTGACCTCGGACCGCCGGAAGGCGGGGACGGACGGAAATTCGCATGGCAGGAAGAGGGCGTGATCGGCACCAAGTGCTGCATCCAGTGTCCCGATTACGACCCCAGGACGAACTGTGCCCACTGCTGGAAGCCCAAGGCCGACTCGCGCTTTCCGGAAATGGGCCGGCAGGTCTGCTCGATGAATGTGCCCTGCGGGCTGCACATCGTCGGAACAGAGCGCCACGAGTCGCGGCGGATCGACAACCAATTGCGCGGCCGCTCCGGCCGGCAGGGCGACCCGGGCTCCAGCCGCTTTTTCCTCTCGCTGGGCGACGATCTCCTGCGGATGTTCATGGGCGAATGGATGCTGAAGATGCTTGAGAAGATGGGTTTCGAGGAGGGCATGGCGATCGAGGCCAGGTCCATCAGCAAGGGGATCGAACGCGCCCAGAAAAAGGTCGAGGAGAAAAACTTCGGCATCCGCAAACACCTGCTCGAATACGACGAGGTGATGGACCACCAGAGGAAGATCTTCTATTCACAGCGGCAGGAGATTCTCACCGCCGAGCGCCCGGGAAAATCGGGCCGATTGGTCCGGCTGATCTGGAAGATGATCGACAACACCATCGACAGCGCCGCGAACAAGTTTCTGGCCTCGAACTACAGCGCCCAGTGCATCTGCGAATGGGCCCGTGGAGAACTCGAGTGCAAGATCGAGCCGAGGAACATCGACATTCACGACCTTGTCTCGGTCGAAAGCTATATCCGAGCGGAGGCCGGCGTGGAGGCTCACCAGCAGATACAAATGACCGTCGGCGAATACATGGATCCGGACCTGGACCCGAAGCAATGGGACATCCGCGGCCTGGCCCGCTGGGCGGAAACGCGCTTCGGCTCGAAGGTGAGCCAGAACCAGCTTCGGCAGATGTCCGTGGAAGAGGTTCAGGAACACCTGGTCGAAGCATCCGACCAAAAAATCGCAGACTTCGACCTGAGCCCGATCCAGCGATTCATGGACCCCGATTACGGACAAAAGACGCTCCTGGCCTGGGCCCAATGGAAGTTCGGCGTCGAACTCAGCGCCGCGGCCTTCGAGGAACTGACGCACGATGAAATTGTGGCGAAGTTGGACGACGCCATCAAAAACGCCTATCGCGAACGAGAGGCGCGGTATCCGGTCGAATGGATTCTCAACCGCACGGTCCTGAATGACACCATCGAGAATGCCTACGCCGCCGATGCGCTGGCCCAGTGGGCAAACGGCAAGTTCAATCTGGGTTGGACCGTGGACCATGTCCAGAAGCGTCCCGCCAAGGAGGTCGCCGAGGAACTGTTTCGGCTCAACCGCGAATACGCCCTCAATGGTCGCCTGCAAGCAGAGATCGACCACGCCAAGAGCCAGGCCGCCGGCGCTGCCGATGGCAAACTCGCCGAGTGGGGCAAGAAACGCTTCGGTCCGGCCTTCGATGATGAGACGTTCAACGAGGCGGAGAATCCCGGCGAGGCACTGCTGACTTTTGGACGTGATCTTCTGCGGCGCGAATTGACGGCGTTGGAGCGCTTCGTCCTGTTGCAGATTTACGACCAGGCCTGGAAGGAGCACATGCACGCGATCGACTTGTTGAAAGAGTCGATCGGCTTTCGCGGCTACGCCGAACAGGATCCCAAAATCGCCTATAAGAAAGAGGGGTTCGGGATGTTCCAGGAGATGATGGCCGGAATCGAAGACAAGGTCACCGGCATCATCTTCAAGGCCCGGCTATCCGACGAGGCCCTGGTCGAGAGCCGGTACCGCATCGGTGCCGCCCGTCACGACGCCGCGACGAACCTCGGCTTCTCCGGCCAGGTCGACCGCGATCGCGAGGCGGCCATGAAGGCCCAAGGCGAACAGAAAGTCGAGACCATTCGACGCGAGCAACCCAAGATCGGTCGCAACCAACCCTGCTCCTGCGGAAGTGGAAAGAAATACAAGCAGTGTTGCGGCAAGACGAAATAGCCGGATCAGCCGGCCCGTCTTAACGAACCGCCGGGTCGCACTCACAAGAACAAGAAAAGGAATCATTCATGGAGTTCAGAGACATCGTCACCAATCGTCGAAGCGTCAAGGCATACGACACAGACCATGAGATCACCGACGAGACGCTGCGGGCCATCTTTGCACAGGTCGTGCTCAGCCCGTCCTCGTTCAATATGCAACACTGGCACTTTGTCGTCGTGCGCGAGCCGGCTCGCAAGGCAGCCCTACGCAAGTGTGCGATGGGCCAGGCGCAGGTCGAGGAGGCCTCGGCGTGTATCGTCGTCGTGGGGCGGCTGAACGCCCACGAGCGAGCCAGTGAGGTCTTCGCCGATGCGCCGGCGGAGGTCCGCGACGCGATGATACCGATGGTCGAGGGATTCTACCGCGACAAGCCGCAACTCCAGCGGGACGAGGCCATTAGGTCGGGTTCACTGGCGGCGATGACCCTGATGTACGCGGCGCAGGACCACGGCTATGCCACGGGGCCGATGATCGGGTTCGATCCGGCGGCGGTGTCGAAGGAGATCGGTCTCGGGGCCCACGAGTTCCCGATCATGCTCGTGGTCATCGGCAGGCAGGTCGGCCAGATGCGCCCGCGGGCCATGCGGTTTCCATTATCACAGGTGGTTACGTTCGATACGCTGGACGGACCGGGGCTGAGCTAGACGACCTCGTCAGGAACCTGTCGGCCTGTATCGACCGACCATCGCGCAGCAGCCCGAAAGACTGTGAACTAAGCTCGCGACGCCGACCGTTCGGCGGCCAGAAGGTCGTTCATCGTCTCCCTTCTGCGTATGACTCGAAACGTGTTCCCCTCAACCAGCACTTCCGGCGGGTTGGGACGTGAGTTGTAGTGGCTGGCCATCGCCATGCCATAGGCCCCGCTGGAAAAGACGGCGACGAGATCGCCGCGGCGCATCGGGGGAAGTTGCCGGTCCTTAGCCAGGAAATCACCGCTTTCGCAGACCGGTCCGACGACGTCCATGGGCACGAGGCCGGGCATGGACACGTCGTTGCCGCGCGCCCGCGGGATGAACGCCTCGCCGGGGCGCGCCGGCCAGATGAAGTGATACGCGTCGTACAGCGCGGGGCGCAACAGGTCGTTCATTCCAGCGTCAACAATGAGAAATTGGCGATTGCCGGATTCTTTGAGGTACAACACGCGCGTGAGGAGGATGCCGGCATTGGCAGCAATGGATCGGCCCGGTTCGAGTATGACGCGAAGCCCTTTGCCCACAAGCAGGGGGACGATGGCCTTCGCATAGTCTTTCGCAGCCGGGGCCTCGGTGGACGTGTAGTGGGCTCCGAAGCCGCCGCCGATGTCAAGCGTGTCGATCGTGAAACCCACCGTGCGGAGTTCCTCGATGAGAAACAGGCCCTTGTTGATGGCGCTGACATACGGGTCAATGGTGTTGACCGGCGAACCGATGTGGAGATGAATGCCACTGAGCAGGACGTCATTTTGGCGCCCGTATTGATCGAACACGCGTCGGGCCCGTTCGAGATCAACCCCGAACTTGGTTTCCTTCTTGCCGGTGCTGGTGTAGCGGTGGGTCTTCGGATCGACGTCAGGATTGACACGCAGGGCGGCACGGACGGGCCGGCCTCGGCCGCTGGCAATGGCTTCTGATCGACGGGCAACGGCGATCAGGTTCTCCATCTCGGCCTCGGATTCGACGTTGAACCAGCCGATCCCGGCGCTGATGGCCTGACGGATTTCGTCGTCGGTCTTACCGACACCGGCGAAGACGATTTTTTGGGGGTCGCCGCCGGCCTCCAGGGCGCGGACCAACTCACCGCCGGAGACGACGTCGAACCCCGCCCCGCGCGCCTGTAACAGTTTGCAGATGTTCAGGTTCGGGCAACTCTTGATGGAATAGCAGATGATCGGGTCGAGCGCGGCAAATGCTTCGGCTGCGGCGTCGTAGTGGTGTGCGAAGGTTGCGGCGGAGTAGATGTACGCCGGCGTGCCGAGAGAATCGGCAATCTGCGCAACCGGAACGTCCTCGCAGAAGAGTTCGCCGTCTTGGTAGTGGAAGTAATCCATGCGATGATCCCGTGCTCAGCGGCGTGGCGTGGTGCCCTGGTTGGCGGATGGCGGGAAGAGTCTGGGCATGGCTACATGGTTACGAACGCTGTGCCGAAAACACTCCCTATCAGGTCACGGTCAATCATTGCGCTGGAGTGCGGAAGCATCGTTAGCCTTGGCCGATACCGGAGTCTTTACACTTCGATTGGTTTTGCGCATCCTGTTTCTCCTCGGCTTGCTTCTCCAGCTTCTTAATCTTGTCTTCGTCGGCGGCCTTAATGATGTGCCCGGAGAGCACGCCGCCGTAGCCGTCTCCGAACCAGGTGCCGGCGTAGAACCCGTTGTAGATCATGACCCGTGCGGAGTAGGTGCCGAGTAGGGGCATCTTCACTTTGTCCAACGTGATGACCGGTGTGTCGCCGGCCCAGACAACACGAACGCTAATGGGCAATACGACGTCTTTGTCACCGTATTGTATACGGGCCGTGACCACCCAATTGTCGTCGAGGCCCTTGGACACGTTCTTGATGACGTAGCGATCGGGCCGGGCCGGCGTCATCGGTGCTTTGCCTTTGAGCCCTTCGCCCTGGGTCATCTGCCACGTCCCCCGGAGCACGACGCCGTCGAGCATCTCCTTAAACGTCTTTTCGAGTTCGGCTTGTCGCGAGGCTTTGGTTTCTTGGGGGGCGGCCTGACCGCCCAGAACCACCATCATCACCGCCACGGCCAACCATCGATACACCTGTACGCTCATGCTTCGATCCTCCCGAACTGTCGTCTCACTGCGATTGTCCGATGCCTATTCTCGGTGCTGATCCGGGAAGCGCCAAGCCCTGCCGCGGCGTCGTTGCATACTTTCCTTGCGGTCAGGGGGTGATTCCCAGACAATCATCGGGCAGAAAACGTCAGGCCGGTCCACAGCCGGGCGGGCGAGTCAATCAAACTCCAAGGAGCCAGGATTATGGACATGCGCTTTCGATCACCGATCAGGACCACTCTCGTCGCGGTTTTCGCCGCGACCTTCGCCGGGTGTGCCGGCCCCACGCGATACTCCGATGAGCCGATTGTCTATCCGCAAACCAAGGCGGTCGCTCAGGTCGATGTGATACACGGCGTCGAAGTCGCAGACCCCTATCGGTGGCTGGAGGACGATCAGGCGGAGGACACCAAGGCGTGGGTCGAGGCCGAGAACAAGGTGACATTCGGCTACCTTGATGACATCCCTGCACGGGACAAGATCAAACAGCGGCTGACCAAGTTGTGGAATTACGAGCGATACGGCATTCCCTTCAAGATGGGCGATCGATATTTTTACAGCAAGAATGACGGCTTGCAAAACCAGAGCGTGATTTACACCATGGATCGTCTCGACGGCGAGCCGCGCGTGCTGCTCGATCCCAACACGCTTTCCGAAGACGGCACCATTGCCCTGGGCAGCTACGCCATCAGCGACGACGGCCGCCTCATGGCCTACGGTCTTTCCGACGGCGGGTCGGACTGGCGGACGTTTCACGTTCGGGACGTGACGACGGGAAACGACCTGCCGGACACACTGAACTGGGTCAAGTTCTCCGGCGCGTCGTGGACCAAAGACAATCAGGGCTTCTTCTATAGCCGCTATGATGAACCGAACAAGGGCGAAGAGCTTTCCAGCGCCAACTACTTTCAGAAGCTCTACTATCACCGCGCCGGCACGCCGCAATCTGAAGATCGATTGATCTATCATCGTGATGATCACAAGGATTGGGGATTCAGCGGCGACGTGACCGAAGACGGTCGCTATCTCATTATCAGCATTTCTCAAGGGACCGAGCGCAAAAACCGTGTCTACTACCGCGACCTGACCACCGAGGGCTCGGACGTCGTCATGCTGCTCGACGACTTCGACGCCCAGTACGTCATCCTGGAAAACGACGGTCCGATCTTCTACTTCCGGACCGATCTGGACGCCCCGCGCGGGCGCGTGATCGCCATCGACACAAGAAAACCGGCCCGATCGAATTGGAAGGAGTTGATTCCCGAAGCGGCGGAGACCTTGCGCGGCGTCAACGTGGTCAACAACACGTTCGTCGCCTCATACCTGAAGGACGCTCACACCCAGGTGAAGATGTTTAACCTGGACGGCAGCTTCGTTCGCGAGGTGTCGTTTCCCGGCCTGGGCAGCGCGTTCGGCTTTGGCGGCAAGCGCCACTACACGGAGACGTTCTACGCCTTCAACAGCTTCGCCACGCCCCCCACGATCTATCGCTACGACATGCCCACCGGCCGGAGTGCGATTTTCAAGCCGCCAACGGTTGACTTCGAGCCGGCCGACTACGAGACCACCCAGGTCTTTTACAGCAGCAAGGACGGCACGCAGATTCCCATGTTCATTACCCACAAGAAGGGGCTGAAGCGCGACGGCAAGAATCCGACGTACCTCTATGGTTACGGTGGCTTCAACATCTCGCTCACGCCGCAGTTCAGCATCTCGAACCTCGTGTGGATGGAGATGGGCGGCATCTACGCCCAGGCTAATCTGCGCGGCGGAGGGGAGTACGGCAAGACCTGGCATGACGCTGGCCGGTTGTTGAACAAACAGAACGTGTTCGACGACTTTATTTCGGCGGCTGAGTGGCTCATCTCAAACGACTACACGTGCAAGGAAAAGCTCGCGATCGCCGGAGGCAGCAACGGTGGATTGCTCGTCGGGGCCTGCCTGACGCAGCGGCCCGACCTGTTCGGTGCGGCGCTGCCGGCGGTCGGTGTCATGGACATGCTGCGTTTCCAGGAGTTTACCATTGGTTGGGCATGGACCAGCGATTATGGCAAGATCGAGGACCCGGCGATCTTCAACGTGCTTCGTTCATACTCGCCCTATCACAACATCAAGCCCGGTGTAGAGTATCCGCCAACGTTTATCACGACCGGGGATCATGATGACCGCGTGGTGCCGGCGCACAGCTTCAAGTTTGCCGCCGCGCTGCAGGCAGCCCAGGCCGGAAAGGCCCCGGTCCTGATTCGCATCGAAACCCGTGCCGGTCACGGCGCAGGCAAACCGACGCAGTACATCATCGATGAAGTGAGCGACAAGCTGGGCTTCCTGGTCCGCAATCTTGAGATGGATGACTCGAAACTCTGAGTAGAGGAAACAGAGGCCGGGATCACATCGCTCCTCTACCGCTCCTAACGGTCGCGGTTCTGATTGGGCGCGGCGCTGATTATTCTCGGCGCGCTGCATGGCAAGCAGCGGCGGGATTGGTCCGTGGACCCACTCGCTGGCGCTCGGGGGCTCTGATGGGGGCGTGGCGCTGATCGGGCGCGGCGTTGATCGGTTGCATCACGGAGGACCGAGAGGGGATTGTCGTTTCAGGATGGGAAGAGATTCTCGTTCCAGGATGGAAAGGATTGTCGTTTCAGAATGGTGGCGTATGAAAGACTCCCCCCATTGTCTGCCCCAACGGGGCTGCGCCCTTCAGCCCAGGGTTGCGACGAAGTCGCTACCCTGGGGCCGTGGATGCCCACCCAACATTCAACCCCAACGGGGTTGCGACACTCGATGGTGAACGACGCAACCCTTTCAGGGTTGAATTGTTCGATTGGTCCGTTGTCCCAGGGTAGCCGCTGCGCGGCAACCCTGGGCTGGAGGGCGTAACGCCGTTGGCGTAGGGAAGTACGACACTCGGTGCGCTGGATGGCAAGCGGCGGCGGTGGGGTTGGTTGCGGCGCTGCATGGCAAGCGGCGGCGGTGGGGTTGGTTGCGGCGCTGCATGGCAAGCAGCAGCGGGGTTGGTCCCCGGACCCACTCGCTGGCGCTCGGGGCGCTGATCGGGGCGGCGCCGGAGTCGAACCACCGGTGCAAACGCGACATCTTGGTCAGGGATTGGCCGGTTCACACACGGGAAGGCCCGCGCGATCGCGCACCGATCGCCTCTCCACGGGCGTATCTCGGATCAGTGCGCCGCGAATGGAAGATGCAGGAACGCCCGGCGAAGATCGACTATACTTCGGCCATGAGAGTTCAACGCCGGCCGCAGGTTGCCATCATCGGTTCCAGCGAGGCCGATGAGACCATGTTGAAACTCGCCGAACAGGCCGGGGCCGTTGTGGCCAGCCTGGGGGCGGCGTTGGTCACGGGCGGACGTGACGGCATCATGGCAGCGGCCTCTCGGGGATGCGCCGAGGCCGGCGGCACGGTCATATCCATCGTCCCCGGCACCGACATGGACGAGGCAAACGAGTACAGTCACTTCGTCATCCCAACGGGCCTGGGCTGGGCGCGGAACGTGATCACCGGGATCGCGGGCGACGTCATCCTGGTCATTGGCGGGGCCGCCGGTACGCTCAGCGAGATCGCCTACGCCTGGATGTACGATCGGCCTATCGTGGCACTCAGTGAGTCGGGCGGTTGGGCAGAGAAACTGTCCGGCCGCGCGGTCGACCATCGCAGGGTGGACGTCCTCGTTGATTGCAAGTCGATTGCCGATCTCGAATCCGCCCTCAAGACCATTCTCGACAAGCGCTGGCCTTGCGCCGCCCATTGAAACAGGTTTGATCGGCGGTGAGGAAAGACGTGCCAATGATCGGAAGGGTTTTTCATTGGCTGTTCGGTCGTAAAGGTAGACGACGAGAACGCATCATTGGAGAGCCGTTTCCGGAACCATGGCTGGGCCTGCTTCGCTTGTGCGTACCCTTCTATGAACGGCTCTCAACGGATCAGCAGCGCCGACTTCGGCAGACGGTCCAGATTTTCATCGCAGAGAAACAGTTCCTTGGTTGCGCGGGCCTACGCATCACCGATGAGATCAAGGTCACGATTGGCGCCGAGGCTTGCGTGTTGCTGCTGGGAGTGCCGCATCTGGACGTCTTTCCGCGACTTCGCGAAGTCATCGTCTATCCCCACGACTTCACGGAGACGACCGACGCGATCGGGCCCGATGGCCGTCCTTATGAGATTCGCAAGACCCGAGCGGGCGAGGCCTGGCGGCGCGGGCCGGTGGTGCTGGCGTGGAACAGCGTGCGCCGATCGGTGGCATCGCCGCAAGACGGCTACAACGTCGTCTATCACGAGTTCGCGCATGTGTTGGACTTGCAGAACGGCAGCGCCGACGGCATGCCCCCACTGGAATCCGCGGGCCGCGTCGAGACGTGGAACAAGACTTTCTACCCCGCCTTTGATGCGTTCGTCCGCCAGACGCGCCAAGGGCGGTCCACGTTCATCGACCCCTACGGCGCCGACCACCCGGCCGAGTTCTTCGCCGTCGCCACGGAGCATTTTTTCGAGCAGCCCGGCCGACTTCGCAAGAACCACCCCGCCCTGTTCGGGCTCCTGGCCGATTTTTACCACCTGGACCCGACCCAATGGGAAAGACGGTGAGACGGGCCACATTCTTTTCTACAAAAGTGTAGACACCCGGCCAAATGGGTTACAATGCGGCCGCAGGTGTGAGGAACGGAGAACGGATCGCCTTCAAGAGTGTCCGCCGGGTTTTCCGGGAGACTCGGACCATGAAAGACCGGGGAGCATGCTTGCCGTTCGCGTTGATCCAGGCGAGTCGGGCCTGCTGCTGGGTTCTACTCTCCTGCGGCGTCGCTCAGGCCGCTGGCGCGGCGCCGCTCCCCTTCACCGAGGAAGCCATCGCCCGAGGCATCAACTACACGATCGAACAGATGGGCACGTTCGGTTGCGGCGTGGCCTTTGCCGACCTGGACGGTGATGGCGACCCTGATCTGATCACGCTGGGAAAGGCCACTACAGGCCCGCTGATTCCGTGGACCGCCGGCATCTATGAAAACGACGGCGCCGGAGTCTTCACGAACCGATCGATAGGCAACGGCATCCCGGCCATGCCAATGGCGACCGGCATCACTGCGGCCGACTATGACGGCGACGGCGATCTGGACCTCTACTTCTCCAACTGGCTGCTGCCCAATGTGCTGATGCGCAACGACGGCGGCTTCCAGTTCACAGACGTCTCGCAGGTCGCCGGCGTGGATGATCCAGGCGCCGGTTCCGGATGCGGCTGGGGCGACTACGATGGCGACGGCTGGCTCGACTTCTACCTGGCCAACCGCACGGCGACGAATCACCCCGAGCCCCCCTACACCCCGTCGACCGAGCAAAACCGCCTCTACCACAATCTCGGCGACGGGACGTTCGAGGAAGTCGCTGAGGCCAGGGGCGTCACCGATGGCGATGCCCGCAGCTTCCAAGGCGCGTTCTTCGATTATGATCGTGACGGCGATGCCGACCTCTACCTGTCCAACGACAAGGGTCTCAGTTCAGGCTGCACCTGGCGGAACCATTTGTGGGAAAACGTGGGAGGCTCTTTCCAGGACGTCTCCCAAGCCTCGGGAACCAACGGCTGCATCGAGGCGATGTGCATCGCAATCGGAGACTTCGATGACAACCTTTTTCCAGACATCTACGTCACCAACCTGCCGGTGGGAAATCCCCTCTATCTGAACCAGGGCGACGGCACATTCCTGGAATTCTCGCAGCAGGCAGGCGTGGCCTCGAATCTAACCGGCTGGGGCTCCGTTTTCTTCGATTTCAACAACGACGAACACCTGGACCTGTATGTCTGTAACCATTCGGCCCCCAATCGACTCTACAACTTCACCGGCCAGTGGCCGGCCGTGGACCTGGCCAACGATCTCGCAGTGGCCGATGCCGGGCCGGGCATGTCCTTCTGTGCTGCGACGGCGGATATCGACAACGACGGTGATTTGGACCTGGCCGTCTCCAGCCGCTCCACCCCGACAGCGACCGGGCGGATTTACTTATTCATCAACCATGAAGGTCAGATGCGACGATGGGTCAAGTTCAACGTCATCGGCCAGGGCCGAAACGTCTTCGGCGTCGGTGCGCAGGTCGATATTCGCATCGGAGCAATTTGGCGAATGCGCGAAGTGATCGCCGGCAGCGGATTCAAGTCTCAGGACGATTTGACGCTCCACTTTGGCCTCGGAGATGCGACGATGGTTGACGAAGTCCGCATCACCTGGCCGGGCGGGACGACCAGAACCCTGGAAAACGTCGCTGCCAACCAAACTTATCCGCTATTCCCTCCCGAGCGGCTCGGTGACGGCAATGGCGACGGCGATATCGATTCAGATGACGCCGCGGTCTTCGTCGCCGTGCTGACGGGCGCGGAGACCGGGACGAACCAAGTAGCTGTCAATGACTTCAACGGCGACGGAGCGACCGACGGCCTGGACATTCCGGCGTTCGTCAGCGCGATGTTGCAGCCATAGACGGCGCGCAGGCGCTCTTCGACGCAACAGGACCGCGCCTCAGCAATAACGCGCCAGGATCACGACTTGCACTCGCCACCCATCTTGGCGAAGAACTCCTGGGCCCGCTGACCGCATTGCTCCGGCGTCAGCACTTCCTTGCGCGAGGCCACCGACCAACGATGACCGAACGGATCAATCACGCCGCCATAGCGATCGCCCCAGAACATGTCCGACACCGGCATCTCAGGCGTGGCCCCCGCCTTGACCGCCCGATCAAAGGAGGCATCAGCATCCTCAACGTAGAGGTGGAGGACCGACGTCGTGCCGTTCAAGGAGGACGGAGCCTTGGGCCCGCAGTTGGGAAACTCATCGTTGAGCATGATTATCGAGTTTCCGATCTTGAGCTCCGCGTGCATCACACCCTCGCCGCCTGGGCCGGGCAAGCGCATGATCTCCTCGGCGCCGAACGCCTTCTTGTAGAACTCGATCGCCGCGGCGCCGTTGCTGACGGTCAAGTGCGGCGTCACGGTATGAAAACCTTCTGGAATTGGGTTGACGTTGCCTGCCATAGGTCTTTCTCCTCTTATGTTCTTGGCCTTTGTAAGGCCGTCCGTGGCCCCTCGCGAAAAAAGCGTTGCCGGTTTATCGGCGCGTATAGGTAAGCTCAATGACCTTGTAGTCGTCGCCTGCATGAAGATCGATGATCTCGAACACGTGCTTGTCGTCGTTGATGATCCTGCTCACGTACTTCACCGTCCGACCGACGATGTCCATCATCGGCTCGTCCATCTGGCCGTAGTACCGAAACACCTTACCTGACGGATCGACCCCGCCCCGCATGGTGAGCATTTCCGTGCCCAGATTGCTCGTCCAGGAGGACTCAAACACGTTTCGGCTGTTGTTGTAGCCGGTCATACCGATGCCTTTATACGGAACGTTCTTCATCGCCCCGGTCTCGTCCGGCATGGGCATCTCCCCGTGATGCTCCTCCATGATGAACCGTTTATCGAGAACCCACTTCACATCCGAGCGACCCTTGGTTTCCACCGCTGGAGTTCCCGGCCCCCCCCACCAAATCTTCGTCGTCGTGTTCCAAGATCCGACGAAGTGTTCCAATTGCTTATGGTGCTCGCCGGGCTGCAAGGTCGCCATCCATTTCTGCATGCTCTCTTGCATCGCCTTTGCCTGCTCGGGGCTCGGCTGCTGCCCTCCGGCCTGCGCGCCTGGCTTGTCCTGAGACGTGGCGCGCGCGGTAAAGAACGCCAAACCTCCAAGTACCGCAACAATGGTAAGCATGGTTTTGAGTTTCATATCGGCTCTCCTCTTAAATCTTCAACTGGTGGAGTCCTCCGGCGAGGACCGTGACCCACGCGGCTGATTATACAGGCAACATCTCGCCCTGTGACAACGAGGCCGGCCGCAGGCACGTCATCATCCGGCACCACGGCGGGCCTGCGACGTGCGAACTCGCATTTGGTCGGGGCGGGGCGCCGCGCGGCGCCCGGGATCAAGACAGTTCAGCTCTGACTGGGCGAAATCACTGGCGTGACCACCAGGTCGTCGAAGGCCGTGACCGCATCCGCCTTGGTCCAAAGCCCCACCATCCCCGCCTTCCCAAACGTGTCGTCGTCGGCCTCCAGGAGTTTCCTGCCGTCCAGATAGCAGGTGATGTGTCGGCCGACCATGGTAATGCGCACCGTATACCAGCAGCCGGATGTCAGATCCACGTTGGCCGATTCGAGCTGCTTTCGTCGAGTTTGCAGGACGCGATAAAGCCGGAAATTGCGTTCCAGCGGATTCAAGCGACAGATGTAATACTACTCCGACACCGAATATCTGAACAGTCGAACAAGTTACCGATCAATGCGCCGCATAGTTGACATGCGGTTCCTCGAAATACGCCTGGACAATCTCAGGGCGATTCTGTGTTGCCCGCAAG
>Ga0326597_10000233_pt1 | contig 104672 bp, 88 predicted proteins | sample RVTome_12_FD_203789 | JGI IMG/M metagenome (GOLD analysis project Ga0326597, IMG submission 203789) | Soil microbial communities from uranium-contaminated site in the Upper Colorado River Basin, Wyoming, United States - RVT100D185 | ecosystem: Environmental > Terrestrial > Soil > Contaminated...
GGCGGGACAACCCCACCCAACCCGTCACACAACATCGACCTGACCAACTTCACCGAGGACCTCGGCAGCAATATCTACTTCGGTGAGGATGTGACCCTGTCCGATGTGCCGTCGACCTGCGACTTCAACGGTGCGGGAGTCGACGAAACCTGCACCTGGGACGACAGTATCGGCGGCTACAGCTATATCGTGGAAATTTTCTCATTCTTTGGGCAGCCGGATCCCTCCTTCGACCTGGAGATCTACCAGTAGGCATCGGCCAGCCCAGCCCTGAGCCCCATGGGCCGGCGGGTGTTTCGCGTCCCCGTCGGCTCGCTCCTGGCATGCATCTGCCCTGGCATCAGGCAGAATTTCACCCCATCGTGCTAAGATGCCAGGCGAGCAGCGCGATGCGCCTGCCAGGTCCGCGGGATGAGTCTGAACGGCATGCCGGAGCGACAACCCATGCATTCCATAGTGCCGCGCCTACTGCGACTTTCGCTGCTGCTCTGCGTGGTGGCGGCGGGGCTGTTGCTTGCCGCCTGCGAGGACACGGTGGTCGTGGAAGAGGAATCCCAGAGTGTCGGTCCGGTGCCCATCGCCTGCCCCGGCCAGCCAGGGGAACTGGTGGTGAACTGCACCACGGCCGTGGGCGAGGTTTCCGGCGTCGGCCGGGAATATTTCTTTCGCATCAATTGCTGCAACGAATACGTGGTGACGGTCAGCCCCGCGGATCCCAATGTGGATAACCCGGACCTGTATGTGAACAACGGGCCCAATCAGACCACGGCGGGCAGCATTAGCGCTTCATTGCAGCCACAGGGCGTCGCCGAACACGTGCAACTCAGCACCGGGTCGCCGGTGACCTATTATGCCTATGTCTGGCCGGGTGCGAGTCCGGCGCGCTATGGGGTGCATGTGGCGGAGAACACGCCCACGGGGGCCTATGCCGGTGCGCTGGGGAGCCCGGAGAATCCCGCGACGCCCGCATCGGTGGCCGCGGACACCCATGTGGTCGCCACCATGCCCCCGGCGGGCACGCACTACTTTCTCACCGCGGCGCCGATCAGCGGGCCGTACGTGTTCAAGCTCACGGGAGGTGCGCTGCCCATCAATGCCGCCGCTAATCTGGGCATGAACGCCTACCACGTCACCGATGGCGGCTGGAACCTGATCCTCGGCGGGTGTGACACTTTTCCGGTCGGCGTCATGGAGGTGTGCCTGTCCCAGCTGCAGGCCGGGGAGTTCTACATCGTCCAGGTGTATGAGTCGGCTGGCGTCGGCACCGAGTACAACTTGTCCATTCAGCGGCCCGGTCAGAACTGACCGGTGCGCCGGGTGTCTATTGCGCCGGGTCGTGGTCCGTCGTGCCCGGCGAAGCCACCTGCACCGGCGGCTGGGGCGACGGCTCCAGGACGCCCGTTTCGCCGTGCTGGAAGACCCAGAAGCGCTCTTGCGGAATTCCCGCCGCGGCCAGGGCCTCGTACAGGGCGCGGGGCGGCTCGTCCAGGGGCTCATCGGTCATGGCAAATGTGCCCCAGTGCATCGCGATCGACCGGTTTGCCCGCAGGTCAGTGTGTGCCTGCACGGCCTCGGCCGGATTGATGTGCATCGAGCGCATGAACCAGCGCGGCTCATAGGCGCCGATGGGCAAGGCCGCCAGATCGAACGGCCCCAGCCGCGCCCCCACATCCTGGAAGTCCTGGGAATACCCCGTGTCCCCGCCGAAGTAGAAGCGAAAGGTGGGGTGCAGAATGACCCAGCCCGCCCAGAGCGTTTCGTTGCGGTCCCACGGTGTGCGCGCGCTGAAATGCTGCACGGGCACCGACTCCACCGTCAGGTCACGGAAGGTGCGGGATTCCCACCAGTCCAGCTCCACCACCTGCTCGATGCCTTCACCGCGCAACAGCTCGCCATTCTTCAGCGGCACAAAAAATGTGGGCCGGTGGGCCGGCGCCCATTGCTCGTTGAGGGCGCGCAGGGAATCCAGGTCCAGGTGGTCGTAGTGGTTGTGGGAGATCACCACGATGTCGATGGGCGGCAGATCGGTCAGTGCCAGGCCCGGCGGCACATAGCGCATGGGCCCGGCCCAGTCCACCGGCGAGGCACGCTCGGTGAAATGCGGGTCGGTGAGAATGTTCACCCCCGCGATCTGCAGCAGCAGGGTGCTGTGGCCGATCCAGGTGACGGTGGCCTTGCTGTGGTTGGCCCGGAGCCAGGCCGGGTCGTTGTCCGCCAGCGTGTAGGTGAACAGCTCCGGATCGGCCCGCTCCGGCTCCAGACCCACGAGCTGCCCCAGTTTCCACTTCAGTACACCGCCGAAGCCATGCTGCTCGTGGGGGTAGTTGTTGCGGTAGCCGTCATCGGTGTGGTGTGGCGGGCGGGCGCCCTGGGCCGTGGTCTGGCAGGCGCTGCCCACCAGCGTAGCCAGCCCCACCAGCAGGGGCCACAGGGAGGTGGCAAGGCGATTACGACGCTGGGTCATCGTGCTCCGAACGATTCTGGCAGGCTGCCCCGCGGCGCCCAATTCCCTCGGCGCTGCCCGGGACGGCAGCCGGCATTACCCTCCGTTATTCCGTGCGGCTCTCTGTCAGGATGGCCTGCAGTTGCTGATCCGTAAAGCCCTCGCCCGCCCGCGCCGACAGGTACAGCAGCACGTTGGCCGTGTAGGCCAGGGGCAGCAGGGCGGAGCCAAGCACGGCATTCAGCAGCGGGCTCAGCGGGCCGAATCCCGCGATGAGCTGAAACACCAGCGGTACCAGCACGGACACCAGCACGGTAAAGGAGAAGATGGCCACGGCCTTCATCAGGTCCACCTTCATCAGCTGCACCGAGCGGCTGATCGCGGCGACCGGGGTTGTCCGCTCCAGCACGACGATGGGTACCGTCAGGATGAACAGGCCCCCCAGGATCAAGCCGGGCAAAATCAGCAGCACGAATCCCGTGGAAACCAGCATCGTGGTCACGAAGTAGGCCACCAGCATGGACCAGAAGCGCGTGTGCTGGAGTTGGCCATAGATGGCCAACACGTTCACCGGCTGGCCGATCAGCGCCGTGGAGGCGGCCAGCGTCAGCGCACTCAGGGCCACGGCATTCATCACCATGGTGAGTAGCATGATGACGAGCAGCAGGGGCTGCGCCTCCATGCCCACGCCGACGAGCAGCGTATCGGTCAGCAGGAGCACCGCGTGGGGCACGGCGGCCACCAGCACCAGTCCCGCCAGGTGCTCGCGATAGACCTGGAAGGCGCTGCCGATGATCTCGGCGGTGCTCAGGCTGCGGACGACGGGTTCATTCATGGGGTCTCGCCCCGATGGCCCTGCAAGGGGCGACCGGGGAATGCCTGCATTCAGGATGGATCGCGTTTGACGTCGGACTGCCCCTCGCGCGGCGCCGCCGGTTTGGTTGGCCTTCCCGCGGATGGCTCCACCAACTCCAGTATGAAGGGGCGCAGCAGATCGAGCAAATCCTGTCCCTTCTGGGTCAGCAGAAACCCGCGGCCCTTGCAGGCAGGGCACGTCCCTCCCGGATTGATCTGGGTAATGCCCATGTCCGCAATGCCGGCCAGGAACTTGCGTCCCTGACAGCGCGGGCACGTCTGCTTGAGCTCCGAGATCACCATGGCTCCCTCTCCGTGGGCTGTGGCCCGTCAGCGGCCGGTGCTGCCGAAGCCGCCCGTGCCGCGGGGCGTGTCATCCAGCGTAGTCACCGCCTGCACCGCGCAGGCTTCCAGGCGTCGCACCAGCAACTGGGCGATGCGTGTGCCCAGCAGGGCCTGCGCGGCCACGTTGCCCTCGTCGTCACCCAAGTAGCGCAGCATGACCAGGATGCGTCCCCGGTAGCCCGGATCGATGATGCCGATGCTGTTGGCCATCAGGAAGTCCGATGTGACGATGCTGGAGCGGGGCACCACCTCGCAGTAGAAGCCCGCGCTGAGTTGCACGGAAATCCCCGTGTCAAAGGCGAACACCCGCGGCCGCCGGCATTCCATGCGCCAGGCCGTGAGGTCGAACCCGGCATCATCCGCATGGGCGCGGCGCGGCAGCGGTACGTCCTCCCCATGGCGTTGCACCTTGAGCACGGCGGTGGCGACAGGGGCGTGGGGCGGCATGGGGCATCTTTCCGGTGCGGGGCGGCGGTGGACGGTCGGTGGCGCTGCTACGGTTATAGCGGTCGGCACTTACAGGGACAAGGCCGCGATGGTCACGCCGTCGCCGCCCTCGTTGCGCTCCCCGGCACGCCAGGTACTGCAATAGGGGCTCTCGCCCAGATATTCCCGCAGCGCGGTGCGCAGCCGGCCCGTGCCGTGGCCGTGGATCAGGATGACCGGACTGACGTGCTTCACCACGCACAGATCCAGGAAGCGCTCCGCGTGCTCCAGCGCCTCCTCCACCCGCTGCCCGCGCAGGTCGAGCGTGTTCTCCGAAGTGGAAACGGCCGGCCCGGTGGTCTCGATGGTGGTTGAGGCGCCGCGCTGCGCGGCCTCCGCTGCCTCCTGCCGGCGGCGCTGGGTGCGACGGCTCTCCGTGGGTGCCGGGCCCGTGTCCAGGGACAGGTCGCCCGCGTCCACGTCCATGGTCAGTGTGCCCATGCGCAGCCGCGCGTGGCGCCCCTCGTCCAGCACGGTCTCCAGCGTACCGCTGCGCTCCAGGGAGCGCACCCACAGCCGCGCCGCGGCGGGCAGCCCGCGCAGGGCCGCGGGCGTCAGACCCCTCTCGTCCACCGGCGGCGCGTGGACCAGCGCTTGCGCCACCGCCTGCAGCTCCTGCTGCACGGCACCGGCGCGAGGCAGGTCGTTGGCCGCCTGCAGCTTGTGGATCACCGCCGCGATCTGTCGCCGCGCCTGGCGCAGCTCGTTGCTCACGGCGCCGCGCTCCTGGGCCCGCAGCTCCCGCTCACGCCGGCGCAACTCGGTCTCCCGGGACTCCTGGCTGGCGGCCCGGGCCTCCTGATGCCGCTGCTGGTCGCGCAGGTGGCTTTCCTGCTCGGCCAGGGCGTGTTCCCGTTCGTGGAGTTGAGCCAGCAGGGATTCCACGTCCTCCGCGCGATGGCTAAGCCGCTCCTGGGCCGCCTCCACGATGGCGTCGGGCAGGCCGTACCGCCGCGCGATGGGGAAGGCGAAGCTGGAGCCGGGGAGCTGGGGAATCAGCCTGTACGTGGGTTGCAGGCGCTCCGCGTCGAAGCTGACCGAGGCGTTCACCACGCCCGGGTTGGCGGTGGCCAGCCGCTTCAGATCGCCGTAGTGGGTGGTGATGACCACGGTGGCATCCCGCGCCACCAGATGCTCCAGCACTGCCGCCGCCAGGGCCGCACCCTCCTGGGGCTCGGTGCCGGTCAGCATCTCGTCCATCAGCACCAGGCTGCCCGTCCCACAGCGATGCACCAGCTGGCCCAGAAAGCCGATGTGGGCGGAGAAGGTGGACAGGGACTCCGACAGGCTCTGCTGATCGCCCACGTCGGCCCACACCGGGGCGAACCAGTCCAGCCGGGAGCCCGCTTCCGCCGGGACGGCCATGCCGTGGCGCACGAGCTCCGCCGCCAGACCCAGGGCCGTGAGCAATACGGTCTTGCCCCCCGTGTTGGCGCCGGAGATGATCATGCAGCGCTGGGGCGGCAGCAGGGTCACGTTGTTGCGCACCACGTGCTCTCCCCCGAGTACCATCAGCGGGTGGGCCAGTCCGCGCAGGGCCACGCCGCCCACCTCGCCCACGGTGGGCACGCTGCCGCCGTACTCCCGGGCCAGCCGACCCTGGGCCTGCAACAGGTCCAGCCGCCCCAGCCACGCTTGGTTTTCCGCCAGGGCATCGGCCGCCTGGCCCACCAGATCGGACAGTTCCTGCAAGATGCGCTGCTCCTCCCAGGCCAGTTGCCGCTCGGCCAGGGTCAGCGCATTGGTCTCGTCCACCACGGCCTGGGGCTCAACGAACAAGGTCGCGCCGCTGGCGGAGACATCGTGCACGATGCCGGGGATGCGCCGGCGGGCATCGATCTTCACCGGGAGCACGTAGCGGTTGCCCCGCACGGAATAGATGGCCTCCTGGAGATGGGGGGCCACGCGGGAATCCCGCAGCAACTGCTCCAGATGCTCCAGGATGCTGCGCCGGCGGCGCTCCATCTCGCCCCGCAGCCGGCCCAACTCAGGATACGTGTCGGGATTCAGCTCCCCGTCGCTGGTCAGGGCCGCATCCAGGGTGCGCGTGAGGTGCGGCAGCGCGTGCACCGCCGCGCCCATCTCGCGCAGCAGCGCCCCGCCCCGCTCCGCCAGGCGCCGCGCCGCATCCAGGGCCGTACGCTGGGTGCGGCGCACGGCGGCCACCTCCTCCAGGGATAGCACGCCGGCGCGCCGTGTGCGGGCCAGGGCCTCGTCCAGGGTGGCGGCCCCGTGCAGGGGGATGGGTGCGGCATCCTGGAGCAGCGCCATCAGCTCGGCCAGGACGGCCAGGGCCGAGCGGGCCGCCGCCGCGTCCGGTAGTGGTGCCAGCCGTTCCAGGGCCGCGCGGCCGGGAGCGCCGTGCAGGCGTTCGGCGAGCGCGGCCAGCAGTCGCGGCCAGCCCAGGTTGTGGAGCGTCGCATCGTGCGGCGCGGTGGCAGTGCTCATGACCATCGAACGTCAGACCGCGTACAGGGCGCGGATGGGCGGTGTGCAGTCCGCCGCGGAAAGGGCGCCCAGGCGCCGCAGGATCACCACGCGGGTGCGCGCCCAGGGCATGGGCTCGTGAGGGGCCGGCACCCAGTAGTCGGAGAGGATGCAAACCACTGGCGTCTCGGCGAAGGGAGACTCGGGTTGGCGCAGCCGCTCCAGGATGCGCGCGGCGACGGGCTGTTCATGCTCGATGATGAACAGATCCAGGTTGCGCTCCGCCAGTTCACCCTCCAGCACTTCCAGGTACCGCTGCAGATTCTCCTCGTTGCGCTGGGCCAGGGCCTCGCTCATGCGCTGGCGCAGCACCTCCGGCGACCAGTCTTCCGCCTCCGCCTGGGTGTGCAGGGGCTGTTGCAGCTCCGGTTCCAGGGTACGCTCGATTTCCAGGTCGTAGGGGAATTGCAGGGAGGTTTCCGCGTCGAAACCGGTGAAGATGTTACGGCAGGTCTCCAGCAGCGCCCGCCGATTCTGCCCGTTGGCGGAGACGATGGCGATGCGCCGCGTACTGGGCCGGTGGAACCATTCCCGTTCGTTGCGCTTGCGGATGTCCTCCAGGGCGTTGGCCAGCACGTCGCCACTGCTGTCCAGCCAGCGGGCCAGGGTGGTGCGCACCCATTCCCGGGCGAGCTGCCGATTGGCGTCCTCGATCTTGCGCGTCTCCTGCTGGAAGAAGTCCAGCGCCGCCTGATTCTCCTCGCCTTGCGCCGCGGTACGCTGCATGGCCTCCTGAATTTCCGCCTCCAGCTTGCGCAGGCGGTCACGGGAGGTGGCCGTGATGACCATCATGCCCTGATCGCGGTACTGGGCCACATCCGCCAGATTCAGGTTCTGCAGCACATCGGCGGAGGCAAAGGGCGACAGGTCGAACCAGCGCTTCTTGGCGATGCGGGGCAGCGCCTGCAGCACGGCCCCGGCCTCTTCCTGGTCATGGCTGAAGACAAGCACCTGCTGCACATCCGCGGCCAACTCGCCGCTCCACACCTGCACGGTGTCCCGCGCCTCCAGCAGATCCGCCAGCCGGGCCAGGGCCTTTTGCAGCACGGCATGCTCCTGCTTGAGCAGCCGGCCGCGGTTGCGGGCCAGTTGCAGGCCCGCCCGGGCCTTTTCCGTGCGCGTGGCCAGCCGTTCGCGGCGCGACTTGAACGTCTTGGGGCTCAGCGTGGTCGCGGGGCTTTGTTCCAGGGTCAGGGCCGACCAGTCCAGCAGGGCGTCGAGCACCTGCAACTGGTCGGCAAGCTCCTGGGACAGATCGAGAATCAGATGCCGCCGCCCGCTGATGGCCTGGCCCCCACCCGGATCGGACAGGTGCAGCACCAGGGATGGCTCCTGACCGGCCGCCGGCCCCTCCGGCGCGGTCACACCCACCCGGCGAAAGCCCCGCTCGGCCAGCAGGGCGGCCATGGTCTGCGCCAGCACAGGCTGGCGCGCCTCGCAGATCACGGGGAAATCGCGCCGCGCCTCGGCCTGCCGGAGCTGGGCCGTCACCTCCTCCAGATGCCGCGTGTGGCGCACCGCGGCCTCGGAGATGGCGTCGGTCAGCGTCAGCAGATGGGGGCTGCGCTCGGTCAGCATGCCCAGGTCGATCAGCTTGTCGAAGCGCACGTTGCCGAGTGTCACGCCGCGCACCCGGCCCACGGGGATTCCCGGAAACAGAAACAGGCCCCCGCCTTCCCGGATCAGTCCCAGGGGCGTTTCCGGCGGAAACTTCACCTTCTCCGCCTTGAAGATGCGGCGCACCCATTCCTGGGGGGTCAGCGATTCCTCGCCTACCTCCAGCACGGCGATGTCCCCCAGGCCGAGCAGCAGCCCCTCCTGCAGATTGCGGGGCGAGAGGGCGCGGGGCTGATCGCGCAGCCGGATGCGCTCCACCGCGTGGTCCACGCGCAGGCGCGGAAAATCGGCGGGAAACTGCTTGAGCACCAGTGCCGGATCGCGCAGACGAAACGTGGCGGCATTGTCCAGATGCAGCCGCACGGGCTGGCTACCCTGCACCAGGGTCTTGAGGCCGTGCTCCAGCGTGGGCAGCGTGAGAACCAGCGTACAGGCCGTCACACCCGTGGGTGCCTGGAGCGACGCCAGGAACTTGAGCTGGCGGGCGGCCTGGCCCGCCGGTGGCGGGCCGCAGAGCAGGAAATCCGGCCAGGCATCCGCCGGACCGCCGCTGAAGTAGCCGTCCTCCAGGTAGGCCAGCTCTTCCGGCGTGGTGAAGATGCCCGCGGAGAAATGCACGCGCGGCAGCCGCGTACGGAAATGATGGAATACGTTCTTCCATATCGCCGGCGTCAATCCCATCGCGATAATCTTGATCATATTTCGCCGGCGTTTGTGGAAATTTGATCGAACCCAGGGTATGGTGAGCGGACATGCCTTGGTTTCCTATACCAACCCCTGTTCCGATATCCCATGTCCCCAGATTCCGAAACGGAAGCTGCCGCCACGCCTGACGTCCAGAGCGACGCAGACACGGAAGCGCAGCAAGCTGCCGCCCAAGCCGAAGCTGCCGTGGCGCCTGATGCCGAGGAGACCACCGAGGCGGTGACGGATTTGCCCCCGGCCATCGAGGCCAAGCAGGGCAACATTCCCGATGCCGAATTGGAGGCGCTCAAACCGGTGTGCACCATGGCCGATGAAAGCCATCAGCAGGTGCTGGGGCACATCAAGGAGATCAAGGCCGCAGAAAATGTGCTGCACCAGTTTCGCTCGCGCAAGGGCAACACGACGCCCCAGGACGTGGACAAGGCCAAGCAGCAGTTTCATCAGGCCAAGCAATCCTATATTCAGCTGGGCAACCAGATCAACGACGGGATCAAGAAGATCCACACGGCGGCGCGCACCTATCCGGATGACCTGCTGGTGCAGAACCTCTACAAGATCTACCTGGCCAAGCTGCTCTCTTCCCTGGAAACGCGCAATCCGCTGGAGCCCCTGGTGGAGACGCTTTCCATGGGGATCTTCGACTTCGCGCGCCACGACGTCGCCGTGGAGCCCAAGGAGGCCCAGGCGGGCATGACCGTGGAAAAGAAGGCGGCGCAGATGATGGAAGATGCGCGGCAGTCCGTCTTGATGCTGGAAACCCGGTATCAGAAGCGCCAGTTGCATAATCGGCTACGCCAAGGGGAAAAGTCTGCGAAGGTGATCAAGCGGCTGCAACAGTTCCTGCGGCAGGATCCGGAGGATCTGCACACCTACATTTGGCTGGCCAATCTGCTGGCCGAGCAGTACGCCACCGAGCGCAATCAGAACACGCGGGTGGCGTTGCGGGACGACATTCTGAACTACTGCAAACGGGCCTTTGCCAAGATTGACGATTTCCTCAATCTGCAGGGCATACAGCAACTCGCCGACCGGGACCGCCGCCGTGCCGAGTACGTCAAGACCATCACGGGTATCCGCAAGCCCCTGGTCAATGCCACTTCCAGTGGCTGAGCCACTTGGTGCCACATCCGGCGGTTGAGCCACCCGGTGCGGCTTGCGGCGGCTGAGCCACCCGGTGCGGTCGGCCCGGCCGGTGCCGCGGAGACGCCGGCGCTTCCCGGCAGCGCAGTTCCGTTGGCGGCGATACCCCCCCCCCTCAGAAGCCCGTACCGATTTGAATGACCGCATTCTCCGTGCGGTCATCGTAGAGTAGCTGAAAATAGAAGACCTGCTCGCCCTCGATCTCGATGCCTGCCTTGCCGAAGCCCCGGTCCTCGATGTCCGTGGAATGGAGCCAGGAATATTCCCCGACGAACTTCACCTGCTGGATCAACTGTACCTTGAGCCCCAGGGATGCCCAGCGATTGTCCAGGTACAGGTTGAAGAGGAACCCGCCCCAACGATCGAAGGGGAACAACTCCACGGTGAACACGCCCAGGAAGGAATAGGGCTTGTCATCGATCCGCGCGTCGCCTTCCTTGGTATCCGTGTAGCGGCCCAGCACACCCACGGCAAAGGAGGCCAGGTAGTCGTCCAGGGTCAGCAGACGCAGCTTGGCGCGGACCTCCCCATGGTCGAATTTGCGGTCCGGTTCGGGAATGTAGTGGGCGTCGGCGAGGAGCTGCACGTTGCCCCACTGGTAGCCGTAGCGCAGATTCTTGGTACGGATATCCGGCTCGCCGAAGTCGACGACGTCCAGCGCCACACCCAATGTGTGGTCCACGGGCTGGTCCAGCGCGGTGGGAAAGTCGATAACGTGGGCGGTGTTGATGCCCGGCTGCAACTCCATGGCCAGGCCGCGCGAGGCACCCAGGGGGAGCAGCAGAACAGCCAGCAAGGCGCCGGCCAGCCAGAGGCGATTCATCGGGCCCCTCCATCCTTGGAGTGACGCTACGCGCGGTAGGCGCCAGTGGGCGCTAGCCCGTCTGGCTCAGATAACGGGTCAGCAGCCCCACCATGTTTACGGTAAACCAGTCATCCTGCCCATGGGCCAAGCTGGATGCCTGCGAAAGGTAGCGACGCGCGTCTGCCCCCCGCCCCTCGTCCACGGCCATCGCAGCCAGCCGCAGGTTGACGCGGGCCAGACCGCCCTTGTCCTCCAATACTTTATAGAGTTCCTGGGCCTTCTGCAAAAGGTCCGCGCCCCGTTCCCGCTGCCCGCGCATGCGCATGGTCTCCGCCAGATGCTCCATGGCCAGGGCATAGGCGCGCCGCGGCAGGCGTTCGTCCACCAGAATGCTCTGCAACAGCGCGTCCGCCTCGGCGGGTTGTCCCTGCAACATGCGCGTCTGTGCCTGCATCAGCTTGATCTGATAGGGGGAAATCGGCGCGTTGGCGCCCGTGCCGGCGCGGGCCTGCGCCCGCTCCAGAAACGATTCCGCACGCGGGTAGTTGTGATCGCTGAGGTGAAAGAAGCCGATCAGCGCCAGGGCGCTGCTGGCCCAGGGCTCCCGCTCCAGCTCCGGCTTTTTCAGGATCACGTTGAGCAGGCTGACGCCCTTGGCCCCGCGGGTGCGGTCGATATAGACGCGGTCTTCCGGCGTATAGCGAAAAGGGTCGTGAATACTGCGGCGCTCGCGAAAGGCGAAGAGCAGATCCAGCTGGGCCATGCGGAAATAGTCCGCATTGGATTTCTTGTTTTCCCGCTCCAGCGTCTGGTATTCGGCCTCAAGCTGCCGTTGCAGCGCCGGGCCCGCGGGCCACGACGCACCATGATCCCGCATGACCGGGAGGGAGGAAAGCACCGCCTGGTGCAGCGTCTCGGGAATCTTCAACCGCAGCGGCACGATCTCATCGTAGGTCCGCGTGATGGAAAAGGCGCCCAGGATGTGGGGCACCAGCAACACGATGAACATCATGCCGAAGGTGAAATCCCAGCGCCGCAATTCGTCATCCACGCCAAACACGATGCGCTGCAGTCGATTGGGCACGCGATTGATGCGCAACCCGGTAAAGTACACCCCCTCGAACTGGAACACGTCCTTGCCCTCGATCTGGCCCATCCACCAGTACGTGGGAAACTGCAGGCGCGAGACCATGAGACACAGGGTGGTCGTAGCGACGATCATGGCCACGCCGATGAGCGCGTAGATGCCAATGTCCGACCATTCCAGCAGTGTGCGGTCCCACAGGGCTGCCAGCGGTAGCGCCAGACCGGCGACGAGGAACAGCAGGTACAGCAACGGGCTGAGAATCCAGAACTTCATGGGTGTGACTCCTCGGGCTCCGTGGGGTGCACCGCGGCAAGGCGCGTGCGATACGGGGGTTCGGTGCTCTCTGCACACGCCAACTGCCGCCAGCGGCCAAACAGTTGATCCAGTTGCGCCGGTGTGGCCGTCCAGTTCAGGTCCAGGGTTGGCCGCACGGCACGCTGCCGTGGCGAAAATCCCTCATAGAACAGCACACCGCCCGGCATGAGCAGTGTTTCCGCACGCCGCAGGAACCGCCAATCGGTAAAGCCGAATGCGCAGATCATGGCAAAATACCCCGCCGGCAAGGGCAACGTGGCCACATCCGCGACAATCCAGCCGATCCCGCCCCGCTCGGCCCACAGTCTGCGCGCCTGCCGGATTCCCGTCAGAGACAGGTCCACGGCGACGATCCTACTGACGCTCCCCGGCGCCGAGGCGATGCCGCGGCCCAGCCCACAGGCGGCATCCAGCATGGGCCCCGGGGGCACCTGCGTCTGCCAGCGCTGCACCATGGGATGCGGCTCCGGACGCTGTGCGGGCTGTTCCGCGTAGCGCCGGTCCCATTTCTGACGATCGTCGGCGAGGGTCATGCGGGGTCGTGCTGCAATGGCGTTCGGGGTTTTTGGCATTCACGGGATGGCGGATTCCTGGTATGGTTCGCCATGACGCAGATCTTCCGCCAGACACGGCGGTAGACGGGTCATCACGGACGCACATGGCATCATGGACGATACCCTCAACCCCGCCGCGGCGTCGCCAAACGCCGACACTCCCGATCCCTCGCTGCGCCCCCACACCTTACAAGACTATGTGGGGCAGGTCGAGATTAAACGGAATCTGGAAGTGTTCATCGGCGCGGCGAAAAAGCGAAACCAGCCGTTGGACCATGTGCTGCTGAGTGGGCCGCCGGGGTTGGGCAAGACCACGCTGTCCTACATTCTGGCCCATGAGATGGGGGTGGGCATCCGCAGCACCTCGGGGCCGGTGCTGGAGCGCCAGGGAGACCTGGCCGCGGTGCTGACGGGGCTGAATCCGGGCGAGATCCTGTTCATCGACGAGATTCACCGCATGCCGCGCGTGGTGGAGGAGGTGCTCTATGGCGCCATGGAGGACTTCAAACTGGACATCATGGTGGGGCAGGGCCCCATGGCCCGCACGGTGAAGCTGGACCTGGCGCCCTTCACCCTGGTGGGGGCCACGACACGGGTGGGCCTGCTGTCGTCGCCCTTGCGCGAGCGCTTCGGTATTCATTGCCGGCTGGCCTACTACGAGCCGGAGCATCTGGAGCAGATCATCCAGCGCACCGCCGGCCTGCTGGACATCAGCATCACCCGCGAGGCCGCGCTGGAGCTGGCCGGGCGGGCCCGGGGCACGCCGCGGGTGGCCAACCGCCTGCTGCGCCGTGTGCGCGACTTCGCCCAGCGTGTGGGCATGGAGCGGGTGGAGTTGACCATGGTGGAGGAGGCGCTGACCATGCTGGGCGTGGACAGCCATGGGCTGGACCTGCTGCACCTGGAGATCCTCCAGGTCATCGTGGAAAAGTTCGGCGGCGGCCCCGTGGGCCTGAGCACGATCACCGCGGCCCTGTCCGAGCCCCGGGACACCATCGAGGAGGTGTACGAGCCCTATCTGATCAAAGAGGGCTTTCTCAAGAAGACGCCCCGCGGCCGCGTGGCCACGGCCAAGGCGTTCGACCATCTGGGCCACGCCGTGCCCGAGGCCACCCAACTGCGCCTGTCGGTAGAGTAGCGGCGGCTAGCCCAGCCCGCCGCGGGCCAGACCCCACAGGGCCCGCACGAGCAGACTTTCCAGAATCTGAATGCCGATCAGCACGACGATGGGCGAAAAGTCGATCCCACCCATGGCAGGCAGCAGCGCGCGCACCGGCGCCAGCAGGGGCTCTGTCACCCGGTAGACCAGCACACCGACGGTGTTGGCACCGGCCTGGGGAAACCAGGACAGCGCCACGCGGATGAAGATGAGCACGGTGAGTATCGTGGCCAGAATGCGCACTAGGTCGATCAACGTCAGTATCATGATTGTCCTTCGTGGTTAGCCTTGAGCAGATCGGTGCGATGTCCCTGCACGCGCGTGGCCTCGCGCACAACGCGCATCATGAGCCCGCGAATGCCGGCGGACTCCATTTCCATCAGTCCCGTGGCGGCCACATGGGATTGCAGCGCCTCGTCGCGCAGCCGCTCCGGGTGCTCCGGGGCCGCGCGCAGGGCCGCCGCAGTATTCTCCAGCACCGCGGCCACGACCGCCAGCGCCGGGCGGCGCGGCAGGCCCATCATCAGCGCGCCGTCGGCCAGGGCATCCAGGATCGTCAGAAAGGCGGCCGGGGCGATGTCCACCAGTGTCTGGGCCACCTCGAACTGCGCCTCGGAGGCCAGTTCCAGCAGCAGCCCCATGTCCCCGAACCAGCTGTTGAAGCTGTCGATCCCCGCGCGGTCGATGAACGGCGCGGCGAAGAAGGCCAGCAGCGTCTGTCCCGGCACCGGCCCGGGACGCACCAGGCAGCGCATCAGCTTGCGCTCGTGCAGATGATGCAGCAGCGCGTCCAGGGACCAGCCCGGGCCGATCATGACCAGGGTGTGGCGGTCGGAGATGGCCAGGCGCATCAACGGCAGGTGGGGCACCAACTGGGCCGGCTCGGCGTCCACGATGATCAGCTCCGCCTGCTGAAACAGGGACTCCACGGAGCCGATGGGCTCCACGCCCGGCGGGGGCTGCCGTTCGTCAATGGCGAAGACACGCATGGCGCCCGCCGCACCGGCCCCCCGGGCCTGCAGGTGCGCCTGCATGGCGGTGCTTGCCGCACCCCAGCCGATGAACCCCACGCGGGGTAGCGCCGCACGGCCGGGTGCCTCGGTGGTGGATGGCGTCGTCGTGGATGGCGTCGTGGTGGACGGCATCGCATTGGACGGCTTGTCGGTGCTCATGGCCGTGCTCCGAAGATGGCCGTCCCCACGCGCACCACGGTGGCGCCTTCCTCGATGGCCCACTCGAAATCGTGTGTCATGCCCATCGACAGCTCGCGGAACGCCTCGCCCAGCCCGAATTCCTGTCGCATGCGGCCATGCAGCCCGCGGATGTCAGCGAAGCAGCGGCGTGTCTGGGCCTCGCTGTAGTCCGGGTCGGGAATGGTCATCAGCCCTGTCAGGCGCAGGCCGGGCAGCGGGAGTACGGCTTCCAGCACCTGCCGCAGCCCGTCTTCATCGGCAATGCCGGCCTTGCTCGCCTCGTGGCTCCAGTTGAGTTGCAGCATGATGTCCAGCGTATCGCCTTTCGGCACATGCTTGCTCAGGGCACGGGCCAGCTTTTCCGAATCGACGCTCTGCACCGTGCTGAAGGCTCCGGGAATCTGTCGCGCCTTGTTGGTCTGCAAGTGGCCGATCATGTGCCATTCCGTGTCGGCGGGCGACTGCTCAAGCTTGGGCAGCGCCTCCTGCACCCGGTTCTCGCCGAACAGGCGCTGCCCGGCGGCATAGGCTTCCATCACGGCAGCCAGGGGCTTGGTCTTGGAGACGGCCACCAGGGTCACCGCGTCCGCGTCCCGTCCGCTGCGGCGGGCAGCCTGGGCGATGCGTTCCCGGACGGCGGCGAGATTCCCGGCGATGCCTCCATTGGCGCTGTGCTGCCATGCGGTCATTGGGCCCGCTCCCACAGCCCGGCCTTGTTCTGCCGTGCCTTGGCCTCGGCCTCCACGAATTGTTCGTGGTAGGGGTTGGGGGCGCCGGTGAGCACGTAGTAGCTCCATCCGTTGAGCACCATCCACAGGTTGATGTTCTCATCCTCCCGCAGCAGCATGCCCTTGATGCGCCCCGCGGCGCTGAGCACGCGGAACTGGGCGGTCGTCTCCTGGCCGCGCAGCTTGCTGTCCAACTCGTAGATGACCTTCTTGTAGAACCACGCGTTGTATTCCTTGCCGAAGGCGGCGGAGCCCTCCGGGGAGACATGGGCCAGCCAGAACAGCACCCACTGCTGCTCGTCGTTGCGGTTGCTCGGGCTGAGAATGCGCGCCATGTCCTGGTAGGCGGGGCGGTAGGGGATGTGCAGCCACACCGCGTCGGGGCGGTCCACCCGCACCACGGTGCCGCGCAACTCGCCGCTCTCCTGGCCGGCATTCCAGGTCAGAAACTCCCGCTTGCGCCGCGCCATGTCGGCCTTGGGGCGGTGGTAGTGATAGCTCCCCGTGCGTTCGTCGAAGTGCCCGCCATATTCGTCCAGCTCGCCGGGATGGGCCCCTGCGGAGCCGACCAGCCGATCACAGAAGGGCAATACCAGCAGCACGGTCAGCCCCAGCACCAGCGCAGCGGACAGCGGTGCCCGCCGCCGGGGCAAAAGAACGCGGGTCGGGTCTGGCATGGCGTCGCTCTCGCTGGCGGAACAATCATGGCCCGTCCGGCCACGGCGGCGCGAGCGCCGCGGGTCGGGACGACGGATTCCGTCAATTGTTCCACTATCGTGCGGCGAATGCCAAATGACCCCGCCGCCACGGGGTGCGCAGCCTCGCGAGTGTCGCAAGATTGTAGGTTCTGAATTGCCTGTGTGCGCGGGATGCGGCTATGCTGTTGACTCGTCATCCCCCTGTCCCGATCCGCCCCCGGGGCCCATCACGGAGAGCCGCCCATGTCTGCCGCCAGCGATGCCGTGACGGCATTTCTCAAGGATTGGAAGCCCATCGCGGAAATGCCGCCGGGCAATCCCCTGCGCCGGGGCATGTTGCGCTATGTCGCGGCACCGGACGCTGCCGCGCGGCGGACGCTGCTGGCCAAGACCAGTGAGCTGTTCGCGCTGCACCAGATCTATCAGGAGTTGGGCATCTTCCGGGAGGATGAGCCGCCCTATGCCAAGGATCTGGACGCGCTGTTGTCCCTGTCCATCGAGGATTTCGCGGAAGGCGTGCGGGAGGGGAACATTCGCCCCTTCGCCGAAACGCTGCAAAAGGGCTTTCAGTTCGGCCGCTATGCGGTGGACACCAAGCATCTGGCCATGCGCCGGTTCCTGCTGCACCTGTTCCAGCAGGAGGCGGGCGGGGCTGGCATGAAGTACACCGTGTATGCCAATGGGATCATCCATGGCTCCCATGGCAAGACCCACGAGGAGATGGCCAAGGAGTTCACGATTCTGGGCTTCGGCAACGGCAAGCCGGAATTCGGGGGGCAGTTCTACCGGGTGGCGCTGCTGAGCTTCCGGTTCGACACGGGCTCCACGACCTATATGGCCAACGTGGACCCGCGCAAGGTGATCGAAACCGTGCGTCGCTGGCTGCGTCTCACCGGTGGCCAGGAAGACAAGGTGGAACTGGCGTATCTCAAGCGCTGAGGGAGTCGGCCCGCCCTCCAACGACACCACGTGACGCCGCCATGTGACGTTGGCAAGTGACGGCCGTAAGGGGCCACGGCCGTAGGGGACCAGGCCGCGGGCGGTGTGCCCTCCCGGGGGGAGCTAGCGCCGCACCTGACCCGTGGATTGGGGCAGGGCCTCTTCCTCGGTCAGCGGCAGGGGAATTTCACGGAACTTGGTCTTTTCGTTCTCGTGATACACGTCCTTGAGCAGATCCCGTGTATAGTCGAAGCTGTCCCGGTCCGCGGCGGCCAGCGAAATGATGCCGGTGTCCATGCGGATGGCATCCTTGGGGCAGGCCTCCACGCAGAGCCCGCAGAACACGCAGCGCAGCTCGTCGATGTCGAAGACGACCGGGTACTTTTCCACGGACTTGTCCTCCACTTCGCCCGCATCGATATGGATGCAGTTGGCCGGGCAGATTTCCTCGCACATGTAGCAGGCCACGCACTTGATGAAGCCGTCCTCGCGCACCGTCAGGCGGTGGCGGCCCCGGTAGCGCGGTGACACGCGGCGGCGCTCCTCGGGGTATTGCACGGTCACCACGTCGCGCTTGCCGAACATGTTGCGCATGAAGTGGCGGATCGTCAGCCCGAAGCCCGCCAGAAAGGCCGGCAGATAGATGGCCTCGCTCAGGCCCTCGCTGCGGTCGACGGTGAAGGTCTTCAGGGTTGCGCTCATGGTCTCTCCAACAACGATTGTCTCTCCAACAACGATTGTCTCTCCAACAACGATTGTCTCTCCAACAACGATTGTCTTTCCAACAACATGGTGTCTCCAGCAGGGGCTCCCGGCAGCCACGCAGGCGTGGCGGGCGGGGCTCCCTAGAATGAATCCACGGCCAGCAGCACCAGTGCGGTGACGGCCACATTGGCCAGGGTCACGGGCAGCAGCTTTTTCCAGCCCAGGGCCATGGTCTGGTCAAACCGGAACTTGGGAATCGTCCAGCGGGTGATGATGATGAACCAGCACAGCACGACGATCTTGGTGATGAATGCGCCGATCTGGAGCAGCACGATCAGCCACACCGGCAGGGGCAGATGGCCCCCGAACAGGTGGAACCCATCGGCATGCAGCCAGGGGATGTTGTAGCCCCCGAGGAACAGGGTGGCCGTCAGGCCGGCGATGCCCACCACGGTCACATACTCGGCCAGCATGAACGCCGACCAGCGCATGCCGGAATACTCCATGAAATAACCGGCAATGATCTCCGACTCCCCTTCCGGCGCGTCGAAGGGCACCCGCTTGGATTCGGCCAGCATGGCCGCGAAGAAAAGGAGGAAGGCCACCGGCTGCGTGAAGATGCCCCACTTGGGGATCACGTCGCCGAACCAGTAGGTATTCTGCGCCTCCACCAGCGTACCCACCTGCACGGTGCCGTACACCATGAACAGGCCCACCAGGGACAGGCCGAGGAAGATCTCGTAGGACAGCATCTGCGCCGAGGCGCGGGCCGCGCCCAGCAGGGCATACTTGTTGTTCGAACTCCAGCCGGCCAGCACCGCCCCATAGACCCCCAACGAGGTCATGGCCAGCACCAGCAGCACGCCGATGTTCACATCGGTGATCTGAAACTTGAAATCGCCGATGGGCATGGCAAAGGGAATCACGGCCCACACCACGAAGGCCGAGATGAAGCCGAAGAAGGGCGCCATGTAGAAGATGACCATGTCCGCGCCCTTGGGAATCGTATCTTCCTTGAAGATCGACTTCAGCCCGTCGGCGGCCATGTGCAGCGCCCCATGGCCCGTGAAGCGGCCCAGGTTGGCGCGATTGGGGCCCAGCCGGTCCTGCACGGCGCTCATCCACTTGCGCTCCATGAGCGTGAGCACCGTCCCCAGCGCCATCACGAAGCCAAGCACGATCACCGCAATCTTGATGATTGCCATAACGGCCGGATGCAGCAGTATGTCCATCGGTGTTCCTTGCCTGTGGCGCGGTGCGTTTGCGGCGACCCGCTGTCCGCGGATCAGCGCTCCAGCTCGCCGCCGATCATGTTGATCGAGCCGAAGATGGGCACGATGTCCGCAATGTAATGCCCCACGGTCATTTCTTCCATGGCCGCGACATAGTTGAAGCAGGGCGGCCGCACGCGGCATTTCACCGGGCGACCGGTGCCGTCGGAGACCAGGTAGAAGCCCAGTTCCCCGTTGCCGCCTTCCACCGCGGCATAGGCCTCGCCGGGCGGGGGCTTGGGGCCGTCCATGACGATCTTGAAGTGGTCGATCAATCCCTCGATGCTTCCGTAGACCTCGTGCTTGCGGGGCAGGGAGGCGCGCCGGTCATAGGACATGAACTCGCCCGGGGGCAGCATGTCGATGGCCTGGCGGATGATGTGCATGCTCTGGCGCATCTCGGCCTGCCGCACCAGATAGCGGTCGTAGCAGTCGCCCACGGTGCCCAGCGGAATCTCGAAGTCCAGTTCGTCATAGACCGAGTAGGGGTCGCTGCGCCGCACGTCGTAGGCGATGCCCGCGGCGCGGGCCATCGGGCCCGAGAACGCATGGGCCATGCAGCGTTCCTTGGAAAGGATGCCCACATTCTTCAGCCGGTCGATGAAGATCTTGTTCTTCACCACCAGCTTCTCGCCCTCGTCCAGCACGTCGGAGACCTTTTGCAGGCGGTCCTCCAGCATGGTCAGGAAGCCATCCGGCACATCATTGGCGTTGCCGCCGATGCGCGTCCAATTGGTGGTCAGCCGGGCCCCGGTCATCTCCTCCACGCATTCCCACAGGTACTCGCGGGCCTTCACGTACCACAGGAACATGGACATCGCGCCCACTTCCATGGCCGTGGCGCCGTTGCACGTGAGGTGGTCGGTGATGCGGGAGATTTCCATCATGATCACGCGGGTAAACTCCGCCCGCCGCGGCACCTCGATGCTGAACAGCTTTTCGGCGGCGATGGAATAGCCCACGTTGTTGATCAGGGGCGACACGTAGTTCAGCCGGTCCGTGTAGGGGATCACCTGAATGTAGGTGGAGGCCTCGGCCTCCTTCTCGAAGCCCCGGTGCAGATAGCCGATGTCGGCTTCCATGGAGAGAATCACCTCGCCGTCCACCTCGCAGCGGAAGCGCGTAATGCCGTGCATGGCCGGGTGGGAGGGGCCGACCTCAATCACCATCGGCTCGGCGCCGAAATCCAGCTCCTCCAGTCGTCGAATGCTTTCCGTCATGTGTGCGGGCCCCGTCTACTCGGTTGGTTTGGCGTCGGCGTCGGATTCAAAGAAACCGGGTGCATCCTGGCGCGTCACCGTGGCGGTGTATTCCTCCCCGTAGTCGTACCGTTCGCGCACGGGGCGCATGGGCACCAGGGGCTGGGCCAGGGTCTTCTCATAGTCCTTGCGCAGGGGAAAGCCCACGAAGCCCTCGTACATCAGCAGGCGCTTGAGCTTGGGGTGGCCGTTGAAGGTGATCCCGTACATGTCCCAGCATTCGCGCTCGTACCAGTTGGCCGCGCTCCACAGGTCCGCAATGCTGTCCATGCTCGGGTCGTCCGCCCCGAGGAGAATCTTCACCCGCAGCCGATGGCCCAGGGCCAGGGACTTCAGGTGCACCACCACCTCGAAGCGCGGCTCCCGCGGCAGATGGTCCACGGCCGTCAGGTCGATCATCAACTCGAACTGACAGCGCGGGTCGTCGCGCAGAAAGCGGAATATTTCCAGTGCCTGGTCCCGGCTGATGACGAGGGTCTCGTCGCCGTGCTGGTGATGGTGCGACTGCACGGCCCCGGAAAACTGCGCCTGCACCAGCGCGGTCAGCGCCGGAATTGCGGTTTCCGTGGCGGTTTCCTCGGCGGCGGCCGGCTGGGTGGTCTCCTCGCTCATGGACATCCGGTAACGGGTGAACGTGATCAATCCCGTGGTGCCACAGGGGCGCCGTCGGGCGGTGTCGCGCCGTTGCGGGGAACGGCTCTGCTACGAGAACGGCGCTGCTCCTAGGAACGACTGAGCAGCAACTCCTCCTTGGTCTGGCGCGGGTTCAGCCCGCCCAGGCCACGGGGGCCCTTCTCCTGAATCAGCTTCTGCAATTCGATGATGCCGTCCAGCACGGCCTCCGGTCGCGGCGGGCAGCCGGCGATATACACATCCACCGGGATGATGCGGTCGATGCCGGCCACGGCGGCATAATTCTGGTAGAAGCCGCCCGAGGAGGCACAGGCACCGAAGGCGATGACCCACTTGGGCTCCGCCATCTGCTCGTACACATGCTTGAGTACCGGCGCCATCTTGTGATTCACGGTGCCCACCACGAACAGCAGGTCGGACTGCCGCGGCGTGAAGCGCGGAATCTCGCTGCCGAAGCGCGCGCCGTCGTAATGGGCGCCATAGACCGCCATGAACTCCATGCCGCAACAGGCGGTCACGAAGGGATACTGGAACAGCGAGAACTTGCGCGACCAGTTGACGACCGCGTCCAGCTTGGTGGTCAGGTACTGTTCACTGAGGGGGAATTTCATTCCCATTCCAGGGCTCCTTTCTTCCAGTCGTAGACCAGCCCGATGAGCAGGACCACGAAGAAGATGGACATTGCCCAGAAGCCGTAAAATCCGAATTCGCGAAACTGCACGGCCCAGGGATAGAAGAAGACGATCTCCACGTCGAAGATCAGGAAGGCCAGCGCGACCATGTAGAACCGCACCGAGTAGCGGCGGTATTCCGTCCCGCGGCTGGGGTGGCCGGACTCGAACGGCATGCGCTTCACGTCCGACGCCTTCGTGGGACCGACCAGAATGCTCAACAGGGTGAACAGCGTCGGGATGGCCAGTGCCACGATGATCAAAAACAGCACGGGCAGATACTGATCAGCGACCATGTTTCCTCGCTACGGGATGCAGCCGTCCGCGGGCCGTCACAATGCCAACGGCGGGGCGCGGAATGCCGCACCTGGGGCCTGTTTCCATTACGAGTAGGGAGGCTACCACAAACCGTTCCCTTGTCAATCGAGCCTATGCCGCCGCGACGCTCCCCTAGCGGGTGCCGCCGGATTGAAACGTGGCCTCCAGGAAGTCCATCACGGACTCGGTGAAGACATCGTTGCGATCCCCGGCGACCATGTGCCCCGCCCCGCTGACATCGACGTACTTGGCATCGGGCACATCCTCCAGAAACTGCTTGACGCCCTGCTCGCTGACCACGTCGCTGCTCCCGCCGCGCACGAGCAGGGTGGGAATGTTGACCCGCCGCGCCGCCGCGCGCAGGCGTTCCTCCGTCGTATAGCCGGATTCGTGGGCCATCGTCAGCATCTGCGGGTCCCAATGCCAGTAGTAGCGCCCGTCGTCCCGCAGGCGCAGGTTCTTGCGCAGCCCGCTGAGGTCCTTGGGCCGCGAGCGATGGCGGCGGTAGGCGGCCACGGCATCGCCGGCGGCCTCGATGCTGTCGAAGCCGTCCACCGTGGATTCCATGAAGCCCACGATGCGGTCCACGCCCACCGTCTCCAGGCGGGGGGTGACGTCCACCAGCACCAGCGCCCGAGCGGTGCGTTCCGGCAGGGTGGCTTCGCCCACGGTGACCAGGCTCGTGATGCCGCCCAGGGATGCCCCCACCAGCGCCGGCGGCTCGTTCAGGTCGCGCAGCACGGCGTTCAGGTCGGCCTTGTAGGTATCGGTGCGGTAGCCATCTTCGCGCGTCCAGTCGCTGTCGCCGTGGCCGCGCTGGTCCAGGCTCAGCGTGTACCAGCCGTGCTGGGCCAGGTTGTAGGCAGCGCCGCCCCAGGAATGCCGCGTCTGGCCGCCCCCGTGCAGGAAGAGCACCGGCGGCCAGTTGGGGTTGCCCCAGGTATCCGCCACCAGGCGGTTGCCCGCCGCGCCCTCGAACATCCGCACGCGGGGTTCCCGGGACACGGGCTGCACGGGCTCCACGGCAAAATAGGAGGCAAAGCGCGCCGCCAGATCCCGTGGCCGGCCGACGGGCGATTCCTCGGCCACGCGCACGAACAGGCCCTCCGCATCGGCCAGCAGGGTGCCGTCCATCGCCATCAGGCGCCCGGCCACATGGACCTTGCGCCGTTCCACGTGCCGCACCCAGGCCAGGGCCTTGGTGCGCGCATTGAGCGGGACGGGCTTGCGGTAGTTCACGGACAGATTGGCGGTGACGGCCACCTGACCCGCGAGAAAAGCCGTGCGGCCCAGCAGCTCCTCCAGCACCGAGGAGATGGCACCACCATGCACCAGGGTCGGGCCGCCCTCCGTGCCCGGGCCGAAGCGCACCTGCGCCCCCAGGATGGTGCGCCCCCTGCGCTGAAAGTACCGCACAGCGAAGCGGTCCCCTTCCACATCGCCGCCGATGAAGGAGCGGCCCTCGCCGAAGATGGGCACGGTTTCCAGGGGCAGCCAGTGGTCGCTGCGGGGGATGGGGGTTCGGTCAATGTCCGTCATGTTTGCCGTCGGAGCCTGTGGAGTGGGTGAACTTGTGTTCAGGCGCGCAGCGCCAGGGCGTCGGCTACCACCTGCACCAGGTGCCGCGCACCGCGGCCGGTGCCGTGGGCGATCTGCTGCCGGCAGGAGATGCCGTCGGCCACCACCGTATCTGCCGCGTCGGCGGCCCGCACGGCGGGGAACAGGCGCTGCTCGCCGATGGTCTGGGAGATGGCGTAGTGCTCCTTCTCGTAACCGAATGAGCCGGCCATGCCGCAGCAGCCCGCTTCGATCTCGTGCACGGTGGCCCCGGGCAGGGCCCGCAGCACCTTCAGCGTGGGGGCCATACCCACCAGGGACTTCTGGTGACAGTGGCCATGTACCCAGATCTCCTGGGCCGCCGCCGTGTCCGGCAGGGCCAGCTTGCCCTCGTCGATGAGTTGACCCAGAAACTCGTCGATGGTCAGCGCGCGGGCCGCCACCCGGTTCGTCTCCGCCCCGGGCAGCAGGTCGGGATAGTCCTCGCGCAGCGTCAGAATGCAGCTCGGCTCCACGCCCACGATGGGCACCCCCGCGTCCGCGTATTCGCGTAGCACGTTCACGTTGTGCCGGGCATTGCGCCGCGCCTGCTCCAGCAGACCCTTGGAGATCATGGGCCGTCCGCAGCACTTGCGCGGCACGAGCTGCACCCGGTAGCCCGCATGCTCCAGCACGGCCACGGCCGCGTGGCCCAGCTCCGGATGGTTGTATTCCATGAACGTGTCATGGAACAGCACCACCGGCGGCCGCTCGTCCGCCCCGGCAGGCGCCTTGCGCCGGCGGAACCAGCGGCTGAAGCGCTGGCTGGCGAAGGGCGGCAGGCGCCGCTTGGGGGCGATGCCCAGCCCGCCCATGACCCACCGGTTCAGCGGAAAGCCCATCATCCAGTTGGAGACCGGCGCGAAGAACGTGCCCAGCCTGTTCACCAGATCGACGCTGGTGAACAACCGCGTGCGCAGCGGCACGCCATGTACCTTGTTGTACTGATGCAGGAACTCGTACTTCATCTTGGCCATGTCCACCTTGGAGGGACACTCCGTGCGGCACGCCTTGCACTCCAGGCACAGGTCCATCACCTCGTACAGTTCCCGGCTGCCGTATGCCTGCATGTCGAAGGTGCCGGCGATCAGCGCGCGCAGAGCGTTGGCCCGGCCGCGGGTGGAGTGGCGGTCGTCCTGGGTCGCCTGGAACGAGGGACACATGGTGCCCGCATCCAGCTTGCGACACTGGCCGTTGCCGTTGCACATCTCCACGGCGAACTCGAAGCCGCCCTCCCGCGAGAAATCCAGAAAGGTGTCGATCTTGTGGTTGGCGTAGCTGGGCCCGAAGCGCAGGTTCTCCGTGGGCGGCGGGGCATTGACGATCTTGCCCGGATTCATCAGCCAGGTGGGATCGAATGCCGTCTTCACGTCCCGGAAGGCATCGTACAGGGCCGGGCCGAACAGGCGCTGGTTGAGCCAGGAGCGGGCCAGGCCGTCCCCATGCTCCCCGCTGATCGCCCCCTCGTATTCCTGCACCAGGTCCACGATATCGTTGAAGATGGACATCATCTTGTCCATCTCGCCGGGCTGCTTGAGGTCGATGAAGGGCCGGATGTGCAGGCAGCCCACGGAGGAATGGCCATAGTAGCCCGCGTCCGTGTCGTGCCGCTCCACGATCTCCTGGAATGCCCGCAGGAAGCCCGGCAGCTTGGCCGGATCGACCGCCGTGTCCTCCACGAAGGCGAGCGGCTTGGCGGAGACCCGTGTGCCCATGAGCAGCCCCAGTCCGCCCTTGCGCAGGTTCCACACCAGGGCCTGCTCCGCCGGTTCCTGGGCGCGCACGTAGGCGTAGCCCAGGTGATTGCGCCGCAGGTCGGCCTCCAGCTTCTCCAGGCGGTCGGTCAGTTCCGCGCGGCTCTCGCCGAAGAATTCCACGATGATGATGGCGCCCGGCTCCCCCTGGATGAAGCCGGTCTTGCCCTGGAACACCGGGGAGCCCATGGCCTCGTGCAGGATGCGGCGATCCACCAGCTCCGCCGCCGAGGGCTGGTGGCTGAGGATCAGCTCATCGGCCTCCACGGCCTGGATCATGTCCTCGAAGTGCACCACCAGCAGGGCCTTGGCCTTGGGCTGGGCCACCATGCGCACCTGGAGCGCCGTCACCGAGGCCAGTGTGCCCTCGGAGCCCACCAGCAGGGAGGCCAGGTTGGGCGTGGGGGACTTGATCATCTCGTCCAGGTTGTAGCCGGAAACCCGCCGCAGGATCTTGGGAAAGCGCTGCAGAATCTCCGCGCGCTGCTCCCCGGCGATGCGCAGTACCTCGCGGTAAATGTGGCCCTCCAGGTTCTCGCCGCGCAGCTTGGCGTGCAGGGCCGACTCGTCCACGGGGCCGAAGGTGGCCCGGCTGCCGTCGGCGAGAATGGTGTCCGCGCTGATCACGTGGTCCACCGTCTTGCCGTAGATGACCGAGTGGGCCCCCGCCGAGTTGTTGCCCGCCATGCCGCCGATGGTGGCGCGATTGCTGGTGGCCGTGTCCGGCCCGAAGGCATAGCCGCGCGGCGCGAGGAACTGGTTGAGCTGGTCCTGCACCACGCCCGGCTGCACGCGCACCCACTGCTCCTCCTCGTTGATTTCGAGGATGCGGTGCATGTGCCGGCTCATGTCCATCACCAGCGCCGCGCCCACGGTCTGGCCGGCCAGGGACGTGCCGCCCCCGCGGGGCAGCAGGGGGATCACATGCTTGCGCGCCGCCTCCACCACCGCCTGCACATCCTCCGCATGACGCGGGTAAACCACGCCCACCGGCTGAATCTGGTACATGCTGGCATCGGTGCTGTAGATCTGCCGCGTCATGGCGTCGAAGCGCACCTCGCCTTCGAGCCGGCGTTTCAGTTCGGATTCAAGATCGCGGATGGTCATGGGCTCGTTGCCGATTTTGGGGGTTGCCCCGCACAGGGCTGGTTCCACAATGCTATTGGCACACGGCGGCTAGACGTTGAAGCGGAAGTTGATCACATCGCCGTCGTGGACCACGTATTCCTTGCCTTCCAGGCGCATCTTGCCGGCGTCCTTGGCCTTCTTTTCGCTGCCCAGGGCCACCAGCTCGTCATAGGCCACCACTTCGGCGCGGATGAAGCCGCGCTCGATGTCCGAGTGAATCTTGCCCGCCGCATGCTGGGCGTTGGTGCCGCGGGCGATGGGCCAGGCCCGCGACTCGTCCTCACCGGTGGTGAGAAAGCTGATCAGGTCCAGCAGGGCATAGGCCCGCTGCACGAAGCGATCGCGGGCCGAGGTGGTCAGCCCGAGTGCCTCCAGGAATTCCGCCTGCTCCTCTGGGGCCATGGTGGCGATGTCCATCTCGATCTTCCCGCTGATCGGCATGATCTCCGCCCCAGACGATGCCGCCAGCGCCGCCACGTCCGCCGGCAGCTCGCCGGTGAAGTCCTCCTCCGCCTGATTGAGCAGATACAGCAGGGGCTTGGTGGTCAGCAAGCCGAACCCGGAGAGCTGCGCCCATTCCGCCGGGGTCAGGCTGAGCGTGGCCAGCGGCGCCTCCCCTTCCAGGTGCGCGATGCACCTGTCCAGCAGCGCCACCTCGTCCTTGCGGCCCGCATCCTTCTTGATGCGCTCCTTGCGATTCTCCAGGGGCCCCAGGTCGCTGAGTATCATCTCGGTGAGAAAGGCATCCCGCTCGCGCACGGGGTTGGGGGCATCGGGCAGGGCCGGATTGTCGAAGGCCCGCAGCACGATCACCAGCACGTCGCACTGGCGCATCGCCGCCAGCACCTGGGGTTCCAGGCCCTGGCCGCTGGGCGCCGCCCCCGGCGTCCCGGCCACGTCCACGAACACCACTTCGGCGTAGACGGTCTTCTTGGAGGCATGCAGGCGGCTCAGCTCGTCCACGCGGGGGTCGGGCACCTTGATCGCCCCCATGTTCTCCTTCTGCCGGGCGCCGGGCCCGGTTTCCGCGGCCAGGCCGGTCAGCGCATTGAAGATGGTGGTCTTGCCGGTGCCGGGGAAGCCGGTGATGCCGATTTTCACAGGGTCTGTCGCCTTCGGGGTTGGGAATGCCTGCCCGGCCGCGCATTCGGCCCGGGTGTCTCGGCTGGCCGCAGGCGCGCGAAATGGCGGCACACAGCCAGACCCAACAGCTTCGCGCGAACCGGCCCGGCGGTCAATGGAGGCGGTTCCGCGGAGTGTCTCCGTTCGACGCGGCACGGGGGACAGCCCCATGGCCGCGTGAGACGTCGCCCGCGGGCGGCATGGGTCTTTCTCGCGTCCGACACGCCCACATGCAGGCGCCGCCCACCGGCGATCGTCATGCGGTCCGCCGCGCCCGCGGCGCGCTCGTCCCTGCGTCTGACCGCGTGGCGTCTGACCGCCTGCCGGCGGCGGGAGGCGAAGGCTTCAATCCGGCCCGGCGGTCAATGGAGGGGCTTTGCCGGCGGCGGGGGCCGGTTGACCAGCCACAGCCCGCTCGTCACGACCAGCAGCCCCAGCACCAGCAGCAGGCTCAGGTGCTCCCCCAGGAACACCACGCCCCCGGCCACGCCCCAGAAGGGGGCGAGCAGGCTGAAGGAGATCACCGCGCTGGCCTGGTAGCGCCGCAACAGGGACATGAACCCCAGGTAGGTCACATTGACCAGGAACACCGCCTGGAAGCTGAGCAGGGCCACGCTGTCCCACCCGAAGGCGAAGAAGGGGTCGCGCTCCAGCAGCAGGGAGGCCAGGAAGAAGATGCCCGTGGAGATGACGATCTGGGGATACAGCGCCTGGAAGCCCGTGTGCGTCTGGGCCAGAAAGCGCTTGAGGTACAAGGTCAGCGCCGCCCAGGACACGGCCCCGCCCAGCACCAGCAGATCGCCGCGCCACAGGCCCTGCTGCCGCAGGAACAGGTCCTCGGAGAACAGCAGCACGATCCCGAGAAATGCCAGCAGCAGCCCGGCCGCCTTGCGCCAGTGCAGCCGGTCGCCGGGCAGCAGGTAATGGGCGCCCAGGGCGGTGAAGAAGGGGGCCGTGTTGATGAAGATGGTCAGCCGCCCGGCGGTGGTGTAGCGCGCGCCCACGTACATGAAGATGAACTCCGCGGAAAAGAGCAGGCTGGCGATGAACAGATGCCACGCCGCGCCGCGCACGGCGAGCTTCTCCCCGCGCCACCAGCCATAGGCTGTCAGGGGCACCAGGCCGATCAACCCGCGCAGGCACAGCCCCATGATGGGCGCCATGCCCTGCACCAGCAGGCGGATGGTGGTGGAGTTGATGCCGATCAGCGCCGTGATGAAGACCATGGCCCACACCAGTTGCGCATCCACGGAGCGCTGGGCGGGGCCGCTGGAGGGAATGTCGGGCATGGCGCGGGGAGCCTTGGTTGTTGGATGGAGTCGCCGGCACGACAGCGCCAACCATGGCATAATTTTTCCTGCCGTGACACCGGCCGCGTTGCCACTGTCCCCAATTGGCTGGGCTTGTCCGTGGCCTGCGCCCCATCGCCGCCGCCTTGCCAAGGCCCGGGGGGTGGGTTAACGGGTGGGGAGCAGTGCCGTACGTCCCATCGTGTCGCTCAACCCTCGCGGCAGGTGCAATCCATGACCATTCTGCGGATTACGGCGGGCTCGGTGAGCCTGGACGTGGCGTTGCTGGACACCCCCACGGCCCACGCCATCGCCGCCGCGGCACCCTTCGCGGCCCACGCCAATACCTGGGGCCAGGAGGTGTATTTCTCCGCGCCGCTGCACCTGGATGCCGAGCCCGATGCCCGGACGGTGATGGAACCGGGGGAGATTGCCTTCTGGCCGCCGGGCCAGGCCATCGCCATCGGTTTCGGGCCCACTCCGGTTTCCCAGGGCGATGAGATTCGCCTGGCGTCCCCGAGCAATGTCTGGGGCCGGGCCCTGGGCGATGTTCGCGCGCTCGCGGCAGTCGGTGATGGCGATCCGGTACGGGTCACGCGGGCCTGACGCGCGCCTGCTGCGTTTGACAGGGGCCGGGATTGGCTGCATGTCAGAAGGGTACGCTGGCATCCGTTGCGGCACACGGCAGTCGGCATGGCGGCCATCCCCGGCGAGGGCGACCTTCGACGACGGATTTCAAGGACGGAGCACGAGGCGAAACCATGAGCGAGAATGAACTGATTCGAACTGCCGTCGATGACGGCGTGGGCGTTATCACCTTCAACCGCCCGGAGCGCATGAATGCCCTGGGTGCGGATATGCGCGAGCTGTTGCTGGCCTCCCTGCGCAAGATGGATGGGGACCCGGCGGTACGGGCGATCATGCTCACCGGCGAGGGCCGCGCTTTCTGCGCGGGCGGCGACGTGAAGGAGATGAACCAGCGCCTGGACGGCAACGGACCCGCCGCGGAGCCGCCCCACTTCACACCCACCCGCGACAAGGTGCTGGCGCTGATGCGCAGCATGCCGGTGCCCATCATCGGTGCCATCAACGGCGCCGCGGTGGGGGCGGGGATGAACATCGCCCTGGGCTGTGACATGCGCATCGCCTCGGACCGGGCCACCTTCGGCGAGGTGTTCGTGCGGCGCGGCCTGCACCCGGACTGGGGCGGGACGCTGTTTCTGCCCCAGCTGGTGGGCACGGCCAAGGCCTGTGAATTGATCTTCAGCGGGCGCATCATCAACGCGGAAGAGGCGCTGCAGCTGGGCATCATCAACCGCCTGGTGCCCCACGAGGGGTTCCACGAGGCGGCCCTGGCATGGGCCAAGGAATTTGCCCACGGGCCCACGGTGGCCATCGGGTTGGCCAAGCGCAACATCTACAACAACATGCAGGCCACGCTGGAAGGCGCCCTGGCCGCGGAGACCAACGCGCTGGCCGTCGTGCGCGCCACGGAGGATTCGGCGGAGGGCATCCGCGCATTTGTGGAGAAGCGGGAGCCGGCCTTTCAGGGCCGCTAGCGGCCAGTGCTGCCCTTTGCCGGCCATGGGCGCCCCTGACCAGGAGCATGGGGAGCCGCCTGCGCCGCCCTAAGCCCCTCAGGGCGCCGTCCGCGCCGGGTGGTTTGCTGCCGGCAGTCACGCGTCCGGTGGCGGGTGCGTCCATTTGACTTTTTGGGCCGGATTGGCCACACTTTCCCTTGGGTAACCTTGCGCCATGGGGGCTAATTTCCCTAATCGTTGCAGTCGCTTAGGATTCATGCGCGCATGGGGCATAGGCAGCGCCAGTGGCACCACGGGGTGCCGGGGGCATCGCCGCGGCCCGTGCGGAACAAACCTGCGCGATCCCTGACTCTCCCTGGATACCCCTTGCGACGGATCGCGGCGCCGCGCGTCTGACCCTCCCCAACCGCAACACGAGTCCAAGGCCATTTCCATGACCGCCACGCTGCCACCGCTGAAGATCCGCAACATAACCGTGCCCAACCCGATCATTCAGGGGGGCATGGGAGTGGGCATCTCCTGGGACAAGCTTGCCGGGGCCGTGGCGCGTGCCGGCTGCATGGGCACGGTCTCCAGCGTGGGGACGGGCTACTGGAACACCGAGGCGGTGCGCACGATCAATGGGCGGCCACTCAAGCCGACCAACTTCCACAATTCGGACAACCTCAAGCGCATCTTTGCCAGCGCGCAGGCGATCGCCGATGGCCATGGGGCCGTGGGCGCGAACATCCTGTGTGCCGTGACTGACTATGAGCGTCAGGTGCGGGACAGCGTGGAGGCCGGGGCGCAGTTCATCATCAGCGGCGCGGGCCTGCCCTTGCGGCTGCCGGAATACGTGGGCGACGCGGACGTGGCGCTGATCCCCATCGTCTCCTCGCCCCGGGTGGTGGACCTGATCTGCAAGCGCTGGAAGCGCCATGGGCGTCTGCCCGATGCCATCATCCTGGAAGGCCCCAAGTCCGGCGGTCACCAGGGTTACACCTATGAGCAATGCCTGGACCCCGCCTACCAGCTCGAGACCATGACGCCGGCGGTGTTGGAGGCCTGCAAGCGCTGGGGCAACATACCGCTCATCGTGGCCGGGGGCGTCTGGGACAACAACGACATCCGCAGCTTTCTCGATATGGGCGTCTCCGGTGTGCAGATGGCCACGCGCTTCATCGGCACCTACGAGTGCGATGCCTCGGACATCTTCAAGCGGGTGATCCTCAAGTCACGCAAGCAGGACATCAAGCTGATCAAATCCCCCGTGGGCTACCCGGCCCGCGGCGTGGTGACCACGCCCCTCATGCGGCGTGTGCTCGGCGGTGTGCGCCCGCGCATCACCTGCATTTCCAACTGCGTGGACCCCTGCGATCATGGCAAGGAGTCCAACAAGGTCGGTTACTGCATCGCCGATGCGCTGGGCGACGCGCGCAATGGCGTGATCGACACGGGGCTGTTCTTCACCGGCTCCAACGGCTACCGCGTGACCAAGCTGCAGCATGTCTCCGAACTGGTGGAGAAGCTGACCGGACAGCGCGCGGACGACGATACCTGGATCGAGGATCCGTCGATTCCCGACGAGGTCAGCCTGCAAAGCGCCTCCGCCGCCATGTGAGCCGCCATGGCCTCCCGCCTCTCCCATTTCGATTCGGATTCCGGCCGCGCCCGCATGGTGGACGTGGGCGGCAAGGCCGTCACGCGCCGCGTGGCGCGGGTGCGCGGCAAGGTCAAGATCAGCCCGGAACTGGTCGCCGTGCTCCAGGCCGGTACGCTGGAAAAGGGCGATGCCTTTACCGTCGCCAAGACGGCGGGCATTCTGGCCGCCAAGCAGACCGGCACACTGATTCCCATGTGCCACCCCCTGCCCATCGACGTGGTGGACATCAGCCTGAGCCTGGATGCCGAGGCGGGCGAGGTGCTCATCGAGGCCGAGGCCCGCACCGACGCCAAAACGGGTGTGGAAATGGAGGCCATGGTGGCCGCGTCCGTGGCGGCGTTGACGTTCTACGACATGTGCAAGGCCGTGGACAAAGGCATGGTCATCGACCGCATCTACCTGGTGGAAAAGACCGGTGGCAAGAGCGGCGCGTACCGGAACGACTCGCCCCGCTGAGCCGCCGCACCGGCAACCATCCCTTCGATGCCGTGCAGCCCGCCACGCCCGTGGTGCGGCGCATTTCCCCTACCGGTGCAGGCCCGCGGCCCGTTGTGGGGGGGGGGCGCGGCAGTTGTGGCGCCGATACCCTCGCCGAGGGCTTTTTTTCGGGGGTCGTTGTTTCGCGCTTGCATCGTGAGGTACGATTACCTATAAGGAACTCAATCGCTTAGGGTTTCCTGAGCAACCCCAGGGTGCTGTTGCCCTGGCTGCAGGTACCTGATCCTGCGACGACAACCGTGGGCCGTGCCTGCCGCACCAGCAAACCGTCAGCCGACGACTGTTTCACATGCCCCCCGTTCCAGCATCCGACGTGACAGAGCCCCAGGCGGCAAGCCGCTGTACGCGTGCCATTGCCCGCTTTGTGCACCGCCTGCCGGCAGAAGAGGAAGCTATCGACCCGATGGTGGCCTATGCCCTCATCAATCTGGTGCAGGGTCGCGTGCTGGAATATCTGGCCGAGCGCATCGCGCGGCTCTACCGCATCTCCGATGCGGCCACCCACGCGCGCATCGAGCGGCAGCTGCTCAGCATTTTCAGCGAGGAATTCTTCGCCCTGTTCCGTACGCGCGTGGAGGATACACCGACCCTCGTGCTGCACATCGCGCGGCGCATCATCGAGAAGGAATGCGAATCCGCCGACTGCCCCTGCTCCCAGACATCGGTGGATCGCATGTACTCGGCCATTTTCCGCAAGTATTTCAAGTATCGGCACCTGGGGGCGCTGCTGAACATCGTGGCCGGTGACGCGCGCATCCAGCGCACGATCATCCATCGCCTGGTGGAGATCCATGCGCGCCGTCCCGGCGATTGCGAACGCGTGGACGCGCAGCTTGCCGATGATGCCGAAGGCGTCGTGCCCGCCCTGATGCTGCCCTACTTCCGCCAGGGCCGGGCGCAGGAACTGTTCCGCGACCTGGAATCGGACGACTGGCGCCAGCGCCGGCAACGGCTGACCGAGCGCATCGCCTGCCTGCGCGGTGCATGAGCTGTCCGGTTTTCCTGTCTGTTCCCGCTGCTACCCCTAGGTTTCGCTGCCATCCCATGCCCGGCAAAATCTTCAGCTACGATGAAGCCCAGGCGCTGATCCCGGATATCCGGCGACTGACGGAGGCCGCCAACGAGCGGCTGCTGGCCTACCGCAAGCGCCTGGGCCGGGAGACGGCCGATTCCGCCACGGCCGTGAAGCTGCAGGAATGGATCACCGCCCTGGTGGCGCGCTGGTCACAGGATGTGCTGGATGTCGGCGCCCTGCCCAAGGGCCTGTGGACCGTCGATTTCGATTCCGGGCGGGGCTACTTCTACTGCTGGGCCCTGGGGGAGTCTGAACTGAGCCACAGTCATTCCTACGAGGCCGGCTTTCGCGGGCGCAAGCCCCTGTCCGAGGAGCAGAAGCTGCCCCCGCCGCACCTGCTGAACTAGCCGCGGCCCGGCTGCGGGACGCACGGGTGCCCGGCTGGGTGCGGCGGCTTGCTTGTGGTTGCTGGGGTCTTGCGGGTGTGGCGGAGGGGGGTCAGGCAGTGCAGGTATTCGTGAAATGCAGATTGAAGCCCAGGGCGTCCATCACTTTCTCCCAACGGGCTTCGGGACGATGCTGGAGGATGGACATGATGTCGATGTTGGCCATCCACCAGGCATCCTGTTCAATCTCCTGATCCAGTTGCCCGGCGGACCAGCCGGCGTAGCCCACGCCCAACATGTAGTAGTTGGGCACCACGCCCTCGGTGATGCTGGTCAGCACCTCCTGTGCGGCGCTCAAACACAAGTCACCGGATAGCTTGGTCGTGGACTGGCCTTCATAGTCCGGGGAATGCACCACCCAACATAACTCCGGTTGCACGGGCCCGCCGATCAGGATTTCCTTGCGCTGGGGCGGGTTGGCCTTGAGGCCGAGTTCGAGCAGCAGGTCGTCGACACTGGTGGTGGAAGGGGCGTTGATGACGAAGCCCATGGCCCCGTCCTCGTTGTATTCGCAGAGCAGAATCACGCTCTTGTCGAAGTAGCCGTCTTGCAGCGACGGCATGGCCACCAGGATCTGCGGGGTGGAAAATTTCGGAGCGGAATCTGAACGATCCGTGCTTATCATGACCGGTGCCCCCGCTGCGTCATGTATCGCTCCGTTCAGGTCTGAGTGCAGACGGCCCCGCCTGCTGACCCTCCAATCCCCTGGTGCAGCCGCACACTGATGCCGCGGTCTGTCTGGGATGGCTGGCTTAGACGATTGATTGAACCGTCGAAATTCTAATCCAATCCTATCATCGGGGCCGAATGTCTTCAAGTCCAAGGCACTTGGGCAGGCGAATGGAGCCGTCGGCCTGCTGGCCGTTTTCGATCAAGGCGATCATGGCGCGGGAGACGGCGATGGCCGTGCCGTTGAGCATGTGCACGAGTTTGGTGCCCTTCCTGCCCCTCTCCTTGTAGCGGATGTTCAGGCGGCGCGACTGGTAGTCGGTGCAGTTGGAGGTAGAGGTGATCTCCCCCCAGCGGTTGCGGCCCGGCATCCATGCCTCCAGATCGTACTTGCGATAGGCCGGCGCGCCCAGGTCGCCCGTGCAGATGTCCACCACCCGGTAGGGAATCTCCAGGGTCTGGTAGATGCGCTCCTCGATGTCCACGAAGCGCTGGTGCATGGCCTCGGACTGCTCCGGCAGGGTGAAGGCGAACATCTCCGCCTTGGTGAACTGGTGCACCCGGTACAGCCCGCGTGACTCCCGCCCCGCCGAGCCCGCCTCGGTGCGGAAGCAGTGGGAGATGCCTGCCATCAGCAGGGGCATCTGCTCGGCGTCCAGGGTCTCCCCGGCCATCAGCCCGCCCAGGGTGATCTCCGCGGTGGCGACCAGGCTCAGGTCGGAATTCTCGATATTGTAGATCTGGGTGGAATCGCCCCGCGGATTGAAGCCGATGCCGGAGAGAATTTCCTGGCGCGCCAGGTCCGGCGTGGTGAACAGGGTGAAGCCCTCCTCCTGCAGGATGTCGCAGGCCAGGCGCAGCAGGGCCATCTCCAGCAGCACGGCCTGATTCTTCAGGTAGTAGAACTTCTGCCCAGCCACCTTGGCACCACCATCGAAGTCGATCAGTTGCAGTGCCTCCATCAGTTCCACGTGATCCTTGGGCGCGAAGTCGAAGGACGGCGGCTCGGCGCTGCGCCGGATTTCCACGTTCTCCCCGTCGTCCTTGCCGATGGGGGAATCGGGATGGGTCAGGTTGGGCACCTGGGTCTGAAGCTCGGCGCGCCGCGCTTCGGCGGCCTGGTACTGGGCATCCAGCGTGGCCTCCTGCTCCTTGAGTTCGCGGCCCTCCAGGATCAGCGGTTCCCGCTGCTCGGGGGCGAGCCGGCCCTGCATGGCCTTGCCGATCTCGTTGCGGCGTTGGCGAATGGCGTCCAGGCGGGTCTTGGCGTCGCGGGCCTGTTCATCCGCGGCCAGCAGGGCGTCCAGGTCGATATCCATGTGGCGATTGGCAATATTCGCCGCGACCTCGTCCCGTCGCTCCCGAATCAAGCGCATATCCAGCATGCCGTAGTCACTCCGTCCGATGGGGTTTCCTGCGTGGGCCGCCGCGCCGGCGGCCGGCTTTGCCCGCGCCCGCGCGGGGCTTGTCCAGTATAGCGGGTTTGCCGGTGATTGCACCGGGACGGGGCTTGCCGGGCCCCGGCTTGCTGGAATGCTGCTTGCCGGGCCCCGGCTTGCTGGAATGCTGCTTGTCGGGGCCCTGCTTGCCGGAGCGGGGCTTGCCGGAGTGCGGTCGGCCCGTGGGGGCCGGGGCCTCGCTGCCCGGTTGCAGCCACTGGGCATGGGCCTGCAGTTCCTCGCGCAGGTGGCGCCGGTCGCCCTGGCGGCTCAGCCGGGGCCATGGGTCCGCATCGTGCTGCCAGCGCCGCAGCCACGCCCCGGTCAGCGGCTCGTGAATGCCGCCATACAGCACCGCGGCCACCGTGCTGTGCCGGCCGCGCACGCCCCGGGGGCCTTCCCCGACGAAGAAGCCCGCCAGCAGCAGCGCCGCCCGCGTGGAATAGGCCGCGCTGTAAGTGGCCAGACGCAGGTCGGCGCCCGGCCGGCGGCAGCCGTAGAGCGCCTCGAATACAGGGATGCTCCACATGGCCGGGTTGGTGGCCGGGGAGAAGGGATCGTGGAACACAACCTCCGCCCGTGCCGGCTCCTCCCCGATCAGTCGGGTAAAGTCGCCCTGCCGCAGTTCCCAGGTGACACCCTCGTCGTCCCAGCGCCCATCCTCCAGCAGCGCCTCCAACGGCTCCAGGTAGGGCAGCGGATAGACCAGCGCCTCCGCCTCGTCGATGGCCAGCGCCAGGGCCGCCAGATCCTGCTCGAAGCTGACGATGTGCAGGTCGCGGGTGCGCGTGCCGGCCCCGCGCAGCGCCTGCTGGGTGGCCAGGGCCGCCAGGGCATTGGCCGCGGCACCCAGGCCCACGTCGAATACGGTGAGGGGTGCCGTCTCACGCAGCCGCAGCTGACCTTCCAGTTCCGTGGCGCGCACGTACAGTTCGTGGGCCTCGCGCCAGGGGCCGGCCATGGGGTGCATCACCTCCCCCGATTCCAGGTGCGCCACAGCGTGTACCCCACGCCCTAGATGGCGAATGGCGAAACTCATGGGCGCCTCCGGCCCTGTTGGCGCGGCTGCTGCATCCCTTGATGGGGTGGAGCGGGTATGGCCCGCCGTGCTACAAGCGGGGTCCAGTCCGCGACGGGACGGGCCTTGGCCCGGCGCGGCGCATGGGGCTGCCTCGTAGGCAATGTCCGTCGCATGCATGGAGTCGTCATGATCTCTGGCCGGCACCTGATGCTGGTATGGCTACCGCCCATCGCCGCCACCCTGGGTGTCAGCGTGGTGCTGGTGCTGGTCTCGCGGCTGGTGGACTGGTGGGTGTTCCAGCAGGCCACACCAGTACCGTTCGACCATTGGTTCTTGAATGTCGATCCGTCGGCAATCCAGACGGTCATCCTGAGCACGCTGGAGGTGCTGGCCGGCGTGTTCGCCATTTCCATCACCGTGGTGGCGATCATCGTGCAGCTTTCCGCGGCACGTGTCACCAGCCGGGTTGTGGATTTGTTCCTGGCGGACCCCTTCAATTCGGTGATCTTCTTTCTGTATGTGGTGCCGCTGGTACTGGGTTTCTGGGAGGCCAATGCCATCACGGACGATGGATTCTCCCGCACGGGGGTGGGCATCTTCATGGTACTGTCCACGCTCGCCATGGTGCTGGTGTTTCCGTACTTCAAGTACGTGTTCTATTTCCTCCAGCCCCAGAACATCATCGACAAGATCGAAAGCTCCGTGAACCACGCCCTGCGCAGTGCGGCGCGGCATCCGCGAGAGATTCCCCAGGCCCGCGGCGAGGTGACCAAGTCCATCCAGCAGCTCAGCGACATCACACTCACTGCCATTGCCAACAACGATCTGGTGTTCGCCGTTGCCAGCCTGAACGCCATGAAGCAGGTGCTGATGCGCTATCTGGAACTGAAGCCGCAGTTCAGCCGCGCCTGGCACGAGATCCCCAGCCAGCACATTCTGGGGCTGTCCGAAGAGATGTGGCAGGAGGTGGTGGATTCGCGCACGTGGGTCGAGATGGAGCTGTTCAAGCAGTACGAAATCGCCTTCACCACCAGCCTGCGCAAGGTGCGCGATATTACCAGTTGCGTGGCCCGCAACGTGCGCGATATCGCCGAGATGGCGGTGCGCCTTGGCGCCACGGAGACGCGCGATTTCCTCATCAAGGGCTTCAACACGTTCATCATGTATGCCCTCAGCGAGCGGGACATCCGCTCGGCCGTGCATGTGCTGTATCAATACCGCCTGCTGGCCGAAACACTGCTCGACGATGCGGACACCGTGGGGCGCATCGGCAAGCATCTGCTCTATTACGGCCAGAACAGCCAGCGCCGCTCGATCTACTTCATCACCGATGCCGTGGCCTACGATCTGCGGGAGCTGATCCAGGAGGCCACGCGCCGCAACTCGCCCAGCATGGAGCCGCTGCTGGCGGCATTCCTGGAGTTGGACCAGGTGACCGAAGGACCCGAGGGCATCAAATTTCGCCGCGGTGTGCGCAAGAGCCAGGCGATTCTGGCCGGATTCTTCATTCAGCAGGGCCGGCGCGACCTGGCCGAGCGCATCCGGCAGGACATGGCCGGCGAGCCCCGCGAGTTTCTCACGGCGGTCAAACAGGAATTGCTCGCCGTCACGGAAGAGGAATTCTGGGAGATCGAGGACCGCGGCGTGACCTTCTACTATGTGGAACCGGAAAACCGCGACGCCATCCGCGAATTCTTCGACTGGCTGTTTGCCGCCGCCACGCCGCGGCACACCCCGCTGAGCGTCTGAGTCCGGGCCAATCCGCTTGATTTTCCCGTGGTGCATTGCCAGACTTGTCCGCAGCGCCCGCGCTGCAGCGGGCATCATCTTGGGGCCGTGCCGCCCAGAAGCAGGAGTGCAGGATGGATCTGAAAGAAAGCCCGGAGATCGGTGCCTTCCGCAAGGAAGTGCGCGAATGGACGCTGGCCAACATGCCGCCGCCGGAATCCAAGGCCTATGACTACCGGGGCCTGGAAGACGACGACAACATCGGCCCCTGGTTCCGCAAGCTGGCCGACAAGGGTTGGCTGGCCTATCGCTGGCCCGAGGAATATGGCGGCCCGGGCTTTTCCGAAGCCGAGAAGGTGGTCTTCATCGACGAGCTGCTGGCCCTGGGCGCGCCGATTCCCCATGGCTTCGGCATCAACATGGTGGGGCCGCTGATCTATCAGTTCGGCACCGAAGCACAGAAGCGGCGCTTTCTGCCCAAGATCGCCGCGGATACCGAACGCTGGTGCCAGGGCTATTCGGAGCCCAACGCGGGTTCCGATCTGGCCGGATTGCAGACCCGGGCGGAACTGACCGACGACGGCAAGCACTTCATGCTCAACGGACAGAAGACGTGGACCTCGCGGGCCAGCGTGGCCCAATGGATCTTCGTGCTCGCCCGCACTGACCCACAGGCCCCCAAGCAGCAGGGGATCAGCTTCTTCCTGGTGCCCATGGACAGCGAGGGGCTGAGCATCCGCCCCATTCCCCAGATCGACGGCCGCGCCAGCTTCTACGAGACCTTCTTCGACAATGTGAAGGTGCCCGCGGAGAATATCGTGGGCGAGGTCAACAAGGGCTGGTCCATGGCCAAGGCGCTGCTGGAGCACGAGCGCGTCAACACGGGGACCAATCACGATCCCACGCACATCGTGGAGAAGGTGAAGCATTGCGCCCGGGACTATCTGCTGGAGGGCAAGCCGGTGCTGGAAGATGCGGATTTCCGCGAGCGGCTGGCCGCCCTGGAAATGGACAGCGACTGCCTGCGCTACACGCGCTATCGCATGGCCACTCGCGTGATGCGCGGCGAGCATCCGGGGCCGGAGGCCTCGATCTTCAAGCTGTTCCAGTCCGAGCTGAATCAGGGCCTGTACGATCTGGCCCTGGAGGCCATGGGGCCCGATGCGGCGTCCTGGTACGACAAGCGCCTTTCGCCGGAAGCCTATGACAATGCCATGGCCATGACGATCACGCGGGCCATGTCCATCTATTCGGGCTCCAACGAGATCCAGCGCAACATCATCGCCAAGCGCGTACTTCAACTGCCCGATTAGGCGCCGCCGGCTGCCGGCGTTGTCGGCTGCCTAGGGTGCCATGGGCACCGCCTCCCGGAAATGCTCCGCGGCTGGTGACGGTGCCTGCACCGCAGTCCCGTCAGCGGCGAGGCGGCCGCCAAGCGACTGCTTCTGCGCTGAGATGGGTTCAGCCGGGCCACCTTGCGGCCACATCCAGTTCCATTTGCACCGTCTCATGCGCTGCCTGGTGCGGGGCCTGCTGAGACGGGGCCATCGCCGGTGCCGCCAGCGGCACACGCCCCAGACATGCGGCGACGGCATCCATTTTCCTCCAGCCGCTGCTGCTGACTGGGCGCGCCCCGCTCCCGCGCCCAGGCAGACCAGCCCCTCGCCGGCGGCACGAGCAGTGTTGCGGATCACCGTATCTGCGCGGGGGCGTCGCGGCTCTCGGGCTCACAAGCGCCATCGGCCCGAGGAATTGCCCAGCACCAACGCCTCGCTCGCTGGACGGGACTGGAGACTCATCAGCAGCTCACCTTCCGTCACTGTGTCATCCACCGGCTCCGTCCATACCTTGAAGAACGTCAACTCGTAGAAGCCAAAAACCGTAATCATCGGGACATCGACGGCATCGCGCCCACGCACCATCATGATGCGTCCGATGCGCGGCGTATTGTGCCGCGGGTCAAAGGTGTACCACCGGCCGTCGATAAACACCTCGGCCCAGGCGCAGAAATCGCCAACCCCGGCCACAGGGGCGCCGACGTCGCTGAGATAGCCACTGGCATACCGTGCCGGGAGATTCATGGCACGGCACAGGGCGATGAAGATATGGGCGAAATCCCGGCAGACCCCGGTTCCCTCCCGGAACACATCAACCGCGGTCTTGGTGGGCCGGCCGAACCGATAGTCGAATAGCACATTGTTGTGCACCCAATTGCAGATGGCCTGGACGCGAGCCCATCCGGGCTGGGTTTCCCCGAACAATTCCCACGCCGGCTCGATGAGCTCATCGCTTTCGCAGAAGCGGCTGGCTTTGAGATACAGCAGGGACGCCGGCGGCAATTCCGCGATTTCGTGCTGGCGGGCATCCCAGTTGAACTCGTCCGGCAGGCCGGTATCCGCCATGATGCAATCCGACCACATGCGCGTTGTGCCGACCGGCGCTTCCATGCGGGCCCAGCGGTTGGCAAACCCGTCCACGAATAAATCAAGCGGCGTTTCGGGCTCAGTCCGGAGACGGTCCGATCCGATCACCTGCCGGTTGTTGGACGTGTGCGGATACAACGCCAGGAGCATGGGCGTCGGCTGCTTGCACGTGACGGCAATCTCGAATCCGATGCGAATGCGCAAAAACTGGCTCCCGACTGCGGTTGGCGATGGAAAAAGCTGAGACCCCAAAGGCTAAGACTCCAAAGGCTAAGACCCAAAAGGCTAAGACCCAAAAGGCACTGCGGGATCCGTTGCGGGACTCCCGAGCGACCATGTGCTCATTCCAGCGTATCTGCCGGGTGGCCATGCTTATGTGCGCTGGGAAACATAGGCCCGTCCGCCCCCGCCTGTGGTGCACTCAGCGCGCCGAGGGGAGGGCCGAAGCCGACCAGGTCGCCACCGGTGTTCACCGGCAAATCGCCCGTCAGACTGGTGCGCCAGTGCGGTTTCATCCCATGCAACGCGGGTGCGCGGGCCGATGTTCCGCGTCGCGCCGGGACGCCCGTGAGCCCGCCCGGCGGTTGGGGTGGCCCATCCGGGTTGCCTTGCCACCGCGCGATGCGGCGGGTTAGCATGATCGGTGAATGATAAGGACTGTGTCCGGCCCCACGGGCCGACGCCACTTCACCGCGCCAGCGACCGTTGCGGTGACCGACCCTTCAGGAGTTCAGCATGCAACCAGCGCGACCCGTCTACATTGCGGCCCAGACGATTACGCCGTTCATCGGCAAGGGCAATCCCAATTTTGTCACCAAGGGACATCCGGATTTCGGCAAGCGGGAGAACCCGAACCTGGAAGCCCATCTGGTGGGCGCCGTGCAGAAGCTGATCAGCGACTACAAGATCGACCCCACGGTGATCCAGCGCGGCTTCGTGGGCAACTTCGCCGGCGGCCTGTTCTCCAATCAGGAGCACCTGGGCGCCATGGTGGCCCGGGCCGACACGCGGCTGGCCGGGATCGGCATGGCGCGCATGGAGGCGGCCTGTGCTTCCGGTGGCGTGTCCATGGTTTCCGCCATCGATGCCATTCAGGCCGGCCTGGACGTGGTGCTGGTGGTGGGCGCCGAGGTGCAGACCACCGTTTCCGCCCGGCAGGGCGCCGACTACCTGGCCCGCGCCGCCCATTACGAGACGGAGCGCGGCATTGACGATTTCACGTTCCCGGCGGTCATGACCCGGCGTGCCAAGGCGTACAAGGAAGCCTATGGCGTCACCGACCGGGATCTGGCCCATTTCAGCGTGAAGGCCTACGGCAATGCCAACCGCAACCCTCTGGCTCACATGAACAAGGTCACCATGACCCTGGACGAGGCGGCCACGGCCAGCGACAGAAACCCCAACTTCCTGGGCAACCCGGAATTGAAGGAGCATCTGCGCGTCAGCGACTGCTCCCAGGTCAGCGACGGCGCCGCCGCCATGCTGATTGCCAGCGAGGAAGGCCTGCGCAAGCTGGGCCGCGCGCTCTCCGACACGGTGCAGATTACCGCATACGGCTATGCCACCAACCCGCTGGGCCAGGTGAATGACCTGCTGCGGTTGGATACGGCCGCCGCCGCGGCCAAGGAAGCCATGCGGGATGCGGGCATCAAGCCGGATGACGTGCAGGTGGCGGAAGTCCACGACTGCTTCACCATCGCCGAACTGCTGATGTACGAGGCCGTCGGTTGGGCCGAGCAGGGCAAGGGCATCGAACTGATCCATTCCGGGCGCACCAGCCTGGAAGGCGACATGCCGGTGAACACCGGCGGCGGCCTGGTCGGCTTCGGCCATCCGGTGGGTGCCACGGGCGTCAAGCAGGCGGCGGAAATTGCGCGTCAGATGAAGGGCGAGTGTGGCGACTACCAGGTGCAGCGCGAACTGAACACCGGCCTCACGGTGAACATGGGCGGCGACGACCGCACCGTGGTTTCCATGGTGATTCAGAACGTCAACTAGCGGCTCGCCGACGTGGCACCGCCTGGGCGGTGCCGGCACCGCACGCACGGTCAGCTCCCGCGGGGGTTGGCCGTTTTTTTTTTGCAGGGAAGCGCGGCGTGGTGGGGTGCGCCCGCGGACAAGCGCCGTGCTAGCGGTCCTCGGCGGTGTGGGCAAACACGGGCGCCGGCGCGTAGGTGGGGGCGGGCCGCTCGGGCCGCATCTCCCACTTGGGGCAGCCGTAGAATTCGATCTCGTTCTGCGCTGTGGGGTAGCGGCCGCAGTTGTAGTAGCGCCAGTAGAAGGAATTGTAGCCGCGGCACAGGCCTGAGTCCGAATCCAGCACGGGGCAGCTGATCAGGGTGCAGCAGTTGCTGCAACTGCCGCAGGAGTTGCCGAATTCCCAGTCCTGCCGCCGGTGCACCAGGTTGCGGTCGGGTACCGTGGCGGGTGGGCTGGTCAGCGGGACGGAGAACATGAAGCTGTGCTCGCCGTTGCTGCGCAGGATGCGGTACACCATGGCCCAGCCATGGAACAGCAGACGCCAGCCGGGGTCCCAATGTCGCCAGAAGCGCCAATCCCCGAAGAAGTAGTAGGTCATCAACGGTGCCGTGGCAAAGCCGCCCACCACCGTGACCAGCGAAAAGCCGAGGTACGCCTGAAAGAAAAACCGTTTGGCGGCCCAGCCAAGCTGCTGTCTCGTCATCCCCAGCCCTTCTTTGAGATCCGTGTCTTCTGCCTTGGCGCCCCAGGCGCCCATCGATGGCCCTTGGCCGCCGGAAGCTGGGGCCCGGCATGTGATGTCGGCCCGCATGGTGGCACGGCCGGTTTGGTGCAAGCGTAGCGCCGATTTTTCTGGAGAGCAAAGGGCCCGGCGATCAAGCGGGAGGCGTGATCTCCACCCGCACCATGTTGGTGGCCTTGCGCTCGGAGAACGGTACGCCGGCGGTGAGCACGATGCGCTCCCCCGGGCCGAAGCCCATCTCCCGGATCAGCATGTCCCGCACCACCACCATGGCCTCGTCGGCGGACATATCCAGGTCCGCCATCAGCAGACCGCGAATGCCCCAGAACACCGACAGGCGCCGCAGGGATTGGGCGTGCTGGCTGACCGCGAAAACCAGGGTGCGCGGACGGTACTTGGAAATCTTGCGGGCCATGGAGCCGGTCAGCGTGATCGATGCAATGGCTACGGCCCGCACCTGCTCCGCCAGCAGGCAGGCGGTGGCCGCGATGCCCTCGTTGATCTCCACGGCCTCGTCTTCCTGGCGGCGCGAGCGGCCGATGATGGCGCCGCCGACGCGGCGCTCTGCCGCCTCGATGATGCGGCGCATGGTATTGACCGCCTCCACGGGGTACTTGCCCGCCGCGGACTCGCCGCTGAGCATCACGGCGTCCGTGCCGTCCAGGATCGCGTTGGCCACGTCCGATGCCTCCGCCCGCGTGGGCCGGGGGTTCTGGATCATGGATTCCAGCATCTGGGTGGCCGTGATCACCGGCTTGCCCTGGCGGTTGCACTTGCCGATGATGTCCTTCTGGATGCCGGGCACCAGCTCCGCCGCCATTTCCACGCCCAGGTCGCCCCGCGCGACCATGATGCCGTCGGCCTCCTCGATGATCTCATCGATCACCTCCAGCGCCTGGGGCTTTTCGATTTTGGCGATGATGGGGATGTCCGCCGACCGCTCGTGCATCAGGCCGCGCAGCTGCCGCACGTCCGCGGGGCTGCGCACGAAGGACATGGCCACATAGTCCGCGCCTTCCTGCATGGCGAACTCCAGGTCGGCCCGATCCTTGCGCGTCACCGCCTCGGCGGAAAGGGCGGCGTGGGGCACATTGATGCCCTTGTTGTCCTTCAGCACGCCCCCCACCACGACCTCGGACACCACGTCCTCGGGCGTCGTTTCCACGACCTGCAGCACGATCAGCCCGTCGTCCAGCAGCACCCGGTCGCCCGGCTTCAGGTCCTGGGGCAACTGCTCGTAGAAGGTGGACACATGCTGCTCGTCCCCCATCACATTGCGCGTGGTGATGGTGAAGCGCTGGCCGGCGGTCAGCGTGATCTGCCCATGGACAAAGCGCCGCACGCGAATCTTGGGGCCCTGCAGATCGACCATGATGCCCACGATCGCGCCGAGTTCCTGGGCGGCCTGGCGAATATTGCCCATCATCTCACGGTGCTCGTCATGGTAGCCATGGGAGAAGTTGAGCCGGGCCACATTCATGCCGGCCTTGATCAACTCCCGGATGGTCTCGATGTCCCGGGTTGCCGGGCCCATCGTGCAGACGATCTTGGCGCGCGTACTGGTCATGTTCCCGTCAGTGCTCAGGTGGCCGCATTCCGACATGCCCAAGGGGCGCCGCGTTGCGTTTTACGGTTGCCTTCAAGAATACTGTAGCAGGCGGGAGGATCAATAATTCCCTGCGCGACAGCGAAATTAACGGGGGCAGGCCGACCATGATCGATTGTCACACCCATCTGACCAGCCAGGCTTTCAGCGCGGACCGCGCGGCTGTGCTGGATCGCGCCGTGGCGGGCGGGGTGGAATACATGGCCATCGTGGGTCAGGACCCGGCGGAAAACCTGGGGGTGCTCGGCGCCGCGGTGGCCGATGGGCGGCTGCTGCCGTTCCTGGGGTTGCACCCGGACCGCTTTGCCGACCGCGCCCCGGTGGCCGACGAGGCCATGGTGCGCGCGGTGCTGGACATGATCCGGGAGAGCGCCCCGCACATCCGGGGAATCGGCGAGGTGGGGCTGGATCACTGGGTGACCCAGGATCCCGCCCTGCGCGAGCAGCAGCACGCGGCGTTCCGCCGCATCGTGGCCCTGGCGGAGGAACTGGACCTGCCCCTGAATGTCCATTCTCGCTCCGCCGGGCGGCATACGATTGATTTGCTGCTGACGGCGGGGGCCACCCGTGTGCTCATGCATGCCTTCGACGGCAAGGCCGGCCATGCCCTGCGGGGTGCGGAGGCGGGGTTCCTGTTCTCCATTCCGCCCTCCGTCGTGCGCTCGCCCCAGAAGCAGAAGCTGATTCGCGCCCTGCCCCTGGAGGCGCTGGCCCTGGAGACGGACAGTCCGGTGCTGGGCCCGGAACAGGGCGCGCGCAACGAGCCGGCCAACCTGGTCATCTCCCGTGACGCGATTGCGCAGATCAAGGGCCTCGCGCCGGAGGCGGTGGCCGAGCAGACGGTGGTCAACACCTGGCGCGTCTTCGGTGCACCGCCCGTCCGCGCGCGATCCATCGGGTAACCTTCGCCGTGGGACGCGCCACGGGATGCCGTCGCGGGAATCCCCGTAATTCTTCTGGATGGTGCCGGTGGAACTGGACATTCGACATTTCATGCCCGGGGACATCGACGCCCTGCACTTTCTGCTGGGCGACGCGCTGCCGACCGCGGCGCGCCCGCGCTTCGCCGACCTGGTGAGCCTGCTGCTGGCTGAGGACGTGGCGGCCATGGTGGCCGCCGTGGCCGACGTGGCGACCGTGCAGCTTGCCGGCGCCCTGGTGTTGCGCGGCGATGCGGCCCAGTCCCGCGTGGTGGTGCACCTGGTCGCCGTGCATCCGGACTACCGGCGCCTGGGTCTGGGCCGGCGCCTGATGACCCGCGCGCTGGCCGTGGCGCGGGGTAACGGCTGGTCATCCGTGATCTGCCCTGCCGGCAACGCCCCGGCGGCAGCGGCGTTTTTCCTCGCCATGGGGTTCGCACCGGCCGGGGCGGAGGCGGTGGACTCGTCCGCCGGCTGGCGCCGCGATCTTGTCATGGAGGCCTGAGCCATGACCCAGGCCGCGCCCAGCATTACCCTGATCACCGATTTCGGCACGACGGACGGATTCGTGGGCGCCATGCACGGCCGCGCCCTCTCCATCAACCCCGGTGTGCGCCTGGTGGACATCAGCCATGACATCGCACCGCAGCATGTGACCCAGGGGGCGTGGTGCCTGCGTCGGGCCGCAGCGCAGTTTCCGCCGGGCACGATTCATCTGGCCGTGGTGGACCCGGGCGTGGGCTCCGAGCGGGCGGGGATCGTGGTGGAAACGGAACGGTCCTTGCTTGTGGGTCCGGACAATGGCTTGCTGTCGCTGGCCGCGCAGGACGGTGGTTTGCGGAGCATCAGACGCATCGTGGAACGGCCGGGGCACTGGCGGCACAGCACCACTTTTGACGGGCTCACCTGCTTCATGCCCGTGGCGGCCCATCTCTCCAAGGGCATGGCGCTGGCCGATATCGGACCAACGGTGCCCGAGATGGAGACACTGCGGGTGCCCGAGCCAAGCATGACGCCGGAAGGCGTGGTGGGCGAGCTGCTGTACTTCGACCGCTTCGGCAACGGCATCACCAATATCCGCCGCGCGCTGGTACCCGGCGGCGATGCGGCGTGCGTCGTGCTGGCCGAGGAACGCACGGTGCCGCTGTACGGCCATTATGCGGCGCTGGGCGATGCGCCCGGAGCGGTGGGCGCTCTGTGGAATGCGGACGATCTGCTGGAGCTCGTCGTCAATGGCGGCAGCTTTGCATCACGTTTGTTGTTGATGCCCGGCGGCCGCGTGCGTGTGCCGCGGCAGGAACCGGGCCGCTGAACATACGCGCCTGCGGCAGTGCATGGCGGTGTCGCGCCGCCTGGGGTATAAGGTTGGCCCGCCGACCGGGATGCGCCCCGGCGCGTCGACGATCGACGAGACGACACGCAACGGACCACCGGAACCCACATTCCACGAACAGGCAGGAACCGCCATGCCCTTTCCATCCGTCAGGCCCCGTCGCCTGCGCGCCACGCCCACCCTGCGGCGCATGGTGCGCGAGACGCGGTTGTCCCCCGATGACTTCATCTACCCCATGTTCATCACTGAGGGCGAAGGGGTGCGCAACCCGGTGCCGTCCATGCCGGAGGTGGACCAGGTGTCCATTGACGAGGCGCTGCGGGACATCGAGGAAATCGTGGCGCTGGGCATCCCCGCCATCGACCTGTTCGGCGTGCCGGACGAGAAGGACCTCATGGGCCGCCATGCAGAGGCCGGCGACGGCCTGATCCAGCGCGCCATTCGCACCTTCAAGTCCCATTTCCCCGACCTGGTGGTGATGACGGACGTGTGCCTGTGCGAATGGCTGGAACATGGCCACTGCGGCCTGGTGGAGGGGGAGCACATCCTCAATGACGAGACGCTGGAGGTGCTGGCGCGCGTGGCCGTGTCCCATGCCCGGGCCGGGGTGGACATGGTGTCCCCCTCGGACATGATGGACGGCCGTGTGGGGGCCATCCGCCAGGCACTGGACCGGGAAGGCTTCAGCCATGTCCCGATCATGGCCTATTCGGCCAAGTTCGCCTCCGGCTTTTATGGGCCCTTTCGCGATGCGGCCCAGGGGGCGCCCCAGTTCGGTGACCGCACCACCTACCAGATGGATCCGGCCAACGGACGCGAGGCCATCCGGGAGCTGTACGAGGACATTGCCGAGCATGCGGATATCGTGATGGTCAAGCCGGCGCTGCCCTATCTGGATATCCTGTGGCAGTTCCGCCAGCAGACCCGCCTGCCCGTCGCGGCATACAACGTGAGCGGTGAGTACGCCATGCTTTGGGCCGCGGCGCAGAACGGCTGGCTGGACCTGGACCGCACCATGATGGAATGCCTGATCGGTATCAAGCGGGCCGGGGCGGACATGATCCTGACCTATTTTGCCCGACGCGCCGCCAGACTGCTCACCAACGCCTGAGGCCCATGATTCGCTTGCGCGACATTCGATTCCTTTTGCTTCGCTTCAGCCTGTGCGGGCTGCTTTCCGCGGCGGTGTTTCAGGCGGGCTGTACCGCGTCGGCGCCGGTGGCGCCGCAGGAAGGTGCCGGCGGGGAAGCCCAACAGGACTGGACGCAACACGCCGCGGCATCCCGCCATGCGATGCCCGCAGGGGGTATGCGGGACAGCGCGGCCGGGCGACACGCCGAGCGGGATGGCGCGGCGGACCACAGCGGGCGCCGCCCGGCGGCGATTCCGGTGGTGACCAATCCCTGGTGGGTGGATCGCGTGGGCGGGCCTGTCGGCGTGGCGCCGGCCGGGTCGGCGGATGCCCTGGCTGCACTCACCCTGCCGCGGCCATCCGGGTACGCGGCAGCGCCGCCACAGGTCGCCGCGCCGGACACGGCGCCGCTGCCATCCCTGGCAAACAACCGCTTCGATGACTTTCACGAGGTGGAGCCCTACCTGAGCGGCGTGGCGTCCTGGTACGGCCCCACGTTTCACGGCAAGCCCACGGCCAACGGGGAAATCTACGATCAGTATGGGCTGACCGCGGCCCATCCGGTGCTGCCGATGGGCACGCGCATCCTGGTGGAAAACCTGGAGAATGACCGCCGCGTCTACCTGCGTGTCAACGATCGCGGCCCATACAAGAAGGGGCGCATCCTGGACTTGTCCTATCAGGCGGCGCAGCAGCTCGATGTGCTGAAGCACGGCACGGCCCCCGTGCGCATCACGGTGGTGCAGTGGCCCAAGCAGATGGAGCCGGAGTTGGGTCTGCGGGCCTATCGGCAGTTTGTGGTACAGTTGGCCTCCAACCCCGACCCGGAGAAGGCGCGGGCCATCCGCGACCGGTTGCAGGAGCGGGTGGGGGACACCGAACTGCGCCTGGATCAGCCGCCGGGCAGCAACGTGACCATCATCGCGGGGCCCTATGACAACCGTCGGCAGGCCCGCTGGGTGGCCCGCCGGCTGCAGCAGGCCGGCGTGACCAGCCTGGTGCGCAGCTACCGCAAATAGTGCGCCGACCCGGCGCCACCTCTCCCGGAGCAGCAGATTCCCATGGCAGAGCCGTCCACCGTCGAACTGGAAATCAAGAACGATATCGCTACCATGACCATCACGGGGCCCCGACGGCTCAACTGCCTGGGCTCCCGTGCGCTGGACGACGTGATCCGCATCGGTGAGGATTTGCGGATGAACAAGACGGTGCGCCTAGTGATCCTCACCGGCCATGGGGACAAGGCCTTCGTCGGTGGCGCGGACATCGCGGAAATGGCGCAGTTCACGCCCGTGCGCTCCCGCGAGTTCATCACCAAGGTGCATCAGGCCAACCACATGTTCCGCATCATGCCGGTGCCCAGCATCGCCCGCATCAACGGCTATTGCCTGGGGGCGGGGATGGAGATGGCCGCGGCCTGCGACATGCGCGTGGCCAGCGACGACAGCCAGTTCGCCATGCCCGAGGTGCAGCTGGGCCTGCCCTCCGTGGTGGAAACCACGCTCTTCGCCGGGCTGATCGGCTGGGGCAAGACACGGGAGATCTGCTACCGGGGCACCATGTTCAGCGCCCAGGAGATGGACAGGATGGGCTTCCTGAACGCCATCGCACCCAAGGCCAGGCTGGACGAGGCCATGCAGCCGATCATCAAGGACATTCTTGATGCCGACCCGCGGGCCATCCGCATGCAGAAGCGGCTGCACGAAACCTGGATCGACAGCGGCGTGGGCGCGGGCATCATTGCCTCCATCGACATGCTGGCCGAGAGCAACCAGGAGGACACGCCGGTGCGCCTGCTCAATGAATACCTGGAGCGCCGCAAGAAGACGTAGTCCCTGCCCCTTTTGCGACGGTTCCCGGCAGCGACGCCGGGGACGCGCGCGTTCCGCCGCTGATGCTGCCATGACCCAGTTCACCACCGTCGATCTGTCCATCCGGGACGACATCGCCACGATCACCTTCTGTGGCGCCGCGCGGCACAATGCCGTCGGCGTGCCCACCTACGAGGCGCTGATCCGCATCGGCGAGGAGTTGCGCACCAATGCGCGCCTGCGCCTGGTGATCGTCACCGGCGAGGGCGACAAGGCCTTCATCGGTGGGGGCGATATCGCCGACATGGCCGCCTTTACCCCGGTGCGTTCCCGCGCAAGCGGCACCAAGATGTTTCAGTCCAACCACGTGTTCCGCATCCTGCCGGTGCCCAGCATCGCCCGCATCAACGGCTATTGCCTGGGCGCAGGGATGGAGACCGCCGCGGCCTGCGACATGCGGGTGGCCTGTGACGACGCCCGCTTCGGCATGCCCGAGGTGCGGCTGGGCATGCCCTCCGTGGCGCAGACCACGCTCTTCGCGGGGCTGGTCGGCGCGGGCCGGGCCCGGGAAATCTGCTACCGCGGCCATATCTTCGATGCCCAGGCCGCGTATGCGATGGGCTTCCTGAACCGGGTCGTGCCCCGCGACAAGCTGGACAGTGAGGGCATGCAGCCCATCATCGACGACATCCTGGCCGCCGAGCCCCAGGCCATTCGCGCGCAGAAGCGGCTCCTGGAAGGTTGGATCGACCAGGGCGTGGGGGCCGGCACCATCGCCTCCATCGATGCCTTCAGTGCCGCCTACCACACCCCCGCCCCCCAGCGCCGCCTGCAGGACTATCTGGCCCGGCACGGCAAGTAGGCCGCGCAGCGGGCATGCGCTGCGCAAAGCCCCTGTCGACGTGATTTCGGCCGGCCTGCCCCATCCGGTGCACACCTGCGAGGGGAGCGGCTCTCCTTGACATTTTCGGGAAAAATTGTAGCATTGCGGTTGCGGTATGGTGCGTACGCGCACTGTTGTCCCCGGATTAAGCCTGAGCGCCCGGCGACTGGTGGTCCGTCAGGGAAGGCCCTGGGGAGCGCCATCTCGCGGAGTCATAGCCTCCCGCTTCCCTGCGCATGACATGACCGCCTCAGTTCGGGCCCGAGGCGGGGACCCTCCAAGCGTTATCGGGCTGAGTCGCCTGTCGGGATCGGTTTCCCGATTTGCGTGGATGGGCCGGAAGAAATACGGCAAAAGTTGACCGAATTCCGGTGCCAGGCAATACCACACTTCGGTTCTCCGGCAGATGCGCCGCGCTCCAGACGGGGCGCAAGACAGGACGCGTCGCCGACAACCCAGCATGACCGGCCGCGGGCCAGGCAAGGTCCCGCGCCAGTTCAACCATCCGGCTCCAGACGCGCCGGAACAGACCGGCCAACCGCGATACGGCGGGTGGCCACACACCGGTGCCCCCGGAGGGCCGGTGCAGAGCGAGGAGCGCACGTCTATGACCTTCTCCCACTATCCCGCAAAGCAGGGTCTGTATGATCCGGCTTTCGAGAAAGACAGCTGCGGCGTCGGATTTGTGGCCAATATCAAGGGTCGTAAATCCCACGACATTGTCCGGCAGGGGCTCGAGATCCTGGTGAATCTGGATCACCGGGGGGCCACCGGCTCGGATCCGCGGGTGGGGGACGGTGCCGGTGTGCTCGTGCAAATCCCCGATGCCTTTCTGCGCGAGGTTGTCGCGCCCCTGGGCTTCAGTCTGCCCAAGGAGGGGCGCTACGGGGTGGGCATGCTGTTCCTGCCCCAGGACGAGGCCCAGCGCGCCGCCTGTGAATCGGTGATCAACGACCGCATCGTCAAGGCCGGCCAGACGGTGCTCGGCTGGCGCACGGTGCCGACGGAGCTGGAGTCCATGGGCACCATGGCCCGCGAAACGGCGCCGTACGTGCGCCAGGTCTTCGTGGGCGCCGCGGCGAAAATTGCCGACCGGGACGCCTTTGACCGCAAGCTCTATCTTATTCGCCGCGAGATTGAGCGGGGCGTGGAGAGCGCGGGCGTGGAGGAATTCTACGTGCCCAGCATGTCCTGCAAGACCATGGTCTACAAGGGACTGCTCACCTCCTGGCAGGTGGAGAAGTTCTACCCGGATCTGCTGGCGGAAAGCTTCATCTCGGCCATCGCCCTGGTGCATGCCCGCTACAGCACGAATACGTTCCCCAGTTGGGACCGCGCCCAGCCTTGCCGCGTGATGGCCCACAACGGGGAGATCAACACCCTGCGCGGCAACGTGAACTGGATGGCGGCGCGGGAGTCCCAGCTGTCCACGCCCCTGTATGGTGACGAACTGCAGCGGCTGTTCCCCATCGTGCAGCCGGACGGCAGTGACTCGGCCATTTTCGACAACGTGCTGGAATTCCTCATGCAGACGGGAAGGCGGGCGGATTATGCCATGCTGATGATGATTCCCGAGGCCTGGGACGGGAACCCGCACATGACCGAGAAGCGGCGCGCCTTCTTCCAGTATCACGCCACGCTGATGGAGCCCTGGGACGGCCCGGCGGCCATCGCCTTTTCCGACGGCAGCCTGATCGGGGCCACGCTGGACCGCAACGGGCTGCGCCCGGCGCGCATCTGGGTCACCAGCGACGACCGCGTGATCATGGCCTCGGAGACGGGTGTGCTGCCCGTGGAGCCGCAGAACGTGGTGCGCAAGATGCGCCTGCAACCGGGCCGCATCTTTGCCGTGGACACCAGCGAGGGGCGCATTCTGTCCGACGAGGAGGTGAAGGAGCGCTGCCAGTCGATGCACCCGTATCAGGAGTGGCTGGAGCAGTACAAGATCACCCTGGACAACCTGCGCGAGCCGCCCCATGTGCAGCAGCCGCATCATGGCACGGTGCGCATGCGGCAGCAGGTATTCGGCTACACCAAGGAAGACCTGCGCATGATCCTGGCGCCCATGGCCGAGAACGGCCAGGAGCCGGTGGGCTCCATGGGCATGGACAACCCGGTGGCGGTGCTGTCCAACCGGCCGCACCTGCTGTTCGACTATTTCAAGCAGAACTTCGCCCAGGTGACCAATCCGCCCATCGACCCGATCCGCGAAGAGATGGTCATGTCCCTGGGCATCTACCTGGGCCGGGAAGGCAATATCCTGGTCGAGGAGCCCACGAACGCCCATGTGCTCTGGCTCTCGCATCCGGTGCTGACCAACTACGACCTGGAAAAGCTGCGCCATGTGACCGTGGGTGACTTCCAGGCCAAGACGCTGCCCATTCTGTTCCCGGTGGCGGACGGTCACAAGGGCCTGCAACGCGCCCTGGAGGACCTGAAGACCCGTGCCGAGGAGGCCGTCAACAATGGCTATAGCGTGATCATCCTCACCGACCGCGGCGTGGAACGGGGCAAGGCGCCCATTCCCAGCCTGCTGGCCACCGCGGCGGTACACCATCACCTGATCCGCAAGGGCACACGCAACAAGACCGGCATCATCGTGGAAACCGGCGAGGCCCGCGAGGTGCACCATTTCGCCCTGCTGGTCGGCTTTGGCGCGACAGCGGTCAATCCCTACCTGGCCTTCGAGACGCTGGTGGACGAGGGCACGTCCTTTCGCCACCGCTACGACGTGGAAGTGCCCAAGCCCATCCAGAACTACATCAAGGCGGTCAACAAGGGGCTGCTGAAGATCATGTCCAAGATGGGCATCTCCACCGTGCAAAGCTATCACGGCGCCCAGATCTTCGAGGCCCTGGGGCTGAACAAGGATGTGGTGGACCGCTACTTCACCTGGACACCCACGCGCATCGAGGGCATCGGGCTGGAGGAGATCACCGAGGAGGTGCTGCGCCGCCATGCGGAGGCCTTCCGGCACCATGACGAGGATGCGGAGTTTCTCGACGTGGGCGGCATCTACAAGTATCGCCGCAACGGGGAATACCACCAGTTCAACCCGCGGGCCATCGGCAATCTCCAGCGCGCCGTGCGCAGCAACGACCTGGAGATGTACAAGGCCTATGCGAACATCATCAACGTGCAGAACGAGAACCTGGGCACGTTGCGCGGTCTGTTCCGCTTCAAGGCCAACCCCATTCCCCTGGAGGAAGTGGAGCCGGCCGAGGACATCGTCACGCGCTTCGCCACGGGTGCCATGTCCCTGGGGGCCCTGAGCCGGGAGGCGCACGAGACCCTGGCCATCGCCATGAACCGCATCGGCGGACGCAGCAACAGCGGCGAGGGCGGCGAGGACCCGGCACGCTTCACCCCCGATCCGGACGGCAGCGACCGCATCAGCAAGATCAAGCAGGTCGCCTCGGGCCGGTTTGGCGTGAACAGCCATTACCTGGTCAATGCCCAGGAACTGCAGATCAAGATGGCCCAGGGTGCCAAGCCCGGAGAAGGCGGCCAGTTGCCCGGGCACAAGGTGGATGCCTACATCGGCCGCATCCGCTTCACGACGCCCGGCGTGGGGCTGATCTCGCCCCCGCCGCACCATGACATCTATTCCATCGAGGACCTGAAGCAGCTCATCTTCGACCTGAAGAACTCCAACCCGGAAGCGGACGTCTCCGTGAAGCTGGTATCCGAGACGGGCGTCGGCACCGTGGCCGCCGGCGTCTCCAAGGCCAAGGCGGATATGGTGCTCATCGCCGGCCATGACGGCGGCACGGGTGCCTCGCCCCTCAGCTCGGTGCAGCATGCGGGCATGCCCTGGGAGATCGGCCTGGCCGAAACCCAGCAGACCCTGGTGCTGAACGACCTGCGCGGCCGTATCCGCGTGCAGACCGACGGCCAGCTCAAGACCGGACGCGACGTGGCCGTGGCCGCGTTGCTGGGGGCCGAGGAATTCGGCTTTTCCACCGCGCCGCTGGTCTCCATGGGCTGCATCATGATGCGTGTGTGCCACCTGAACACCTGCCCGGTGGGCGTGGCCACCCAGGATCCGCGACTGCGCAAGAAATTCCCCGGCGCGCCGGAGCACGTGGTGCGCTTCTTCATGTTTGTCGCCCAGGAGCTGCGCGAGTTGATGGCGCACATGGGCTTCCGCACCATCAACGAGATGGTGGGCCGGGTCGACTGCATCGACGTCTCCAAGGCGGTCGATCACTGGAAGGCGCACGGTCTGGACTTCACCAAGGTGCTGTATCGGCCGCAGGTCGATCCCGCCATTGCCACGCACCGCGTGACGACCCAGGATCATGGCATTGCCGAGGTGCTGGACCTGCAGCTCATCGAGCAGTGCAAGCCGGCGCTGGAGCACGGCACGCCGGTGGAGTTGAATCTGCCCATCAGAAACTCCAACCTGACCACGGGGACGATGCTGGGCAGCCGCGTGAGCCGCAAGTACGGGGCCGACGGCCTGCCCGACAACACGATCCGCATCAACTTTAGCGGTTCGGCGGGACAGAGCTTCGGTGCCTTCCTGCCCCGGGGCATCACATTGACCCTGCGTGGCGACACCAACGACTATGCGGGCAAGGGGCTTTCGGGCGGCCGACTGATCGTCTGTCCGCCGGAGGGCAGTACCTTTGCGCCAGAGGAGAACATCGTCATCGGCAACGTGGTGCTGTATGGTGCCACGGCCGGCGAGGCCTTCTTCAGCGGCATGGCCGGCGAGCGCTTCTGCGTCCGCAACTCCGGTGCCTATGCCGTGGTGGAAGGCGTGGGCGATCATGGTTGCGAGTACATGACCGGCGGCCGCGTGGTGGTGCTGGGCGCGACGGGAAGCAATTTCGCCGCGGGCATGTCCGGCGGAGTGGCCTACGTGCTGGACGAGCAGGAGCAGTTTGCCGGGCGTTGCAACCTGGATATGGTGAATCTGGAAGCGCTGGAAGCGGACGACCGCGACTTTGTGTATGACATGGTGTCGCGGCACGTGGCCTATACCGACAGCCCCCGCGGCAAGCGCATCCTGGAGCAGTGGGACCACATGGCGGCCCGGTTCGTGAAAGTCATGCCCATCGACTACAAACGAATTCTGCTGGCAGATAAGGCGAAGGAGATTGCCTGATGGGCAAGCCCACCGGATTTCTTGAAATCGAGCGCTCGGGACCGCTGCGCCGACCACCCACGGATCGCACCAAGGACTTTCGGGAATTCGAGACCCCCTGGCCGGAGCAGGTGCTCGCGGACCAGGGGGCCCGCTGCATGGATTGCGGGGTGCCCACCTGTCATGGCGAAACGGGTTGCCCGCTGGGCAATCTGATCCCCGACTGGAACGACCTGGTCTATCGCGGCGACTGGCACCAGGCGCTGCATGAGCTGCATCGCACCAACAACTTCCCCGACGTGACCGGGCGCATCTGTCCCGCCCCCTGCGAAGACGTGTGCATCCTGGGATTGATCGACGATCCGGTCAACATCAAGGCCATCGAGAAGGCGATCATCGACCGCGGCTTTCAGGAAGGCTGGGTGCGCGCACAGCCGCCGATCAACAAGACCTGGAAGCGCGTGGCCGTGGTGGGCTCCGGGCCGGCGGGGCTGGCCGGGGCGCAGCAGCTTGCCCGCATGGGGCATCAGGTGACCGTGTTCGAAAAGTCCGATCGCTTCGGCGGCCTGTTGATGTATGGCATTCCCGATTTCAAGATGGAGAAGACCATCATCGAACGGCGCGTTGAGCAGATGCGCGAGGAAGGGGTGACCTTTCAGCCCAATACCGAGGTGGGCAAGGATCTCATGCCGGCCGAGTTGCGTGGCACCTTCGATGCGGTGCTGCTGGCCGGTGGCGCCCAACAGGCGCGGCTACTGCCCCAGGATGTGGCAGGGCGCGACCTGCGGGGCATTCATCTGGCCATGGACTTTCTGCCCCAGCAGAACCGGCGCAACCAGGGGGACATCCTGCCTCCGGACGAGGACATTCTCGCCACCGGCAAGACCGTGGTGGTGCTGGGAGGAGGCGACACGGGCTCCGACTGCATCGGCACCTCCCATCGCCAGGGGGCCCGCGAGGTGCTGAACTTCGAGCTGCTGGGAAAGCCGCCGAAGGTCAAGACCTCCACCTCCCATGAGGAGGGCGGCCAACGCCGCTGGGGGGTCCTGACCAAAGGCTTCGAGGGCAAGGATGGACGCGTGACGGCGCTGCGGGCCGTGGAGGTGGAGTGGGTCATGCCGGGCAACAACGGCGGTCCGCCCCAGATGCGGGAGATTCCCGGCTCCGAGTTCGTTCAGCCCGCCGACCTCGTCCTGCTGGCCATGGGCTTCACCGGCCCGGTGTGGAATGGGCTGCTGACCGACCTGGGCGTCGCGGCCACCGAGCGCGGCGCCGTGCAGCGGGACCGCAACTACATGACCAGCCAGCGCGGCATCTTCGTCGCCGGTGACATGACCCGCGGTGCGTCGCTGGTGGTGTGGGCCATTGCGGAAGGCCGCGAGGCCGCCACGGCCATTGACCGGTATCTGCGCGCCCAATAGGCCCGCCGGCCTCCCGCAGCGCAAGCGCGGGCCGCCCAAGCGTCAATTGATCCATCCTGTGACGGAAGGCGAGATGAGCCCTGCCCCCATCGCCAGCGGCGTCATGCGCTCCGCCATCGACTCGGTGCGCGGCCCGGTGGAGCATCATCGGCGCCATCGCCGCGGCCGGGTGCCCGCTCCTCGGCCCAGGCGGCCTCCAGCCGCGTGCCATAGGCCCCCATGTTGCTGAAATATCTGCGGAATGTGCTGTCCCTGCTCCTCGCCGTCGCGGTGACGGTGGGGACGCTGGTGTACGCCTTCTGGGACGTGGACTTCGATACCCTGTGGGGCACGCTGCGCGGCAGCCACCTGTGGCCCCTGTGGCCTACCCTGGTGCTGCTCGCTGCCTTCTACTGGTTCACGGCATTGCGCTGGGTGCTGATCCTGCGGCCCCTGGGCCGCTACGGCGTGGGTCAGGTGACCCCGTCCATGATGATCGGCTTCGGCGGCAACAACATCCTGCCGGCCCATCTGGGCGAGCTGGTGCGGGCCGCCCTGTTTGCCCGCAGGGTCAAGCTCAAGGTGAGCGGCGTGTTCACCACCCTGCTGGTGGAGCGGCTGTTCGACGTCCTGTCGATCCTGCTGTTCTACCTCCTGGCCGTGGTGCTGATCCATCCCTTTCCCGAATCCATCCGCCTGGGTTCGGCCATCATCGCCTGGTTCGTGGGGGCGCTGCTGGTGAGTCTGTTCCTGTTCCTGCGGTTTCCCGATCCGTTCGTGCGCCTGTGGGACTGGATCAGCCGGCCGCTCCCGGAGGGCCTGCGCCAGCATGGGCATCGCATGCTGGACCAGGTGCGCACCGGGCTGCATTCCCTCACCTCCGTGCGGCTGCTGGTGCCCATGGCGATCTACTCGCTGCTCAAGTGGCTCTGCGCCGGCGCCATGGTCTGGCTGGCGCTCTATGGCTACGGTGTCGCCATCGATCCGGGGGTGAGCATGATCGTGATTGCCGTGACGGCGGTGGCGGTGACGGTGCCCAGTACGCCGGGCTTTTTCGGGGCCATGCAGGCCGCCTTTGTCTTCGCGCTGACACCTTTCGGTGTCAGCCGCGAGGTGGCCATTGCCGCCAGTTTCTACTATCAACTGGCCCAATGGGTGCCGGTGACCATTCTCGGCGTGGTGCTGTTCTTCCTGGTTGCCCCTTCCCTGCGTCAGGTGCGGGAAGACGTGGAAGTCATGCAGCAGGAAACCTAGCCGTCTCTCGCTGATCCTCCGCCACTCCAAGCAGGCAGATGCGATGACCCAGCCATGGCGCGAGCGGGCCGTCTCCCTGTTCCGCGACGCGGTCGCCGCGGTACGGCCGGAACAACTGGTACGGGCCGCGCTCAAGGTGCGGCGCGACACCCTGGAACTGCACGTCGCCGATGGTGTGCACACGGTGGCCCTGCGCCCGGGCGGGCGCCTGCGCGTGCTGGCCGTGGGCAAGGCCGCGGCACCCATGGCGGCCGCTGCCGCGGAAATACTGGGGGACAGGATCGAGCGCGGGCTGGTGGTCACCAAGGACGGCTTTTGCGGACCCGACCTGCTCTGGCCCCAACACGAGTGCGGGCATCCCGTGCCGGACGAGCGGGGCGTGGCCGCCGCGGGCACGGCGGAGTATCTGGTGCGGGGGCTTACCGCGAATGATCTGGTGCTCGTGCTGGTCTCCGGCGGGGCCTCCGCGCTGCTGCCCGCGCCGGTGGACGGCGTGAGCCTGGCGGACAAGCAGGCCCTGCTGACCCGCCTGCTGCGGGCCGATGTGGACATTCACGCGCTAAACCGCATTCGCAAGGCCCTTTCGCGGCTCAAGGGCGGGGGTCTGGCGCGGCTGGCCGCTCCGGCGCGCGTGGTGGGACTGTACCTATCCGACGTGCCCGGCGACGCACTGGGCAGCATCGGCTCCGGGCCGACGGTGCTCGAGACGCCCGACCGCCCCGCCGTGGCGGCGCTGTTGCGGGAGCGGGGCCTGTGGGCCGATGTGCCGGCGGCTATCCGGCAGGTGCTGGCCGCGCCGGCACACCCGCCGGCGGACCCGCCGGAACCGCCGCTCAATGGCCTGATCGGCACGAATGCCCATCTGCTGCGCGCCATCGCCGAGGGGGCCCAGGCCGCCGGCATCACCCCATTCGTCAATGATGTGCCCCTCACCGGCAACGTGACGCAGGCCGTCGCTGCGCTGCGGGAAGACTGGGCGCGGGCGGTGGCCGGTGTGCCGGCGGGCACGCCCGTCGCGGTGTTGCGCGGGGGCGAAATTACCGTGACCGTGACGGGCAGCGGACTGGGGGGGCGCTGCCAGGAACTGGCCGCGCGCATGTTGCCGCACATGGCCGGGGACGCCGCATTCCTGGCCGCCGGCTCGGACGGCAACGACGGCCCCACCGACGCGGCCGGCGGTGTGGTGGACGCGGAAAGCTGGGCCGCCATTTGCGAGCAGGGCCTGCCCTACGATACCGCTACCTACGATGCCTTGCTGGCGGACCATGACAGCTATGCGCTGCTGGCCCGGAGCGGTAACCTGATCCGCATTCCCCCCACCCAGCACAACCTGATGGACGTGTACCTGTTCGCCGGGCCCGCCGCACCACTGGCCGAGGCACCGGCGCTCAGCACTGCCGCGGCACCGGCAGGCGCGGTCGCGGCGCCCCACACCGGAGCGAATCCCATGACCGGAGCGGCATTCAAGGCGGCATTGCAGGAAGGCCGGCGCGTGTATGGCACCATGCTCATGCGCCGCCGGGTGGGCGAGGTGGATGAGGCGCTGAAGGAACTGGACCTGGATTTCATCATCGTGGACAACGAGCATGCGCCCTTCTCCCGGAGCGAGACGGCGCAATGGCTGCGGCAACTGCGCAAATGGGGCGTGATGCCCTTCGTGCGTGTGCCCATCCCGGCCTCCCATTACGTCACCATGGCGCTTGATGCGGGCGCCCAGGGCATTCTGGCACCCTACGTGGAAACCGTGGCTGAGGTGCAGGAACTGGTCGGCGCCACCAAATGGCTTCCGCTCAAGGGCGAGGCGGTGCGGCGGGCGGTCGCGGAAGGCGTGTTTCCCAGCGAAGCGACCCGTGCGCACCTGGCGCAGCGCAACCGCGACAACGTGCTGGTGATCGGCGTGGAGAGCGTCGTGGCCATGGAACGGCTGGATGCGCTGCTCGGGGTGCCCGGCGTGGATGCCGTGTTCGTGGGGCCCAACGATCTGTCGATCCAGTTGGGGATTCCGGAGCAGTACGACCATCCGGATTTTGCGGCTGCCGTGGCACGCATCCATGCAACGTGCCGTGCCCACGGCGTACCCCTCGTGATCCACCAGTTCTCCAGCGCCATGGCCCGTCCCTGGATCGAGCAGGGTGTGCACTTCATCTTGTGCGGCACGGACCGGGCGGACATCGCCGATGTGCTCGCGCCGGAATTCCGGCAGTTGCGCGCCCCCTAGTCCTCCTGTCCCTGGCCACTTCCCCGCTGCTCCCGGGAGACACCCGGCGCCCGGTGACCGTGGTGTCCCTATCGGAAGGAGTCTCCTATTTCGTGTATTCCCGAACGCAAAAATCGGTTAACAATAGACTGATATTTCTGCAATTTCGGTCAACTTCGCTGGAAAAGACGGCGATCCTTTGCGAGCGGAATACGCGGTCTTGCAGTGTGCCGCCCAGGGGAGTGGGTTCGCAGTCAGAAGGGTATAAGCGCTCGTGCCACGGCTGGATAGTCGGGACAAAGAACGGCCCGCCCGCACGCGGCATGTCGCCGTGGTCGCGTCACTGATCGTGGTGCTGGCCATCGCCACGGCGGTCATGTTTCTGCCGCAAGCCCCTACCGCGCCGTGGCTCGCCGCCGTCTCCATCAGCATCGCCCTGATGGCGGTGCCGGCCGTATTTGTGTGCCTGTGGCAGCGACGGCGTCACGTGGCGCTGTACAAGGCCCTGCAGCGGGAGCTGGCCCGGCGGCGCAGCGCCGAGGCGGATGCCCAGGAGCGCGAACGGCGCTGGCTGGCATTCAGCGAAGGCGCGATGCAGAACATTCTGCTCTACGACCGCAACATGAATGTGATCCACGCCAACCCGCGGGCGCTGGAGCGCATCGGGCTGCCGCGGGAGCAGGTGCTGGGTCGGAACCTGGCGGACCTGGTGCCCGAGGTGCGGGCAGAAAACCGCTACGAGCGTTACCTGGAAGTCATGCGCACGGGCGTTCCGCAACAGATCGAGCATGACATCGACCATCCCACGCGCGGGCGCCGCCACATGCGCGTGCGGATCTTTCCGGTGCTGGACGGCCTTGGCGTGATCGCCTCGGACGCGACGGAGCAACAGGGGATAGAGCAGCAACTGCGCGAGAGCCGCAACCTGCTCCAGGCGGTCTTTGACACGGTGCCCCACTGGGTGTTCGTGAAGGATCGCCACGCCCGCTTTCTCATGGTCAATCGCCAGTATTCCGAGTGGTTCGGCCTGGAGCCGGAGGACTTCGAGGGGCACCTGTATTCGGAGCTCAACACCATCGCGGAGACACCCCGCCTGGAGGTTTCCGAATACATGCGCGAGCAGATCGCGCTTTCCGATGACATGGATCGCGTGGCCCTGGAGGAAGGGCGGCTCAATCGCCTGGAGTTTCGCATGCTCGACCATGCGGGTAATCCCATGTTCCGCATGGTGACCAAGATGCCCCTGCGCAGCGATGCGGGCGAGGTGGTGGGCATCGTCGGCATCTCCGAAGACGTCACGGAGCGCGTACAGCTCGAAGCACAGCTCCGTCAGTCCCAGAAGATGGAGGTGGTGGGGAATCTCGCCGGCGGCATGGCCCACGATTTCAACAATGCGCTGCAAATCGTGCAGGGCTTCACCGAGCTTGCCCTGGAGAGCGCCAGGGACGAGCCGGACATCGCGATGAATCTGGAACGGGTCCTGGCCGCGGCCAAGAGCGCATCGGCGGTGATTCAACAGCTCCTGGCCTTCTCGCGGCGGCAGGTCGTGGAGCGCAAACTGATCAATCTGAACAGGCTTGCCGGCGATCAGATGGAGACGCTGCGCCGCATCATCCGCCAGGACATCGAGCTCACGCTGGAGGTGGCCGACAGGCCCACCATCGTGGAGGGGGATCAGGGGTTGCTGTGCCAGGTGCTGATCAATCTGTGCGTCAATGCGCGGGATGCCATGCCCGACGGTGGACGCATCGCCATCAAACTGTCTCACCTGGAGCCGGATGCGGCGTTTCTGCGGCGTCACAACTGGGCGACCTCCACCAGCTACGTGGTGGTGCAGGTCAGCGTTACGGGCACGGGCATTCCCCGTGACGCCCAGGAGCACATCTTCGAGCCCTTCTACACCACCAAGGAGGTGGGCAAGGGCACGGGCCTGGGACTCTCCACGGTGTACGGCATTCTCCAGCAGCACGACGGCATGGTTACCTGCGACAGTGAACCCGGAGCGGGCACCACCTTCTCCTTGTATTTCCCTGGTGTCGCGGAAGCCGTGCCGGTGCGTGCCGAGAAGGCGCCCCCATTGGTGCTGCCGCACGGCGGGCCGGAGACGATCCTCGTGGCCGAGGACGAGATGGCCCTGCGCGACTACGTGCGCTCCCTGCTGGAGTCCAACGGATACCGCGTGATTACCGCGAATGACGGGGAGGAGGCCGTACGGGTGTTCCAGGCGCGGCAAGGCGAGATCGATCTGGTGCTGCTGGACATGATCATGCCGCGCGTGAACGGCCGGCGCGCTTATGGCCAGATGCGCGCCCTGCAACCGCAAGTGCCCATCTTGATCAGCTCGGGGTTTACCGGAGACGCGGAGGCCAGCGAATTCCTGCAGCAGCTGCGGCACATGGTGCTGCGCAAGCCCTACGCAGCGGACGACCTGCTGCGCAAGGTGCGCGAGGTGCTGGATCGGCCACGCGCCTAGTCCTGCGGGCCTACCGAGAAGTAGGTCGCATCGGGATGATGGAACGCGACAGCGGAGACCGATGCCTCCGGCTCCATCATGTGCCCGTCGGTCAGTTCCACGCCGATCCGCTCGGGCCGGAGAATGCGCCACAGCTTCTCCTGATCGGCCAGCTCCGGACAGGCCGGGTAACCGAAGGAGTAGCGCTTGCCCTGGTACTTGGCCTGGAAGCGCTGGGTCATGGTCATCTCCGGCGGATCCGGTATGCCCCACAGGGCTCGAATCTTCGCATGCAGCCATTCCGCCGCCGCTTCGGCGGTTTCCAGGGCCAGGGCCTGCAGCCCGTGGCTCATCAGGTATTCGCCCTTGTCCCGCAGTTCCTCGGAACGCCGGCGGATGCCCTCGCCGGCGGTGGTGACGAACAGGCAGATCGAATCCAGCCGCTCGCCGTCGGCGGGCAGGACGAAGTCCGGCAGGGCCATGCCGTCGTCCTTCTGCTGCCGGGGAAACTCGAACACCTCCGGCTTGCCTCCATTGGCCTTGTTGAGCACGGTCATGCGGTTGCCCTCCGCGGCGGCGGGGCAGAACTGCCACATGGCCCGCGCGGTCATCCAGCCCCGGCGGGACTCGGCCTTGATGCGGTCGAACAGCTCCTTCAGTTCCAGCACCTTGGGGTCACCCTGCGCCATCAGGCGATTCACGTTGCCGCGCACGCCCATGTGCTTGCCGTAGAGCATCTGGTTGTTGATGAAGTGCCACACCTCGTCCAGGTTCAGCGTCTCCAGCACGTGGTCGTCATAGTCCGGCGCCTGTCGCACGGGAAGGTCCACGCGCACACGGCTCGAGCGCACGGCGGGTCGGGCCGGCGCCGGTGCCGCCTCCTGGGCGGCGCCCGCGTCGGCCTCGGCGGCGGCCTTCTGCTCGGCCAGCATCTTCTCGCGGCCGGCGGGGTTCATGATGCGGTTGGCCAGGTCCAGCCCGTTCATGGCGTCCTTGGCGTAGGCCACCAGGCTGCCGTACGCCGGGCCGATGCGCTTGCGGCTGAAGTCCCGGCTCAGGGCCGCACCGCCCACCAGCATGGGCACGTCGATGCCGGCCTGATGCAGGTCCTCGGCGGTGACCACCATTTGCATGGCGGACTTCACCAATAGACCGGAGAGCCCGATCATGTCCGGATTGTGCTCCTTGCAGGCCTCGATGAGTTGGGCAGGCGGAATTTTGATGCCCAGGTTGACCACCTTGTAGCCATTGTTGGTGAAGATGATGTCCACCAGGTTCTTGCCGATGTCGTGCACGTCGCCCTTCACCGTTGCCAGCAGCATGGTGCCGTGACTCGCCGAGTCGGCCTTTTCCATGAACTGCTCCAGATGCGCCACGGCGGCCTTCATGGCTTCGGCGCTTTGCAGCACCTCGGCCACGATGAGCTTGTTGTCGTTGAACAGGCGCCCCACCTCGGCCATGCCGTCCATCAGCGGGCCGTTGATGATGTCCAGGGGCTCGGCCTCCTCGCGCTTCGCTTCCAGATCCTCGACCAGCCCGTCCTTGGAGCCGATGATGATGTAGTGGGCCAGCCGCTCGTCCAGGGACATGTCGGCATGGTCCGCCGAGGAATCGCTGGGGGCCTTGTCCCGATAAAAGGCGGCGAATTCCGCGATGGGGTCCTCGCCCCGGTTGAAGAGCAGATTGTCCGCCAGCGCCACCTCGTGCTCGGAGATGGCCGCGTAGCGCTCCAGCTTCTCGGTGTTCACGATGGCCATGTCCAGCCCGGCCTGCACGCAGTGGTACAGGAACACCGCGTTGAGCACCTCGCGCCCGGCCGGGGGCAGGCCGAAGCTGACATTGCTGATGCCCAGCACCGTCTTGCACTGGGGCAGGGCCTGCTTGATCAGGCGAACGCCCTCGATGGTTTCCTCGGCGGAGCCGATGTAGGCCTCGTCACCGGTGGCGCAGGGAAACACCAGCGGATCGAAGATGAGGTCCTCGGCGGGTACGCCGTACTTCCTGGTCAGCAGATCGAAGGAACGCTGGGCGATCTCCAGCTTGCGCTGGCGCGTGACGCCCATGCCGTGTTCGGGATCCTCGTCGATCGTGCCCACCACGAAGGCCGCGCCGTAACGCTGGGCCATGGGCACCACCGCCTCGAAGCGCTCCTCGCCGTCCTCCAGGTTGATCGAGTTGATGATCGACTTGCCCTGGCAGTAGGGCAGCGCCGCCTCGATGACCGCCGCGTCGGTGGAGTCGATCATCAATGGCGCGCGCACCTTGTTGATGACGTGACTCATGAACGCGTGCATGTCCGCCACCTCGTCCCGGTCCGGGTTGGCCAGGTTGATGTCGATCACCTGCGCCCCGCCGCGCACCTGGCGCCGGGCGATTTCGCTGGCTTCCTCGAACTTTTCCTCGGCGATGAGCCGTTTGAACAGGCGGCTGCCCACCGCATTGGTGCGCTCGCCCACCAGGATCGGCCGGTTGCTCTCTTCCAGTTCCAGGTAGTCCACGCCGGAGACCATGCTGCGCACCGTGGGGCTCCACGTGCGCGGGGGCTTGTCCGCCGCCAGCTGGGCAAAGGCCCGGATGTAGTCCGCCTGCGTGCCGCAGCAGCCGCCGATGATATTCACCCAGCCGTTTTCCACGAAGCGGGACAGCACCCCCACCATCGCCTCGGGCGACTCCTGGTAGCGCCCCTCCGTGTCGGGCAGCCCCGCGTTGGGCACCACGGCCACGGGCAGCGGCGCCAGGGCCGCCAGGGAGCGCAGGTGATCGGTCATGAAGGCCGGGCCCGTGGCGCAGTTGAGGCCAATGTAGAGCAGTTTGGCATGGGCCACGCTGGCATACAGGGCCTCCACGCTCTGGCCGGCGAGCATGGTGCCCATGGGCTCGATGGTGCCCGAGATGGCCACCGGCACGCGCTCGCCCCGCTCCTCGAACAGCCGCTCGAAGCCCAGCAGGGCCGCCTTGATGTTGCGCGTGTCCTGGGCCGTCTCGATGAGCAGGTAGTCCACGCCCCCGTCCAGCAGGCCGGCGGCCTGGTCATGGAAATGCCTCTGCAACTCGTCGAAGGTGACCCCACCGGTCACCGAGATGGCCTTGGTGGTGGGCCCCACGGAGCCGGCCACCCAACGCGGGCGCTCCGGGGTGGCGATGGCGTCGGCCGCGGCGCGGGCCAGCTCGGCACCCGCCTTGTTGATCTCGTAGGCCTTGTCAGCCAGGTCAAACTCGGCCAGCACGAGCGGTGTGCCGCCAAAGGTGTTCGTCTCGACGATGTCGGCGCCGGCCTCCAGATAATCCGTGTGCATCTGCCGCACGATGTCCGGCTGGGTGAGATTCAGCACCTCGTTGCAGCCCTCCTCGCCGGGGCCGCCGAAGTGCTCCGCGGTCAGATTCAGATCCTGGATGTACGTGCCTACCGCGCCGTCCAGCACCAGCACGCGCTCCTTGAGCGCCTGGTGCAGGGCATTGATGCGGTCCGTACGATGGGGGTCGGTGGTCATAGACTCTCAGTGTGTGTGGTTTTGCCGTCAGACCATGAACAGTTCCGCCGCCTGGTTGCGGTAACGGGGCTTGAGCCCCGTGGCGACGAATACGCGGAACACTTCATCGCGGCGCTGATTCACCATCTCGTGGGATACGCCGGTCAGACCATTGCGCGACATCATGGCTTCGACTTCCGTGGGCGCGAAGCCCAGGTGGTGATGGCCCAGCTTGGAGATGACCCATTCCTGCTCATGGCAAGCCAGGTCCACAATCAACAATCGTCCGCCCGGCCGCAGCACGCGCACGGCCTGGCTGATGCCCTCCTCGGGCGATTCCATGTGGTGCAGGGACTGGGAGAACACGGCCAGATCGTAGCGCTCGGCCGGCTCCTGCAACTGCTCGATGCGGCCTTCCCGGAATTCCACATTGGTGCGATGTTCCCGCTCCGCCCGCCGGCGGGCAGCCTGGAGCGCCCGCGGGTTGGCATCCACGCCGACCACCGTGTCCGCGAAGCGGCTTATCTCCACGGTGATCGTGCCGTCGCCGCAGCCCAGGTCGATAGCGTCCAGGGCAGGCAGCAGGTGGTGCAGGGCGCGGGACCAGGCAAACCAGGACTGGCCCGGCTCCAGCAGCTTCTCGCTCAGGCCGCCGCCGAAGTTCTCCCGCTGCCGCAGCACCTCGGCCAGGCGCGGCAGATCATGAAACGGATCGTCGGAGGACATGATGCGCGCCTGCACGAACTGCCAGGTCTCATGCAGGTCCTCGTCCATCACGTCCCCGTTGCCATTGCCGCGTTCGCCCAGCCGCGCCATGGTGGAAACCCGATAGTAGCTCCACACGCCCTCGCGCTGCTCCTCCACCAGCCCTGCCTTGCGCAGCAGGCCCAGATGCCGGGAGATGCCCGATTGGGCCAGCCCCAGGATGGAGGTCAGCTCCTTGACGTTCAACGGCTCCCGGCTCACCAGGCGCAATATGCGCAACCGGGTGTCGTCCGCCAGCAGCTTCAATGCATTCGCGAGATTAATCATATCAATCTCGGATCATATCGTGATGGTAGGGAATGCGCAATCAGCACTCAATGCTGATGGCTTGCTGCTACCGTGCCAGAGGCCTCGCCAGGGCGAATCTGCGGGGCGATTTTCGGCGGGCATGCCGCGGCCGGGCGGGCCGGCGCGGCCGGCACACCGGGATCGGCCCGGCTGGCCGAGTGGCGGTGGGCAGACCGGCCATCGGTCAACCGGCCATGGGTCAACCGGCCATGGGTCAACCGGCCATCGGTCAACCGGCCATCGGTCAACCGGCCATCGGTCAACCGGCGATGGCCTGCCGAGTCCGTACCGTGGGTGGCCCTCTCGCGATACCTTGACGCCACTGTCCGTTTGCGCACGCCGTTACCGGTGTGCATGCTGTCGCCGACACGGTGGCGCCCGAGCCGGTCCCCTTTTCCAGGCAGCTTTTTTTGCTTGCCTGGTTAGCACTCTATTGATATAGTGCTAACAGATTGGATGGGGTGCGCACGGCCGGTAGCGCCGTGCGGGCGGAATGTGGGAAGATTCGTGTCAGGGGGCAGCGGCCTCCGCGAGTTATCATCAGAGGCAAGCCATGCAGATCCAACAATTCACCGAGAAGGCCCAGGAGGCGTTGCAGACGGCCCATGCCGTGGCGATGCAGATGCAGCACGCGGAGGTGAGCACGGGGCATCTGCTGCTGGCGCTGCTGGAACAGCCCGAGGGGCTGGTGCCGCGGGTGCTGGAGCGCGCCGGATACGACCCTGCCGCGTTGGCCGGCGGCCTGCGGGGGCATCTGACGCGCGAGCCCAAGGTGAGCGGTGGCGGACGGCAATTGGCCGCCTCCATGCCCTTCAATCATGCGCTGGTCAATGCGGAGGAGGAGGCCAAGGTCTTCTCCGATGAATACATCAGCACCGAGCACATGCTGCTGGCCATCCTCTCCGAGGGCCGCGAGGGCCCCGGCGGTCGGTTTCTGATCGAGCAGGGCGTGGAGCGCGAGTCGATACTGGACGCCGTGCGCGGCATTCGTGGCAAGCGCCGTATCACCTCGCCCAATCCGGAGGAGACCCTGGAGGCATTGGAGAAGTATGGCCGCGACCTGACCACCATGGCCCAGGAGGGCAAGCTGGATCCGGTGGTGGGCCGCGACGATGAGATTCGCCGCGTGGTGCAGGTGCTCAGCCGGCGCACCAAGAACAACCCGGTGCTCATCGGCGAGCCCGGCGTCGGCAAGACCGCCATCGTGGAAGGGCTGGCCCAGCGCGTGGTGCGCGGGGACGTGCCGGAGGGACTGAAGGAGAAGCGCATCATCTCGCTGGACCTGGGCGCGCTGATCGCCGGGGCCAAGTACCGCGGGGAATTCGAGGAGCGGCTCAAGGCCGTGCTCAAGGAGGTGCAGGAGTCGGAAGGCACCGTGGTGCTCTTCATCGACGAGATTCACAACGTCGTCGGCGCCGGCCGCGCCGAGGGTTCCATGGACGCCGGCAACCTGCTCAAGCCCATGCTGGCCCGCGGCGAGCTGCACTGCATCGGCGCCACCACCCTGGACGAATACCGGCAGCACGTCGAGAAGGATGCGGCCCTGGAGCGACGCTTCCAGCAGGTCTATGTGGACCAGCCCAACGTGGAGGACACCATCTCCATCCTGCGCGGCCTGAAGGACCGCTACGAGGTGCACCATGGGGTGCGCATCAAGGACGGCGCCCTGGTGGCCGCGGCGGTGCTCTCCAACCGCTACATCGCCGACCGCTTTCTGCCGGACAAGGCCATTGACCTGGTGGATGAGGCCGCGGCCAAGTTGCGCGTGGAGATCGACTCCATGCCCGCGGAAATGGACGAGCTCTCGCGGCGGGTGATGCAGCTCGAGATCGAGAAGCAGTCCCTGCTCAAGGAGACGGACGAGGCCTCCAAGGACCGCCTCAAGCGGCTGGAGCAGGAGCTGGCCGACCAGCAGGAGCAGCTGGGTGTGCTGAATGCCCAGTGGGCCAAGGAGAAGGAGGCCATCGACCGCAAGAACAGCCTCAAGCGGCAGATCGAGGAGACCAAGCATGCCATCGAGGTGGCCGAGCGCGAGTACGACCTGAACAAGGTGGCCGAGCTGCGCTACGGCACGCTGGCCTCCCTGGAAAACGAGTTGCGCGCCCTGGACGAGGCGCCGGCCGATGCCGGCAGCGGCGAGGGACCGACCATGATCACCGAGGAGGTGACCGAGGAGGACATCGCCCAGGTGGTCGCCCGCTGGACGGGCATCCCCGTGGCCAAGCTGCAGGAGGGAGAAATGTCCAAGCTGTTGCGCCTGGAGGACGACCTGCACGAACGTGTCGTGGGGCAGGACGAGGCGGTCAAGGCGGTGGCCGAGGCGGTCATGCGGGCGCGTGCCGGCATCAAGGATCCCAACCGCCCCACGGGTAGCTTCCTCTTCCTGGGTCCCACCGGCGTGGGCAAGACGGAGCTGGCACGGGCCGTGGCCGCGCTGCTCTTTGACGACGAGCAGAACATGCTGCGCTTCGACATGTCGGAATACATGGAGAAGCACACCGTCTCGCGCCTGGTCGGTGCGCCGCCGGGTTACGTGGGCTACGAGGAAGGCGGCCAGCTCACCGAGGCGGTGCGGCGGCGCCCCTTCAGCGTGCTGCTCTTCGACGAGGTGGAAAAGGCCCACCCGGACGTGTTCAACATGCTGCTGCAGATCCTGGACGACGGGCGGCTGACCGATGCCCATGGGCGCACGGTGGACTTCAAGAACACGGTGATCCTGCTCACCTCCAACCTGGGCAGTCACCACATCCTGGAGTACGGCGGCGATGAGTCCCGCTACGAGGAGATGGTCGCGGCCGTCATGGCGGAGGCCCATGCCCATTTCCGGCCGGAGTTTCTCAATCGGCTGGACGACATCGTGGTCTTCCACAGCCTGCGTCAGGAGCAGTTGCGGCGCATCGTGGAACTGCAGATCCAGCGGGTGCAGTCGCGCCTGACGGATCGGCGCATCACCTTCGATCTGACCGCGGCGGCCCTGGATTTCCTGGCGGAGAAGGGCTTCGACCCGAAATTCGGTGCCCGGCCGCTCAAGCGGGCCATCCAGAAGGAACTGGAGAATCCGCTGGGCAAGGCCATCCTGCGCCAGGAGGTACGCGACGGCATGTCCCTGATGGTGGATCTGCAGGAGGGCGCCCTGGTCTTCAAGGACACCCTGGCCATGGCCTCGTGAGGGCCATCGCTTCGTGAGGGCCATCGCTTCGTGAAGGCCATCGCTTCGTGAGGGCCATCGCTTCGTGCGAGCCGTGGCTTAGTGAGCCGCATGGCCGCATGGGGCGCAGCGTTTCCTATCCGGCATCATCGCCTGGCCGGGCCGGCCGCTCCCGCGGGCGCATGAAGGCACCGCGGGCCATGGCCGGCGGAAGGCCTGCTCCCGCCCGAGCCGCGGGCGCACCGGCGTCTTGCGGTGGGATGGCCGGCCCCCGTCCTTCCGTTTCCCGAACAACCCGTTTCCGCGTAGTGCCCCGGCGGCGGCACAGGCACCATTGGGCCTGTCTTTCCCCTAACCGCCGCCGTCCGGGGCGCGGAATTCCCCCCCGACGCACGCCGCAGACGACCCGCGCCGGCCCTGCCCTGCCGCGGGCAGCGGCGGCCAGGCTCGGTTGTCTTCCCCTGGGGGAGCACGTAGGCTGGAAGGCGGTACGCCGCCCCGTGTCGGCACGTTAAGGAATTCCCCAGGAGTGCAGCTCATGTCCTACTTTCAAGACAAGGTCGTGTGGATCACCGGTGCCACGTCGGGCATTGGCCGGGCCACGGCGCAAATGTTTGCCCATGGCGGTGCCTGCATCGTGCTGATCGCGCGCAACGCGGAGCAGCTCGAGGGCACCTACGAGGAGATCTGCCACATGGGCGGCCATGGCTGCATGGCGTCCGTGGACGTGGCCGACCGCGCGGCGGTGCAGGCCATGGCGGACAAGGCGCTGGGGGACTACGGCCGGGTGGATGTGCTGGTGAACAATGCGGGCACCAACGTGCGCGAGCGGGACATCGAGCACCTCACCCCGGAGGGCTGGGACAACGTGGTGCAAGTCAACCTGACCGGCGCCTTCAACATGATCCATGCGGCTCTGCCCGCCATGCGCAAGCAGCAGGACGGGCTGATTGTCAATGTTTCTTCCATTGCCGGCCAGGCCGTGCACACCTTCACGGGCGCCGCGTACACCGCCTCCAAGTTCGGCATGACCGGCATGAGCCTGGAGTTGGCCGAGGAACTCTGGCCCCAGGGCATCCGCATGACGGCCCTGCATCCGGGCGAGGTCAACACGCCCATCATGGACCGCCGGCCCATTCCGCTGAGCGCGGAGGACCGGGAACGCATGCTGCAGCCCCAGGACGTGGCCGAGACCATCCGCTTTCTGGCCCAGCTCGACCGCCGGGCCAGCGTACCGCAAATGACACTGACCCCTACGCACCGGCGCATCTGATGACCCTGGGAAAGCACGGGATGGGCCGCACCCGCCCGGCATGGCTTGGCACGGCGGTTTTGCTGATGGCGTGGCTCGTCTGGACCGCGCCGCTGTCCGCGCAGCAGGGTGACACCGGGACGGTGCGCGGCAATATCCTCGGCTTGGGCGAGCCCTTGCCGGCGGAAACGCCGGTGGTGCTGCTGCGCTTCACCCTGGGGGAGGACGGCAAGCCCAGCGGCGGGCCCATCGCCCGGCAGATGGCAAATGCGGATGGGAGCTATGAATTTCGTGACGTGCCCCTGAGCAATCAGGCTGTGTACCGCCTGGGCACCTCGCTCAATGGCGAGCTGATCGGCTCGGACCTGTTCACGTTTCCCCGCGGCGCGCGGGAATTGCGCATCGATCTGCGCGCGGATGGCGCGGCCGGTGATAGCGCTGGGCCGACCATTGACCAGGCCCTGCTGGCCCTGGAGCCGGGCGTAGGCCGGCTGCGCGTGACCGTGGTGTACCACATGCGGAACGCCGGGGCGGCTGCGGCGCCCCTGCTGTTCGCGGTGCCCGGCAATGCCCGGGAGGTGGAAGTGGTGCGCCAGGATCTGCCCGGCGGGCAGGCCGAGGTGGCACCGGCAGGCATCCGGCTCTCGGGGGAACTGCCGGCAGGCCGCTTCGTGATCGCCTACCAGTACATGCTGCCCGCGGGCTGGGGACGGGCGAGCATCGACCATCAGGTGCCCCTGCCCACCGACTCGCTGATCGTGCTGGCCCAGCCGGGCAGCATGGAGGTCGGCGGCACGGGCCTGACGCCGCGCGGCGAGCAGACCATCGACGCGTCGATCTACAACGTGTGGAGTCAGGAGGACCTGCCTGCCGGTGCCGTACAGCCGGTGACCATTTCCGGGCTGCCCATGCAGCAGAGCCTGCTGCTGATTCCGATGGCGGGCTTTCTGGTGGTGATGGCGGGCATGGTGATGTTGTATCTGCGCCGCCTGCGCCGCGCGGCGGAGCCCGCTGCCTAACCGCGGCGCGGCAGGTCGGGCACGGACTGTAACAGGGTCGGTGCCGCCACGCGCTCGGCGATGCCCTGCAACCAGGCATGTCCCGCCGCCCGGGCCTCCGGGCTCAGGCCGCGGATGATGGCCGTGTATGCCGGGCCATGCGCCGCGGCGGCGGTGTCCAGCCCGTCGAGCAGCGCCTGCGGCGGCGCCTGCGGCGGCGCCTGCTGCTGCTCCGCGTGCTGCTCCAGGTGGGGCCGGATGTCATTCCATGCATTGACCAGCGCCCACTGCTGGGGAATGCGCACGTCCCCGGGCAGATGGGTGTAGAGCAACTGCACCGAATCATCCACACGCGCCACCAAGGCGTCGAGTTGCTTGATGCGCTCGGCCAGATTCCATCCCACCATGGCCCGGCCCCGCGCGTAGAGCGCCTGCCGCGCCGCGTCGCCCGCGGCCAGGTGCGCCCGCACCCCCGCATACCAGGCATCCAGCGCCGAGAGCTGACCGACCAGGTGCAGCTGCCGCAGCACCACACGCTTGACGGCCCCGTAATAGCTCAGGTCGAAGCCGGCCGCGGCTTCCTCGTCCGGGTGGGGCAGGGGCAGATTCAGCCCCGGGCGCAGGTCGCCGCCGTATCGTTCGCCCGCCCCCGTGACGGCGCCGAAGGCCGCTGTGCAGGGGCCGATGATGCTGCCGTTGCCGCCGATGAACAACCGTGGCTGATCCAGGAACACGCCGCTGCACACGTCGCCCAGGCAGGAGCCGGTGGCCTTGTCGCCGCGTGGCGTGAAGTTGAAGTGCACGGCGCCGCTGCCCACCTCGCTGAACTCGCCCAGGCCCGGGCCCATGCCGCCGGCCACCAGGATGTCGCACCAGTTGATATTGCTGCCCAGGGTGACCCATGGCAGCAGCACGGTCATCTTGGTGTCCGTGTGCTGGGCGGAGTTGGCGTCCTCCTCGTACAGCGAGCCCTTGCGTACGCGGAAGCCGAAGCCGGTGGTGAAGGCCGGGTCCGCCACCTCCTTGCCCAGAAACACCGCGTCCTCCGCCACGCCGCAACCGAGCACGGTGCCCGGCCCCGCGGCCGTGCGCACCAGGGTCACCGGCCCCAGCGTGCCGATGGCGGCGCGGGTGCCGACCCAGGCATCGTGCAGGGTCACGGCGCCGCCCGTCCCCAGCTCCGCCCCTTCGTCCACGCGCGTCTCCGCACCGTAGAGCCGGCAACCGGGATGCAGCACGGCGCCCGCCGCGATGGCGTCCAGGGGCACCTCGGCCCCAATGCTCACCAGCTCCGGCCGGGGCAGGACGACGCCCCGCTGGGCCAGCGCGGCCACATCGGCGGCCGCATGCAGGGGCTGGGTGGTCATGTCGACGTTCATCGCCATCGTGGTGCAGGTGAACTTCGCGGCGCCGGGTGTGGCCCGGATTGCGCGCTGTGCAACAGCCACCATGTCAAAATTTGGTCAATCGGGAAAGCGGCGTACGCGGCCGCCCGGTCTCCCGTGGCGCCGCAGGGCGGGGCCAGCGCATGCCGTCCCAGGCGCATGCCGCCGGGCCTTTACGATCCGGCGGACAATCTGATTGAATGGAAGGCGACTCGCGGCCGGCCCACAGGGCCGGTGCGCAAGGGCTGCCGGCGCGACGATCCGCAGGGTATCCGCCGCCGGGCCCGCCCATTGCTGACCGCGGCTCGCCGCTGCGCTCTCTGACCACCACCTGGAACACCATCCATGGCACGGCCCGTGTTGCAGCTCATTCACGGTGCGGCCCGGTGCGGCCGCCGCTGGGGCATATCCCCCCGCAGCCTGCCGGCCCTGCTGCTGCTTGCGCTGCTGCCGGCGGCCTGTGTGCGGGTGCCGGAAAGGCCGCCCACGCCCCCCGGCAAGCAGGCCCACATCGAGCCCCCGCCGGCCAGCGAGAAGGATCCGGCGGCCCAGGTGTACGATATCGACCGTCCCTGCCTGACGCGTGGGATGGCGGATCGGGCGCGCGAGGTGCTGTTCGTGGATTATCGCCACACGGACGAACCGCGCTGGATCGGCATGCTCAACCGGGTGTTGCTGGAACTGCATGCGGACTGCACGGACGAGGACTTTCTGTTGCTGGTGCTGACCCTGATTCAGCTGGAGTCCGGGGTGAACGTGGATCCGGTGATCGAGCGGCCCAATCTGGAGCGCATGTTCTCCCTGAAGCTGGAGGCCATGGCGGCGGGCAATGCCTTGCTGAGCCGGCTTGTCGGCACCACGGAGCTGGAGGCGGACATCCGCGCCAAGCTGCGGGCGGACACCCGCCGGCGCATCGTGAAGACCGAGGGCGATCTGGTGCGCTACTTCGCCAACGATCTGCGGCCGTGGCTCGCCGGCTATCTCGCGGAGAAATACGGCCTGCCCGACGTGGTGGCGCGCGGCGTTGCCGAGGCGGGGTTGCCCAACCCGGTGCATACCATCGGGCCCATGCAGGTCAACGTGGACAAGGCCTACCGCAACGCCTTGCAGCGCGGCGAGCACGTGGACTCACCGGAGGAGATGCTGGCGCGGCTGCTCGATCCGGGGACGGCCCTGCACCGGGGACTCAAGGAGGGCGTGTTCCTGCTGCTGCAACCCTACCGCTTCTATCGGCGCTACCTGGACCCGCCCGAGGCCGTGCTGCTGGCGGCGGCCGACTATAATGGCGGCGAATTCTCATCGCGCAACGCGGCGTTCCAGGAACGGGTGGCGTTGCTCGCGGGGAAGCCGCTGACGCTCGATGGCGATCTGCTGGTGTATGCCGCTGGGGCGCCGGCCGACCGCCTGTCCAACACGGAGACGGCGGTCAATGCCATCCTGCCGCAGACGGCCGTGGAGATTCGCAGCGACCTGATGCTGGAGAAGGAGCCGGCCTTCTGGACCTCGGAGACGGCCGAGGCCATCTGCCGGGAGTACAAGGCCCGCACCGGCAAGATGTGCGCCGTGGGCAGAATGCCCGAAGGCGCCGGAAATGCCAGCGCCGCACTGAAGCATGGGCGTGCCTACACGCCGGTGGAATATGCCCGCCGCGCCTACGCTCGGCACCAGGCCAACCGCCGCCTGTTCGACGGGCTGGGGCCGGCCTACGTGCGGGCCGAGGCGGGGCGGGCAGGCGGGCGTGGCGACACGGATCCCCACTAGCGGCCGCCCTCCGTGGCCGGTGGCCCATGCAACAGCAGGGGGGGCATGCCGGCCAGCAGCGTCTCCCGGTCGGCCTCCGCCGGCCCCTCGGCCAGCCAGGGAGCGTACGCCGCCGCCACAGCCCCCGGATCGAGCCCCCAGGGTTCGGCCCGCGTGGACGGCCACGCGGCCGCGGCCTGCCGCAGATGCCCCAGCGCCCGCGTGCCCAGCGCGCGGCGGCCGCGCGTCAGGCCCTGTTGCCACTTGACGTGGGCCGCGGCGAGCTGAATCAGCCCCTGGAGCAGATGGCGCGCCGCGCTGTCCCGTGGCTGGGCCCGCCAGGGCAGTTCCCACACCTCATGAGCCTCCCACCAGTAGCCGCGGTTGTGCAGGTCCACCGCCACGCAATGGGCAAAGACTTCCGGCGTGACGGCGGGGGGCATGGCGGCGGGCGGAATGTGCAGTTCCGGGGGCGGGCGTCCAGAACCCGGCAGATGAGGCGCAGGCGGCAGCGGGATGCCCGGGGCGTAACGCGGCAGGGTCAATGGGATTGGTAGGCGCTGGTGAAAAAGCTGACCAGATCCCGGCTTACCTTGAAGTCCCGCATCTGATCGAAGGCATACAGAAAGGGCATCACCGCATGCCGGAGCTGCTGGTAATATTCCTCATCGGTGCCCAGATCGCGGCGGCGGATTTCCAGCAGATAGCCGGACTTGCGTGTGAACGGCTTGAGATACGGTACCAGGGTCAGGGAGCCGGAATCCTCGCCGAAGGTGTCCACGCCCATGCCGAAGAGCAGCAGCTGGCTGTCATCGGTCTTGCGCTGGGCCATCACGTAGCGCCGCCCGCGCGGAATGCCGAAGGACTGAATCGCGCCCAGAATCCAGTGGCGAAAGCCGTTCTTCGTGCCTTGGTTGGCCCGCTCCCAGAACACCTCGTCATGGAAGTTGCCTTCCAGGGTATCGTGCAGGCTGAGGTGCTGGGCCATGTCCATGTCCGGCAGGGCCACCTCGGCCTTGAGCAGCTGGGTCAACTGGTGGCGCTGGGTGGTGGCCACGAGCTGTTGCAATGCCTCCGGACTCAGCTTGGCCGCCTCCGCCGGATCCACGTTGGTGAACTGGGTCAGCCAGTCGCGCAGAAAGCGCACCTTGAGGGATTCGTAGTGCTCGAAGGGCTCCGCCTCGCGAATCTTTTTCTCGGCCGCCGCCACCTGCTTCACGGGAATGCCCGGATCGCGAATCTGCCCTTCAAGCTGCTCGGTGGGCCCCTTGAGCTGCTCCAGCATGCCCCGCGCATCGGGGTAGAACAGGCCCAGGTTCTCGATCTGGTACAGGGTGTTCGCGAGCTTCTTGGCCAGAAATTCCCGGTACTCGTCCTCGCTCAGGGTGCGCCGCGCACGCTTCTGAAAGCGGCGCAGGTCCACGGCCTGGCCGTCGTCGCGCTGTACCTCGGTCAGTGCCTTGAGGGCGGTCAGCACCGCCTCCTCGCTCTGGTTTTCCGAGAACACGCGGGACAGGGCGTTGCGCAGGGCGCCGCAAACATCGGCCAGGTCGTCCTGGGAGGCGATGTCGCGCAGCACCTGGATGCGCCAGGCGACTTCCTGCTGAATGGTCTCGGAGCCGAAGAGATTCTGCACTTCCGTGAGGAAGCGTTCCGTGTCGAAGTCTATTTCGCCCGCATACACGGTCTGGAAGTACTGCGCGTCCTGCTTCGACATGGCCATGGTCGTCCGCTCCGGCGTCGGTGCTGGCAACACGGTGCGCGTCTACGGCGGGCCGGGCCGGGTGGCTCAACCACGGCAGTCCGCTTTGTTCCGGGATAGCGCTTTGTTCCGGGATATAGCACGCCCGCGGCCACGTGTTAATAAAGTGTCGCCGGAAGCGCCGGCCCGGGCCTAATGGCCCAGGGCCTTGACCATCTTGTTGAGGGTGTCCTTGGCGTCGCCAAAGATCATCATGGTGTTGTCGCGCAGGAACAGCGCATTATCGATGCCCGCGAAGCCGGGATTCATGCTGCGCTTGAGCACCATCACCGTGCGCGCCTGGTCGACGTTGAGGATGGGCATGCCGTAGATGGGGCTGCTGGGATCATCATTGGCCGCCGGGTTGACCACATCGTTGGCGCCGATGACCAGGGCCACATCCGTGTCGGGGAAATCATCGTTGATGTCGTCCATGTCGAACAACTGATCGTAGGGCACGTTGGACTCGGCCAGCAGCACGTTCATGTGCCCCGGCATGCGCCCGGCCACCGGGTGAATGGCATACCGCACCTCCACGCCCAGGGCTTCCAGGGCATCGGCCAGCTCCCGCACCGCATGCTGGGCCTGGGCCGCCGCCATGCCATAGCCCGGAATGATGATCATCGAGGACGCATTCTCCATGATGGTCGCCGCGTCCTCCACGGTGTAGGGCTTGACCGATCCGCCGGAGGGGTCCACCGCCGCGGCCGGGCCCGCGCTCGTGGCACCGAAGCCGCCGAAGAGCACGTTCCAGATGGAGCGGTTCATCGCCACGCACATGGCGTTGGTCAGGAAGATGCCCGAAGCCCCCACCAGGGAGCCCACGATGATCAGCGCATTGTTGGAGAGCACGAAGCCGGTGAACGAAACGGCAATCCCCGAGTAGGAGTTGAGCAGGGCGATCACCACCGGCATGTCGGCACCGCCGATCGGAATCACCAGCAGGATGCCCAACAGCAGCGAGATCACCCCGAGGCCGATCACGGCATCGGTCTGGCTCGGGTCGAGCACCGTCATCACACCCAGCACGATCGCGGCCACGCCCAGCAAGAGATTGAGCAGATGCTGTCCGGGAAAGACCACCGCCCGGCCCGTCACCAGCTCCTGCAACTTGCCATAGGCCACCAGGCTCCCGGTGAGCGTGATGCCCCCGACCAGCAGGGAGATCATCATCACGCTGGTCAGAAAGGGATCCAGCACCTCGTACTGCTGCTTGAACTCGGAGATGGCGACCAGCGCGGAGGCGGCACCCCCGAAGCCGTTGAACAGGGCCACCATTTGCGGCATGGCGGTCATGTGCACCATCTGGGCGGCCACGATACCGACCACGGCACCCACCACCACACCACCGATGATCCAGCGAAAATCATTGATCTCGGAGGTGGCCAGCGTCACGCCCACCGCAACCAGCATGGCCAGGGCGGAAAGCATGTTCCCCCGGCCCGCCGATACGGGTGAGCTGAGCATCTTGATCCCGACGATGAACATCACGGCCGTGATCAGATAGACGACCTCCAGTGCGTACGTAAACATAGGCGATGCGTCCTATTTCTTCTTGAACATGGCCAGCATGCGGTTCGTCACCAGGTACCCCCCGGCGACGTTGATCGACCCGCACACCACTGCAAGAAAGCCGAGCACGGATGTCGTCAACTCATGCCCGTGGCCGGCGGCCACGACGGCGCCGACGAGGGTGATGCCGGAGATGGCGTTCGTGCCGGACATGAGCGGCGTGTGCAGCAGCGGGGGAACCTTGGAGATCACCTCGAAGCCGACGAAGATGGACAGCACGAACACGTAGATTCCTACCAGATACAACGGGAGCATTGACTCCTCCTCTCGATCCGACGGGCCTGTGCAGCCGGTGGGGGCGCCCCCCGCTGCCGCCCGGTTTCAGTCCTGTTGCCGCGAGACCGTGGGCACTCCGGTGCCGCTACGACTGCCATACTTTTGAGACTGCCATGCTGTTACGCCTGCCATACTTTTAAGACTGCCAAGCGTTACGACTGCCAGGCTGTTACGACTGCAGTGCCGGATGCACGATTTTGCCGTCCTGCGTCACGACGACGCCACTGGTGATCGGGTCTTCCATGTTGATCTGCAAGGCCCCTTCCGGGGTCAGGTGCTGCACTAGGTTGGCGATGTTCTTGGAATACATCTGACTGGCATGGGTGGGCATCAGAGCCGGCAGATTGGCCTGGCCGATCAGGGTCACGCCATGCTTGACCACCACCTTGTTCAGTTCGCTCAGGGCGCAGTTGCCGCCGGATTCCACGGCCAGGTCCACCACGATGGAGCCGGGCTTGAGCTGCTTGAGCATGTCCTCCGTGATCAGCACCGGTGCCGGACGTCCGGGTATCTGGGCCGTGGTGATCACAATGTCCGTGCGCGGCAGGCGCGAGGCGATCAACTCCAGCTCCTGCTGATGCTTGTCGGCGGAGAGTTCCTTGGCGTAGCCGCCGGCATCCTCCGCATCCGCGTGGTCCACGTCCAGGGCGATGAACTTGGCGCCCAGGCTGAGCACCTGCTCGCCGGCCGCGGGCCGCGTGTCAAAGGCTTCCACCACGGCGCCCAGCCGCCTGGCCGTGGCGATGGCCTGCAGGCCCGCCACGCCGGCGCCGAGAATCAGGGCGCGGGCCGGGGCGATGGTGCCCGCGGCGGTCATGAACATGGGGAAGAAGCGGTGAAACGCGTTGGCGGCCAGCAGCACGGCCTTGTACCCGGCCACGGTGGCCATGGAACTCAGGGCGTCCATGTTCTGCGCCCGCGTGATGCGCGGAATCAGCTCCATGCTCATGGCCGTGACCCGCCGGGCCGCGAGCTGCTGCAACAGTTCCTTTTGCGAGAAGGGCTGCAGAAAGGTGATCAGTGCCCCGCCTTCGCGGAGCATGGCCACCTCGTCGCCCACGCCGTCGGCTGCCATGGCGGGGCGGGCGATCTTGAGCACCAGATCGCTGCCGCCGAGCACAGCGGCATGGTCGCCGACGATGCTGGCGCCGGCCTCGGTGTATGCCGCATCGTCAAAGCCGGCGGCTGCTCCCGCGCCGGTTTCGACCTGAATCTCCAATCCCTTGGCGACGAGGCGCTTGGCCGTCTCCGGGATGAGCGCCACGCGGGTTTCGCCGGGCAGAATTTCCTTGGGAATGCCAACCTTCATCGTGTCGTCCTCATGGGCGCGGGGGCCTCGTTCCGAGTGCGCTGGTGCCGGGCAGCCATTGCCATGTCATGGGCTGCCCAGCCGCCCGCCGCGCGGGCGGCTGGCTGGGCGCTCCCGCGCCCCGGAACAGACCAGCCCATGTGGCCCGGAGCTGCCAGGTGGCACGGGAGGATTTCCGGTATGTGGGAGCACACGACCGCAGTGCTGAACTGCCGGCGGGCACCGAGCAAAACAGCACAAAACTAGCGCCTGCCGCAGGAGAATTCAAGAAATACCGGGGCGGGGTCATTATCACATCCGTGCCGCGACGGCACCGGACCCGCCATGCGTCATGCACCGCCGCGAATCATGCATCCCGTAAATCGTGCACCGCCGCGGCCTACACGGTCTTGGCGAGCCGAGTCACGTTGAGCCGCTTGGCCGGGGGGGCGTCGGGCTCCACGTTGGGGAGGATCAGGTCCTCCTGGGCAAAGGGATGGGTGATGCGGTTGAGCAGAAAAATCTCCTTGGCCACCGCCGGCGGCAGCTTGGCCGCGGGCTTGTTGGGCAGGGAGAAAGGCAGTTGCAGGATCAGGCGCATGCTCTCGCCGGTCATGCCCAGCTCGAGCAGCTTGCTCAGGGGGGCGCGCACTTGTCCCACGGTCAATTGGGCGTTCATGATCTGGGGCATCTGCTCCTCCAGCCGCGACTGGATGCCCTTCACCTCGACCTCATAGACTTGGCGGTCCTCATCATTGAGGGGCATTTCGCCTTCCTGCAGCGTCATGCGCGACTCCACGGCCTTGCGCAGCATCATGCGCTCCAGGGGACCCAGCGCGGGCATGACGTTGAACAGGCTGCGGTAGAAATCGAAGTACCCTTCGTCGGGGCTTTCCTGGATTTGCAGCAGCACCTGGCTCAGCATGGCGGCCTGGAACTCTCCCTGCGCATCGGCTGCGGCGATGGCGCTGAACACGCCCCCGGCATTGCGGCCCGCGTTGCGTTTCTTGTCCTCCTGGGCCGTGGCGTCCATGTTCTTGGCGATCTCGATCTTGGCATCGCGCCGCTTGGTGATGGCCTGCTCGAAGCGCTCCAGCTCGGCCAGGCCGTCTGCCTCCAGTTGTTCCGCCTCGGCGGCCACGGTGCGCGCCATTTCGTCCTGCTCCAGCACCTTGAACTTGCGGGAGGCCTTCATTTTCTTGCGCTTGGCCTCGTCGATGGCCTTCTTCTTGAGCGCCATCTGCCGCCGGCCCAGTTTTTCCTCCTCGTCCGCCTGGGTGCGCAGGGCGGCGGAAAGCTTCTGCTTGCCCTCGGCGGTGAAGCCGGTGATGCGCAGGATCAGCTGCAGCACCTCGAGCATGATGCCGTTGGCCACGCGCGGCTGCTCCCGGTGCAGCGCGAGCAGTTCCTGGTACAGGGCCAGCCAGGGCTTGGCCTGGCGCGCGTTCAGTTCCGGCGCGACGGGCAGTCCGGCATGTTCGATGAGCCGATGGGAATAGTTGATCTTGCGCGCCGGGCGACCCTTGACCGTCTGCGTCTCCACGGTGGGCAGGGTCTCCTTCTGCTTGTAGTAGTCCTGATAGGCTTTGCGCAGGCGCACCTTCTCCCGCTCCATGGAGAAGGAGCCCTGGAACATCACCCGCAGCTCCACGGCCTTCGCCAGCCCTGGCGTGAACATCTGGGCGATGGAGTGGGCCACGCGCTGGGATGGGGCCGCGGACATGAGCATCACGCAGTAGCGCAGCAGAAAGCTCTGGATGCCGTTGACCAGCAGGCTCTGGAAATACAGGTCCTGCAGCAACTCCTGATCGGAGATCTCAAAGGTCTCCTCCAGGGTGTTGGCGATTCCCGATTGGCCGCGATTGCGCGGCGCGGCGCCGAAGCGGAACATCTGCAGGTTGCCGACCACCAGCTCCAGGTCCTGCTTGATCGCGCCGAGCTTGCTGCTGATGTCCGTCGGCTCCGCATCCGCGGCGAGCTGGCTGAGGAAGAAGGTCATGCGCTCGCGGTCCCAGTTGGCCGGGTCCGCATAGAAACCGATCACCTTGAAGTAGAGCTTCTTGACCAGACCCTCGGCATACATGTCGATGCCCTGGCCCTTGTCCCGCACCATCTTGGACAGGTTGATGAACTTCAGCGGCAGGTGCGTGATGATCAGGGTATCTTCCGCGTTGCTCGTGGACGGCGGATTGCTGCGGTCCGGCATGTCGATCTTGGCGGGCCAACCCTCGGGGACCTCCGTCTCCTTCTGCACGGTTTCCACGGTGGCGTTGAATGCCGTGACGAGGCCCGCGTTGAGCGTCTTGGTGACAAGGGTCAGCGCCGAGCGCGTGGCCTCCATCTGCTCTTCCAGGTTCTGCCCGGCGAACAGTTGGGCCAGCCCGCCCTGCTTGGCGGTGCGAATCTTGTTGTACCAGGCGTAGCGCGCCCCCAACCATTCGTAGGCAGTGCTGGTGAGCTGCGAGATCGTCCGCGTCTCACGCTCCAGCAAGACCGGCTCTTCCGGCGCGGATTTGCTGAACAGGGCCAAGGGCGTCACCTTTGCAGTAGATAGCGGTAGATACCTTTGCAGTAGCTGGCCCGCGGGGCAGGCAAGCATGGCCCGTCACGGGGACGAGCCGGAACACGACCCAATAGGCATGTCAATTTCTATACCACCGGCTGTCAGGAAAATAAACAATTAGATTATTTTTCTGACATTCCGGTTCTGGCTCCAAACGTACCATGCCCGTGAAACGTAGCGCAGCCAAAAATCGCTTATAGGATCATTCGCTTACGCTGTCGCCGTGGCGAGTGCGCCGCCATCGGCGCGGCATGACGCGCGGAGGCCGCGCCGCGGCGTGGGAACAATCTGCCACCGCCGCGCATTCCGGGTTTGAATTTTCGCGCTGTTTCGCTTAATGATGTTTTGAAATCAGGGACTTTTCGGCTGGCGGGCTGTCGGCCGGAGGCGATTTTGCCGGGGCGCCGCAGGCCCCCGGTGTCGGCCACGGAGGCGGGCTGCGATGGACTCGGTCTGCAGTGCCCCCGCAACGCGTAAGGATGGTCAGGCCACCCGGTGGTAGGGAGTGGTGGGCCCCAAGGCCGGCTGCGACGAGGTAGCCGCCACGATTCGGCACATGGAGCGTCATGGATATCGGTAGTGTCATCGGTATTGTTCTCGCCCTCGGCTTGATCGTTTTCGGGATGGGCTCCTACGTCACGGCATTCATCGACCTGCCGTCGCTGATGATCGTGCTGGGGGGCACCACGGGGGGCATTCTGGTGTTTTTCCCCTTGGAGTCCCTGCTGGGGATCGGTGGCGTGATCAAGAATGTCTTCTTCACCAAGTCCCAGCAGACTTCCGCCCTCATTGCCACGATCATCGACTTTGCCGGGCGGGCCCGCCGGGAGGGCATTCTGAGCCTGCAGAACGTGGGCAACGAGGTGGACGACGAGTTCTTCGTCAAGGGCATCGGCCTGGTGGTGGACGGTATCGAGGAATCGGCCATCGAGGACATCATGGCCAACGAGATCGACTTCCTCGAAGAGCGCCACAAGAGCGGCGCGGACATGCTGGCCTCCATGGGCGCCCTGTCCCCCGCCTTCGGCATGATCGGCACGCTGATCGGGCTGGTGATCATGTTGCAGAACCTGCAGGACACTGCGGCCATCGGCCCGGCCATGGCCATCGCCCTCATCACCACGTTCTACGGGGCCTTGCTGGCCAACCTGTTCTTCATTCCCTTCTCGGGCAAGCTGCGCGCACGCAGTCAGCAGGAGGTGCTGCTGCGACGCCTGACCTTGCAGGGTGTGCTGGCCATCGCCGCCGGCAACAACCCGCGCATCGTGGAGCAGAAGCTCAACAGCTTCCTGGCACCCAAGTTGCGTGGCAGCCTGACCGGCTGATTCCGCGGAGCCCGTGCCCATGGCCCGGCGCAAGAAAGCCAAGACGCAAGAGCGGCAGCGTGACGCGGCGGTGGTCATGTTCCTTTCCTTGAACATGATCCTGCTGGCCTTCTTCATCCTGCTGGTGGCCCTGTCTCAGCAGGATCAGACACGGGCCGCCAGACTGGCCATCGAGGTGCGCCGGGCCTTTCAGAGCTTCGGCGGCACCTTCCTGGGGGTGGGCACCCAGGTGGATCAGTCCGGTGTGAGCCGCGAGCGCAACCCCCTGGAATCCAGCCAACGGGTGGAGGACTTTCTCGGTGAGCTGACGCGATTCGTGGAGGAGAACGAAGATCGCGAAGCCCTCTCCTACGAGATCACCAGCGAGGGTCTGATCATCAACCTGTCGGAAGCCTTCACCTTCGAGGAAGGCTCGGCAGTGATCCAGGAGCGCAGCCTGCCCCTGTTCAACAACATCTACAACATGATCCTGCGCACCTCGAATCCGGTGCGCATCGAGGGCCACACGGACGATGCCAGCCGGGTCGCGGGCGAGGTGGCCGACCCGTTCCGTCTGTCGGCCCAGCGGGCGCTGGCGGTTTTTCGCTATTTCGCCTCCAGCGGGGTCATCCCCCCCAGCCGCTTCCGCGTGATCGGCTACGGGCCCAATCGGCCCATCGCCAGCAACCTCACGGCGGAGGGGCGGGCCCTGAACCGGCGGGTGACCATCGTGTTTGTGGGCAGGCTGCGGCGCATTGACGAAGGGGGGCAGTAACATGGCGACGGCAATGAACTCCGCATGGCAGTAACTCGGCAACGGCAGTGATCCGGCAACGGTAGTGCTTGGCAGACGGTAGTGCTTTGGAAGCTGTAGTGCTTTGCAGACGGTGGTGTTCTGGAATTGGCGATGATTTCCGCGTGGCAATAGTCCGGGAGCGACGATGACAGAGGAAACGAGCGAATCGCGTCCCCGACGGCCCGTCGAGCCGCCGGCCGAGCCACGCGAGCGGCCTGCCAAAGACGGCGACCCAGGGCCCGATCCTGATGCGTGGATGGTGACCTTCTCGGATCTGCTGACGCTGCTGATGACCTTCTTCGTGCTCATCTTCGCCTCCCAAGATCCGGTGGACGAAAAGTTGCGCGAAGCCTTCGGGCAGTCTTCGGGCGTATTCGGGCTGTTCCGGCTGTCGCTGTTTCAGGACATCACGGTGACGCCCCGGCAGGACGTGAGCCAGGACCGGGTGCAGGTGTTCCTGGACGAGATTGGCGCCACGGATATTGACGTGAAGCAGGAGGACCAGGGCCTGGTGATCACGCTGCCCTCGGACACGTTCTTCCCGCCGGGGCGGGCAGAGCTGAACGACCGGGCGCGCCGGCGCATCGGCGAGCTGGCCAAGTACCTGCGCTTCACCAAGCATGACATTCGCCTGGAAGGGCACACGGACAACCAGGAGACCGGCGCGCCGGGCTTCACCAATCCCTATGACCTGTCCCTGGCCCGAGCCAACGCGGTGCTGCAGTTGTTGCAACGCAACCAGGTCGCGCCCGCGCGCATGTCGCTCACGGCCTATGGGCCGCTACGGCCGCGCTACACCAACTTGTCGCGGGCGGGCCGGGAGCGTAACCGCCGCGTGGACATCGTGATCCTCAACCGGGGCCGTGCTCCTTGAGGTATGGCGCTGATTTCACTAAGCTTGGACAATCGTGGCAAACCTAGGCCAGCAGGCAGGATGCCGAATGTCAGCGGAGTAGAGCATGACCGAAGTCAATGAGGTCAATGTCACCGGAGGAAGAAATATGGCCGAAGGCGAAGGCGGCGGCGGTGGCGGCGGGTTGGGCCGCATCATCAAGCTTATCGTAATTCTGTTGGTCGTCGTGGTCGTGATCTCGGTCGCGGCTTGGGCGGTCTTCACATTCCTGCTCGGCGGCGACGAGGAATCATCGCTGCCCGCGGCGGCACCGACGCTGCGCGAGGGACCCGCGCCGATCGAGAATCCCCAGTATTTGCCGCTGGAGACGTTCATCGTCAACCTGGCCGATGGCCGGCGCTACCTCAAGACCACCCTCTCGCTGCTGATCAGCGAGCCGTCCGCCATGGCCTATCTGCAGACGCGGCTGCCCGAGGTGAAGGACCTGGTCATCTCCGAATTGCAGACCCTGAGCACCGAGCAACTGCGCGATCCCAAGGAGCGTGAGCTGCTCAAGCAGCGGCTGCTCTCGCGCATCGAGTCGCTGCTGCCGGACAAGGGGGTGGACTGGAAGGATCCCAACCCGGTGAAGAAGGTGCTGATCACCGAGTTCTACCTGCAATAGGGGGCGCACCGGCAGCCGGGTGTTGCATGACTCTTGCTTGAAGGAATGAAACGCCGCGGGCCGTGCCTGGCCCGCGGCAACCCGCGCACCATCGTCCAAGGGAGGCGGTCATGGCCGATGATATGGAGTTTGATTCCTTCGACAATCTGGACGATCTGGATTGGTCCGACCTGGAGAAGCAGATCTCCGATACCCCTGCCGGGGGCGATGCCCCCCAGGCGTCGCCCTTGGTCGGCGGCGGCGCAGCCGGCGGTGCAAGCCGCGACGCCAATGCGGCCACCATCTCCGGTGCCCGAGGGCAGGTGGATATCGACTATCTGCTCGATGTGAACTTGCAGGTGATGGTGGAAGTCGGGCAGCGCATGATCAACATCAGCGACGTGCTGTCCTACAACCATGGCTCCATCATCGAGTTGGACAAGCTGGTGGGCGAACCGTTGAATCTGCTGGTCAACCACAAGCCCGTCGCCAAGGGTGAGGTGGTGGTGGTCAATGAGAAATTCGCCCTGAAGATCACGGAAATTCTCGATCCCAAGGATCGTCTCGCCTACCTCCATTAGCAGGAGGGGTTATGCTGCGTTTTGCCGGCCGTGTCGCCCTCGGGCTCATGGTCTTGTTGCTCGGGGGTATGGCGGGGCTTGCCGGGGCGCAGGAGTTTCCCCGGATTCTGGACGACATCAAGGTCTATTCGGCCAAGGAACTGGAGGTGGTGCAGTTCCAGTTCTCCCAGCCCTACGAGGGCCTGCCCGGTCAGGAACACCGCAACGGCGTGCTGGCGCTGAATTTTCTCAGCGTCGGGAGCAAGGAGCCGGTGCGCAGCTTCCGCGTCGGCGACAGCCGGGTGCTGCAGGAAATCCGCATTGTCCAGAACCGCTATTCCACCACGGTGACACTGACCCTGCGTGACCCCGCCGCCACCTTGAAGAACCGGATCGCCTTCACGCCCGACGGCACCCGCCTGCGCATGGCCATCCAGCCCCAGGCCGCCACCACGGCCAACGGCGGTGCCACCAGCGATGCCGAACTGTTGCGCCAGATGGAGCAGGTGATCGCCGGCCGCGAGGCCCGCATGACCGCCGAGCCCGCCCCGCCCACCGGCGATGCCGCGGCGGCAGCGGACACCGACGATACGGCCCCGGCGCCCCTGGGCGGTTTCCGGGGCGTGTCCTGGCTGCCCACCATGGCCACCATGCTGCTGGCCCTGGCCATCATCACCGGGCTGCTCTATGGCGTGGTATTCGTGTACAACCGTTTTCTGGGCCGGCGCTTCAGCGGTGACGGGGGTGGCTACGCCATCCGCCTGCTGGCCTCCCATCATATCGGTCCCAAGCACCGCATCGTGGTGGTGGACATCAATGGCGAGCAGCTTGCCTGCGGCGTCACGCCCACCCAGATCACCCTGCTCGGACGGCTGGGTGGCGGCGCGGCCCGCGGCCGGGCCCCCGCGCGGCCCCGCGGCACGGCACCGGGCGGCGGCGACGCGCCGGCGGGCGGCACAAGCCCCGCCCCGGCGGAGCCTGGCGCGGGCCAGGCGGATGCCGTACAACAATTCGCGGATGTGCTGAAACGGAAAGTGCGCTCATTGAAGCAGATCAAGTGATTCCATGATGGAACCCTCCCTTCGCAAGGCATTGGTGCTGCTCGCCGCTGCCCTGCTGCTCCTGCCGGCCCTGGCCGCGGCACAGACGCCGATCCCCGGGGTCAACATTACCGTGGGTCAGGCCAATTCGCCGGACCAGGTCGCCACCACGCTGCAGATCATCGTGCTGCTCACGGTGCTCACGCTGGCACCGGCGATCCTGGTGATGACCACGTCATTCACGCGCCTCGTGATCATCCTGGCGTTCATCCGGCAGGCCCTGGGCACGCAGCAGTCGCCGCCCAACCAGGTGCTCGTGGGGCTGGCCCTGTTCTTGACGTTCTTCATCATGGAACCGGTGTGGTCCGACATCAACGCCAATGCGTTCCAGCCCTACATGAATCAGCGCCTGTCCCAGGCCCAGGCCCTGGAGCGGGCCGGGCAGCCGCTCAAGCAGTTCATGCAGCGCTTCGTGCGGGAGAAGGACCTGGCCCTGTTCGTGCGCATCAGCAATATTCCGCGTCCGCGCAACATCGATGAAGTGCCCTTCCATGTGCTGGTTCCGGCCTTTATTATCAGTGAGTTGAAGACCGCGTTTCAGATCGGGTTCATCCTCTACGTGCCTTTTTTGGTGGTCGATCTTGTGGTAGCCTCAGTGCTGATGGCCATGGGGATGATGATGCTCCCGCCGATCATGATCTCGCTCCCGATCAAGCTGATGTTGTTCGTGCTGGTGGATGGCTGGAACCTGATCATCGGCTCCCTCGTCGAGGGTTATTTTGCACGCTAGGAGTGCCGGCCGTGTCTCCCGAATTCGTCATCACGTTTGGCCGTGAATCCATCTGGGTCGCGTTTCTGCTCGCCTCCCCGCCGCTGGTCGCGGCGCTGGTCGTGGGGCTGATCATCTCCATCTTCCAGGCCGTGACGCAGATTCAGGAGATGACGCTGGCCATCATCCCGAAGATGCTGGCCGTGCTGGTGGCACTGATCGTGGCCTTCCCGTGGATGCTGGAAACCCTGACCAGCTACACCACCCGCGTCTTTCAGACCATCGCCAACGTGACCCAATAGCCCATGAGTGAGGAGCAACAGCACGACCGGGCCCAGACCGCCGGTGTCGATCCCGCGCCCGGCGACGCTGCCACGGGCGCGGCCGCGACGCAGCAGTCCACCACGGCGCAATCCGGCACGGCGCAGTCCACCACGGTGCAATCCGGCACGGCGCAGGGCGAGGCCACCCCGGGTGGTGGCTCCCGCTCCCTGGCCCCGGAGCGCGGTGGGCGGGACAACATGGACCTGCTCAAGTCCCTGTTTCTCGGTGTGCTGGTCACGGCACTGTTCTACGAGGTCTTCCCCATTCCCTTCCTGGATCAGGGGCGGATTCTCCAGTTGTTCGACAACAACATCTCCGAGTTGATCGTCGCGGTAACCTGCTGGTCGCTGTTTCTGCTGGTGTTCAAGGCAGTCAACCACCGCGCCCAGCGGCGCGGTCGGGCGATGTTCGACCTGCCTGGCGTGCGTGCCCTGCTCAGCGCGGGCATCTATGCACGGGATGTGGAGCAGCTCGTGCAGCGTATCGATGCCCAGCTCGCGGAGGCGGGCATCGTGCGGCCGGATCGCTACATCATCTACCGCCGGGTGTTCCGCGTACTGCAATACATCCGCAGCGTCCCCAAGAAGGAAGGCATCAACGATCTGCTGGATTACCAGAGCCAGATCGACCTGAAGAAGCAGGAGAGTGCCTACACGCTGCTGCACGTGTTCATCTGGGCCATCCCCATTCTGGGCTTCATCGGCACCGTGATGGGCATCGGCGCGGCGGTGAGCGAATTCTCCGTGTTCATCCAGACGGCCGAAGCCGGCGTGTCCTTCGGGCCCCAGATGCGCGCGGCCCTGGGCGGGGTGACCAGCGGGCTGGCGGTCGCCTTCAACACCACGTTTCTGGCGCTGGTGCTGGTGATCCCCGTGATGGTGCTCACCTCCATCCTCAGCAAGAACGAGGAGGCGCTGCTGCTGGATATCGAGGAATTCTGCCTGGAGGACCTGCTGCCCCATTTGCACATCACACCGGCCAGTGCGATTCAGGAGAGCTACGAGGAGCACCTGCACCGCATCATCCAGCTGTCCAACACGTGGCTGGGCGAATTCGAGCCGCTGGTGAAGAACCTGGGGGCGCAAACCGAAATGCTGGCCCATCAGATCGGTGGCATACAGCCGCTGATTCAGGAATTTACCGACCAGGTGTCCGGCAACAGCGAAGCGGATGAGCCGCCCCCCGGCAGCGGCAGCGCCGGAACAGCGCCGGATGGCAGCCTGAAGGGCTGAGGGTTGAACCCATGCGCCGTCCAAACGCGTCCGTTTCCCTGTTTCCCTTTCTGAGCGTGCTGCTGTGCACCATGGGTGTGCTGTCCTTTCTGGCCGTCACGTTTCTCCTGTTCAGCGAGCGGGAGCAGGCCGTCACCGTCGAGCAGCCGGTGGAGGTGCGCTGGATCGGGGCGCCGGCCCATGTGCGGCCGCTGCTGGTGGAATGCCGCGCCTCCCGCGTCGTGCTCCATGGTTCCGAGGGGCGCACCGTTTTTTCCCGCGAGCGCATCGACCAGGAGGCCGAGCGCGTGAAGGCCCTGCAGGAGCGGGCCCTGCGCATGCTCGGCCCCAGCGCCGGGCGGGAGCAGTTGTGGCTGTTCTTCAAGACCGTACTGGCACGGGAGCAGTCCCTGGCCGATTCCCTCACGCTGGCCCTGCATGCGGTGGAGCTGGACAATCTGCAGGGCCGCGCCAAGGCGGCGCGCATCGAGCGCTATCCGATCCTGCTGGTCTATCCGCGGGGCATCGGCACCTGCGATCGCGTGTCCTATCTGGCGGAGACCACCACCCGGCTGCCCCTGGGCCTGGAGCCCATGCTGGACGGCTGGGAGCTGCCCTACCGCGAATCCGCCTCCTGACAAGCTGCCGCTTGTAGCAGGCTCCCCGCCCCGCGCGGGATGAACCCCCCAAGCGACCCCATGGCCAAGCGCAGGCTCCGTCAGTCCGCAACGCCCCTCAACCTGGATTCCCTGGTCGACATCGTGTCGAACAACGTGGGCATCCTGGTGATTCTGGCGGCGTTCATGGCCATGTTCGCCCTGGTCAATCCCCGCGGCTCCACCGGCGATCCGGCCTCGCCCCATGTGGAGCCGCCGCCCAAGCGGTTGCGCGTGCCCTGGAGCCATCCGACGACCAAGAACTCGGTGTATGTCATCCTGCGCCACAACCGGCTGCTGCCCGTGGACCTGCGCACCTTCTTCGAGCGCCTCGCGGCGCTGCCGTCGCCCGACCGGATGCGTCCGCTGGAGGTGGAGCTGCCGCGCCTGCTGGTCAAGTTCTTTCCCGTCACCAACGAGATCTACTGTCTGGAGTTCGAGCCGGACGCGGAAAGCGGCGAGACCTGGCTTCAGGCCCAGCAGCCCCAATCAGCCTGGCAGGCCATGCGCGCCGCGTATCCGGCGGAGCGCTATGTCTATTTCTTCTGGGTCGAGGGTGATAGCTTTGAACTGTTTCGGGAACTTCGCGGTCACCTGTGGGACGAGCAGGTGGAAGTGGGCTGGAAGCCCGTCGAGGCGGAGCAGCCCCTTGCCGTGTGCAATGGATTCGAGGACGCCGGTGCGTTTCAACCCCAATAGCCGGCCCCAGGCGCCGAGCCCGGACGGGCGCCGGGCCCCAGCGTGACCCATGCCCCACCCCCAGCACAATCAGGGCGAATCCCAGGCGCGGGAGCACTACCTGCGCGGCAACCGCTTCTTCCGGCAGCGGGCCTGGGGGCGGGCTCTGGCCGAATGGCGCCAGGCCACGCGCCTGCGCCAGCCCGCGCCGGCATCCCACCGCCGCCGCCGCTTTGCCCAGTTGCAGGCCGCCCTGGCGCTGCTGGTCACCGTGCTGGTGGCCTATCACGTGATCTACACCGTCTTTCCCCGCGACCCCTTCGATCTGCTGACGCTGCGCAGCGAGCAGGACACGCGGGGCTGGTGGGAGCGCTTTCTGGAGACGGGCCGGCCGGCGCCGCCCAGCTCGGGCAAGCTGGGCATCCGCGACTGGTGGTATCAGATGCGGGAACGCATGCTGGCCGAGCGCCGCCCCGAGCGGCAGCGCGATGCCAACGATCCCCGCGGGGGGATTCCCGAGCGCTGGGCCGATCTCATGCGCCGCTACGGCCGCCTGGGGCCTGGCGGGGAGTGGGACCTGGACCTGCGCCTGGTCAGCGGCAACGGCCTGAGCCGCCTGGGCGCTTTTCAGCAGGCCGTGGCGGTGCTGCAACGGGGCATCGCCGAAACCGATGACCCGCTGCAGCGCGGCGATCTGTACACGGCCCTGGCCAATGCCTACTACTACCAGGGCTATCAGCTCCAGCCGGACGGGTTGGCGCGCTATGACCTGGAGATGGTGCGGCTGGCCGCCGACGCCTATGGCCACGCGCTGGAGATCGTCCCCCGCGCCATGTCCCTGGGTAACATGGGGTGGATGCACTACCTGCTGGGCGACTATGCCGCGGCCGAGGAATTCAGCCGCCGGGCGCTCATGCGGGCGGACCACCTGGAATACGTGCGGCTCAACCTGGGGCTGGTCTATCTGGTGGAGGGACGCATTTACGACGCCTTCGAGCAGTACCGCACCGTCATCACCCGCCAGCCGGAGGACGAGGTGTACCTGGGGGGCATCAACGACCTGCGGGAGCTGGTGCGCGACCAGCCGGGTCGGCAGCCCTTTGCCCATTTCATGATCGGCATTCTGGCGGCTGCCCAGGGCGATTACAGTCTGGCCCAGCGCCACCTGGAGCGGTTTCTGTCCCATCCGGTGCCCGGGCAGTCCTGGAAGGATGTGGCGCGCGAGGTGCTGGCCAGCATGGACACCAAGGATCTGGAGCCCTGAGCGATGCTGCTGTTTGCCATAGCCCTCAGCCCCGGTGTGGCCCTGGTGTGGTTTCTGCGCGCCCGGGCCCAGCCGCCGGGCGAGCGTCTGCTGCTGCTCGGTGCCCTGTTCCTGTTGGGCGGGCTGGCGGCCGGGCCGGCGCTCGTGCTCAACCATGCCATCGAGAAGTACACCGTGCTGTGGCCGGGAGCCAGCCTGCTGGCCCATCGCATCGGCTTCTGGATGCTGGGGCCCGGGCTGAACGAGGAGGTGATCAAGCTGGCCGTATTGCTGGCGGTGATCTGGCCCCGCCGCGCCCCGCTGTCGCCCTATCAGGGGCTGATCTGCGCGGCCAGCGTGGCGGTGGGCTTCGCGGTGGTGGAGAATCTGTTCTATCTGGAGCGTTTCGGCACGGCCACGCTGCTCACGCGCTCCCTGCTCACGGTGCCGGCCCATGCCTTCTTCACCATCCCCCTGGGTGTGCTGATGGGGTATGCGCGGGGCACCGAGCGCAGCCGGGACAAGTTTGCGCTGCTGCTCGGCGGGCTCGTTTTCGCGGCGGTGACTCATGGGCTCTATGACGTGCTGCTGTCCCTGCCCGGCATGTGGGTGAACCGCATGGCGTATCTGCAGATCCTGCTGATGGGCCTGGCCATCCTGTGGGCCCTGCCGCGCATTCCCCAGGATGCCCCTGTCAGCGAGGCTGCCGCATGATCACCCCGAGCGAGGCGCAACAGGCGACGGGTGGGCAATGGCTGACCCAGCCCCTGGCGGCGGACATGCCGCTGCAAGGGGGCTGCTTCGACACGCGGGCCATCGATGGCAAGCAGATCTTTTTCGCCCTGCGCGGCGAGCAGGCCGATGGGCACGACTACCTGCCGCGGCTGGCGGGCACGGCCGTGCGTCTGGCCATCGTGTCGCGGGACGTGTCCGTTCCCGGCTTCGATGGCGCGGTGCTGCGGGTGGACGATGTGCTGGCCGCCCTGGCGGCGCTGGCCCGATTCGTCGTGCGCAAGCATGCGCCCAAGGTCGTGGCCCTCACCGGCAGCTACGGCAAGACCACCACCAAGGAGGTGGTGGCCCATGTGTTGATGGGCGCCCTGCGCGTGCTCAAGACGCCGGGCAGCCTGAACAACGAGATCGGCGTGCCCATCGCCCTGCTCGATCTGGACGGCAGCCACGATGTGGCCGTGCTGGAATTCTCCGCGCGCAAGCCGGGGGACATCGACTACCTGGGCCGCATCGCGCCACCGCACGTGGCGGTGCTGCTGGCCGTGGGCCATGCGCATATCGGCGTGTTCGGCTCGCGGGAGGCCATCTACAAGACCAAGGGCGAGATCTTCCATCACCTGCACCCGGACGGGCTGGCCATCGTAAACGCGGACGATCCCCGGCTCGCCGAGCTGGCCGCGGGGCGGCGCCTGGTGAGCTTCGGGCGGGAAGGCGGCAGCTACCGGGCCGAGCATGTGGCCTTCGATCCCGATGGCCGCCAGACCTTCACCGCTGTCTGCGATGATGGCCGCATGGACTGCCATGCGGGTTCGCCGGGGCCTCACGGGCTCTTCCCCATCCTGGTGGCCTGGGCCGTGGCCCGGGAGTTGGACCTGCCCGATGCCCTGGTGGCGGCGCGCTGCGGGGTGCATCCTGCACAGAAGGGCCGGGCCATGCCCATCGCCGCGCCGGGCGGCGCGCTGCTGATCGATGACACCTACAACGCCAGCCCGGAGACGGTGGTCAACCTGATCGGCACCCTGGTGGCCATCGAGGCCACCGAGCGCATCCTGGTGCTGGGGCACCTCAGCGAGTTGGAGGAGGGCCTGGGTGACAGCGTGGCCCACATCGCCGGGGCCATCACGCCGCCCCTGACGGAGGTGTGGGTGCATGCGCCGCACATGCCCGACTTCGGCCGGCAACTCGCCGCGGCGGCGGGCGGGGCGGTGCCCGTGCATGCGGAGCCGGACCTGGCGCGCCTGATCACCACCTTGCAGGCGCGTGACCGGAAAGGCGTGGCCATGGGCTTCAAGGGCGCCCGCTCCGCGCACCTGGAGCGTGCCGTGCAGGGGCTGCTGGGCGTGGCGGTGGAATGCCGCCGGCCCTTCTGCGACCTGTTGATGGCCTGCTCGGCCTGCCAGCAGTTGACGGCCTCATGAAGGACACCCTGCGCCATGTCTACCGCCGCCTCGTGGCGGGCTACCTGCACGGCTACGATCCAATTCTGATCGGCGCCATGGCGCTGCTGATCTGCGTGGGGCTGCTGATGATCTTCAGCGCCAGCACCTCCCTGGCCGACCGCTACCATGGCTCCAGCGTCGTGCTGCTGCGCAACCATCTGCTGCATCTGATCGTGGCCCTGGCGGCCATGGCCGTCAGCATGCGCGTGCCCTACGAACTGTGGCGACGCTATACGCCCCTGCTGCTGCTGCTGACATTCCTGCTGCTGATCATCGTGCTCATCCCCGGTGTGGGCTATCAGGTGAGCGGCGCGCGGCGCTGGCTGCGCGTGGCCGTGTTCAACTTTCAGCCTACCGAGCTGCTCAAGCTGGTGCTGATCCTGTTCGTGGCGTCCTACCTGGATCGCAAGCAGGCCTTGCTGGACCGCTTCTTTCGCGGCATGGTACCGGGTCTCAGCGTGATCGGCGTGTTTCTTGCGCTGGTGGTCATGCAGCCGGATTTCGGCACCATGGTGCTTATCGCCCTGACCCTGCTGCTGATGATCTTCGTGGGCGGCGCCAAGCCGGGGCATATTCTCTCCTCCATGGCGGGCTTCGGGCTGATCGGGGTGTACCTGATCATGTCCCGTTCCTACCGCATGCAGCGTGTGCTGGCCTTTCTCGATCCCTGGGCGGACCGGCTGGATTCGGGCTTTCAGATCGTGCAGTCCTACCTGGCCCTGGGCAGCGGCGGACTGCTGGGCGTGGGGCTGGGCGACAGCACGCAGAAGATGTTCTTCCTGCCCGACGCGCACACGGATTTCATTCTGGCCATCCTGGCGGAGGAGCTGGGTCTGGTGGGCACCCTGGCCGTGATGGCGCTGTTCGCCTGCTTCGTGTGGCGCGGCTATGTGGTGGCGCTGAGCACGGAGGACGAATTCGGCAAATTCGTCGCCTTTGGCATCACCACGCTGTTTGCGCTACAAATTCTGCTCAACATGGCCGTGGTCATGGGGCTGCTGCCCACCAAGGGGTTGCCGCTGCCCTTCATCAGTTACGGGGGCAGCGCCCTGGTGATGTCCCTGTTCATGACGGGCCTCCTGCTCAATATCGGGCGCACCCGCACCGGCAACCTCTAGGGCCGGCCCGGCGCCCGTCCCCAACCGCGTCTCCCCGGCATGACCAAGCCCGCAGCCTTGCGTATCCTGATCGCCGGCGGCGGCACCGGGGGGCATCTGTTTCCCGGGCTGGCCATTGCCGAGGCGTTCGCCCAGGCCCGGCCCGGCTGCGACGTGCGCTTCGTGGGCAGCTACTACGGCATCGAGGGGCGTGTGGTGCCCGAACGGGGCTACCGGCTCTATCGCCTGCCCGTGCGCGGACTCTACGGCGTTTCCTGGCTGCGGCGGCTGCGTGTGCTGGCGCTGCTGCCCGTGGCGCTGCTGCAAAGCCTGGGGATCATTCTCGCCTTCCGCCCGCACCTGGTGCTGGGGGTGGGCGGCTATGCCTCCGGGCCCCTGCTGCTAGCCGCGCTGCTGTTGCGGCGGCGCACGGCGATCCAGGAGCAGAATGCCTACCCGGGCATGACCAACCGCCTGCTGGGCAGATACGTGCACCGGGCCTTCGTGCCCGTGGCAGGCCTGGAGGGATTGTTCCCGCGGGCCATGGTGGTGGGCAATCCGGTGCGGCGGGCCATTCTGGCCCTGCGGGAACGGGACATGCCCCCGCGCGATGCGCCCGTGGTGCTGGTGGTCGGCGGCAGCCAGGGCGCCCACCGCATCAACGAGGCCATGGCCGCCGCCGCGCCCCAGCTGCATGCGCAGGCGCCCTGGTTGCGCATCGTGCACCAGACCGGCCCGGCGGACCGGGATGCCGTGGCCGCGGCCTATGCCGCCGCCGGGGTGCAGGCCGACGTGCCCGCCTTCATCGACGACATGCCGGCCGTCCTGGCCCGGGCCCGGCTGGTGGTCAGCCGCGCCGGGGCCAGCGCGGTGAACGAGCTGATCGCCGCCCGTTGCCCTTCGATCCTGATCCCCATTCCCGGTGCCAGTGGCGACCATCAGCGCAAGAACGCCCAGTGGGTACAGGCCGGGGGCGCCGGCATCCTGCTGGAGCAGGCGGAGCTGAGCGGGGAGCGGCTGGCCCGCATGATCCTCGAGCTGATGGGCGATCCGACGCGCCTGGCGGCCATGGAAGCGGCCACCGACGCCCTGTTCCCCGGCGATGCGGCCGCGCGCATCGTGGAGGAATGCCTGCGCCTGATCGGCTGAGGCGGCCCCCGGGGGTTGCCTGGGCCAAATCCGGAAGACAGCGGGAGCGTGGCCTTAGTTGCCGGCTGTGATACACAGGCGTCGAGGAGGAACGTCGCACGACAAGCGATGCAACGATTGCAGCGGCGCGCCGCCGCCGCGCCACGCTCAGGAGGAAGAGACGATGATGAACGAGTTTTTCGGCATTTCGGTGCCCGTGATGGGCTTGATTCAGCTATTGATCACGCTGTTTCTGGCGGTTTTGTTCCTCCAGTCCGGCCTGGACAAGGTATTCGACTACAAGGGCAACCTGTCGTATTTCACCGACCATTTCTCCGGCTCGCCCCTGGCGCCGACCGTAGCCCTGATGACCTTCGTGATTACCATCACGGAAACGGCCGCGGGCGTATTGTGTGCCCTGGGCGTGGTGTGGCTTCTGCTCTTCGGCAGCCCGGACTTCGCCTTTCTCGGCACGCTCGTGGCGGCGCTGAACCTGATCATGCTCTTCTTCGGGCAGCGCGTGGCCAAGGACTATGGCGGGGCGGCGATCCTGGTGCCCTACTTCATCCTGACCATGGTCGGCCTGTTCGTGCTGGCCTGAGCCGCGGCGCTCAGTCGATCACGGCCACGGCTTCCACCTCCACCAGGAAGTCCGGGCTGGCCAGGCTCTCCACCACCATCAAGGTGCTGGCGGGCGGCGGGTCGCTGAAGTATTCCCCGCGAACCGCGCGGAACGCGGGGATGTAACCCGCATGGGTCAGCAGCACCGTCGTCTTGGCGATGTGCTGCATGCCCCCGCCCAGCTCCTCCACGATAGCTTTCAGGTTGTCCAGCGCCTGGCGCGCCTGGGCCTCGATGTCTCCCTTGCCCACGACCTTGCCGTCCTTGTTCATGGCGATCTGGCCGGCGATCAGATACTGGTTGCCCACCTTGGCCACATGGGAATAGCCCACGGCCTTGTGCACGTTCTTCACGGGTACGATTTCGTGGGGCATGGCTGCTCCTTCTGCGCGTTCGGCGTTGCGTGAGTGCGGGCCGGCCGGCGCGTCACCGGCAAGGTCTTGGTCCCGCGGGGATCAGTTGGACGTGCCGGTGCTCGCGCTGTCCGTTTGTGTGCCTGGCCCAGTCTCGCTGCTGGCCGCCATGGCGCTTGTCGCGCCCGCGCTGTCGTTGCCGGTTTGGCCCTGGTTGCCGGGCAGCACCAGCCACACGATGGCGATGATGACCGCCAATACGACCGCCAGCGCGATGATCCATGTCCAAAGTTGAGCGGGCGTGACGGAGCCGCGGGGCCGGCGGCGGGTCGCGCTGCTGGGGCGAAATTGGGACCGCCACATGTGCGGGGGAGTCTTGCCTGTCTGATCGCTTTTCATGGGCCTCCTGTCGCTGGGATGAATGCCTGCCGCTGGATTTCCTGACAAGGGTTGCCCCTTGGATTGACTCTGTCAATCGTCAAGATTCCTGCTATGCTGCGCCCGAACCGCCGGTGGTGGCTGCATTTGCGACACCCCCGGATCGTCCCAAACCGGCTTGAGCAGGCATGAATTACGGACTGAGCGAGGAACTGGCGGCCATCCGGCAGACCGCGCGGCAATTCGCGCGGGAGCGGCTGTTGCCCGCCTATCAGGAAACCGAGCGGCAGGGGCGCCTCGATCGCGCGGTGGTGCGCGAGATGGGCGCGCTGGGCTTCATCGGCACCAACCAGGCCGAGCGCCACGGCGGCGCGGGGCTGGACTACCTGACCCAGGGACTGATCTGCGAGGAAGTCGGCGCGGGCGACTTCAACTATGCCTACGTGCCCCTGGCCGGGACGCTGGTGGCGGACATGCTGGTGCAGGGCGGGCGGCCCGCGGTGATCGACACCTGGGTGCCGCGCATCTGCAGCGGCGAGGCCCTGCCGGCCCTGGGGTTGACCGAGCCGGAGGTGGGCTCCGACGCGGGCCACCTGCGCACCCGTGCCGAGCGGGACGGCCATGACTTCATCATCAACGGGGAGAAGGCCTCCATCTCCCTCTCCGACCAGGCCGACGTGGTGGCGCTGTTCGCCCGCACCAATGGGGACGATCCGGGGCCGCGCGGCGTCTCGGCGTTTCTCATGCCCCTGGATGTGCCGGGTGTCTCGCGCACCCGTGTGCGCGACCTGGGCTCCCATGCGGTGGGGCGCGGCTCCCTGTTTTTCGAGGATGCCCGGGTGCCCGCCGAGCACATGATCGGCGACGAGAACAAGGGCTTCTCCCAGGTCATGGTGGGCTTCGACTTCTCCCGTGCCCTGATCGGCCTGATGTGCATCGGCGCGGCCCAGGCGTCGGTGGACGAGACCTGGAGCTATGTCAGCGAGCGCAAGGCCTTCGGCTCGCCCATCGTGCGCTTCGAGGGCGTGTCCTTTCCCCTGGCCGAGGCGGAGACGATGCTGGAGGCGGCGCGGCAGCTCTGCTACAAGACCCTGTGGCTGCGCGATGCGGGGCAAAAGCACACGTCGGAGGCGGCCATGTGCAAATGGTGGCCCCCCAAGCTGGCCTTCGAGATCATCAAGGAGTGCATCCTGCTGCACGGCCATGGGGGCTACTCCCATGACTACCCGCACCAGCAACGCCTGCGCGACGTGCTGGGCCTGCAGATCGGTGACGGCACGGCGCAGATCATGAAGCTCATCATCGCCCGCGAAAAGGCCGGGCGCGCGGCCGTGCCCTATTGATTCCCGCCGCGTCAGCACGTAACAACGCAGTGACGCTACCGCCCGGCTGCCCGGGCCCCGGCACGTCTTGGAGACCTGACCATGCACTACGGATTCACCGACGAACAGACCGCCATTCGCGATACGGCCCGGCAGTTTGCCCGTACCCGCCTGCTGCCCAACTTTCAGGCCCTGGAACAGGCCGGCAAGCTGGAGCGCAAGACCGTGAGTGAGATGGGCGAGTTGGGCATGATCGCCTGCCATGTGCCCGAGGAGCTGGGCGGGGCCGGGCTGGATCTGCTGACCCAGGGTATCATCTGCGAGGAGATATCCTACGGCGACCACAGCGTGGCTTACGTGCCCCTGCTCAGCGGGCTGGTGGCGGATATCATCATGAACAACGCCAAGCCGGAGATGGCGCGGCAGTGGCTGCCCCCCATCTGCAGCGGCGAGCACCTGGCCGGGCTGGCCCTCACCGAGCCCCAGACCGGCTCCGATGCGGCCCATCTGGGCCTGCGCGCGGAAAAGGACGGCGACCACTATGTGATCAACGGGGAGAAGACCTCCATTTCCCTGTCGGATCAGGCCGACGTGTTCGTGGTGTTCGTGCGCAGCAATCAGGACGACCCGGGTGCCCACGGCGTGAGTGCCTTCATCGTCTATGCGGACACGCCCGGCATTTCCCGTACCCACTTCAACGACCTGGGCACCGTGGCCGTGGGGCGGGGCTCCATCTTCTTCGACAACGTGCGTGTGCCCGCCGAGAACCGCCTGGGCGACGAGGGCAAGGGCTTCACCCAGGTCATGCAGGGCTTCGACTTCTCCCGCGCGGCCCTGGGGCTCATGTGCATCGGCCCGGCCCAGGCTTCCGTGGACGAGACGTGGACCTACGTCACCGAGCGCAAGGCTTTCGGCGCGCCCATCGTGAGCTTCGAGGGCGTGTCCTTTCCCCTGGCCGAGGCGGAGACCATGCTCGAGGCGGCCCGCCAACTCTGCTACAAGACCCTGTGGATGCGCGACGCCGGCCAGAAGCACACGGCCGAGGCGGCCATGTGCAAATGGTGGCCGCCCAAGCTGGCCTTTGACATCATCAAGGACTGCATCCTGCTCCACGGCCACGGGGGCTATTCGGATGACTTCCCCCATCAGCAGCGCATGCGCGACGTGCTGGGCCTGCAGATCGGCGACGGCACCGCGCAGATCATGAAGCTGATCATCGCCCGCGAGAAGGTGGGCCGGGTGGCCATTCCGTATTGATGTGACAGGGCAAGGAGCGAGCCTGATGAATGGTTTTTGTCTCTACTGTTGTGAATAATTCAACTCATGCGCATCAAATTGACCTGCCCAACTGCGCATTTGATAGACGTTTATATTTGGCCATTCAGCGCAAACCTCTCGTATCGTTGGTTGATAAACTCTGTGGGTCTTCACGCCAAAAAATATAGATACAAGTGCATTTTCAATTGAAATGTATCGCTCTGGCTCCTGTATTTGCGGTGTATAAACCCATCTATACTCCCTTTCCCCTTCCCAATCCTTTGTCTTTGTGAAGAACAGTCGTTTATGATGTCTTAGTATATGCTTCCGGATTCCAATATCTACTCCTGTTTCACTCAATTCGTTGTGATCCAATTCATGAGCTCCGGGATTGTCGGCATCCGCATATTCTAAGATTTTGTATGTAACGCAGTCGCCTGATAAGAAATTAGTATCCAACCCAGAATCAAAGATTGCGGCCTTTAACTTGTCTGCATCAAATGCAAGGCACACGCCGGTGTGGTTTCTCCCATATTGGGCCCACATCCTGGAAAGACAGTAGCCTCTCAATTCCAACGGTGTCTCATGATTTAGTTGAGCATCGTCCATGGTGAGACACAGTGCTCTAGATGCTTCAAGATATTCCTCTGCTAAATCGTATGCCTCACGGTGGGTGTCCATAAAATCATTTGCAGGGATACGTGGATTTGACCCTGTCATTGAGAACGCCCACTTTGTCTCTAAGGGGTCGTTTGTTTTTTTGTAGACGCTGAGACGAATCCTTCGTTCACTCAAAATATGCTCAAGCGCTACTTCTCTAGATGTATAGTGAAAGAGGTACTTGCTGCTATCGCTTGTAGGTAGCGGATTCATTCTGTTATCCCTTCGTTTATTCAATCTGCCGGATGCCCCGCCAGAAACTCCGTGAAGATATTCTCGATCAGGCGCTGCCCCGTCTCCTGACGCAGGGTCAGGATGGACTCGGGGTGGAACTGCACCGAGGCGATGGGCAGGCTGCGGTGTTGCAGACCCATGATCACGCCGTCCTGGGCCGTGGCGGTGACTTCCAGCTCCGGGGGCAGGGTTTCCGGCTTCACGTACAGGCTGTGGTAGCGGGCCGCATTGAAGGGTCCCGGCAGGCCGCGAAAGATGCCCTGGCCGTTGTGGGCGATGGCCGCCGGCTTGCCGTGCACCGGGGTATCCAGCACGCCCAGTTCCGCCCCGAAGACCTCCGCGATGCCCTGATGCCCCAGGCA